>Ga0214471_10003816_pt1 | contig 11650 bp, 8 predicted proteins | sample RVTome_5_FD_207665 | JGI IMG/M metagenome (GOLD analysis project Ga0214471, IMG submission 207665) | Soil microbial communities from uranium-contaminated site in the Upper Colorado River Basin, Wyoming, United States - RVT142D155 | ecosystem: Environmental > Terrestrial > Soil > Contaminated >... | reverse complement strand
CGCCGCAGCGCCACGCGCAGCACGATAATCATGTCGGCAGGCGACCAGACCGACTCGCTCTACATTGTGCTCTCGGGCCGGCTCAAGGTGATGATGAGCGACGCCGACGGCAAGGAAGTGATCCTGAGCATCCTGGGACCGGGCGAGTTCTTCGGCGAAATGGGCCTCATCGACGACAGCCCGCGCTCGGCGAGTGTGTTCGCGATCGAGCCTTGCGAGTTGCTGGCAATCGCCAAGCGCGACTTCAAGAAGGCGCTCGCCGAAAATTTCGAGATGTCGATGGCGGTGATGCGCGGCTTGGTGCATCGGCTGCGCGAGGCCGACCGCAAGATCGGCAGCCTCGCGCTGCTCGACGTCTATGGTCGCGTGGCGCGGCTGTTGCTCGATATGGCTGAGAACGTCAACGGGCAGAAGATGGTCACCAAGCGCTTGCCCAAGCAGGACATCGCCAAAATGATCGGCGCCTCGCGCGAGATGGTGAGCCGCGTCATGAAGGACTTGCAAACCGGCGGCTTCATCGAGATGCGCGGCTCGATCATCGTGCTGCGGACATCGGTGGTGTTCCCCGAATAGGGCCGCGCAGCGCGCTAGAAACGCGCTTATGAGCCTGCGCTAAGCCCCCGCCCCGGCGGGGGTTTTCTTTTCCGTGAAGCGCGTCGCGCAAGGTGAGTGCGCTACAATCCCACGGTGCGCAACAGGCCTTTCCGGGCCGCCATTGCCGGCGCCCAAAAAACGAGCGCAGCACCGCTCCCCGCCAAACTCGCAAACCTGCTGCGCGAGGCCAAGTGGCTGGTGCTGATCGCACTCGCTGCGTACCTGCTGCTGATCCTGGTCACTTTCGACAAGGGCGATCCGGGCTGGTCGCACAGCGCGACCGCGGCCGCAACGCAGAACGCGGGCGGGCGCGCCGGCGCCTGGCTCGCTGACTTCTTTCTGTTCCTGTTCGGGGTATCGGCGTACTGGTGGGTCGCGCTGTGCCTGTACGTGGTCGTCTGGGGCTATCGGCGCATTGACGGCACAACGCTCATTGATCAACGGCCGCTAGTGGTTGCCTTCGCCGGCTTCGCGCTATTGATCATCGCAAGCTCCGGGCTCGAGGCGCTTCGCCTGCACTCGCTGGCAGCGCTTCTGCCGCACGCGCCGGGCGGGCTCATCGGCGACGTGGTGGGCAAATTCGCCTTGGGCCTGCTCGGCTTCACCGGCTCCACACTCCTGTTGCTCACACTGGTGATCGTGGGCTTCAGCCTGTTTACCGGGATCTCCTGGCTCGCGGTCGCCGAGCTCGCCGGCTTCGCGCTCGAGTCGGCGTACGCGTTCGCACTGAACGCCTGGGACCGGCGCCGCGACCGCAAGCTCGGCGACATGGCGCGCGAGGAGCGCGAATTCATTGTCGAGGCCGAGCGCAAGCGCGAGGAGGATCAACCGCCGCTGCGCATCGAGCCTGCGATTCTCGAGATCAAGAAGTCCGAGCGCGCGCAAAAGGAAAAGCAGGCACCGCTGTTCGACGACCTGCCCGATACGCCCCTGCCGCCGCTCAAGCTCCTTGACAATGCGGACCACGACGGCGAGCTGGTGACCGCGGACACCCTCGAATTCACCTCGCGCCTGATCGAGAAGAAGCTCTCTGATTTCGGCGTCGCGGTGAAGGTACTTGCGGCGTACCCCGGTCCGGTCATCACGCGCTACGAGGTCGAACCGGCGGTGGGCGTCAAGGGCAGCCAGGTCGTCAACCTGGTGAAGGATCTCGCGCGCGCCCTGTCGGTGGTGTCGATACGCGTCGTCGAGACGATTCCGGGTAAGTCCTGCATGGGGCTCGAGATTCCCAACCCGCACCGCCAGACGGTGCGCCTGACGGAGATCCTGGGTTCCGAGGTCTATCACGGTATGCATTCGCCGCTGACGCTCGGACTAGGCAAGGACATCGCCGGCAACCCGGTGGTTGCCGACCTGGCGAAGATGCCACACCTGCTGGTCGCGGGCACCACTGGATCGGGCAAGTCGGTGGCGATCAACGCCATGATCCTGTCGCTCCTGTACAAGAGTGAGCCGCGCAACGTGCGCCTGATCCTGGTCGATCCGAAGATGCTCGAGCTCTCGGTGTACCAGGACATCCCGCATCTGCTCACGCCGGTCGTCACCGACATGAAACAGGCCGCGAATGCGCTCAGCTGGTGCGTCTCCGAGATGGACCGGCGCTACAAGGTCATGTCCTGGCTCGGGGTGCGCAACCTCTCTGGCTATAACCACAAGATCGCCGAGGCCGAGAAGCAGGGCCGCACGCTGGAGAATCCGCTGACCCTCGATTCGGGCGAACCTCAGCCGCTCAAGTCCCTGCCCACGATCGTGGTCGTGATCGACGAGCTCGCCGACCTGATGATGGTGGTCGGCAAGAAGGTCGAGGAACTGATCGCGCGCTTGGCGCAGAAGGCGCGCGCGGCGGGAATCCACCTGCTCCTCGCCACCCAGCGCCCGTCGGTGGACGTGATCACCGGCCTTATCAAGGCCAACATTCCCACGCGAATCGCATTCCAGGTCGCCAGCAAGGTCGATGCGCGCACCATTCTCGACCAGTCCGGGGCGGAGGCGCTGCTTGGCGCCGGCGACATGCTTTACCTGCCCTCGGGTACCGGGCTGCCGCAGCGAGTGCACGGTGCCTTCGTTGCCGACCACGAGGTGCACAAGGTGGTCGATTACCTGAAAAATCTCGCCTCGCCGGAGTATCTCGAGGACGTGCTCGAGCCGAGCGCGGGCGAGGAAGGAGCGGGCGTCGCCGGCGACGGCGAGGCGGGCGGTGAGAAGGATCCGCTTTATGACCAGGCGGTCGAGATCGTGCTGCGCACGCGCCGACCCTCAATTTCGCTGGTGCAACGGCATCTGCGCATTGGCTACAACCGCGCCGCGCGGTTAATCGAAGACATGGAGCGCGCCGGGCTGGTGTCCTCGATGCAGTCAAACGGCAACCGCGAAGTTTTGGTGCCGGCAAGATCCGAGTAAATGCGGACTTTGCGCAGCATAGCCGCATTACCTGCGGGCCGTGGAACCGACGCGATCTTTCGCACATCGCGCGCGGTGCTGCTTGCCGCGGGAATGATGTTCTGGACCGGCGCGCTCGCGGACGGGGTGGAGAGGTTCAGGACGTTCGTGCGGACCACGCCTTCGGCGGCGGCGCAGTTCGAGCAGAAGGTCTACGACCGCAGCGGGAAGCTGGTGCAGGAAAGTCGCGGGCGCTTCGCGTTCCTGCGTCCGGGGCGCTTCAACTGGATCTACACCGCGCCCAGTTCACAGCGCATCGTCGGCGACGGTGCGCGCGTATGGATCTACGACGAGGATCTCAACCAGGTGACGGTGCGGCGCATGGCGAAGGCGCTCGGTTCTACGCCCGCGGCGCTGCTCGCCGGCAGCGCTGATCTCGAGCAGGCGTTCGAGTTGACCGATGCCGGCGAGCGCGACGGGCTGAGCTGGCTCGATGCGCGTCCGCGCGACAAGGACGCCGGCTTCGAGCGCATCCAGCTCGGCTTGGGCGCGGCGGGCGTGCAGGCGATGGAACTGGTCGACCACTTCGGGCAAACAACGCGCCTGCGGTTCTCGAATCTGACACGCAACCCGAGCTTCGAGGCGGACGCGTTTCGCTTCGTACCGCCGAAGGGCGCCGACGTCCTCGGCGAGCAGTAGGGGTGCGCGCCGTGTCCCGCCAGGTGCTGCGCAAGGCGATTTCCCGGTGAGCGAGCGCGCGGCGACGAGCGATCTGTTCGGCAAGCCTGAGCCCGCGGCGCCGCTTGCCGACGCGCTGCGCCCGCGCACGATCGACGAGGTGATCGGCCAGCGCCACCTGCTCGGGCCGGGCAAACCGCTGCGCATCGCCTTCGAGGCGAAGAAACTTCATTCGATGATCTTGTGGGGCCCGCCCGGCGTCGGCAAGACCACTGTTGCGCGGCTCATGGCGAAGGCTTTCGACGCCGAGTTCATCGCGCTTTCGGCGGTGTTCTCGGGAGTGAAGGATATCCGCGAGGCAGTGCAGGCGGCAGAGACCGAGCTCGCGCGCGGCGCCCGGCACACGATCCTGTTCGTCGACGAGGTGCACCGTTTTAACAAGGCTCAGCAGGATGCGTTTCTGCCCTTCGTCGAGCGCGGACTGGTGACCTTCGTCGGCGCAACCACCGAGAACCCCTCATTCGAGGTGAACAGCGCGCTGCTTTCGCGCGCCTCGGTGTACGTGCTCGAGCCCCTGAGCACCGGGGAGCTAGGCGAGTTGCTCGAGCGGGCACGCACGCGCGCGCTGTCGGGGCTCGCGTTTGACAACACGGCGCGCGATCGGCTGATTGGATTCGCCGACGGGGACGCGCGGCGGCTGTTGAACGCGCTCGAGATCATGGCGACAGCCGCGGCTGCGGCAGGTGAGACGAGCGTAAGCGGCGCATTCGTTGAGCACGCTCTGGCAAAAAGTCTCCGGCGCTTCGACAAAGGCGGCGAGCAGTTCTACGACCAGATCTCAGCGCTGCATAAGGCGGTGCGCGGATCGGACCCGGACGCATCACTCTATTGGATGGTGCGCATGCTCGAGGGCGGTGCCGACCCGCGCTACATCGGCCGGCGCGTGGTGCGCATGGCGGTTGAGGATATCGGACTCGCCGATCCCAGGGCGCTGCAACTCGCGCTCGATGCCTGCGAAACCTACGAGCGCCTCGGATCGCCCGAGGGCGAACTCGCGCTCGCAGAGGCGGTGATCTACGTGGCATGCGCGGCGAAATCGAACGCCGTCTACACGGCCTATAATGCGGCCCGCGCCTTCGTCACCGAGGATGGCACGCGTCCGGTGCCAATGCACCTGAGGAACGCGCCAACGCGGCTGATGAAGGAGCTGGGATACGGCGAGTCCTACCGCTACGCGCAGGACGAGTCCGAGGGCTTCGCCGCAGGCGAGAACTACTTTCCCGAGGGAATGGCCGCCGAACGCTGGTACCGACCGGTGGATCGCGGGCTCGAGGCAAAAATCAGAGAGAAGCTCGAGCACCTTCGCAGCCTCGATGCAGTAGCGGGCAAGAAACGCAGATGATCGACACGCAACTGCTCAGGACCGACCTCGACGACATCGTCACGCGGCTCGCGACGCGCGGCCACCGCTTCGAGCGCGACACCTTTCTCTCGCTCGAGGGCGAGCGCAAAACGCTGCAGTCGCGCACGCAGGAGCTGCAGGCCGCGCGCAACGTGCAGGCGAAGAGAATCGGCCAGGCGAAGAGCAAAGGCGAGGACGCCGCGCCGCTGATGGCCGAAGCGGGCCGGATCAACACGCAGCTCGAGGAACTCGAATCGAAGCTCACCGACGTGCAGCAGCGCCTGCAGGCCTTTCTCTCGGTGATTCCGAACCTGCCACATGCCTCGGTGCCACAAGGCGAAAGCGTCGAGGACAACGTCGAGCAGCGTCGCGTCGGCACGCCGCGCACGTTCGACTTCGCGGTGAAGGACCATGTCGACGTCGGCGCACAGCTCGGTCAGCTCGACTTCGACGCCGCCGCCAGGCTCGCCGGTGCGCGCTTCGCGGTGATGAAGGCGGGACTTGCACGCATGCACCGCGCGCTCATTGATTTCATGCTCGACCTGCACACGCGGGACCATGGCTATACCGAGGTGTACGTGCCGTACATGGTCACTGGCGAGTGCGTCGAAGGCGTCTCAAGCCTAACGAAATTCAAGAGCGATCTGTTCAAGCTCGAGGGCCACGACCTTTACCTTATCCCGACCGCCGAATATCCGGTCACGAATCTGGTGCGCGGTCAGATCGTCGCGCTCGAGGCGCTGCCGCTGAAGTTCGTCTGCCACACGCCGTGCTTCCGCTCGGAGGCGGGTTCCTACGGCAAGGACACACGCGGCATGATCCGCCAGCACCAGTTCGACAAGGTTGAGCTGGTACAGATCATCCACCCCGAGAAGTCCTACCAAGGGCTGGAGGAGCTTACGGCGCATGCAGAGACAATCCTGAAGAAGCTCGAGCTGCCTTACCGCACGGTGGTGCTGTGCACCGGCGACATGGGTTTCTCGGCAGCCAAGACCTACGACATCGAAGTATGGCTGCCGGCGCAGAGCACCTACCGCGAGATCTCGTCGTGCTCGAATTTCGAGGCGTTCCAGGCCCGCCGCATGCAGGCGCGCTTCCGCAACGACCAGGGCAAGCCCGAGCTCGCGCACACGCTGAATGGCTCGGGCCTGGCGGTGGGCCGTACGCTGGTGGCGATCCTGGAGAACTATCAGCGAGCCGATGGTGGCGTCGACGTTCCCGCCGCATTGGTGCCCTACATGGGCGGAACGAAGTCGATCAGTCGCGCGGCCTGAATTTTCGGCAAGACCGACGGGTTCGGCGCCCGCGCCAGGCGCGCGGGCTGCAGCCCTTAGCTGCGCAGCACCCGGGATGCTCCCGAACCGGTATGCAATAAGTAAGCGATTCGTGACCCCACCGTGGCCGGGGATGCACATAATGAAACCGCATCTGACACAACCTGGAGGTGAACCATGGATGCGCTTGCGGTTTTCGGCTTGTTTTCCGCATTCACGATGGCAGCCGCCACCAATGCGGCAGTCACGCAACAGCACGCGGCACGGGCGCATTACGCCCAACCGGCGGTGGTGCAGCCGGCATGGGAACCAGCTTCCACGGTATATGCGCCCGTGGCTTATGCCCCTGCCGTGTATGCGCCCGCGTACGTCAATCCTGCGCCGGTGCTGGGTGCCGTTGCCGGAGCGGCGATCGGTGCCCATGCGGGCGGCGGAGCGTCGGTGCTTGCCGGCGCGATGATGGGGGGGCTGATCGGCCACGCGATGTCCACGCCGGTTGCGGTTCCGGCGTACGCGGTCGCGGTTCCGGTGTATCCGGCCGAGGTGGCGGTGGTCCGCGTAAGCGCTCCTACATCGAGCGCTTTCATCGACCGCTGGCAGAATTTCATGCAGCCGTCGTCGTACCGCTAGGCAGTGTCGCCGCCGAGCGCGGCGTCCGCTAGCGGCAGTCGAAGGAACGCGAGCGCGACGCTCGCCACACCTGGTAACGCGTACGTCGCTCCAAGCTGGTTTTGACATCCCGGTGCTGCACGGGCGCGGCGCCGCCCCCGTGAAGCACGGTGCCTTATAATGCGGGCGTAGTTCGATCGATCCGGAGCGCCAGATGCCGGGATGGTCCGATTCGAACGATCCGGAGAGATGGCAGAGTGGTCGAATGCGGCAGACTCGAAATCTGTTGTACGGTTATCCGTACCGGGGGTTCGAATCCCTCTCTCTCCGCCAGATCATTGAAGCGGCCCTCAAGGGCCGTTTCAATTTTTGACCGTGTGCGGGCGCGCACGCACCGCGACCTGAGGCCATGAACGCACCCGAAATCCAGTTCGACCCCCAATCCGCCCGCTTCGGCTCCTCGCGCTCGCAGAAGCGCCTCGAGGATGAGCGCCTGCTGACCGGAAAGGGCTTGTTCAGCGACGATCGCAACTTCCCGAACCAGGCCTGGATGGTGCTCGTGCGCTCGCCTCACGCGCACGCGACGTTTGCCTCCGCGGATCTTTCGGCGGCGCGCAAGGCGCGAGGAGTGCTCGCAGCCTGGACCATGCAGGACCTGCGTGCCGACAGGGTCGGTCACATCCCGTTCCCGCCGCTGTTCAAGCGCGCCGATGGTTCGCCGATGGCCGCGCCTGCGCGCACGCCGCTCGCCGAAGGCAAGGTGTATTACGCCGGCCAGCCGGTGGTTGCGATCGTCGCGGCCACACGCGAGCAGGCGCAGGACGCGGCCGAGCTGGTCGAAATCGACTACGAGGCACTGCCCTGCGTGACCGACGCGCGGCGCGCAGTCGAGCCGGGCGCGCCGCTGCTTTGGCCAGAGGCGCCGGGCAACGTCTCGGCCGAGTCGCGCTACGGCGATCCCAAGGCGGTGGACGCGGCAATGGCGAAAGCGGCCCACGTAGTCGAGCTTGAGCTGCACAACCAGCGTCTCATCGCCAACGCGCTCGAGCCGCGTTGCGCGATCGGCGTGCACCAGGACGGTCGCACGACGCTCTATACGCAGAACCAGACGCCGAGCAGCGCACGCGAGCTTCTTGGCGCGGTTTTCGGGTCGAAGCCCGAGTCGTTCCGCCTGATCGTCGGCGACATTGGCGGCGGATTCGGCATGAAGACCGGATTGACCCCCGAAGACGCGTTGGTGTGCTATGCGGCGCGCAAGCTAGGCCGACCGGTAAAGTGGCGCGGCGATCGGAGCGAAGAATTCCTTGCAGCGCACATGGGGCGCGACCAGCACTCGCGCGCCCGGCTCGCACTCGACGAGGATGGCCGCATTCTCGCCCTGCGCGTCGAGACGCTCGGCAATATGGGCGCGGTTCCGGTTGGCTCGTCGGCAATTATCCCGCTCGCACTCGGCCCCAAGGTTCAGACTACGGTGTACAACGTGCCGGTGGTGGATTATCGCGTGCGCGCGGTTCTCACCAACACCATGGCAACCGGTGCCTACCGCGGCGCCGGCCGGCCTGAGGCGAACTTCCTGATGGAGCGCCTGATGGACAAGGCGGCGCGCGAGTTGACCCTCGACCCGGCGGAACTCCGGCGACGCAATTTTCTCGCGCCGCAGGACTTCCCTTACCGCACGCACTTGGGCGAGATCTATGACACGGGCGATTTCGAGCGCGTGCTCGTCGGGGCGCTCGAGGCGGCCGACTGGACGGGTTACGAGGCGCGGCGCGAGCAATCGAAGCGCCGCGGACGGCTGCGCGGCCGCGGGCTGGCGGCCTATCTTGAATGGACCGGCGCATTGCCGACCGAGACAGTCGACATCGAAGTCGACGCCGAGGGCAACGTGACGGTGTTCTCCGGTACGCAAGCAATGGGCCAGGGACTGGAGACCACCTACACGCAGCTCGTCACCGAGGTGCTCCAGATTGCGCCCAAGGGTGTGCGCATCGTTCAGGGTGATACCGACCGCGCCAACGGCGTCGGCAGTGTGGGCTCGCGCTCGGCCTTCGTAGGCGGCTCGGCGGTGGTGGCCGCCGGGCGCAAGGTGATCGTGCGCGCCAGGGAGCTCGCCGCCGAAGCGCGCGAGGCGGCCGCTGACGATATCGAATACCGCGACGGGCGCCTGAGCGTCGGGGGCACGGATCTTTCGCTGAGTCTCGCGGAGCTTGCGGCGCGTCAGGAAACGCAAGTCATCCGCGTTTCAGCTACTCAGACGCCCTCGACGCCTTCGTGGCCCAACGGCGCGCAGGTGTGCGAGGTGGAGATTGACCCCGAAACCGGCGAGGTGGTCGTGGTGCGCATGACCAGCAACGACGACATTGGGCGCATCATCAACCACATGATCGTCGAGGGACAGATTCATGGCGGCATGGCGCAGGGCATCGGCCAGGCGCTCTACGAGCAGGCGGTCTACGAGGCCGAGAGCGGTCAATTGCTAACCGGCTCGCTGATGGACTATTGCGTGCCGCGTGCCGACCAGTTTCCGCCGCTCGAGACGCACTTCGACGAGAGTATTCCTTGCACGACGAATTTGCTCGGGGTCAAGGGCTGCGGCGAGATCGGTACCCTGGGCGCGGTGCCCGCGGTGGTGAACGCCGTGCTCCACGCGCTCGCCGAGCGCGGTGTCGCGCACCTGGAGATGCCGCTTACGCCGGAGAAGGTATGGCGCGCGCTGCAGCGCGCGCGCTGAGCCCGCCGCCCGCGGCGGCGTATAGTGGCCCGAACCGCAAGCTGAGAACGCATGGCGTCGGTGCCCGAAGCAAGAATGCACGCGCGCGAGGCGGAAAACCGCGCCATCGCAACAGCGTTTCTCGCCTCGGTCGCATTACATCTGTTGCTGCTCGTGGCGTGGCCCATGCTGCGCGACCCAGCAAAGCGCGCTGAGTTCTCTCCTGGCCCGATCATCGCGCGGCTGATCGCGCCCGAGCCCACTGCGCCGGTCGACGTTGCGGCGCCGCAGGGCGGCGCGCCGAGCACGCCGAAGCCCGTAGCCACTCCGGCGTCGAAGCCGGAGAAGTCGCCAATCGAGATCGCCGAGCCTGCGCGCACATTGCGGCCGACGCCCACGGCGCCTGCAGAACCGGAACTTTCTCCAAGCGAAAAGCTCGAGTTGCCCCTTGCACCGGAACGCGAGAACCCTGAGCGCCGGGCGATGCCCGAGAAAGCTGCCGTTTCACCGCCGCGTTTTTTGCCGCCAGCGTTCGCGCCGGAGCCGGCGGCGGCTCCAGCCGACACCGCACCCGCGCCGTCCGAAAGCGTACCGCGCGCTGCACTCACGCCTTCGGCGCGTGGCCCGATGCCGAAGCGGCTCGCAACAGCCTCGGCGCCGGGGGCCCCGGATGCCGGGACGCTAGCGCAGTACCGGCTCGCGGTGATCGAGGCCGCGAAGCGCTACAAGCGTTATCCGCGCGTGGCGCTCGACAACAACTGGGAAGGGCGGGTCGAGGTCCGAATGGTGATCGGCGTCAGCGGCGCGATCGCGTCGCTCGACGTGCACGCGAGTACCGGCCACGAAGTGCTCGACCGGGAAGCGCTCGACCTGATCCGCCAGGCAAAGTCGCAGACGTCGATTCCCGCTTCGCTGCGCGGGCGCGATTTCGCCATCGAGATTCCGGTGATCTTCAGCCTGCGCGAGCCCGGCGCCTGATTGGCGCGCGCGACCGCTCAGGCGATCGAGGCGGCCGGGCGCAGATCCTCGGGGGCGAACGCGACGACGTGGTCGACGTCCAGGCGGATGCCGATTTTCTCGCCGAGCGCATGGTTGTGATGGCTGGGTACGAGCGCGAGTACTTTTCGCCCGCTGCCCAGGCGAAGCGTGTAGAGAATCTCGGCACCGCGGAATGCCTTGTGTACCACTTCGGCCTGCGTCGGCGCGGCGTCGTCATGCACGATGTCGTCCGGGCGCAACAGCACGTCGGCGCGACAGCCGCGCCCGCAGCGCTCGCAGCCCTGCAAGCAAGTGCCGGGAATCGCCCCCTCGAGTACGCCGAGTTCAATTTCGACGCGCCGGGGATCGAGCACTTTGGCCGGCAGGAACACGCCCTGGCCGACGAAATCGGCGACGAAGCGATTTGCCGGCCGGTGGTAAAGGTTGTACGCGCTGTCCCATTGCTGGATTACGCCCTCGTGCAGCACGCCGACTTCGTCGGCGATGGCGAAGGCCTCGAACTGGTCGTGCGTCACCAGCAAGGCGGTGGCACCCGAGACTTTGATGATCTCGCGCAGTTCGAGGGAGAGCCGCTCACGCAGCTCGACGTCCAGATTCGAGAACGGTTCGTCGAGCAGCAGCAGCTCGGGCCGCGGCGCGAGCGCGCGCGCGAGCGCCACGCGCTGCTGCTGCCCGCCCGAGAGCTCGTGCGGGAATTTCTCCAGCGCGCCTCCGAGGCCAACCATGACCGCCAACTCGCGCAGGCGCGCTCCGCGCTCGACACGCGCCACGCCGTGCAGCCCGAAAACGATGTTATCGGCCACGCTCAGATGCGGAAACAGCGCGTAATCCTGAAACACCATGCCGATGCGGCGCTTCTCTGGCGGCAGGACGAACTCCGGTGAGGACACCACCTGCCCGGCCAGACGAATGCGGCCTGCCTGAAGCGGCTCGAAGCCGGCAATGCAGCGAAGCACGGTGGTCTTACCGCAGCCGCTCGGTCCGAGCAGGCAGCCAATCGACCCA
>Ga0214471_10003815_pt1 | contig 11653 bp, 10 predicted proteins | sample RVTome_5_FD_207665 | JGI IMG/M metagenome (GOLD analysis project Ga0214471, IMG submission 207665) | Soil microbial communities from uranium-contaminated site in the Upper Colorado River Basin, Wyoming, United States - RVT142D155 | ecosystem: Environmental > Terrestrial > Soil > Contaminated >... | reverse complement strand
CGCGGCCGGCGCTCAGATCGCGGGATCTGCGCGAGCAGCCTGACCGTGGCGCGCTCGCGGCCCTCCTCGGGAGGCTGCGTGTGAACCTGACCACAGCCATCCGGGACACCCTTGCCCGCGATCTGAGTGTTTCCCCTCGCTCGCTGGATCTTCTGGAATCCGGCTGGCTCCCCTCGCGCCGAGCTCTCGCCATCCCAATGCGGGACCCGGCGGGGCAAGTCGTCGGAATTCGCTACAGAAGCTCCAGCGGAAGGAAGTGGGCCGAAAGGGGATCCCGGAATCGCCTCTTCTACGCGCCCTCCCTACTTGCCTGCCAGCACCCTTGGCTTTTCGTGACCGAGGGTGCAACCGACACGCTGGCCGCACTGTCCTTCGGAATCCGGGTCATCGGCGTGTCCAGTGCGAGCGCCTCTACGGACGAGAGATCCGACCTCGTCGACATCGTCGACGGGATCGGCGTACGACATGTGGTTCTTCTTCTCGACCCGGACAGTGCCGGGCGACAGGCGGCTGAGCGGATCACCGCCGATCTGTGGCCCCATGTCGAGATCGTTCGCGATGTCCTCGTCCCGGGTAAGGACTTGCGTGCCTGGATGGCGACTGCCTCACGAGACGAGATCCGCGCTCACGTGCGAGCGACCTCTCCCGTGGTCGTGGAGGTGGACGCATGACCGAACGACCCCTCCTCCGGCGCGTCGAGCAGCTGCTTCTCCAGGCCAGGACCCTAGACGAAGAGGACATCCCAACTGCTGTGTTGGGCCTCGGCCGTCGGATGATGGGGATGGTCGACAAGGAACCTCGCCCCTATGAACCCTTCCCGGTCGAGCTTCTCCCCGAGCCGCTCTGCTCCTACGTGACACAGGGCTCCAAGGCCATCGACATCGACAGCGCGATGGTTGCACTGCCCCTGCTGACGGGCATCGCCGGGATCATCGGGAACTCGAGAGAGATCGAGCTCAAGTCAGGGTACGTGCAGCCGTCTGTCCTCTGGATGGGAGTCATCGCCGACTCCGGAGAGGCAAAGACGCCAGCCCTCGAGAAGGCCCTCCGGAGGATTCGCGAGGTGGACTCGGCCAACCTCCTTCGTTTTCGAGAGGAGCTCGGACAGTACGAGATCGATCACAAGCGATGGAAGAAGGACCATCAGCAGTGGGAGAGAGATAAGGGAGGTGGAGACCCTCCCGAGGAACCGAGGAGGCCTGTCGCTACCCAGATCATCGTGAGCGACATCACGATCGAGGCCCTCGGCGATGTGCTCGTGCAGAACCCGCGTGGCCTGCTCCTGGTCGTGGATGAGCTGGCCGGGTGGATTCGGGGTTTCGACCAGTATCGACCAGTTCGTGGCTCCGATGTGGAGAAGTGGCTTTCGATCCATGGCGCGGGACCAATCACCGTCAACCGGAAGGGAAAAGACACATCACACGTCCCCCGGGCCGCTGTTTCCGTCACTGGGACCATCCAGCCGGGCGTGTTGGAGAACGTGTTCACCCAGGATCTCCGAGCCAACGGTCTCATGGCTCGGCTCCTCCTTGCGTGGCCCCCTCCTCGAGATCGGAGGTGGAACGATCACGACATCTCGGAGGATTGCCGGCGCAGGCTCGGACTGCTCGTCAAGGACATCCTTGCGCTGCGGGGCGAGGAACAGAAGGAGGGCTGGATCAAGCCTCGCCGGCTGAAGCTGAGTCCCCAGGCGCGTCCCGAGTGGGAGGAGTTCTTCAACGGCCTCTCGGATCGCCGCAGGAGGGCGCGGGAGAACGCGAATGAGGACCTCGTGGCAGCCCTCGCCAAACTCGAAGGGGCGGCGGCAAGGCTCGCAATCGTCATCCACGAGGTCCGCTGCGCCACGCAGGATCTCACCCTCGAGGACCCCTTCCTTGTGGACGACGAGTCACTGGACAGGGCCACCCGCCTCGCTTATTGGTTCGGCGACGAGGAGGAGAGGATCTACACGACCCTCGCCGGCAGCCAGGAGGCCGACCCCACGCCCCAGCGCTTGGCGCTGCTGGAGCGCAAGGGCAGAGGCATGACGGTCAGGGCCTACGCTCACTCGCGGGGCCTCAAGATCGGGGACGCACAGAAGGAGATTGAACGGCTCCAGCAAGCCGGGGTGGTCCGGGTGAAAACCCCGGAGACCGGGCCGCGCGGGGGGCGTCCGAGCCCCCGTGTCGAGCTTGTCGATGATGCGGAAAAAACTGGTCAAAACTGGTCGAAACCTGTCGAAACCCCGGGCGGAGGCAGAGGGAAGGGGGTTTCGAACAGTTTTGACCAGTTTTTTGGCGGAGAAAATGGTGATGAGTCCGACTCCGACCCAGGCGAGCTGCCCGACGAGGATCGGACCGCCGAACAGCGCCGGCTCGTCGAGGTAGGCGGTACTGCGGAACTCCCCGCTGGGGAAGCTGATGAGATTCACGACAGCCTTCTGACTGGCCTGGCGGGGGACCAGGACTCTCCTGATGACCCCTGGGAGCGCGAAGTCCGGGCCGACCGACCGGGAGGTGCCTGATGTCTGGCGGCTCCCACCGATCGGGCAGCTTCGGGAGACGGCGAGACCCGCTCCGGCTCACCGACGTCCGCTTCACGGCGGCCCCGGTTGACCTGGTCGAGACCGGGCTTCTCGGGTGGATCACGGCCGTCATCGGCGGCGTGCTCCGCCTCCAGGGGCTCGCGCTGCGCAGGACAGCCTCCGGAAGGTTGACGATCTCCTACCCGACCCGGACCGATCGCAATGGCCTGGAGCACCCGTTCCTGGCACCGGTGGACGACGAGGCCAGGCGGCACGTCGAGGACCAGATCCTTGCCGCCCTGGGCCACCGCGAGGAGGCGGGATGAGCCTCTCCCCCACTCGTCCTCGCGATCCCGATCTCATCTCCGATGTAAGCGAGATCCTCGCCGCCGCGGTGATCCGTCTTCTCGTCCGCCGAGAATCCACTTGCGAGTCCGGGGAGAGGAAGCGCTCCTGTGCGCAGCGGGTTGACGGCAAGAGAGGCCCGGAGGCCAACATGTTGATCGGAGGTGAGAGATGAGCGAGGAATTCTACAGATCGAGGCGAGGCGTGACGTTCTTCGACCACAGCCTTCCGGCTCTGGTCAAAGAGGTCGAGAGGCTCAACCAGGTGCTCGAAAGAATCGCGACGGCGCTGGAGGCCCGACCGGCGAAGGGCAAGAACGCATGACCGACGTCGCGAAAGAGATCGAGCACATGCAGGAGATGACGACCCCGGAGCTGGTCGCGCGGTACGAGGTGCTCTGGGGCAAGACTCCGCGCGTGCGGAATCCCGTGTGGCTGCGCAAGCGGTGCGCGTGGAAGCTCCAGGAGATCAAGTTCGGCGGGCTCAGCACTGCCGCGAAGAAGGTGCTGGAGGAGCTGATCGCGGAAATCGACTTCCCGCTCGGAGACGAGGAGAGGACGGTCACGGGCAAGCTCGCCAAGCGGAGACGTCCCGGTGATCCGGCGGTGGGCACCACGCTCACACGCGAGTGGAAGGGCCGCGAGCTCCGGCTCCGCGTGCTGGAGGACGGCTACGAGCTGGACGGCGTGGTGCACGCCTCGCTGTCGGCGGCGGCCCGTGCGGCAACGGGCAGCAAGTGGAACGGGCCCCTCTTCTGGAACCTCACGAAGCGCGGGAGGCGATGAGCACCACCAGGACCACCAACGAACGCGTGCGATCCCCCGGCCCCCCGCGGGTGACCGAAACGAGGACGCTCCGCGTCGCGATCTACTGCCGGAAGTCGGTCGCCGACCGCAACGGGACGGACTTCGGGTCGATCGACGCCCAGCGTGAGGCCATCCAGGCGTTCGTCCTGAGCCAGCGCGGCGAGGGTTGGGTCGCCCTTCCGGCAAGATACGACGACGACGGCTGCAGCGGCTCCAACACAGACCGCCCCGCCTTTCAGCGAATCCTGGGAGACGTCAAGGAGGGGCACGTCGACGTAATCGCGGTCTACAAGATCGACCGTCTATCGAGAAGCCTCACCGACTTCGCCCGCCTGATCGACTTCTTCGAGGAGCACAACGTCACGTTCGTCGCCGTGACGCAGCAGTTCAATACGGCGACCAGCATGGGCCGGCTGACCCTCAACATCCTGATGTCGTTCGCCGAGTTCGAGCGGCAAGTGATCTCCGAGCGGACCGCCGACAAGATGCTCGCGACCCGGAAGCGGGGCAAGTGGACAGGCGGCCCTGTTCCCCTCGGCTACGACCTCCGGGACAAGCGGCTCGTCGTCAACCGGGCCGAGGCGACGAACGTCCGGCTCGCGTTCGAGACCTTCGTCGAGACCGGGTCCCTGGTCCGGACCCTGGAGGCCCTGACCGCCCGGGGCTGCAAGACCCGACGGGGAAAACCGCTCTCCCGGGCCGTGCTCGTCACGCTCCTCCGGAGCCCCCTCTACTGCGGGGGCATGAGGGCCGGCGACGAGATCGTTAAGGCCGAGCACGAGGCCATCGTCGACCCCGACATCTGGCAGCGTGCCCAGGAGATCCTTGACGGGAACAAGCGGGCGCAGAGGGAGAAGCGACCGTCCGAGGCGCTGCTCGCCGGGCTGATCAGCTGCGGGAAGTGCGGGGCCGCCATGTCGCCGACGCACACCCGGCGGAGGGGGCGGCTCTACAACTACTACCAGTGCGGGACGACAGACAAGCGCGGCGCCGCCGCCTGCCCAGGCGGCAGGGTCCCGGCCGGACCCATCGAGCAGATCGTCGTCGACCGCATCAGGGCGATCGGCCAGGACCCCGAGCTTGTCGAGGCCACCGTCGAGGCCGCCAGAGTCCAGCTCGACCAGGAGCGGGCCGAGGCCGACCGGCGGCTGGCGGATCTCCTCACGCGCCAGGAGGAGCTCGTTTCCCGCCGCAGGGTCGCCCTCGACGGGCTCACCGCGAACGGCAGCGACCAGAGGGCGACCCACGAGGCGCTCGGCGCGCTGACGGCCGAGATGGAACGGGTCGAGGCCGAGCTCAGAGACGCGCAGGACCACACCCACGCCCTCACCGGCGCCGAGGTCCGCGAGGACGAGATCCGATCCGCCCTCGCCAGCTTCTCCGAGCTGTGGGACGAGCTCTTCCCCCGCGAACGCGCGCGGCTCGTGAGCCGCCTCGTCGAGGAGGTCACCTACGACCCCGCCACCGACGAGGTCGAGATCCGGTTCAGGCCCGAGGGGTTCGCCCTCGTGGCAGGGAGGCAGGCATGAGCAAGTTCACGGTCAAGGTCAAGGCGGGGCTCAAGAGGGAGAAGCCGGAGCAGCCGGAGAAGGAGCTGCTCCAGCCGCCCTCCAGGATCGCCCGGCAGCTCGCGCTGGCGCACCTGGTGGAGCGGATGGTGGATGAGGGGAAGATCCGCAACTACGCCGAGGCGGCCCGAAGGCTCGGGGTGACCAGGGCCCGGATGAGCCAGATCCTCAACCTCCTGACCCTACCGCACGCCGTCCAGGAGAGAATCCTCCTGGGGCGTGAACACCTCTCGGAGCGGCGACTCCGGGGAGGCGGGCCGGACAGCGGATCGAGTTCAAGACCGCTTTTGACCGCGGCTGCCGCGCGGTCAAAACCTTAACTCGTTAGGCGACATCATCGCAGCGTAATGCCGATGTCAGGGCCGGCCAAGTATGCGGTCGCAAGAGCAGCTAGCCACAGGAGCAAGTACCCGATCAGCAGGAGGCCTCCACGTACATCTCGCCGCTTCTGCCGAATCTCGCACATTGCGCGTAGAAGACATTTTGGGAACCGAAAGGCGTTCTCGAGGACTGCCAGCTCAGGTAGATCGTCACCGGGGCCGCAGTCATCCGGTCCGAACCTGTGCCCTGCTAGCACCCGCGAGATGAGGCGATCGCATGCAGCTTCCATCTCGAAGCTGAGATGCCGCAGCCGATTCTGACGGCGAACGAAGAAGTGAACGAGCACTGCTCCCGCCAGTACAGCGCCCACAAGAGCGAGCTTGTGTTCCCCAGTTGTCACGACACCGGTCAGGCCGATGCTGCCGCCCGCAACCGCCACAAACAACGCGATGGCCGCCCACGCAGAGTTCTCCTTATGGTTGTGGTAGGCGGAGCACCAGTTGCGCGTCGTCGTAAGGTGGGCAATGAGCTGCCTGTTCAACGTGTTCACATCATCGCTCCAGTTCGCCTAACGAAGAGCATGGTATCCGGAAGCGCCGGACAGAGAGGCTCGGCGCGCGAGCCAGCGGACACCCGGGGACCGGCCCTTCCGGATACGAGGGGTTGAACCAGGCCGCTTCGTGGCAGGGACTCTCCCCGCTCCATCGACTCGGCCCTATGGGGATTCTAACGAGGCCCGCGTCCCGATCAAGAGGTAAGGAGGCCGGGAGCGCCCGGGCTGGCGGCGTGCTCGACCGGGGCTCTGTGTCTGCCCCGGCTCAACCCCTCCGAAGAAGACCCCGGCGAGGCCCTCCATCGCCTTGGTGCTCTGGATCTCGATCACGGGCACGGACGCTCCGCGCCGACGCCGGCCGGCGCCGGTGAGCCGAACCCGCCTACTCCCGACAGTGACGACCCCGATCCAGTCGGCCCGACCTGCCGCCGAGGCCGCATGCGCGTGACCGATCGGCTGCGACCCGTCCGCGGCGCGTCCCTCTTCCCGATGCCTGGTGCCCGAGCGCCCGGCGATTGCCACTGAGCGGCGACCCTCTCCGGTGACCTCTCGTCGAGCCTGATCCGCGCTCGACCCGGGGAGAGTCCGCCTCGAAGTCCGTCCACAGAGCGGGCACCCGGCTTCCGGACGCCTTCCACGCACATTCGAGACGACGATCGCCTCGGCGTCCCGGTTCGGAGCACGCTTCGCCCGGCCCTTCCCTCGCCTTCGAGAACTCTCCCCTATCGATCAAACCCCAAGAAAGACGGATCGAGTTCAACACCGCTTTTCACCGCGGCTGCCGCGCGGCGAAAACCTTAACTCGTTGGGCCGCCGCATGACTACACCACAGGCTCATCGTCAAGCTCTCCCACGCCCGCCTTCGCGATCGGACCCAGGCACCGACGGGCTCGGTCGAGGTGATCGCGGACTCTGCGTCTGACTACTCGATCGGGGAGGTCCCTTAGCTCCTCACGGAGGCTCTCGGCCTCAGCGAGAAGCTCGGGAGTGAGGTACCGGGCTGTCCCCAGTTCCATCATTAACGGAAGGTGCGCTTCCTTCGCCTTCCCGACGTTCCTCCGAACTGGGCCAAAGGCAAGGTAGTTGACCATGAAGTCGGCGCTAAGAACTGGTGAGTCTGGAGGCTCTGCTGTCATTGCATCACGGAGCTTCGGCCTGAGGTCAAAGGCCTGCCGGTCGACCGTCAGCCACCATGCGCTGTAGCCAAAAGGCGAGGAGCGTTCCCTACTCCGCAGATGGGTTACGCCGCAGTAGCATTCTACGTCGTGATCGACGAGCCTCGTGATCACCATCTCGTCGAGTGGCGCGCCCTGTCGTTCGCGACGACGGCGATGCGCCTCGTACCATAGGGCCTGAAGTGCATGGCGCAATTCAGGTGCTGCCGCGTCCCGCTCCGCTTCCAGGCTCCGCGTCTCAATCCCAAATTGGTCACGCAGGTAATCGCCGATGTCCTGCTCCGGGCGGACGTCACCGCGGAAGTTCTCAAGCCAGTTCGCGAAGGCGGCCGGCGACCGCCCGCTTGCCAGAAACCGTTCGAGCAAATACGGGATCGAACCGAGCCAGCGCGCGTTGTCTATTCGCACACATGTGAGCGCACGATTCATGTGTCGCTCGATCTCCTCAATCACGCCCGGCGTGACGAAGAGTTCTAGCCCCGCGTCCCGCGCTGCTTCGAGCATTCTGGTGAACCGTCCTGGTGGACCATCGAAGAGAGGTTCTGCCAGGAGTGGGAGGGTAACGGAGGCATCAAGCCATATTTGACCATGCGAGAACATCTTCTCGACTGCCCCCTGCACATCCGGAGTTTGGCGGAGGAAAGCGAGGAGAGTATAGGCGTCCGCCAGCGACCGCATGTGTGCTTGAACCGCTGGGTCCTCGCTCAGGAGGACCTCGCGCACGCCAGTCCTTAGGGCATCCAACCACTCGACACCTGGGATCTTCGCGAGGGATGATCTGGACACCTCGGCGAGCAGTACCTCGGTAAAATCAGCGTCCACCAGGCCCGCGAGCGACCCGGTTTGAACCGCCATTGCAAACGCCTGGCTACGCTCAAGGAGCACCGCATCGGTCGCGGCCCGAATGCACTGGGTAAGAGCAGCTTCCAGAGCAGCACAGGGTTCGTGTGTCGATAAGATCGCCGTGCTGATTACGGTAATCGCCGCAACTAGGTCTGTTTCCGCAAGAGCGGCCTGGGTCTTGAAGTCGTTCACCCGCAGTTTTTCCTCATAGGTGAGACAGAACTCGTCCTCCTTCTGCCAATGTCGGATGGCCCGCTTGGTAAGGCGGCGGAGTGCAGAGTCTACGAATCCATGGACTTGCGCGTCCGAGTGCCCCGGAAGAAGACGGCACACTCCTTCGCGGACGGAGCCGCGCGTCATTCGGTGTTCGCTGTCAGTGGTGGCGAGAACAGCCCGCACAAGGGCCTCAAATGCCAATTTCGTGAGACCCTTCTCGCGAACATCATCTCGCCACTGGAGCCCGAGGAAGGTAACGGCTGCGATGGCCTCCGGGGAGGATAGATCCGAAGGCGCATACGACGTGACGCCGGCTGACGCCAAGTAGGGGTCTACGATGGCCTGCGCGAGCTCTTCGGCAGCCTTCTCGCGTGCCGGAGAACCGAGAACGCGATCCAAGAACCAGTTTCGGTCTCGCACGTCGAGCGAGAGGCCATGCTCCTGGCGGACCTTGCGCCTGATTGTGTCGGCCAATGCGCCGATCACTTGATTGCTGACGAACAGGAGTACGACGGCGTCCGGGAAGGTCCCCTGAATGCGCTGCACAGTTCGCTGTATCTTGCGATGCCAATCAGCGGAGACAGAGTACTGCAGCAGGACCTTGGGTTCAGCTTCCGGAGCGAATAGCTCGCTGTCACGGCCCTCGTCGCCGGACGGGCTCGCTGTCGTGCGTAGGTCGTCGAACTCGGAGGCGAGAAAGGCAGAGGCAAGCTTCTCGAATCTGTGCCAGTCGGAAGGCTGGAGTCGTTCAAGGGCGAGCTGCAGACGATTTGTGATCATCTAACTCCTCTGTTTGTGGACGCGATCGGAGGAGGGGCGGTCGATGCGATCACGCTGTTGGCGGCATCGCGGCCCAACGAAGAGCATCGTATCCGGAGGGGCCGGGTGCGGAAACCTCGTGCGCCAGCCACGCCAGATGTCGTCTCGGCCCTTCCGGGTACGATGAGTTGAACTGGGCCGCTTCGTGGTCGGGAGACTGCCCCGTCCCACCGATCCGACCTCGTGGGAATTGTATCGAGGACGCGAGTCCGGTCAAGAGGATCGGTCGTTCCTCGTGGGGAGATCCTGAGTCGACGTTCCTTCTCCCGCGATCGCCTCAAACCTCACCTCCTTCTGGACCCCGTACCGGGGTCCCGACGGCCTCGAGGCCGAAGTCCGGGAGGCGCCGGCCCACGCCGACGTCCTGTCGCCCGGCAGCCCGCGCTGGCGCACCTCGTCGATCGCCTCATCGAGCAGGGGAAGAGCAAGAACTACCCGGAGGCGGCGAGAAGGCTCGGCGCGAGGGCGAGGATGAGCCAGGTGAGGGGGCTGCTCAGCCTGCCGGTGGAGGTGCAGAAGGTGATCGGCCAAGAGACCACCCTTTCGGACCGACGCCGAGGTCGCCTTGCCCGATGTGCTCACTTGACCTGGTATCCGGCAGCTTGAAGTTCCCTTCTTATGGCGTAAGCAACATCTTCTATTGACTCATTGAATTTCTTGTAGAGCAATCCATTGATGTCGCTCGGTAGAATCACTGACCCGGTGTAAAGGCAACACACGCGCGGCCGTCCAAGGCGCCCCACGAAGTAGCCGAACTCAAAGATCACGTTCGGCCGCGCTCGCCTTTCCTTCACACGCTCCGAGTCTGGCTGCTTGTCCTGTGCCACTAGGTACGCGATCTCATCGGGTGTCAATACTACAAATGCATACCCGACATCTGCATGAGCCTCAAACTTCTCGATGATGGTCTGCCCTTGGTCCGGCTGACGATGAAGCACTACTGGTTGAAGACCCATTTCGGTGAGCAGCGCCTCAAGTTCCATCCTTGACTTCTCATCATGGCCGTGGACTATGAAGACTTTGGTCGAGTACTCTTTCGGCGCAGACGCACCTGCAGTCCGCAGTTCTGCAAAAGTGTCTTCCTTGAGGACGTCTAGCGCTGCCGTCAGCGCGCCGAGGAAGTACGACTTCGCGAGGTTGAACTTGTCTGGGCCATTACCGAGCAACCGCACCTCGAAGCCTGATTTGAGCATGTCCATTGAGGCAGATTCGGGCCCGAGGAGTTTGACTATCGCGCTCTTTACACGCGCCTGCCACGCAAGCCACGTCGGCACAAACGAGTCGGGATACCCGTACAGTCCCTTCGTGGCGAAGTTTTCGTAAGTAAAGGACTCACCCTGCGCCACTAACCCGGCGATCCTTTGCCTTGCTTGCTCCAAGCTCGTCGCTCCTTGTGGGAAACCGTCCTGGGCTTGAGCCCTGCAAGACTCTTTTGCCGACCACTCTCCGACCCAGATCCTCGACGCGGCTCAATCCGAGCCCCAGAGAATGATCAGCGGTCTTGCAGGCTCTCCCGCCCGAACCGGAGAGTCCGAGAGCCTGGGGACGGACCTTCTCCCATCTGGCCCGGCCTCCTGCTTAACACTCCCGCCGGGTCCCCTTCAACCCAGGAGCGAAGCACAAGCCCCAACCCTGGCATCCGCTGCCGCTTGCAGCCGCAGCCCCCGCCCTCGCTCGACCCCACTCCGTTGGGTCGTTGCCACCGCCTCTGCCGCATCGACGACCGCGCCGGGCTTCCCCTCCACTCCAGCCCCCCCTGGCTGCCCTCGGGGAGGCAAGTGTCGCTGCTCGAAGGCAGAATGCTGGACAACCAAGGGCCATGGGAGGGACTCGATCCATGGAGCCACGGCGCTTCCGATGGCTTGACCAGGACGCGGAGCACGACCTCACCCTCGTGTGGGTACCCGGCACCGATGGCGTTCCGTACCGGTTCGGTACGGGCAATTGCGGACGGGACGTCGAGATCCACGGGTTCTTCCTGTCCACGACGCCGGTCACCCAGGCCCTGTGGCACCGCGTCATGGGGTCGAACCCGGCTGCGCGCCCCGACCCGCCTTGCCCGGTGGAGAACGTCTCCTGGCAGGACGTCACCGGATCCGGGGGGTTCCTCGACCGGATCAACGCGAGCGAGGTGCTCCAGGCCGTGGTCGCCGACGATCCGGAGCTGCGATTCCGGCTGCCGTCCGAGTCGGAGTGGGAGTACGCCGCCCGAGGCGGCCCGCACTGGCGCGATGACCTGATGTTCAGCGGCAGCGATGACCCCCGCGACGTGGCCTGGCTCGGCTCCCGCTGGACGCGGGGACACCGGCTCCTGGCCCGGCTCGTCGGATGGAGGATCGCCTGGCGGATGGCCCACGTACTCGGTCCACCAGGACGATTGCGGACACGGACCCATGCCGTCGCTACCAAGGCGCCCAACCAGCTCGGGCTCCACGACATGTCGGGCAACGTCTGGGAGTGGTGTCACGACGTGTGTGGCGACCCAAGCTCGGTGCCCACCGACG
>Ga0214471_10003814_pt1 | contig 11655 bp, 8 predicted proteins | sample RVTome_5_FD_207665 | JGI IMG/M metagenome (GOLD analysis project Ga0214471, IMG submission 207665) | Soil microbial communities from uranium-contaminated site in the Upper Colorado River Basin, Wyoming, United States - RVT142D155 | ecosystem: Environmental > Terrestrial > Soil > Contaminated >... | reverse complement strand
CGTGATTGGCAAGACGACGCGCTGCCAGGCGGGCATCGTCGGCGCGTACAGGAGACCGTGCCACGTGTGCACCCGCCGCGGGACGCCGGCAAGCCACCCCGCGATCTGCCCGACGAGCCCGCCCTTGGGCACGTAGCTGTGCAGCAGGTCGAATCGCTCGCGGCGGAGCACCCGCCACAGCGCCACGATGGCGCGCAGATCCGCGATGGGGGCGAGCTTCCGGCGGATGGGAATGGTGAGCACGCGCACACCGTCATGCCGCAGGCCGGCCACCTCCGGGCCGTCGGCACAGGCGACCGTCTGGTCGGTGATCGCGGCCAGGCGTCGCAGATCCGACCAGAGGATGAGACGGGTAAACTCCGCGGTCGTGGTCACGTGAACCACCCGCAGCGGGCGCGGCTCCCCGGCGGTCAGGGGGCAGCCTCCAGGTTCCACGCGACGGTAGTGCGCAGGCCGTCCTCCAGCGTTACTGTCGGCTCGTAGCCCAGATCCCGGCGCGTGGCGGTCAGGTCCGCCAGCGAGTCACGGACGTCCGCCTGTCGAGCCGGGCGGCGCGCCAGCCGCGGCGTGACGCCCACGATCCCGGTCACCAGCTCGAGCAGCCGGTTCACTGAGGTCTGCCGTCCGGCGCCGACGTTGTACACCCCGCCCGCCACCCCCTCGGCGGCCAGCGCCCGGAGATTGGCCTGTACGGCGTTGGCCACGTAGGTAAAGTCGCGGGTCTGTTCCCCGTCACCATAGACGACGACGTCCTGCTCGCGGTGGAGGGCGCGCACGAAGCGCGGCAGCACCCCGGCATACGGGGAGTCCCAGCCCTGGCGCGGTCCGAAGATGTTGAAGTACCGCAGGGACACGGTCTCCAGCCCGTACGTGTGATAGAACGACCGGCAGTAGTGTTCCCCGGCCAGCTTGGAGACCGCGTACGGGGAGATCGGATTGGGCCGGTCGGTCTCCTCGCGCGGCAGCTTGCGCTCGGGCCCGTAGACGGACGAACTCGACGCGTAGACGAACTTCGCGACGCCCGCTTCGCGTGCGGCCGTCAGGAGGTGGAGCGTCCCGGTGGCATTCACTTCATGAGTCGTGTGCGGATCCTCGACCGAGCGCGGCACCGAGGGCAATGCCGCCTGGTGCAGGACGTGCGTCACGCCCGCCATGGCCCGCCGGCACGCGTCAATGGACCGCAGGTCGCCCTCGACGAGTTCGACGTCATCCAGCAGGTCCGTGAGGTTCTCCCGGTGCCCCGTGCTGAAGTTGTCCAGGACGCGGACCCGGCCGCCGCGTTCGAGCAGCGCGCGCGTGAGGTGGTTGCCGATGAACCCGGCGCCGCCGGTGACGAGATAGCGTTCAGCCATGTCGGCTCGTTCTCCTGCTTCCTGGTCGAGGGAAGGTGGCGGGATCGGCGAGGACGTCCTGGTACAGCCGCGCATACTGCGCCCGCACGGCGGCGAGCCCATACCGGCTCTCGATCCGGTGGCGGGCGGCGGCGCCCAACGCCCGCCGCTGCGCCGGGTCGAGCGTGATCAGCGAGCGAATCCCCTCCGCCAGGGCCGCCGGGTCGCGCGGGGGCACGAGGCGACCGGTGTCGCCGACGATCCACGGCGCCTCGCCGACCGCCGTGGACACGCACGGCGTCCCACAGGCCATGGCCTCGCCCAGCACGTTCGGGAACCCTTCGCTGTAGGAGGCCAGCACCGCGACGTCCACCGCGGCGAACAGCCGCGCCGTGTCCGCCCGTTCCCCCAGCAAGTGCATGCGGCCTTCCAGCCCGGCCGTTGCGCGCGCACGCACCAGCGCCGCGTTGGCCTCGTCCACTCCCCGGCCGGCCAGGACATAGTGGGACACCGGACCCGCGCCGGTGAGCAGGGCCGCGGCCTCGAGGAGATTGCGGTGGTCCTTCATGGGGTCGTACCGGGCGATCATCCCGATGACGATGGCGTCATCCGGGATGCCCAGCTCGGCCCGCACGCGGCACCGGTGCTCCACGCTTGGCGCGAACGCGTCGGTGTCGAATCCGTTGGGAATGACCGCGGTCCGGACGGGATCGTACCCCAGGGCCTCGTGATGCTCGGCGCCGGGATGCGAGTTGTAGACGATGCGGGCGGGCCGGCGGGACAGCCGGGCCGCCAGGCGGATGAGTCCCCGGGTCGTCCAGCGCTCGTAGGCCAGGTCGTAGAGCGACTGCCGGATGCCCCAGATCACCGGCACGCCGCGTCCGAGCGATGCGACCCAGGCCGCCAGGTTGCCGTGCGGCATCCACCCGTGCAGCAGGTCCGGCGCTTCGGCCGCCACGATGCGCCGCAGCCGCGCGACGTGCCGCGGGAAGGGCACGCGCCCGCGCATCTCCAGGCTGTGGACCGGGACGCCGGCCCGGGTGACCCGCTCCCCAACGGGCCCCGGGACACCGAGCGCGAGCACCGCGTGGTCAATCCGGCTGTCGGCCCCGCCGCTCACCAGCTTCCACAGCATCATCTCGGCCCCGCCCGTGGCGAGGCCCGTGATCACGTGGAGCACGCGGATGCGGGGAGCCAAGACGCCGGCGTGGTTCAGGCTTCGGTGCGGGCCGGCCCGGCGAGGCGCCGCAGGAGGGCGCCGAGCACCGGGATGGCCCCTGCCGCGCGCCAGGCTTCCGCCACGGCGGGGGTCGGCTGCTCGACCGCGCGACGTATCCGGTCGCGCCCCAGCAGGACCACCCACATCAGCACGACCACGACGATGGTGGCCATCACCAGCCGGATGCCGAGCCCGCGTGGTTCCACGGGCAGCGTCCCAGGCGGCTCCGCGAGCTGCACCACCGCCGGAGTCTCCTCCAGCTCTTTCCCCAGGGCCACGTCGCGATCGGCGAGCGCCTGCGTATACACGCCGTTCGCGGTGGCCACGTCGCGCTCCCGGACCTGGAGCTGGACGTACTCGGGTGTGTACGGGTTGACGGCACGGTTCCGCGCCAGGAACGCGGACAGGGATTCCTCGGCCGCACGGAGCCAGCGTTGCGCGCTGTCCACCCGCAACTGCTGGGCCTCGCGGATCTCGCGCGCCTGGGCGCGGGCCGCGTTGCGGTACGTCGTACTGACTTCCTGGACCAGCGCTCCGAGCACCATCCGCGCGAGCGCGCTGTCCCGGTGCGACACGGCGAGGGTCATGACGCCGGTCTGGAGGTCGAACTGCGCCGTGATGAAGCGGCGCATCACCCGCGCCACCCGCGCGTCGCCCACGGGCTTGGCGGTGAGGCGGTCCACCAGCCGCGTGCCTTCCGGCCCACCGATCTGTGTCCCCAGCCCGTACAGCACGCCGTCCATCCGCGCGATGCGAACGAGCAGAGCCGGGGTCAGCTGGACCCCGCCCCCACCGGCGGCGGCCCCCAGCAGCGAGGCCGCGAGACCCGAACTCACCGGCAGGGCCCGCGCGGTCGAGGCCGCGGACAGCTGCACCTCGGCCCGGAACCGGTGACCAGCCGCCATCCCCCGCGCGACGAGCACGCCCCACACCACCACCAGCACCACCGCCACGGCCAGCCACCCCCGCAACAGCGGCGTCACCACTTCCGCGAACCTGGATTCGCCCCGCGCCGCGCCGTCACTCGCCATCGCGCCCTCCACGCTGTGTGTCCGCCGGCCCATCGCGCCGCACGCCGTGCAGGACCGTGGCTACCCGGGCCGCGATCCGCTCCAGTCCGAAGTGCGCTTCCACCACGCGCCTCCCCTCCGCGCCCATCTGCCGGGCCAGCGGACCGTCGTCCAGCAGGCCGAGCACGCCCTCCACCCAGGCGCCGTGGTCCCCGGCCGCGACCCCGACTCGGCCGAGCGCGAGCACGTCCCGATTCATGCCGACCGGCGAAACCACCACCGGCACCCCGCACGCCATGTAGAGGAGCATCTTGAAGCTGCATTTCCCCCGCTCCCAATCGGTATCGGGCAGGGGCATGATTCCCACGGCCAGGTCCTGCAACGCCGTCACCTCGGTGCCTGGCGTCCAGGGCACGAAGTCCACGCGATCGGCCGGCAGGCGGGCGAACTGCGGTGACGCGTTGCACACCACGCGCAGGCGCGCCGCCGGCCGGGCGCGCAACACGGCATCGAGGGCATCCTCGATCGCATGGAGGTACGGCAGCCCGGACGCGGACCCGCTCCACCCGATGGTCGAGCCCGCCGCGGGCGCGCGCCCGGGGGCAAACCGCGCCGTGTCCACGGCGGTCGGCACGATGTGCACCGACGGATGCCACCCGGCGAAGTACTCGGCAAGAAAGGCGTTCCCGCAGATGACCGCGTCGCATCCGGCGGCGATCCGCCGGATGAACCGGCCCCCGCGGTAGAGCCAGAGGGCGTCGTCCACGTCGAGCACGCGGGGGCGTCCCGTCAGGCGCTCCCAGGTTTCGAGGGTGGACACCAGCTCGCGCTGGAGGAAAGTCACGTCGAAGCGATGGGAGCGCAAGACATCGGGAAGACGGTCCGCGAGCGTGGCGGCGAGCCAGAATGGCCGCGCCAGCCGGGCGCGCGGCGGGTACGTCCCGAAGCGCGCCAGGCACGGCGTCATCGCGATCCCGTGGGCCCGCAACGGGGCGACGAGCTGGCCCACGCGGAACCGCGCGCTGGGCACGGTGCCGCCGCCCGCGAACGCGGCGACGCGCATCACGCGGCGCCCTCCGCGGGCGGACGGTCCCGCGCGCGGCCCGCGATCCAGTACAGCGCCGCCAGCACGATCAGGCTCTTGGCCACGAAGTTCACGTTGGTAAAGAGCGCCTCGCTGTAGACGCTCTGGCCCACGCCGGCAAACGCCACCCCGTACACCACCCGGCCGCCCAGGCTTCCCGCCCACGCCCATTCGAACGCCAGCGTGGTCACGAGGCCTGCGAGCCAAATGAAGAACATGGCGCCGGGAATGCCCAGGTCACCGAGGTACCAGTAGTACGCAGTGTACGCGTTGACCTCCCGGAAGTCGCCGACGGTGGTGTACTGGGCGTGGCGCGGCGGGATCTCGATATCGGCCCCGAAACTGTTGGCCAGCTCCGCCACGGTGCGGCCCACGCCGCCCGTGGATGGGAGCGCGTCGGGCTCGCGCAGCACTCGATCGAACCCCACCACGGGCCCGAGGGCGTACCACTGGAGATCGGCCACCAGCGCCGGCACGTTGCCGCGCAGCCCGGCCGCGCGCCGGACCAGCCCCTTCTCGAGCTGAATCGCCACGAACGCCGACGTGAGCAGCATGGCCACCAGCAGCGGCAGCACCACCGCGACGCGCACCCGCCGCTCCCCGATCCACACGATCCCCAGCACCCCACCCACCAGCGCCACCACGCCCGCGCGCCCGCCGGTCGTGAGCTGGAGTCCCAGGGACAGGAGGACCAGGATGGTCCGGCGACCGTGCCACCAGGGGGATCGCGCCCGCGGCGCGAACGCCACGAAGGTGAATGCGATGGACATCTGCCCCAGGATGCTCAGGATCCAGGGTATCTCGGTGCCCAGGCCCAGCTCGGACCGCAGCGACCGCACCCGTGCCGCGATCAGGAGGTTCTCGATGGCGGTCTGGCGCGCGGCGGCCTGCAGTTCGCGCCAGTACACCGGCAGGGCGATCAACAGGACGACGATCAGGAAATCGAGCAGGAACCCCAGGCGCCGCGTGTCCCATTCCACTCTGGCGGGTGGCGGGGTCCCGTACCCCCGCAGCAACGATGAGCCCGCAATGCCGCCGAGCAGGAAGACCGCGGCCGCCACGACGTAGAACAGCCGGGTCCCGTCGCCGATTGGGTAGAAGACGTCCGCCGGCAGGTTGAGCAGCAGGAGCGCCACGGCCCAACCACCGGCCAGGAGCACCGGCGGAAACAGCGCCGACCGGCGCGCCAGGAAGGCCAGGAGCGCCAAGGCCCCGAGGGCCGCCGCCGCGAGCAGGTTCATCGGCCCCGCTCCGTCACCGCGCTTCCACCCATGCCTGGAACATCAGCACCGGCCACAGCAGATAGCCCCAGTCTCTGGCTCCGCGCCGGTGCACCGACCACACGTCCGCCACCCGGTCCGCCCGGAAGAACCCCTGATCCGCGATCCGTTCCGGCACGAGCAGCGCCGAGGCCCAGTCCTCGAGCGGCCCACGCAGCCAGCGGTCCACCGGCACCGCGAACCCCATCTTGGGCCGCTGCACGAGCGCGCGCGGCACGAACCGGTCGAGCAGGCGCCGGAGTACCCACTTCCCCGTCCCGTTGCGGCGTCGGAGCCCGGGCGGGATGCGCCACGCCAACTCCACCAGCCGGTGATCGAGAAACGGGGCCCGGGTTTCCAGACTCACGGCCATGGCCGCGCGGTCCACTTTCGCGAGAATGTCGTCCGGAAGATACGTCACCATGTCCCAGTACATCATGCGGTCGAGCAGCGGCCGACCGGCCAGGGCGGGCGGCGTGCTCCCCAGGGGGGTCGCCGGCTCCCGCGCGTCCCGCACCGCGCGCTCGGGATCGCGCCACAGGGAGACGATCTCCCGGTAGAGGTGCGCGTCGTCGGGCGCGGCCAGCATGCCGGCGAGCCGTCGGCCGCGGTCGCCCGCGCGCCCCGGCAGGCCCGCCGCCAGCCGGGCCACCGCCGCGGCCGGGTGCCGCAGGGGGCCCAGCCCCGCGCGCAGCCGCCGCAGCCGCATTCCCCACGCGTACCGATCGTAGCCGCCAAACAGCTCATCGCCGCCGTCTCCGCTGAGGGCCACGGTCACGGAGCGCCGGGTGACCGCGGCAATGAGGTGGGTGGGAAGCTGGGACGAATCCGCAAAGGGCTCGTCGTACAGCTCGGGCAGCCGCGGCACGAGGTCCAACGCGTCCTGCCCGGTCAGCACGTGCTCCGTGTGGTCCGTCCCCAGGTGCGCCGCCACGGCGCGCGCATGGCTCGCTTCGTCGAATGCCGCCTCCCGGAACCCGATCGTGAACGTCCGGACCGGGCGGGCGCTCTCGGCCTGCATCAGGGCCACGACGAGGGACGAATCAATCCCGCCCGACAGGAACGCGCCCAGCGGAACGTCGGCGATCATCTGCTGCCGGACGGCCCGGCTGAGCGCGTCCGCCAGCGCGTCGCGCGCGGCTGCGCCGTCGCCGGAGGGCAGCGGGTCCGCGAGTCCCCGCTCCACGGCGTCGAGCACCGTCCAGTACGGACGCTCGGCGGGCTCGCCACCGGCGCGGACCGTGACGACGTGTCCAGGCCGCACCTTGCGCACGCCCGCGTAGATCGTGTGGGGCGCGGGGATGTAGCCGTGCCGGAGCAGCAGCGGCAGCACGTCCCGGTCCACCGTCCCCACGAAGCCGGGATACGCCCGCAGCGCCCGCAGCTCCGAGCCGAAGACCCACGCCCCGTCCACCGCGGCGTAGTACAGCGGCTTCTCGCCCATGCGGTCGCGGCAGAGGTGCAGCGTCCGCTCCTCGCGGTCCCAGAGCGCGAAGGCGAACATCCCCACCATGCGGCGAAGCCCGTCCTCGAGCCCCCACCGCTCCACGCCCGCGAGCAGGACCTCGGTGTCCGAGTGCCCGCGGAAGCGCATGCCGCCCGCCTCGAGCTCGGCGGCGAGGTCGCGGAAATTGTAGATCTCGCCGTTCAGCACCACCACGTAGCGCCCGCCCGCCGAGCGCATGGGCTGGTGCCCCTCGGCCGACGTGTCGATCACCGCCAGCCGACGGTGGCCCAGGGCCACCCCCGCCTCGGGATCCACCCACACGCCGGCGTCGTCGGGGCCCCGGTGTGCCAGGCAGCCGGCCATGCGCTCCGCCACGTGCGCGAGGTCGGGCACGGCTGGCCCGGGAGCGAACGTTCCGGCGATTCCGCACATGCCGCGACTCAGCCTGCCCGGGAGGGTCCGGGGCGGACGCGTACGCGGTCGCGCGAGGCGGCGACGAGGCCCGCGGGAAGGACGACGGCCACCAGGAGCGGCCACGGACCTTGGGCCACAAGCTGCCGGACGGGGCGCCCCGCATGCAGGGCGTACCGGACGTAGTTGACCAGCGCTCCCAGGCGCCGGTGGAGCGGCAGATCGAGCGCGGCCAGCTCCGCGTAGTAGAGGACCGCCCCGTTCGGGCATCGCATCCGCAGCAGGTCCAGGTGGTGGGCCAGCCCGCCGGACGTCGGCCGATAGATGCGGAGCGCCACGTTGCGATGGCGGGTCTTGAACCGGCGACTGAGCCGGTTCCACACGAGCCCCTCCGGCACGAACCGCTCCCCGGGGAAGATCGGATAGCGTTCCCGCCTGAGCAGCTCGGTACGGTGTGCTCCCCATTTCTCGCCCCTCACCCCGTGGAGCCCCAACAGCTCGTGGGGATGCGCGTCGAGCTTCCCCTCCGGAAACGGTGATCCCACCAGGCGCCCGTCGGGCGTGCGGCAGTGGACCGTCACCCCGGAAAACTCCTCCCGCCGCTCCGGGGGGATGGACTCCCAGATCTCACGAAGCGTGGCCAGCGCCTCCGGCACGAGCTGATCGTCGGAATCGAGCACCGCCAGGAACTGCCCGCGCGCCAACTCGAACCCGCGGTTGACCGCGGCCGCCTTGCCCGCGTTCTCCTGCCGGACGTAGCGACTCGCGAAGGGCGCGCCCGGCGTCCATGCCGCCACCAGTGCCTCGGTCCCGTCGGTGGAGCCGTCGTCCACCACGAGCCACTCGAAGTCGCGCAGCGTCTGCGCGCGCAGACTCTCGTAGACGTCCGGGAGGGTGTGCGCCCGGTTGAACGTTGGCGTCAGCACGGTGATCCAGGGCGTGCTCACGGGTGGGCCGGCAGCCACTGGGCGCGGACCCGCCGCAGGTCCCGCGCGGTGAGGAGGGTGGCCGCGACGCCGGCCACCGCGCCGGCAAGCCAGTAACCCCTTCCTGTCCCCAACCCGCCCGCGACGCACAGCATGACGGCGCCCGCCCCCAGGCCACGGGCGAGGACCTCCCGGGCTCCCACCACCCGGAGCGCCGCCAGCGCACGCAGCACCGTGGCGTCCGCCGCAAGCCCATACGCCAGCTGGCTGGCCAGCCAGGCCCATCCGATCGCGAGCAGGCCCGTGGCGCCGGACAGGGCAAAGAACCCCCCGAGGAGCGCCGCCAGCGACAGCGCCGCCAGCCCCACCACGACCGTGTACCGACCGGTGGCCTGGAGAAATTCGGAGGCCAGATTCGTGTGCGCGTTGAAGCTGGCGCCCACCATCAGAGTCAGGAACAGCCCGACGTACTCCGGACCCGCCAGACCGATCCGCGCCAGTACCCACGGCCCAACGACAATACCGCCGACCGCGAACAGGCTGAACCCGAGCCAGCTGGCCTGGAGGACGCTCGGCAGGAGGCCCGCCAGCCGCTCCCGGCCCGCGGCACCCGCGAGCAGGCGGACGAACCGCGGGAACACCACGGATCCCACGACGTTCGAGAAGAACCAGACCTTGCTCACGAGATCGAACACCGCGCGGTACACACCCAGCGCGCGGAGACCAAACACGTAGTTGACCAGGATCGAGCCGACCGAGACGACCGTGATCTGGAGCAGCTGGGCCAGGGACAGCGCGGACGAATGGCCCACCATGCGCGCGAACGCCCGCCGCTCGAATCGCGGGCGCCAGCTCCCTGCCGGCAGCGGTCCCATGAGCCAGCCCGCAAGGCCCACGTCGCCCAGCCGGCGCAGCGCGAGCGCCGCCACCACCGGCACGGGCGACGCAAAGGCGAACACGGCGGCAAAGCCCACACCGTAGCGCAGCAGGCCAGACGCCACCACGTACCGTGAATAGCGGTCGAATTGCTCGTCGGCGATGCAACGGTTCTGGCGCAGCGAGACCGGCACCGCCATCACGTAGTCCGCAATGGCGAGCACCGCGATCCAGGCCACCGCCGTCTGGCGGGCGGGTTCCACGGGAAAGAGCAGCGCGGGCACGAGCCACGCGGCCAGCGGCGCCAGCAGGACGAGGGTGCCGGCCACCGTGAGATAGAGCCCCCACGCCAGCTGCAGTTGATGCCGCCGCTCCTCGTCGTCGGGCATCCCGGCGAGCACGCGGACCAGGTTCTTCCCCAGCCCCAGCTCCACCAGCACGACGTAGCCCACGAGCACGCCGTAGATGGAGAAGATGCCGTAGCCTTCCGGGCCCAGGCGATGAACCGCGACGGGCACGAAGACCACGCCGAGGATCCCGTTGACCAGATTGGCAGCCGAGAGGTAGGAGACCCGCCGGAGGAACCCCCGCACAGCCTAGCGGATCCCGCCGGTCCAGCGCACACGCACCTCGGCGTGCAGGTTGGTCTGATCGTTCAGCTCCTCGTAGTACCGGTTCCACTCCCGCCCGACCGCCAAGGTCCCACCCACGGTGACGCGGCCCAGAAACACGCTGCCGGTGGCGCCTACCGTCAGTTCCACGTCATTGCGCGGCGGCCAGTTGGGAATCGTGCCCGCCCGCACCAGCCGGTAGTACGTGTCGTTGTCCTTCACGTGGCGCACCACGAACCCGCCGAGCGTGCCCCACCTTGCGAACCAGTCGAGGCCCGCGTATTGCCCGTTGCCACCCGGCCCGACGACGGCGCCCACCACCTGGCCGCGGTGCGTGTACCCGCCGTGCACGCGATAGTGCACGTAGTATGTGGGCGTGGGACGCGCGAGCACGGTCTTGCTCAGCTCGAGGTGCGTGAGTTCCGCCCGTGCCCGGAGGATCGAGCGCCCCGTCATGTCCCAGGCCTTCTGCATGCCAACGGTGTAGCCCTGGCTGTGCTCCGGCTGCAGGAGGAAATCGCGCACGGTCCCTGAATGATCGTTGCGCGCCCACTCCGCATTGACCTCGAACCCGCTCGCGGGGAGGACCCAGCGGGCAAAGAGCGAGAGCATCTGGTCCCGATCGTCATCGCCGGTGGGGTTCTCGGGCGTCTCCTGGGAAACCTTGGTCACGCCCTGGAACACCAGGAACAGCTCGCCCCCGTCCAGCCCGGTGGTCGGCCAGTCGAGGTAGAACAGCCGTGCCCCACCCAGGTAGAGCCCCGGCACGGGATCAATCTCGAGGTCGAACGCCAACCCCGTGACGTACTTCGTGTCGTTCGTGTCCACGAGATCGAAGAACCGCGACTCGGCGAGTGCGCCCCAGAACCAGTGGAACTCCACCCGCCCGAACCCCACGTCCACCGGCCGTCCCGTCGCGAGAAACGCCCGCGGAAATCCCGGCGGCTGGTTGCTGAGCAGGATGGCCTGCCGCTGGCCGGGGCCCCACCACGCGTTGGCGCTCGTGACGCCGGCCGCGAACCCCCGCAGATCCACCCGGACCGACGACTGGCCCAGACTCCATTGCTCGTACCCGCCGTCCCCGAACCGCTGCGGACGGTCCAGGCCGCGCCCATACCACGGGTCGGCGAATGGCGAGGGACTGTCGGACGTCACCGGGAGCGTGGCGAACGCGCGGTTCTGCGCCCACGCGTACTCCGGCTGGAGCGTCACGGTCACGGGACCGAGCGTCCCCCACACACCCGCCGTGGCGTAGAGCGTGGCCCCCTTCCCCTGCCAGACCAACCCGTCGTTGTCGGCCAGGGGACGGGTGGAGTTGACGTAGCCGCGGACCTCGGGGTCCGCGAGCCCGAACCTCAGCCGGCCGATGGCGCCGGAGCGGCCCACCAGCCGGCCCGCCCACGGGTGACCCGTGCTGTCCACGCGCGCCAGCATCCCGCCCGTGATCGGCCGGAGCAGCAGCGGCCCGGGATGGGCCTTGC
>Ga0214471_10003813_pt1 | contig 11658 bp, 9 predicted proteins | sample RVTome_5_FD_207665 | JGI IMG/M metagenome (GOLD analysis project Ga0214471, IMG submission 207665) | Soil microbial communities from uranium-contaminated site in the Upper Colorado River Basin, Wyoming, United States - RVT142D155 | ecosystem: Environmental > Terrestrial > Soil > Contaminated >... | reverse complement strand
CACCGGGGCCGTCGTCCCACCGCTCCTCAGCTGTGGGACTCCGACCCCGGCAAGGATCACCGGGGCCGTCGCAGGGACCCGTGGCTTTCCGACCCCGGATTACTCCGGGTGTGGCGTGATCGGCCAGGATCTCGACGTCTCCCTTGAAACGTCAGCCCAAGCTTACCTGACCGGAACTCCTGCGGCAAGGGGTCGCCATGTGCGGAGCAGGGAGCCCATGCCCCGTTTTGACAAACGACGACGGATTTGCTATCGTAAGCAGGCTTCCCATGCGATTCGCACGCGTGATCCTCATCGGTAGTGTCTGTCTGCTCGCGTCCGCGCCCGCGGCGCGCGCCGCATGGGTCTGGTCCCCCCAGACGGGCTGGGTCGGCCCCACCGGCGCGGTCAAGGACACCCCGGAAGAACAGCTCACCCACGCCCAGGGTTTCTTCCAGGATGGGGAGTTCGAGCGGGCCCGGACGGAGTTCCGGAAGCTCCTGCGCGCGTACCCCAAGGCGCGGGAAGCCGTCGAGGCGCAGTACTACCTCGGCCGGTGCGAGGAGGATCTCGGCGATTACTACAAGGCCTTTAAGGAGTACCGCAAGGCGCTGCAGGTCTATCCGTCCACCGTCCGGTTTGACGAAGTGCTGGAGCGCGAGTACCGCATCGGCAATTATTTCCTGCAGGGACGCAAGCGGAAGCTCTTCGGCCTCGCGGCCATCCTGCCCGCCAGGGACAAGGCGGTGGAGATCTTCCGGGCCATCGTGGAGGACGGCCCGTTCAGCGAGCACGGGGTGCTCGCGCAGTACAAGTTGGGCATGGCCCACATGGCGCTCGGGGACTACGAGGAGGCGGTCGGCGCGTTCGAACGGGTGATCTCCCGGTATCCGGATTCGGAGCTGGTCGACGACGCACGCTACCAGATCGCTCTCGCCAGTCTCAAGGGCACGTTCCACCCGGAATACGACCAGGCGCCGACGGAGCTGGCCGTCACGGAACTGGCCGGATTTCTCGAGCGCTATCCCGACAGCGAGCTGACGGATGAGGCGCGGAGCCGCCTGAGCGAGCTGCGCGAGCGCCGCGCGGCGCACGAGTTCCTGGTCGCGCAGTTCTACGAGCGGCGCAACCGGCCCGCCGCGGCCCGGCTGTACTACGAGACCATCGCCGAGGAATTTTCCAGCACTTCCTGGGCCCCCAAAGCCGTCGCCCGGCTCCAGGAGCTGGATCGTCCGACGCGGATTCCCTGATGCGCCGCGCGGCCGAAGGCTGTCGCTCAGCGTTGGGGTTGCTGTCGCTCCTGGCGGCCGCGGGGTTCGCCGCCGGGCTCGCGGCGGGGTGCGGGTACACGACGCGGCCCGGCCTGCCGACGCCCTACCAGACCATTTACGTCCACCCGCTCGTGAACCGCATCGACCTGACCGACCTCGGAGGCAACCTGTCCCGGTTTCCCGTGTACCGCCACGCGATGGAGACCGAGTTGACCGACGAGATCCTCCGCCGGTTCCAGTTTACCGGATTGCTGCGGCCGTCCCCGCGCGAGACGGCCGATGTGCGGCTGGAGGGGGAGCTCCTGCAGTTCCGCCGCGACGCGCTGCGCTACAGCGCCTCGGGCGACGTCGAGGAATGGCGGCTCAGCCTGGTCGTTTCGCTGCGGCTCATCGATCGGGAGACGGGCACCACCGTCTGGAGCGAGCCGGGCTTCGTCGGGGACACGACGTATTTCACGACCGGGCCGTACGCCGAGGCGGAGTCCGGCGCGCTCGCACGCGCGATCACGGATCTCTCCCGGCGCATCGTGGAACGCACCGTCGAAAACTGGTGACCCGGCAACACGGCCGCCGGCCGTGTTGCCGCATATGGTTCACGCACGATCCTCACGCACGCAAGAGACCGGCTCGAGACATGCCTGCAGTCACGCCCCAACCCAATCGCGTCTCCCGCGCGGGCGCCGCGCCGCCGGGGGTCTGATGGCGGACGCCGGAGGGCTCATGGTGTTCCTCGGCGCCGACCGGGCACGGAAGCTCCAGCGGCTCCAGGAGCTTGAGCGGCGCCTCGAGGTTGATCCCCTCGACCGGCACCGGCTCGACGGAGCCTCAGTGACGCTGGCGGAGCTCTTGGCGTTCTGCCGGCAGCGCCCGGCCGCCGGCCGGGTGCGTCTGGTGGCGGTGGACGACGCGCACCGCCTGCCGAAGGGGACGATAGACGCGCTCGGAGAGCACGTCGAGGCCATCCGGGCCTGCGCCTGCGTCGTGCTGCTCAGCGACGCGGAGGCGGGACCTCGGAGCTCCTCCGCCGGGCCGTGGTCGGTGGAGACGTTTCCAGAGCGCGACGCCGCGTCCGCCAAGCCGTTCGCGCTGGCGGACGCCCTGGGCAGCCGGGACGTGCGCGCGGCCCTCCAGGCGCTGCATGACCAGCAGCGCGACGGGAAGGAGCCGATCGAGATCGTCGGGCTGCTGGCCTGGCAGCTGGGGCGCTGGGTGCTCGTGAAGCGGATGCTCGGAGCCGGGGCGCGTGGCGCGAATCCCGCGGCGCTCGCCTCCGCGCTGAAGATGAGCGCGTGGCAGTTGGAACGGGTGCAGGCGGAAATTCACGGCCGGACGCTCGGCTCGCTGCAGGAGCTCCTTGAGCGGTGCTGGCGGCTGGACGTCGAACTCAAGCGCGGCGGGACCGTGCCCGGCGTCGCGCTCGAAGAGCTGATCGTCAGCATCTGTCTGTCGGGGCGGGAGGGGTCCGTCCGTCGATAACGATGACGATGGCGGAACAGCGCGAGGTCGTCATGTTCGGCAATGCCGTCCGGTCCGCCTGTCCGCCGGTTCATCGCCGCTTCAGGATCTGCGGTCTCGACGGAATAGACGGACTCGACGGAATGGACGGAACAGACGATGAAGTCTGTTAGGACTTTCCGGTGCGGGCCAGGCGCGCGGTGAGGCGCGATTTCGCGCGCGAGGCGGTGTTGCGGTGCACGACGCCCTTGGTGGCGGCGCGGTCGAACCGGCCGGCGAGCCGCCGCAGCAGCGCCTGGGCATCGTCGAGTTTGCGCTTTTTGAGCAGCTCGGCGAACTGCTTCGAGAGCGTCTTCAGCTCGGACCGGATCGCCTGGTTGCGCTGGCGCCGCCGGCGGTCCTTCCTGAGCTGCTTCAAGGCTGCATGCTTAATCGGCATTAATCCCTCCCTGAGCGAGCACTGCGGTTAATGCGAGACTGTATCATGAGCTCCATCCCGGTGTCAATGGAGCCTCACCGGCACGTCCGGTGCTTGCCAAGTGTCCGGCTCCGCGTGAGGCGGCATCCCGCCCCCGCCGTCGGCGGGGGTGACGACGGCGGGATGAAGCTCCACGGGCGATGCCCGTGTTTCGCTCATGTGCGCCCATGGAGCGAAATCCCGCGCGAGCCCCGCAGGGCCAGTCGAGGGATCGAATGACGTCGCCCGCTTCCGGCGCCCCGTCCGAGGCGTCCTCCGGGCTCATCCGCTCCACGGGCGTCATCACCCTCGCGACCGGCTGCAGCCGGATTCTGGGGTTCATCCGCGACCTCCTGATCGCGCGGCTCTTCGGCACCGCCCTGCAGGCGCAGGCCTTCGTGGTGGCGTTCCGGCTGCCGAACATGCTGCGGGAGCTCGTGGCGGAAGGAGCCGTCACGAGCGCATTTGTGCCGGTGCTCAGCCGGTACCGGGCGCAGGGCAGGCTCGATGAGTTCTGGGCGGTCGGGCAGGCGCTCCTGGCGCAGCTCCTGATCGTGCTCTGCGTGATAGGCGCCGCGGGAGTCGTGTGGGCGCCGCAGATCGTCCGGGTGATCGCCCCGGGGTTCGCGGACGATCCCGAGAAATTCGCGCTGACGGTGCGCCTCACGCGCCTCCTGTTTCCCCTGATCGTGCTGGTGGGGCTGTGGGCGTACTTCATGGGCGTGCTCAACAGCCTGCGGCATTTCGCCGTGCCGGCGCTGGGGCCGGCGATCCTCAACGTGGCGATGATCGCCGCGCTCATCTGGTGGGTGCCGGGGACGGAGCCCGGCTCGGTCGCTCCGCACGCGCTGCGTGCGGGACTCCCTTCACCGACCCCGCTCCACGGGGTGCCCGGCTCGGTCGCGCTCGCGGTCGGGATCCTCATCGGCGGGGTGATTCAGGTCCTCGTGCAGCTGCCGGTCGCGGCGAAGCTGGGGTTCCGCTTCCGCCTTCGTCTGCGGCACCCCGGCACGGGGGACATGCTGCGGCTCCTCGGGCCGAGGACCGTGGCGGCCGCGGTCTATCAGGTCAACATCCTCGTCCACACGGCGCTGGCCTCGTGGGAAGCCGCGGTCGGCGCGGGCGCGGTGGCGGCGCTCTACTTCGCCAACCGGTTGGTGCAGCTGCCCCTGGCGCTGTTCGGGACCGCGAGCGCCCAGGCGAGCCTGCCGTCGCTCGCCGAGCAGGCCGCGCGCGGGGACTGGGAAGGTTTCCGGACGACCCTGCTCAGGGTGATCCGCATGGCCGCCTTTCTGATCGTGCCCGCGGCGGCGGCGTTGATCGCGCTGGGCGGGCCGATCATCCGGGGCCTGTTCGAGCGCGGGGCCTTCGACGCCCATTCGACGGCGATGACCGTCTCGGCGCTGGCGTGGTACGCCGTCGGGCTGCCGGCGTATGCCGTCGCGAAGGCGATGACGGGCGCCTACTACGCGATGCACGATACGCGCACGCCGCTCCGGCTCGCCGCGGAAGCCGTGGGCGTCAACATCCTGCTGAGCCTCGGGTTGATGTGGCCCATGGCCATCGGCGGGCTGGCGCTGGCCTCGTCGCTCGCGAACGTGCTGAACGCCTACCGCCTGTCGCGGGAGATGGAGCGCCGGCTGCGCGCGCCGCTGCTTCCGGGACTGGCGGCGTCGATGTCGCGGATGGCGGCGGCGGCGGCGCTCATGGCCGCCGGGTGCTGGGGGCTCTGGAGCGCGGCGGGATTCGACGCGCATCCGTGGCTGGGGCTCGCCGCCGTGATTCCGGCCGGCGCGGGGATGTACGCGCTGGGGTGCCGCGCGGCGGGGGTGTCGGAACTGACGAGTCTGCTGAGATGGCTCAGACGCCGCCCGGCCTGAAGGATCAGGCCGGCGCGCTTCCGGACGCCCCTGGCGTCTATCTGTTCCGGGACGCCGGGGGGCGGCTGCTGTACGTCGGAAAGGCCGCGCGGCTGCGCGCCCGGGTGGGATCGTATTTCCGGCGGCAGGAGGCGCTCCCGGCTCGGGTGCGGAAGATGGCGGGCCAGGTGGCGTCGCTGGAGGTCCGCCGGACCACGTCGGAGGCGGAGGCGCTGCTCCTGGAGTCGCAGCTCATCAAGGAGCATCGTCCGCGCTACAATGTCGCGCTGCGTGACGACAAGAGCTACCCGATGCTCAAGATCACCAACGAGCCGTATCCCAGGCTGCGCGCGACGCGGCGCCGGCTGTCGGACGGCGCGCAGTATTTCGGCCCCTACACGGACGCCGGGTTGATGCACGAGGCGGTGCGGTTCATGCGCCGGGTGTTCCCGATGCGGACCTGCCGCGCGTTCCCGAAGACGCCGTGCCTGGAGTACCACCTGGGGCAGTGCCTGGCGCCGTGCGCGGGCTATGTCGGCGAAGCGGCCTATCAGCGCATCGTCGAGGATCTCGCGGCGTTCCTGCGCGGGGAGCGCGACGCGCTCCTTCGCGACCTCACCGCGCGCATGGAGCGCGCCGCCCGATCCCAGCGCTACGAGGAGGCCGCCCGGCTGCGCGACCAGATCCAGGCGCTCACGTCGGTCGTGGCGGCGAAGGCGAAGGCGTCGGCGGCGGGGCCCCTCGAGCAGATGCAGGCGGCGCTCAAGCTGCCGGGCCTGCCGCGGCGGATCGAAGCGTTCGACATCTCGAACATCTTCGGCGCGTTCGCGGTGGGCTCGATGGTCGTGTTCCGGGACGCCCGCCCGCTCCGCCGCGACTACCGCCGGTTCCGGATCGAGACGGTGCGGGGCAGCCATGACGTCGCCATGATGGCGGAGGTGGTGCGGCGCCGCTATGAGGGCACGCTGGCGAAGTCGCTGCCGCGTCCCGACCTCATCGTCGTGGACGGCGGGCCGGCCCAGCTTGGCGCCGCGCGCGGCGCCCTGCGCGCGCTCGGGCTCGAGATGCCCGCGATCGGCCTGGCGAAGCGCTTCGAGCACATCTTCGTGCCGGACGAGATGGAGCCCATCGTGCTGCTTCCCAACTCGCCGGTGCTGCACCTGCTCCAGCACGTCCGCGATGAAGCGCACCGGGTCGCCGTGACGTATCACCGCCGCAGGCGCGCGGAGACCGTCCGCGCGTCCGTGCTGCACGACGTGCCCGGGATCGGACCGGTCCGCGCGGCGAAGCTGCTGCGCGCGTTCGGGTCGGTCGAGCGGATCCGGAGGGCGCCGCCCGAGGCGGTGGCGGACGCCGCGGGCATAGGAATGGACGTCGCCGAGCACGTCTTGTCGCATTTGTCTCATCAGGAGGCAGCCCGATGAAACCCCGAGCCCGGCGAGCACCCACGACGTTCGAATCCAAGGTGTACGCCGCCGCGCGGCGTATCCCGCGCGGCCGGACGCGCTCGTACGGATGGGTCGCGCGGCGCGCGGGCAAGCCGGGGGCCGCGCGGGCGGCGGGGAACGCGCTCAACCGGAATCCCTTCGCCCCGCGCGTGCCGTGCCACCGCGTGGTCCGCTCGGACGGCCGCCTGGGCGGGTTCGCCCGCGGCCCCGCGGCGAAGCGGCGGCTCTTGGAGCGTGAAGGCGTCGTCATCCGTAACGGAAAAGTGGCGGGAAGCCGGAATGATCAGGGTTCGTCCAGGTCGCGTAACGCGCAACGTGAAACGCGTAACGTGGGATAGCACAGAAGCACAGAGGACGGAAGAGTCAGGACGACACCACAGAGGCGCAGAGAAAGAGGTGGAGGCTGGAGGCTGGAACATGGATGGGGCACGGGGCGAGGGGCGAAGGGGAGTGCCAGGTATGGAGTGTGTGCAAAATTCGGAATGTGGAATTTCAAATCGCAGGTGATTCCGCATTCCGAATTCCGAATTCCGAATTTGGCACAGGTGCCTGTCGCTGGTTGCTGGACGCCGGTCTCTGGTTGCTGGTCCACGTTGTCGCGGTGGTGATGACGTGCTACACTACCCGGACGATGACGACCTCGCATCCATCCGAAGAGCTGGACGGCCTGCGGGACCGTGTGGAGACGCTCCGGACGCGATGGAGCGAACTCCGGGGGTGTCTTTGACCTCGACGGGCTCGCCGGGCGCATTGCCGAAATCGAACGGGCGATGGCCGAATCGGATTTCTGGGCCGACCAGCAGCGCGCCAACCAGACCATCCAGACCCTGAAGGCCCTCAAGGCCCAGCGGGGCCCCATCGAGCAGTTCCAGCGGGGCCTCTCCGACGCCGCGGAGCTCGTCGAGCTGACGGATGCGGCGGACACCGCGGCGGCCGCGGAGCTCGCGACCGAGATCGCGGCGCTTGAGCGGCTCCTCTCGCAGGTCGAGTTCCGGCAGCTGCTCAGCGCGGACGTCGACCCGAAAGACGCCATCCTGTCCGTCCACTCCGGCGCCGGCGGCACGGAGTCCTGCGATTGGGCCCAGATGCTGCTCCGGATGTACCGCCGGCTGGCGGACGAGCGCGGCTGGAGCACGGAGGTCATCGATCTGCTCCCCGGCGAAGAGGCGGGGGTCAAGACCGCGACGATCATCGTCCGCGGATCCTACGCCTACGGCTACCTGCAGGGAGAAGAGGGCGTGCACCGGCTCGTGCGCATCTCGCCGTTCGACGCGAACAAGCGCCGCCACACCTCGTTCGTGTCGGTGGACGTGGTGCCGGAGATCGACGAGAGCGTCCCCGTCGAGATCAGCCCGAGCGACCTCCGCATCGACGTCTACCGCTCCAGCGGCAAGGGCGGGCAGTCGGTCAACACGACGGATTCCGCCGTGCGCATCACCCATGTGCCCACGGGCATCGTGGTGCAGTGCCAGGATGAGCGCTCGCAGCTTCAGAACAAGACGAAGGCGCTCCACGTCCTGAAGGCGCGCCTCGCCGAAGCCGAGCGCCGCAAGCGCGAGGAAGCCGCCCAGCAGGACTACCAGTCCAAGCAGAAGATCGAGTGGGGCTCGCAGATCCGCTCCTACGTGCTGCACCCGTACATGATGGTCAAGGATCACCGCACCGACCACGAGACCGGCAACGCCCAGGCGGTCCTCGAAGGCCGGCTCGACGACTTCCTCGAAGCGTACCTCAGATGGAAGGCGGCGCGGCGCGCGAGCCGCCCGCCGGCTGGAGGCCCGTAATGCTGCAGGGCGTCGTCCGGAAGGTTCTCGGCACCCACCATGACCGCGCGCGCAAGCGCCGCTGGCCGATCATCGAGCGCGTCAATGCGCTGGAAAACCGGATGCAGCCGCTCTCCGATGAGGCGCTGCGGGCGAAGACCGGCGAGTTCCGGAGCAGGGTTGCCGCGGCCGTCTCGCAGGCGGCGTTCATCCTGCCGACGCAGGCGGCGTGGTACGAGCTGTCGATGGATGAGCGGACTGCCGAGCGGCAGCGCCGCCGCAAGATCCAGCAGGCGGCGCTGGACGAGCTGCTGCCCGAGGCCTTCGCGGTCGTCCGGGAGGTCGCGCGCCGGCGGCTGAAGATGCGTCACTTCGACGTCCAGCTCCTGGGCGGGATTATGCTGCACGAGGGCCGCATCGCCGAGATGGCCACCGGAGAGGGCAAGACCCTGGTGGCGACGCTGTCCGCCTATCTCAATTCGCTCACCGGGCGCGGGGTGCACATCGTCACGGTCAACGATTATCTCGCCCGGCGCGACGCCCGCTGGATGGGGCCCGTCTACCACGCGCTGGGGCTCACGGTCGGCGTGATCCAGGGCATCGATCCCGCCGAGCGCCGCCAGGGCGGGGAATCCCTCTCGTTCCTGTACGATCCGTCCTTCGCCGGCGCGAACGACCGCTTTGTTCATCTGCGTCCGGTGACCCGCAAAGAGGCCTACGCCGCCGACATCACCTACGGGCAGAACAACGAGTTCGGCTTCGACTACCTGCGGGACAACATGCGCTTCACGCTGCACGACTGGACGCAGAGCGAGCACCACTACGCGATCGTGGACGAAGTGGACAGCATCCTAATCGACGAGGCGCGTACGCCGCTCATCATCTCGGGGCCCGCGGAGGAGTCGACCGACCTCTACCACCGCCTCGACCGGGTGGCGACACAGCTCAAGCGCGGGGACATGTTCGAGGTGGACGAGAAGGCCCACGCCGTCAGCCTGACGGAGGAGGGCATCCAGCGCTGCGAGGAGCTCCTGGGGGTGGGGAACCTCTATGAGGAGTCGAACATGCGCCTGGTCCACCACATCCACCAGGCCCTCAGGGCGCATCAGCTCTACCGGCTGGACAAGGACTACGTCATCAAGGACGGCGAAGTCATCATCGTCGATGAATTCACGGGGCGGCTCATGCCGGGCCGGCGCTGGAGCGACGGCCTCCACCAGGCCGTCGAGGCCAAAGAGGGCCTCGACATCCGGCAGGAGAACCAGACGCTCGCCTCGGTGACCTTCCAGAATTACTTCCGCATGTATGAGAAGCTGTGCGGGATGACGGGGACGGCGTCGACGGAGGCGCACGAGTTCAGCCAGATCTACAACCTGGACGTCATCGCGGTCCCGACGAACCGGCCGCTCATCCGGACCAACCATCCCGACGTCATCTTCCGGACGGAGGAGGAGAAATTCATCGCGGTGGCCGAGGAGATCGTCGAGCTGCACCGGGCCGGGCGGCCCGTGCTCATCGGCACGATCTCCATCGAGAAGTCCGAGCACCTCTCGCGGATGCTCAAAGAGCCCGGGCCGCTGATCGCCCGTCTCGGGCACGCCGCCGAGCGGATGCGCGCGGACCTCGAGAAGCACGGCGGGGCGCTGCCGGAGGAGCTCCGGGCGCGGATCGAGCGCGGCCTCGCCCGGCCCGCGATGCTCGAAGAGGCGGAGGCGCGCGCGTGGGTCGACGCGCTCGCCGGTCTGGGCGGCGGGTCGCCGCTCCGCTTCCGCTCGGAGGACCTGCTGCGGCTCGTGGAGACCGTGACGACGATCCGCGGAGGCCTCGCCCACAGCGTCCTGAACGCGAAGTACCATGAACATGAAGCGCGCATCGTGGCGCAGGCGGGTCGCAAGGGCGCCGTGACGATCGCGACGAACATGGCCGGGCGCGGGACCGACATCGTGCTCGGGGGCAACCCCGAGGCGATGGCGGAGGAGGACATCCGCTCCGACGAGGCCAAGCGGGAGGCGCCGCTCGCCGAGGAGGAGCGCCGCGCGATCCTGGAGCGCGCGCAGACGCTGTCCGAATCCGAGCGGCGCGACGTGGTGGCCGCGGGAGGGCTGCACATCCTCGGCACGGAGCGCCACGAGGCCCGGCGCATCGATAACCAGCTGCGCGGCCGCGCCGGCCGCCAGGGGGATCCGGGGTCGTCCCGCTTTTACCTCTCGCTCGATGACGACCTGATGCGCATTTTCGGCGGGGACCGCCTCGCCAAGCTGATGGACATGAAACTGTTCGCCTGGGAGGAAGGGCTGCCCATCGAGTCCCGGCTGGTGAGCCGGTCGATCGAACACGCCCAGCGCCAGGTCGAGGGCCACAACTTCGAAATCCGCAAACAGCTGCTCGAGTACGACAACACGATGAACCGGCAGCGCGAGGTCATCTACGAGCAGCGCCGGCGCATCCTCGAGGGCGTGGACCTGGCGGGCCTGATCGGGGAAGTGATCCATGACGTGGCGGACGAGCTGGTGGAGGCGTTCGCGTCGGCGGAGCTCAGACCGGACACCTGGGACCTGGACGGCCTCAGGCAGGCGGCGCAGCAGCAATTCGGGGTGAGCCCGGCGTTCGAGGACGGCGAGTCCGAGCGGGACCGCCTGTTCGATGAAGTCGTCGAGCGGCTGCGCGAGGCGTATGAGGCGAAGCGCGGCGAGCTGGGCGATGAGCTCATGGCCGACGTCGAGCGCCGGGTGCTCCTGTCCACCGTGGACCGAAAATGGAAGGACCATCTGTACATGATGGACGCGCTGCGCGAGGGCATCGGGCTGCGCGCGTACGGCCAGCGCGACCCGGTCGTCGAGTACCAGCGCGAGGCGTACCGGATGTTTCAGGAGCTCAGCGCGTCCATCAAGAACGAGGCGTTCACGCTGCTGTTGCGGGTGCGCCCGGTCGGCGAGGCCGCGCCGATGAGCGTCTTCGCCCGGACGCCCCAGCAGGCGATCCATCCCGAGCTGTCGAGCCGTCTGGCGGACCGCTTCGCGCAGCCTCCTCAGGGCGCCCCGGGCGCGGCGGGGCCGGCGCCGGTTCCGCGCGGCGCGCCGGCGGGTCCGGGCGGTGGCGGGCGGCCCGCGCCGGCGCGGGTTGGCCCCAAGGTCGGCCGGAACGAGCCGTGCCCGTGCGGGAGCGGCAAGAAATTCAAGAAGTGCCATGGCGCGTAACCAGTCCATGTCCACAGTCCATGGTCCATAGCAACCAGAGACATTCTGTTGAGCAAGTCTGAAGCTAGAAGCTGGAAGCTAGAGGCTGGAACGCGCGCGGGCGCCGTCCGATTCTTCCAGCTTCCAGCCTCCAGCCTCAAGCCTCTCGTGAGCTCTCCGTTCTTCACTCCCATGCCCCGCCCCCCGGAGCGAACGAAGTGAGCGAAGTCCTGAGCTTGTCGACGGACCG
>Ga0214471_10003812_pt1 | contig 11661 bp, 8 predicted proteins | sample RVTome_5_FD_207665 | JGI IMG/M metagenome (GOLD analysis project Ga0214471, IMG submission 207665) | Soil microbial communities from uranium-contaminated site in the Upper Colorado River Basin, Wyoming, United States - RVT142D155 | ecosystem: Environmental > Terrestrial > Soil > Contaminated >... | reverse complement strand
CGGCCGGCGGCAGGACGTAGGTGCGTGGTGGGCTCGCCGTAGGCCGGTGGCTGGCACGCGAGAAGGCAGGTCGCCGGCTCGCCGAAGGCAGGACCCTGCCGGCGGTCGGCACGATATAGGTGTGTGCGCGGGTAAGCAGGTGGCCGGCGGCCGCAGGCAGGGCGTCGGCATGCGAATAAGCAGGTGGCCGGCGGGCCGCAGGCAGGGCGTCGACGTGCGAGTAAACAGGTGGCCGGCGGGCCGCAGGCAAGGGGGTCGACGTACGAATAAGCAGGTGGCCGGCTCGCCGTGGTCATGCTGACCGGCACCGGTGATCGGTGTCCTCAGATCCCCGCCGCGACTCCCTCTCTACCCTGCCGCGATTCGAACCCGTCCCGGTCAATCCCGAACCCCTCCTCGATCCCCTCCCACGCCCCCCCCTCAACCGCTCGCGGCCAGCTCCCGATAGAGCCGCACGACGGCCTTTGCGCCCAGGTGCAGATGAGCCGCTGGAAACCATTCATTGGGCGCGTGCATGTTGGCTCCGGGGAGCGCCATGCCCATGACGGCCACGCTGGATGTGAGCACCTCCGAGAATGTCCGGGCAATGGGAAGCGTTCCACCTCCGGCCACGCGGACCGGCGCCGCGCCGAAAACCGCTTCCAGAGCCGCGCCCGCGGCCGTGAAGAGAGGGCCCGTGGGATCACCATGCCAGGGAGGATCAGCCTGGAGCTTGTGGACCTGAACCTCGACGCCGGGGGGCGCCTGGGCCAGGACGTGGGCTCGCACGAGCTCGACGATGGTGTCGGGGTCCTGGGCGGGCACGAGTCGACAGCTCACCTTGGCCATGGCCCGAGCCGGCAGCACGGTCTTCTTGCCCGGGCCCGTGTACCCGGACAGGAAGCCGTTCACGTCCAGGCAAGGACGGATCCAGAGGCGCTCCGGCGTGGAATAACCCTCCTCCCCGACCAAGGCCGCTCCTCCCGCGCTGGCCTGGTAGGCACGCTCGTCGAACCCGAGGGCCGCCCACTCGCGCCTCAGCTCGTCAGATACCGACCGCACCTCGTCGTAGAAGCCCTCGACGGCGACCCGCCCCCGCTCGTCGTGGAACGACGCGATGATGCCGGACAGAACGTGGGCCGGATTGGGAACGGCGCCTCCGTACTGCCCCGAGTGAAGATCGTGGGCCGAGCTTCGCACTTCGATCTCCATGTAGCTGACTCCTCGCATACCGAACAGCAGCGACGGCCGCCCGGGAGCGAACATCATGGAGTCGGCGATGATGACATGGTCGGCCTCCACTCCGGAGCCACCGGCGCGGAGGAACGACGAGAGGCCCGCAGAACCGATCTCCTCCTCCCCCTCGAAGAGGAGAATCAGGTTGACCGGGAGGCCCCCCGTGGCCAGTGCCGCCTCGGCGGCCGCGATCTGGAGGATCACCTGCGCCTTGTCGTCCGCCGTGCCCCGGCCCACCAACCGATCGCCGACCTCCGTGGCCTGGAACGGCGGTGACGTCCACTCGTCCAGGGGATCGGCGGGCTGGACATCGTAGTGGGCGTACACCAGCAGCGTCGGGGCATCCGGTCCGGCCTCATGGCGCCCCATCACGAGGGGATGGCCCTCGGTCTCCACGACGGCAGCCTCGAGCCCGGCTCGCTCCATACGCGCGGCCACCCACTCGGCCGCCCTTCGCACGTCTCCCTCGTGAGATGGATCCGTACTGATGCTGGGGATGGAGATCAGGTGGTCGAAGTCCGAGCGAAAGGCCTGAAGGTGCTCGTCGATGTATCGGTCGGTTGCGTCCATGGTCCGGTCTGGATGGATGCGGGTGGGGATGGGATCGGCTGAGGTGTCCTGGGGCCGTCGCGGCCCTGGCGCAAGAGCAGGCCCGAACCACGGCGCAACGAGGGACCCGAGAACTGGCGCCACCCCGCCCCCGACGACAGCCGCGCGGCAACGGTCCGCAACGACGGACTCGACCTCGCACCCGACGACGGCCGCGGCAACGGCCCGCAACGGCGGACTCGACGTCGGCCCACAACGAGGGACCCGAGAACCGGCGCGACCTCGCACCCGACCTCGCACCCGACGACGGCCGCGGCAACGGCTCCGACCCCGCACCCGCCCCCTGGCCCGCCGACCGTCCGCCTATCCCTCGGTCCATCCGCCTGTCGCTCGACTCGTCGCTCGGCTCGTCGCTCGGCTCGCCATCGGAGCCCGACGTCCTTCGCCGCGGTCGTCCGCCACCACCACCTCGAGGTTCATGCCGGGCGGGGCGAGCCTCCGCAGGCGCGCCGCCGCCAGCGCGCCTCGGACCCCGGGAGGCACTCGACCGCACACACGCAGGCGGAGCACGGCGTCCGCCGGAGCCTCGGCGACCGCCGCGTCGAGTTGATCCTCGAGGTCCCCTCGCAACCAGATCGTCCCGGGGGCCGCCCTCGGATGAAGATCTCGAAGCCGCATGGGCCGGGCAGGCAGGCGGATGAAGTCGCGACGTGCCAGTCGGCCACCCGCGGACCCGGGCTCCATCTCCAGGATCATGAACCCCTTCTCCTCGCCCATCTCGGCGAAGGCGGTCCGCTCCACCGACCCGGGATAGAGGACCGGCGTCGCCAGCCGGGCGCCCCGCAGATCCCGTTCCAGCACCTGGTGGCGATGGATGTGTCCCGAGAGGACGGCGGCGAATTCGACCGGCAGGTCCGCGCACCGCACCACGTCCGGGGTACCCCGAAAGGTGAAGCTCCCTGGACCCACCGTCGCGCCTTCCACGCAGTGATGCATGCACAGGAGGCGGAGGTCCGCCCTCTCCCGGCCCCAGCCCGTCTCCTCCAGAATGCGCGGCAGGCGTTCACGGACCCCGCGCCGCTCGTAGGGAAAGCCCGACACCGCGACCCGCACTCCCCGCACGGTCACGACGAGCGTCCCCGGCCGGTGGAACACGTGCAGCTTCGGGTGCGAAGCGAAGCGCGCATGCGGAATCCGGGAGCGCTCGTGGTTGCCCGGCACTACGACGACCGGCACGCCCGCCTCGGCAAGCGCCACGAGAGGCCGGAACGCCTGGTACGCGAGCGACGGTGGCACCTCGGCCCGGTGGAACAGGTCTCCCCCGTGCACCACCATGTCCACCTCGCCCGACCCCGCCGCCGCCAGGGCCCGCTCGTGGTTGGCCAGGAAGTCGTGGCCTCGCCGGCGCCGCCGCACCCGGGGCTGCGCAGGCAGATCGAAGCCGAGATGCGAGTCGGCCAGGAGGAGGATCCGGACGGACGACGTGTTGGCCATGCTCGCACGATACTATGTTCGGAATTTCTTCGGTAGGCCCAAGAGTCTCGTGCGGCCAGGCCATAGGCTCCATTCTGGAGTTTCGACGTCACGCTTGAATCGGGGGGATTATGGACCGGAGGCGCTTTCTGGGCGCGGGAGCATGTGTGGTCGGGGCCGGAGCGGTCCCGCTGTCGACGGCATGGGGACGGACGGGCCCGGCGGCCTCGGTCCAGGGCACGCCGCGGGATCTCTTCCCTCGCCTGAGCCGGGAGATCCACCTCATCGCCGCGGGCGGCACGCCCCTGGGGAGCTTCGCGGAGGCGGGCCTGGACGCATATCGCGACTACTGGCGCATGGGCACCGACGAGGGGCGCGCCTGGTTCGGGGAGATGGTGTTGGACGTCCGGGCGCGCTCTGCGCATCTCCTCGGGGCCGGCGCCGATGAGATCGCTCTGGTCCACTGCACCAAGGCCGGCGAGCAGATCGTCCTGGATGGCCTGCCCGCTCTCCGCGAGGGCGGCAACATCGTCACCAACGATCTCCACTTCTCGGGGTCCCTGCACAACCTGGTGGGGCTGGCGAGACAAGGCATCGTCCGGGCTCGGGACTGGCGCGTCGACCCGGCGGATATGGTCGCCGCCATGGACGGTGGCACGGCCCTGGTGGCCATCAGCCTGGTGTCCAACATCAACGGTCACATGGAAGCCGTCCGGACGCTGGCCGACGCGGTCCACGCCCGGGGCGGCTACCTGTACGCCGACCTCATCCAGGCGGCCGGCGTCGTGCCCGTGGACGTGCGGGCGATGGGCATCGACTTTGCCGCGTGCAACGGCTACAAGTGGCTTTTCGGCGTCCACGGCGCGGGCTTTCTCTACGTCCGTCGGGAACTCCAGGGGATGGCACTCTCCGACCGGCTGTTCCCTGGCCACGTCCGGGCCAACTATCCGCCATGGACCGACGACCCCGAGCCCGCCGCCGGAAGCTACTCGTACGCACCTCCCACCGACGCCACCCGCTACCAGCCCGGGCATTTGGCCTACATCGCCTACAGCGCTCTTCGGGAGGGGCTGCGCTTCATCGACGGCCTGGGCGTCGAGGCCGTCCGCGACCACTCGGTGGGCCTGGCCCGGCGTCTCCTGGACCGGGTGGACCTGGAGCGCTATCCGACTCTGTCGCGCGATCCGCTCCAGGCCCCGATCGTGGCCTTCCGCGTTCCGGACGCCCCTCGCCTGGCGGGTGCCCTGCGCGAAGCGGGCGTGGTGGTCTCCCTCTCGGCAAGCGAGATGCGCGTTTCCCCGGCGATCTACAACACGGAGGCGGACATCGACACGCTCGCGGAGGTGATGGCGCGGGCCTGAGCGCGTAGCGGGCGAGTGGGCCGAGCGGGCGTGGGCGGGCCGGCGCGCGGAGCGCGGAGCGGGGATCGAGGGCCGAGCGTGCCTGAGCGGGCCGGCGCGCGGAGCGGGCGCGAGGCCGCACGCAGACCCTGCATGAGCCCCGAGGGACCCCGCAGCCTCCTCGATGGTAGAGAGCCGGTGGCCCCCGTGATGCCCGGTGCGCCCGGCTCCCACCAACCACGACCACGCGCTGGAGACCCCCATGCCCCCCTCCCACCGGCCTCGACCCCGCCCCTCGGCTTCCCTCGCGGCGCTCGCGCTTCCCGTCCTGCTCGCCTGGCCCGCCGACGCCACCGCCCAGGATGCCGCCCAGGGTGCCGCACAGGCCGCCGCCCGGGAGGCCGCCCCCTCTACCGAGTGGCAGATCGCCGCCGCCGTCCTGGCCGCTCCCGAGGAGCACCGCGACGGCGCCGAGGTGCGTGCCTGGAACGCCGAGGGCCGGCTGGTGACGATCCGGGAGGGGACGAACAACCTGATCTGCCTGGCGGACGAGCCGGGGGACGGGCGCTTCCGCGCCGCGTGCTACCACGTCAGCCTGGAGCCCTTCATGGCCCGGGGGCGGGAGCTGACCGCCGCCGGCGTCGAGGGAATGGAGCGACAGGAGACGCGCTGGGACGAGGCCGACGCCGGCTTGCTCCTGGTGCCGCGGCAGCCGGCCATGGTCTACAACCTGGGCTTCGACAGCGAGGACTTCGATCCAGCGACGGTGAACGTGGGATCGGCCGGTCGCCTACACGCGATCTACATCCCTTACGCCACTTCCGAGTCCACGGGGCTGCCCACCAACCCCGCCGCCGGAGGGCCCTGGCTCATGTGGCCGGGGAAGGCCTCGGCTCACGTCATGGTGGCCGTGCCCCCCAGCGGAGGCTGACGGCACCCGAACGCCACCGGGAGCACCTCAGAGAGCGCCACCGCCAAGCTCTACCGAGCCCACTCCGGGCGCCGGTAGTTGACGTCCAATGCGTCCAGGCGAGGGAGCTGGGCTTCCAGGCGCACCCGGAAGCTCTCCCAGTCCCGCAGGTCACGGGGCGACCATACCACCTCGGACAGGGCCAGCATCCTGGGCAACGCCATGTACTCCACGTGCTCGGGGGTCGTCATGTATTCCGTCCACACGTTGCCCTGGGCGCCCAGGACGTGCGGCGCCTCGTCCGCGGCCAGTTCCCCGGGGACGGGCTCGAACCCGTAGACCTTCTCCAGGGGCGTGAAACAGCAGATAGCCAGGGGCTCCCCGTCCGGCTCGGCCTGGTAGTAGTCGAAGTAGACGTGGCTCACGGGGGTCATGATCACGTCGTGGCCCTGGCGCGCCGCGTCGATTCCGCCTTCCATCCCCCTCCAGGACATGACGGTGGCGTTGGGGGCCAGACCTCCCTCCAGGATCTCGTCCCAGCCGATGAGCCGGCGGCCGTTGGCGTTGAGGAAGCGCTCTATCCGCTGGACGAACCAGCTCTGGAGCTCGTGCTCGTCGGCCAACCCCTCCCGGCGGATGACCTCCTGGGCCACCGGACTCTCCTCCCACCGCTCCTTCGGGGCCTCGTCCCCGCCGATGTGGATGTACGGGCTGGGGAAGAGCTGCATGACCTCCTCGAGCACCGCCTGGAGGAACTCGAACGTCTCCTCCTTCGGACAGTAGATGTCCGGCGTGACGCCCCAGCGGGTGTGGACCTCAAAGGGCCCCTCGGTGCACGCCAGCTCGGGATAGGCCGCCAGCGCCGCCACCGAGTGGCCGGGCATCTCGATCTCGGGGATGACCAGGATGTGTCGCTCCCGCGCGTAGGCGACGACCTCCCGGATCTCGGCCTGGGTGTAGAAACCGCAGTACGGCACTCCGTCGCCCACGAAGGGATCGAAGTTCTTCTCCAGGATGGTCTCGGCCCGGCAACTCCCCACCTCGGTGAGCCGGGGGTAGCGGCGGATCTCGATGCGCCAACCCTGGTCCTCGGTGAGGTGCCAGTGAAACGTGTTCATGCGGTAGAGGGCCAGGAGATCGATGTACTTCTTGACGAACTCCACGGGGAAGAAATGCCGGCCCACGTCCAGATGCATGCCCCGGTACGGAAAGCGTGGGGCGTCGGAGATGTCCACGGCGGGGATGCGCAAGGCCGCCGTCGCGGAGGCGGGCCGGGCACCGAGTGTGGAAGCCCCGCCCCACGGCGCCAGGGCGCGAAAGCGGTCCTCCACCTCCACGGGCATGAGCTGGCGCAGGGTCTGGAGACCTCTGAACACGCCGGCGTGCGTCCGGCCCACCAGCTCCACGGCCTCGCGGGTGACCCGCAGGTCGTAGGCCTCGGCCTCGGCTCCCCTGGTCTCTTGCACCGCCATCCCGGTGGCCGGATCGGGCACCAGGCGCAGGATCACGACGTTGCGGAGGGGTCCGGCGGCGGCCTGATCGGCCACGGAAAGCGGCACCCCGGCGGCGGCCCGGGCGGGTGCCGCGAACCGCTCAGCCATGCGACGGAGCTCCGGGTCGCGCGGATCGCCGAGGACGATGCGGGTCTCGGCGTCCACCATGAAGGCGCCGTCCCCGGCCGCGAGCCACGACGGCTGGGGAACGATGGGATAGCGGGACGCCAGCTCCAGCCGGGAGGGGCCGCAGGCGGCGAGGAGGAGGAGCGACGGAACGACGTATGTGGACGCGCGCATGGCCTAGAGTGGAACTCGTGCGGGTTTCACCAGGGAGCGATGCGGATCAGGATACGGCAGAATGCGTGTCGCTGCGACCCGCGGACCGGGGAGACCCCCACTTGACCACGGGCCTCCGGGCTGCGACACCTACGTGGCCCTCCTGGCGGGACGGTTGCCGGGACGGGTGCGGGGACACCTGGCGGCGACATCGCTGGGCTGGCGGCGACATCGCACGGCTGGCAGCGACATCGCACGGCTGGCAGCGACATCGCACGGCTGGCAGCGACATCGCACGGCTGGCAGCGACATCGCACGGCTGGCAGCGCCATCGCTGGGCTGGCAGCGCCATCGCTGGGCTGGCAGCGCCATCGCTGGGCTGGCAGCGCCATCGCTGGGCTGGCAGCGCCAGGCCCGGGACATGCCCGGGACCACTCCATGGAGACGTCTTGACGAACGAAGTGATCCACGACGCAGCGAGCGTGGGCGCCGCCGCGCCAGCAGCTCCGCCATCCCCCGACGGCGAGCCCTGGACCACGGTCATCCGGCCCACCGCCTCGTGGCTCGACATTCGCCTGGGCGAGCTGTGGCTCTACCGGGACCTGATCTGGTTCCTGGTACGCCGGAACTTCGTGGCGCAGTACAAACAGACCGTACTGGGGCCCCTCTGGTACCTGATCCAGCCTCTCCTGTCGACCATCATCTTCACGATCATCTTCGGGGAGCTGGCGGGGATCCCTACCGACGGCGTCCCACCGTTCCTCTTCTACATGGCGGGCAACGTCCTCTGGAAGTACTTCGCCGACAGCCTCAGCAAGACGTCCAACACCTTCGTCAGCAACGCCCAGCTCTTCGGCAAGGTCTACTTCCCCCGCCTCGCGGTTCCCATCTCGGTGCTGGCGACTAACCTCATCGGCTTCGCGATCTCGTTCGCTTTCTTCCTGGGCTTCCTGGGCTACTTTATGCTCCGGGGGGCCCCCGTGGGGCCGAACGCATGGGCGGCCCTTCTGCCGATTCAACTCCTCATCATGGCGGGCCTGGGGATGGGGATGGGACTTGCCGCCTCGGCCGTTACGGCTCGGTACCGGGACGTGACCCAGCTCGTCAGTTTCGGCGTCGCCCTCCTCATGTACGCCACCCCCATCGTTTGGCCCCTGTCGGAGGTGCCGGAGCGCTACCTGCTCGTGGCCCTGGCGAACCCCATCACACCCCTGGTGGAGACGTTCCGGTACTCCTTCCTGGGCGCCGGCACGGTGTCCTTCGTCCATCTCTCCTACAGCTCCGCCATGGCGGTGCTCTTCCTGGCCCTGGGCGTAACCATCTTCCAGAGGGTGGAGCGCACCTTCCAGGACACGGTCTGAGGAGCCGGGCATGCCACTTGCCATCCAGGTGCGCGGCCTCGAGAAGCGCTACCGACTGGGCGTCATCGGCGCCAAGACCCTCCGCGACGACGTCCAGCGGTGGTGGGCCTTGAAACGGGGGAGACCCGACCCCCTCGCCAAGGTGACCCGGGGCTCGGCACCCCGGACCAGCGGTGTGGTGCTGGCCCTCGACGGCATCGACATGGACGTGGAGCAGGGCTCCGTGGTGGGCATTATCGGCCGCAACGGCGCCGGCAAGTCCACGCTCCTCAAGATCCTGTCCCGCATCACGGCCCCCACGGCGGGGGAGGTCCGGCTCCGCGGCCGGGTGGCCTCGCTCCTCGAGGTGGGCACGGGCTTCCATCCGGAGCTCACCGGCCGGGAGAACATCTACCTCAACGGCTCGATCCTGGGGATGCGCCGCCGGGAGATCGACCAGCGCCTCGACCAGATCATCGACTTCTCGGAGATTTCCGAGTACGTGGACACCCCCGTCAAGCGCTACTCCAGCGGCATGCGCGTCCGTCTGGCCTTCTCCGTGGCGGCGCACCTGGATCCGGAGATCCTCCTGGTGGACGAGGTTCTGGCCGTCGGGGACGCCTCCTTCCAGCGGAAGTGCCTCGGCAAAATGGACCACGTGGCCAAAGGAGGGCGCACCGTCGTCTTCGTGAGCCACGTCATGCCCATGATCACGAACCTGTGCCCCGAGGCGATTCTGCTGGAGGACGGCAAGGTCCGGGTCAGAGGGCCCTCCGACGACGTCGTGGACGCGTACATCGCGGCGGCCCTGGAGGATCAGGTCAGCCACGTCGACGTGTCCGGTGAGGGCACGGAGGCGTTCCGCATCGAGCGGATCCAGTTGTTGGACGCGAAGGGCGATCCGATTGTCGCGGTCGGAAGCGGTGAGGCACTTCGGGTCAGGATCGATTACTCCTCCAACCTGCCACGCCTTAGCAACGTGGTGGTCAGCCTCAATTTCAGGGACATCCGAGGGGCCCCGCTGTTCGCGTGCTTTTCGAGGCATTCACGAGCCCAGTACCTCAACCTCCCCCCAAATGGTACCCTTGAGTGCCGCGTGTCGAGCGTCCCGCTCCTTCCCGGTGACTACACGGTCGGGTATTTCTGCAAGGCAAACGAGGAACTCCTGTTGGGGGACCTCGAGCTCTTCAGGCTACAGGTCGTGGATCGGGACTTCTTCGGAACGGGCAAGCTCCCACGCCGGCAGATGGGGCCGTTTCTTATCCGCCACGCATGGCATGTAGAGGATCGGACAGCGTCCTGAGGGCGACCGGCGTAGCGGCGGCAAAGGTCTCTTCGACGGGCCGCCCTCTGGATCGGGAGGAGGCCTTGCCTCGTGCCCGAGCTGTGCCCAAGTTGGGCACGCCCTATTGGATCGAGGTCAGCGCGGGCCGACACCCGATCGAGTCTCAAGGAGGGGCGGGACTTGATGGGTGGTTCTTTTTGCGTTCAAGGGATCGAACCACATCAACGTGACACTTTTCGAGCGATGGTAGAAGCGCTTCGTCGCGCCGCCTGGAGGCTCCGGAGATGGTACGCCCAGCGGCGCCGGTATCGGGGTTCACTTCGCGAGGTCCGCCGCGCCTTTCCGGGCCTCCCCGTGACGCCCGGCGTAGTGAGCGAAGAGGAGAAGGCGTTGGAAGTGTTCTATCGTCGCTATGTGGGCTCCGTCTCGCCAGCTCACATGACCGCGTCTTGGGAGGTTTGTCTATTCCTCCATCGGCTGGTGCGCCTGGAGTCCTTGAGGCGAGTCAGCGATATCGGTTCAGGGTTTTCGAGCTTCATCCTCCGGAGCGCGGTGGCAGGGCTCTCTCCCCCTGGTTTTGTCCACAGCGTCGAGAACGACCCGGAGTGGAAGGAGCGTACCGCGCAATTCCTGGATTCAGACGCGTCGGGTCGTGGTGCCCTCATGGGAATCGAACGCTTCTTGGCGGATCCTCAGGCCGTTGACCTTGACCTCATTTTTCACGACTTGGGAGGCTTGGACAAGCGGGTCTCCCTTTTCCCGGTTGTCCTCAGCCGCCTACGGCCCGGAGGCGTGCTCGTGGCCGACGATGTCCACAAGCCGCAGGTGAGATCTGGCCTCCTCCGTGCTCTCCGACCTGGAGATGAGGTTGTCGACCTCTTCGCAAACACGCACGATGCTTTTGGCCGCCATTCGCTCGCTGTACGTGTCAGAAGCTCTGTGAGGGCCCGGTGAGGGTCGGGAAGCACCCGTTGCGGAACTGGCAGGGCAGGTACGAGTCGCCGTCGCCGATAACGCTGGCGATCGTGGCGTGGATTCCGGCTCTTTCCGGGTACCACGCCGATGCTTTGGATATCCTCGCTCTCACTATCGCGAGCGCGCGCGCGAACACGGTGACACCTTTCGACATCCTCGTGCTGGACAATGGGAGTTGTGGTGAGGTTCGACGCTGGTTGCAGGATCACCTCGACCGAGGTGTCGTCAACCAGATCCTCCTCTGTGAGCGTAACATCGGCAGCCTCAATGGTAAGCGTTTGGCCCTTCTGGCGTGTCCTGGCGACACTGTTGTCTATTCGGATTGCGATGTCTTCTTTCAGCCTGGATGGCTCGAAACGTTTCTTTCCGTCCGACGAGCTTTCCCGGACGCAGGTATGATCGGTGCGCATCCCGGCCGCCATTTCAAGAACAGAGCCCAACAGCTAGCTGCAGTGCGGACTACCTACGGGGAGCGAGATCACGTCTCTACCGAAGACGGCGATTTCATTCCCGAAGCAACGCTACGTTCTTGGGCCCGAAGCGTGGGTGAGGATCCGGAGGAGTTCTTGGCTCAGTACGGCGATGTTCCCGATCTTCGAGTTGAGCGCATGGGAGTATCAGTTCTCGCCGGAGCAGGGCACTTCGCCTACTGCACGTCAAAGGAGGTGCTCCTGACTCTTCCCCACCATCGATGGGATCGCGCCACCGGTGACGTGGCTCAGGTTATTGACGACATTCTCGACGACAGGGGAGTGCCGAGAGTATCCACGATTGAGCCCGTTTGTTACCATATTGGCAACAG
>Ga0214471_10003811_pt1 | contig 11661 bp, 11 predicted proteins | sample RVTome_5_FD_207665 | JGI IMG/M metagenome (GOLD analysis project Ga0214471, IMG submission 207665) | Soil microbial communities from uranium-contaminated site in the Upper Colorado River Basin, Wyoming, United States - RVT142D155 | ecosystem: Environmental > Terrestrial > Soil > Contaminated >... | reverse complement strand
AACCGGCGGAAGGCGCCGAGGCGCGCGTACCGCCCCATCGCGACGACCTCGCGGACGGAGACCGGCATCGTCTCGTTCACCCGGGTCGCCTGCAGGACGAGCGCCACGTGACGGTGCACGGGCGGCTGCACCCGCACCTCGAGGGTGCCGGCCCGAGGCTCGATGAGCCCCGCGATCGCGTTCAGCAGGGTCGATTTCCCCGACCCGTTCGGGCCGATGATCGCGGTCACCTTCCCGCCGGGGATCTCGAGGTCGGAGCGGTCGAGCGCAACGTGGTCGTCGTAGGCGAGCACGAGGCCCCGGGCCCGGATCAGCGGCTCGACTACCCGCACGAGCCGCACAGCCCCTCGAGGTCGAGGCGGTGCCCGACGACCCCCCACCGGGAGCCGCTGGCCGCCTCGGAGGCAAGCCCGGCCAGCCGGTCCTCGATCTCGGGATGGAGGTCGAGGTCCTCGGTGGCCCCACAGCGAACGCAGGTGAGGTGATGGTGGTGGCCGGCGAGGGGCTCCGCGAGCTCGAACCTCGTCACCCCGGTCGCGTCCACGAACCGGTCGAGGACCCCCGCCTCGTCGAGGCCGGTCAGCGTGCGGTAGAGCGACGAGAGCGGGACCCGCCGCCGGAGCCCCCGGTGAAGCTCGGCCGCCGACATCGGGCCGCGCGCCCGCTGCAGCGCCCCGAGCACGAGCCTGCGGGCGGCCGTGAAGCGAACGCCCCGCTCGGCGAGGCCCTCCCGGGCTCTCGCCAGCACGTCGCGGGGGCGCCCCTCGTCGTTCCGTTGCCGCTCCGCCATGGCGCTGGTATCGTACCATCACGAAGATGAGAACGATTCTCATTCTCTGTCTGGTCGCCCCGCTCGCGAGCTGCGCGCCGGGCTCCCCCGACGAGGGCGGCGAGCTGGTCGTGGCCACCACCACGATCCTGGGCGACGTCACGCGCGAGGTCGCCGGCGACGAGGCCCGGGTCGAGGTGCTGATGCCCCCCGGCGCCGATCCCCACGAGTTCGAGGCATCCGCCCAGCAGGTGGCCCTGCTGCACGACGCCGACCTGGTGGTCGCGAACGGGCTCGGGCTCGAGGAGACGCTTGCCGACGCCCTTCAGGCGGCCCGGGACGACGAGGGGAACGTCCTCGAGGTGGCGCCGGAGCTCGATCCGCTCCCCCTCGAGGGCGGAGGGCTCGACCCCCACGTGTGGATGGACCCCAACCGCGTGGCGCGCGCCGCCGAGCTGATCGCGGCCCGCCTGGATGAGCTCGTGCCGGGCGGCTGGGAGGGCCGCGCCGCCGCCTACGCCTCGGAGCTCCGGGAGCTCGACGAGGAGATCCGCGCCCTGCTGGCGCCGATCCCCGCGGAGGACCGGGAGCTCGTCACGAACCACGACGCGTTCGGGTACCTGGCCGATCGCTACGACCTCGAGGTCGTCGGGGTCGTGATCCCCGGCGGGTCGACGCTGGGCGAGCCGAGCGCCGCCTCGCTGGCGGCCCTCGCCGAGATCATCCGCGAGCGGGACGTGCCCGCGATCTTCACCGAGACCATCCACTCGACCGGGCTGGCGGAGGTGCTGGGCGACGAGGTGGGTCGTCCGGTCGAGATCGTCTCGCTGTATTCGGACTCGCTCGGCGAGCCGGGGTCCGAGGCGGCCACCTACGCCGGGCTGATGCGGGCCAACGCCACGAGGATCGCCGAGGCCCTGTCGTGAGCGGGCTGCGCTGATGGACTGGCTCACCGAGCCCTTCTCGCACGCGTTCATGCAGCGCGCGCTCATCGCCGGCGTCCTCACGGTGATCACCACCTCGCTCATCGGGACCTGGGTGGTGATCCGCGGGCTGACGTTCATGGGCGACGCCCTCGCGCACGGTGTGCTCCCGGGCATCGCGGTCGCGTTCATCCTCGGGGTGAACCTCACCCTCGGGGCGGCGGGCGGCGCCCTCGTGATGGTCGCCGGGATCGCTCTCGTGCACCGGAAGGCCCGGCTCCGGGAGGACGCGGGCATCGGCCTCCTGTTCGTCGGAATGCTGGCCCTGGGCGTGATCCTCATCTCCCGCCTCCCCTCGTTCACCAGCGACCTGTCGGCGTTCCTGTTCGGGGACGCCCTCGGCATCCAGGACGGGGACCTGCTCATCGAGGCGGTGGCGGCGGCACTGACGCTGGCGGGGGTGACCGTCTTCTACCGCCCCTTCCTCGTCCTCTCGTTCAACGAGGCGAAGGCCCGGCTCCTCGGGCTTCGGCCCGGGCTTGCACACGTGGCGATGCTGACGCTGCTCACGATCGCGGTGATCTCGTCGTTCCGTGCGGTGGGGACCCTGCTGGTCTTCGGCCTCCTCGTCGCTCCCCCGTCGGCCGCCTCGCTGATCTCCCGGCGCGTGCCGCAGATGATGCTGACGGCCGTGCTGCTCGGGATGGTGGCCGTGGGAGCGGGCCTGCTGATCAGCTGGCACGCGGGGACCGCCGCGGGCGCTACGATGGCCGGCGTCTCGGTCGCGATCTTCTTCCTCGTGCTGACCGGGAGGGAGCTGGCCGCGAGATGGAGCGGGCGTGCGGAGGCGACGCGATGAGAGCTGGAGGTGGGATTCGAACCCACGACCCCCGCCTTACCATGGCGGTGCTCTGCCGAGCTGAGCTACTCCAGCGTCTAGACTGGGGCCAATGATAGAGGCATTCCGTCGCCACCGGCCAGCGATCGCGATCGTCGCGGCGCTGCTGCTCGCCTCCTGCGGGGGCACGTCCGGCGCGCCCGGCGGCGGGGCCGTGCTCTCGATCGACACCGGCGACGGGACGGTCGAGGTGCAGGTCGAGATCGCCGACACCGAGGAGGAGCGCCAGGTCGGGCTCATGAACCGCGAGGAGCTCGCCGAGGACGCGGGCATGGTCTTCCTCCACGAGACGCCCACCGCCGGGGGGTTCTGGATGAAGAACACGCTGATCCCCCTGACCGTTGCCTTCTGGGACGAGTCGGGAGAGATCCTCGCGATGATCGACATGGTGCCCTGCGAGAAGGACCCCTGCACCATCTACGACTCCGGCGAGACGTGGCTCGGCGCCGTCGAGGTGAACCGGGGATTCCTCGCCGACCAGGGGGTCGAGGTCGGCGACACGATCACGCTGTCCGGCGTCCCCACGCCGGGGCCCGCCACGAGCTAGGCGACCGGCACCCGCTCCCGCAGGTGGAACGGCACGCTGGTCACGACCACGTGCGGCTCGAACAGCAGCAGCCGTTTGAGGAACAGGGCCGTCTGGTTGTGCAGGAGGTGTTCCCACCACCGGCGCGGCACGAACTCGGGGATCACGACGCTGACGACCGTCCCCGGCCGGGCCGTGTGCCGCCGGACCTCCCCGAGCATCGGGGCGGTGAGGTCGCGGAACGGCGCGTCGACGATCGAGAGTCGGATGCCCATCCCCCACCGGCTCCACTCGATGAGGATGCGCTCCTGCTCCTCGGGGTCGGTGGAGAAGAAGATCGCCTCGACCTCGGCTGCCCGCAGCGAGGTCGCGTAGGACACGGCGCGCGAGGTCGCGGCGTGGACCGCCGATACCGGGACCAGCACCACGTGCTGGAGCGGCTCGAGCGGATGCTCGGAGACGAGCGGCCGCTCCTCGGGGAGCAGCGGGACGTTGGTGACGACGACGCCGGCGACGAACAGCAGGGAGAACTTGAGCCAGAAGGTCGAGCCGGGACGCACGAACTGGAGGAGCGATGGCCCGGAGAGCTCCTCGGGCACGACGACGGTGACGAAGCCGTCGGGATCCTCCCCGCGCCGGGACTCGAGGTACGTTCGGATGCTGCGCGTGCGGCTCCCGTGCGTGGGCAGCTGCTCGAGCTCGCCCATCCGGGGTGCGATCGACGGCCACCGGGCGGCGACCTCCTCGTACGCCTCGGGATCACCGACGTACAGGGGGACCACGGAATCGGGACGCAGCGAACGCAGGTAGGCGATCGAATCTGCCGTCGCCAGCTGGAGGTCGGGGACGAGCAGGATGAACCGGTTCGAGATCTCGCGGCTGGGCGGCACGACTGCGGCGCGAAGGACCCGCCCGATGGCCTCGTAGTGGCGATGGACCCCGAGGAAGAACGCGATGATCACGGGCATCGCGGCGATCACGATCCACGCGCCCGGGTGCGGTGGCGTCCCGAACTTGGTGACCGCCACGATGACCAGCACGATCCCCGTCGCGGCTGCCCCGATCCCGTTGATCACCGCGCTGCGCCGCCAGCCGGGCTCCTTGAGCCGCAGCCATCGCCGAACCATGCCGAGCTGCGACAGCGTGAACGCGGTGAAGACGCCCACCACGTAGAGCTGGATCAGGCTCGTCAGGTTCGCGTCGAACAGGGCGACGAGAAGCGCGGCGACGAGGCTCAGAACGACGATGCCGTTCGAGAACACGAGGCGATCTCCTCGATTCTTGAACTGCGATGGCATGAAGCGGTCCCGCGCGAGGATCGCCGAGAGCCGGGGGAAGTCCTGGTATGAGGTGTTGGCGGCGAGGATGAGGATCCCGGCCGTGAGACCCTGAAGCGTGAAGAACAAGAAGCCGCGGCCGAAAACCGCCTCAGCGATCTGGGACAGGACCGAGCGAGAGGCCGCGATCTCCTCGTTGACCCGCACGTGGAGCAGCACCGACAGCAGGGTGATGCCGAGGAACATCGTCACCGTCATGAGTCCCATCGCCCCGAGCGTCTGCGCGGCGTTGCGCGACTGGGGGCGCCGGAAGGCCTGCACCCCGTTCGAGATCGCCTCGACGCCGGTGAGCGCGGTGGCGCCGGATGAGAACGCGCGCAGGACCAAGAACAGGGAGAGCCCTGCCGTCGCCTCGAGGGGAAGATCGGCCGTCGCGGCGCGCGGGCAGTCACCGAAGCACCGGACGAACCCCGTGGCGAGCATCAGGTACACCATCGCGACGAAGCCGTAGGTGGGAACCGCGAAGAGGATCCCCGCCTCCTTCACCCCTCGAAGGTTTGCCACCGTCAGGAGAACGATGAACCCGATCGCAAGCGCGACCTTGTGCTCGGCCAACCCGGGCGCGGCCGAGGTGATCGCGAGCACCCCCGCAACCACCGACACCGACACGGTGAGCACGTAGTCGATCAGCAGCGCCGCGGCCGCCGTGAGCCCCGGAACGACACCGAGATTCTCGTGGGCGACGATGTAGGAGCCGCCCCCGCTGGGATAGGCCCGGACGGTCTGACGGTACGACACGACGACGATCGTCAGTACCGACGCGATGGCGAGCGCGATCGGGATCCGGTAGGCGAGCGCGCCCGCTCCCGCCATGACCAGGACGAGCATCATCTCCTCGGTGGCGTAGGCGTTCGACGAGAGCGGGTCGGACGAGAAGACCGGGAGCGCGAGGGTCTTCGGGAGGAGTTGGTGCTCGAGCTTGTGGGTCGCGATGGCGCGGCCGAGGAAGACGCGCTTCAGCGAGTCGATCGCCATGGCCGCCTCTCCATCGCCTCGAGCACGTCCTCGGTGAGGCGGGCCTCGCGAGAGGCCTCCGACCACTCGCGCCACGAGATCCAGAGCCGGACGAGCGGGCCGACCACGACCCCGAGCAGGAGCCCCAAGGCCAACCCGCCCACGAACGCCCCCCCGATCATGCCCTCATGGTCGGTCCCGGTCCGTCAGGGAGGCGTCAACGAACGGACCGGGTCCGTAAGGATCCCGTAAAGGACCCTCGGTTGTACGGCGGCTCGCCCCGCGGGAGAGTGGGGCCCGTGGAGCCGAGGTCGAGCGGCGGAGGTGCCGGGTCGCGGATCGCGCGACCGGTGGCGGTCGCGCTCGCGCTCGCCGGGGCGGGGACCGGGCTGGCCGCGATCCCCGGCATCTCGACGGCGGGGGCGGCCGTCATCTACGTCCTCGTGGTGACCGGGGCCTCGGCGATGGGAGGGCTCCGGGCCGGGCTGGCCGCGTCGGCCCTCTCGTTCCTCGCGCTGAACTTCTTCTTCACGCCGCCCCTGCATCGGCTGACGGTCGCCAAGCCGGAGGACCTCGTCGCGCTCGTCGTCTTCCTCGTCGTATCGGTGGTCGTGGGGACGCTGCTGTCGAGCGCGGTCGCGCAGCGGGCACGGGCGGAGCGCCGCGAACGGGAGGCGTTCCTCCTGCACCGGCTCGGGACGCGGCTGCTCTCGGGCGAGCCGGTGGCCGACGTGCTCGAGAGCTTCGCCGAGGCGGTCACCGAGCTGCTGCCGCTCGCCCGCTGCGAGATCAGGACGGAGCTGACGGCGGAGCCGATCGTCTCGGAGCGACGGGGTGCCGAGCCGGGGGAGCCCGAGTCGATCCCGATGGTCGCGATGGGACGCGAGGTCGGCCAGATCGTCCTCTCCCCCGCCCTGCCCGGCACCGAGATCTCCGAGCAGGAGCGGAACGTCGTTCAGGCCTTCGCCGGCCAGATGGGGCTCGCGCTCGAAGGGGTGCGCCAGAGCAGCGAGGCCGCGGGGGCCCGCCTCGAGGCGGAGGCCAGCCGGCTCCGGGCCGCGCTCTTCTCGTCGGTGACCCACGACCTCCGGACCCCGCTCGCCTCGATCACGGCGGCCGTCACGAGCCTCCTCGACGGCGACCCGGGCTTCTCCGACGAACAGCGGACGGAGCTGCTCGAGACGATCCGGCACGAAGCCGAGCGGATGAACCGACTGGTCGGGAACCTCGTCGACCTCGCGCGCATACGGGCGGGAGCGCTCGTCCCCTCCAAGACGCCGGCCGCGATCGACGAGATCATCGAGGGCGTGGTGGCCCGGCTGCAGCCGCTGCTGAAGGATCACGAGGTGATGCTCCGGCTGCGAGAGGACCTCCCCGAGGTGCCCGTCGACGTCGTCCAGATCGACCAGGTGCTCACGAACCTGCTGGAGAACGCGGCGAGGTTCAGCTCCCCCGGCTCGCCGATCGTCGTCTCGGCCGCCCGGTGGCAGCACACGGTGGAGGTGCAGGTCGCCGACCGCGGCGAGGGCATCCCGCCCGAGGAGCTCGCGCACGTGTTCGAGCTGTTCTGGAGCGGGGACGAGAGCTCGGGAACGGGGATGGGCCTCGCGATCGGCCGGGCGATCGTCGAGGCCCACGGGGGCAAGATCTGGATCCAGGACACCCCGGGTGGAGGGACGACCGTCGTGTTCCAGCTCCCGGTGACATGAAGCTCCGCATCCTCATCGTCGATGACGACGCGCAGATCCTGCGGGCGCTGCGGACGAGCCTGCAGGGCCGGGGACACGAGATCCGAACCGCGCCGAACGGCGAGACCGCGCTCGAGGTGGCCTCCGAGCACCCGATCGACCTCGTCATCCTCGACCTCGGGCTTCCGGGGATCGACGGACAGGAGGTGATCGAGCGGCTGCGAAGCTGGTCCGACGTGCCGATCATCGTGCTCTCCGTCCGCGAGGCGCAGGAGCAGAAGGTGGCGGCCCTCGACGCCGGCGCCGACGATTACGTCACGAAGCCATTCGCGATCGAGGAGCTGCTCGCCCGGATCCGGGCCGTGCGGCGCCGTGCGGCGTCCGAGGTTGAGCGGTCGGCGCTGCGGTTCGGCGCGCTCACCGTCGACCTCGCGCGGCAAGCCGTCGCGATCGACGGCGAGCTGGTGCACCTGACCCCGACCGAGTACCGGCTGCTCGAGACGATGGCCACGCAGCCGGGCAAGCTCCTGACCCACGCGTGGCTGCTGCAGAAGGTGTGGGGGCCGGGCTACGCGACGGAGTCGCACTACCTCCGCGTGTTCATCCGACAGCTTCGACAGAAGCTGGGCGACGAGGCGGCGCGGCCGAGCTTCATCATCACCGAGCCGGGCCTCGGCTACCGCTGGAAGCCGGAGCCCGACGACGAGGTGGGGGGAGGAGGATTCGAACCTCCGTAGGCTACGCCGGCGACTTTACAGGCCGCTCCCTTTGGCCACTCGGGCATCCCCCCGAACGAACGCGATTATCCGATAAACTCCCGCGCCATGACCAAGTTCTCGTTCGATGTCGTCTCCGAGGTCGACCTGGCCGAGGTGACCAACGCCGTGGACCAGGCCCGGCGCGAGGTGACCACCCGGTTCGACTTCAAGGGCACCGACACGTCGATCTCCGAGGACGAGGACCTCATCGAGCTGCGCTCCTCGACCGAGGACCGGCTGAAGGCGGCCCTCGAGGTCCTCAAGGAGAAGCTGATCCGGAGGAAGGTCCCCATCAAGGCGCTCAGCGAGGGGCCGATCCAGCCGGCAGCCAAGGGCACGGTCCGGCAGGCCCTCAACATCAACCGCGGCATCTCGCAGGACAAGGCGCGGGAGCTGAACAAGTTCATCAAGGACCTCGGCCTCAAGAAGGTCCAGACGCAGGTGCAGGGCGATCAGCTGCGGGTCTCGGCGCCGAAGAAGGACGACCTGCAGGAGGTCATCACGGCGCTGAAGGAGAACGACTTCGGGATCCCGCTGCAGTTCACGAACTACCGCTGATTCAGTCGCCGACCTCGATCGTCCCCGTCCCGACCTCCGCGCCCGGCAGCGCGCCGAGGAACGGCGTCGCCATCACGGCCTGACGCGCCTGGGCCTGCTCGTACTCCTCGATGAGGGTGGCGAGCTGGGCGTCGACCTGATCGCTCCAGTCGATCTCCCACGCCATGCGGTCGAGGGTGCGGCGGGCCATCTCGAGCGACGAGGCCGCCGGCTGGAGCCCCGCGATGAGCAGGAGCTGAGCGCTCGTCGCGTCGGCGGCGTTCGCCGCGCCCGCGAGGTCGAACGACCGCGTGAGGCGGAAGGTGTCGAGCTGGGCGAGCGTGACGGGGGGCTCGCCGGTGATCTCGAGCACGAGCTGGAGGGCCCGGCGCTCGGCGATCACGAGCCACTGGTCGACCCAGGGCTTGGGGGGCGCCGGCACGCCGCCCGGCTGGAACTCGAAGTGCACGTGCGACGGCGTGTAGATCGCGTTGCCGGTGTTGCCCACGTAGCCGAGAACCTGGCCGACGTGCACGCTTTGGCCGACCTGCACGTCCCCCCACTTGCTCATGTGCGCGTAGAAGTACTGGATGCCGTCCGCGTCCTGGATCTCGACCGAGATCCCCGACAGGTCGCCGACCACCTTCTGGGTGACGACGCCGTCGGCGGTGGCGACCAGCGGCGTGCCGCTCTCGGCGAAGATGTCGAGGCCCTCGTGGAAGCGGGTGCAGCCGTCGCGGCAGGCGTGCCAGTCGTCGGTCCACCACGCGAGTCCGGCCACCGGGAACGGGCCCGCCACCTGCAGCATCGCCTCCTCTGTCGTGATCCCGTAGGGCTCGAGCTGGGAGAGGATCTTGATGAGCCTCGAGGAGTTCTGGGGTCCGCCGAGGAAGAACGGCTGGGGCTCGGGGGCGTCGGAGCCTCCGGGGCCCTCGTCTCCCTTCCCGTCCTTGCCGTCCTTGCCACCGCCGCCTGGGTTCTCGCCCTCGCCCTTGCCGCCGCCCTTGGGGTCGTCGGTGGGGGTCGGCGAGGGCTGGGGAGACGGTGAGGGGCTGGGCTCGGGCTCCGGCTCGGGGGTGGGAAGCGGCGGAGGGTCGTCGGGGCACAGGTCGGGGATGGGGACCGGGTCGCAGGGGTCGATCTGGGCGCCGGCGTAGGGCTGCGAGCCGGCGAGAGACGCCGTCGCGTACACGACGGCCAGGATGGCCGCCAGCCCCAAGAACCTCGTGATTCCCCTCATAGACACGGGCGCCCGCGTCGGGCGGGCGCACCCTCCATGTTCTCCATCGGACAGTGAGAATCCTGCCTGAACCGGGCCCCCGAGTCCATAGTCAGACTAGGTGGTCCTCGCGCCGATCTCCCGGAGCCTGCGGACCCGCTCCTCGGTGGGCGGGTGGGTCGAGAACAGGGAGGCGATCCCCCGCCCCTTCCCCCGCAGCGGGTTCACGATGAACAGGTGTGCCTGGGCCGGGTTCAGCTTCACCGGCACCTGCTTGGCCGCCTGCTCGAGCTTGAGGAGCGCGCTCGCGAGCGCCTCGGGGTCCTGCGAGAGCAGCGCGCCCGATTCGTCCGCCTGGAACTCGCGTGAGCGCGAGACGGCCATCTGGATCAAACCGGCCGCGAGCGGGCCCACGAGCCAGAGGAGCAGGAACGCGATGCCCCCGAGCGGGCTGTCGTTGTCGTCGCTCCCGCCGAAGAACAGGAGCATGTAGGCCAGGTAGGTGAACGCCGAGGCGATGGCCGCGGCGATCGACGAGACGAGGATGTCGCGGTTCATCACGTGCGACAGCTCGTGCGCCAGGACGCCTCGCAGCTCTCGCCGGTCGAGGATCCGCAGGATGCCCCGCGTGACCGAGACGGCCGCGTGCTTGGGGCTGCGCCCGGTCGCGAAGGCGTTCGGCTGGTCCATCTCGCTGACGTAGATGCGGGGCATGGGCGCCTTCGCCTCGGCCGCGAGCTCGCGGACGATCTCGTAGAGGTCCGGCGCCTCGGCCTCGGTGACGGGCTTCGAGCGGGTCGCCTTGATCGCCAGCTTGTCGCTCGACCAGTACATGACGGCGTTCAGCCCCAGCGACAGGAGGAGCGCGATCGTGGCCCCCTGTCCCCCGCCGAGCCAGGCCCCCACGGCCACGAACAGGCCGGCCAGAACGCTGAGCAAGAGCCAGGTCTTCACGCGGTTGATCCCGATCATCTCTCGAGTCCTCCTTCTGCCCCCCGATTGTAGAGGCACCAGGGGATAACGCCCGGGTTAGGGGAGGGTGGCGCCGGGGGGGAAGGTGGCGAAGAGGTCGGGGAAGATGCCGATGGCAACGACCGCGAGGGCGGCCAGGACGACGACGCCGGTGAGCAGGGCGGGCACCCGGAAGGGCTGGGGCTCTGCGGCGTCTCGGAGGAACATCTGGGCGCCGACCATCACGTAGTAGAAGAGGCTGACGACGGCGTTCACGAAGATGGCGACGCCGAGGTAGGCCTTGTCGGCCTCGATCGTGGCGCCCACCACGAAGAACTTCGCCCAGAAGCCCGCGAGCGGGGGCAGGCCGGCCAGGGACAGCAGGAAGATCATCATCGCGATCGCCATCGTCGGGTTCCGCCGGCCGAGCCCGGCGAAGTCGGAGACGAGGGTCCCCGGGGCCTCGCGGGAGAGCGCGATCACCACCGAGAACGCGCCGAGGTTCATCACGCCGTAGATGAGGATGTAGAGGACCGCGGCCGCGAACGCCTGCTCGTTCGTGGCGACCGCCCCGGCCGAGGTTGCCGCGCTGACCAGCGCGATCGGGGCCAGCATGTACCCGGCCTGGGCGATGCTCGAGTACGCGAGCAGGCGCACGACCTGCCGCTGCTGGAGGGCGATGAGGTTCCCGATCGACATCGTGAGGATCGCCAGCAGGCCGATCATGGGCGTCCAGCGATCGGCGAGCGGGGCGAACCCCACGAACATGATCTGGAGCAGCCCCGCGAACCCGGCCGCCTTGGAGGCGACCGACAGGAACGCGGCGACCGGGATCGGCGAGCCCTCGTAGGTGTCGGGGGCCCAGAAGTGGAAGGGGACGGCCGACACCTTGAACCCGAAGCCGGCGACGACGAAGAGGATGCCCGCGATCGCCAGGGCCGGGTCGGCGCCGCCCAGGCGGGCGGCGATCTTCGTGAGCGCGAGCGTCCCCGTGACGCCGTAGATGAGGCTCATGCCGTAGAGCATCACCGCCGCCGAGAGGATGCCGATGAGGAAGAACTTCAGGGCGCCCTCGTTCGAGCGGGGGTCGCGCTTTCGGAA
>Ga0214471_10003810_pt1 | contig 11661 bp, 12 predicted proteins | sample RVTome_5_FD_207665 | JGI IMG/M metagenome (GOLD analysis project Ga0214471, IMG submission 207665) | Soil microbial communities from uranium-contaminated site in the Upper Colorado River Basin, Wyoming, United States - RVT142D155 | ecosystem: Environmental > Terrestrial > Soil > Contaminated >... | reverse complement strand
TTCGTCCCGCTCAAGGAGTCGGCGGTGTGCGAGTACATGAAGATGATCACGCCCGCGAAGCTCCTCCGCTCCCTGCGCGAGGGCGTCGAGGAGGTCACCGTCGACCCCGACATCTCCCGCAGGGCACGCCGATCCATCGAGCGCATGCTCGAGATCGTCGCGTAGGCTCCCCGGCGTTATCCGGCGGTCGGGTCCAGCTGGGTGTACGCGGACGTCAACGCGTCGTGGTTGAAGACCACACCCGCAGGCGCCTCGGTGGCGTCGTACGCGAACACCATCGGGTCGTCGATGATGTAGACGCCGTTCGCCGCCAGCTTCAACGTGTGCACGGTCTCGTTCTGGTTCGACATCCCCAGCTGCGCCATGGCGTCGTACAGGTTGGTGAACGCGTAGCGGATCCTGCGCAGGTTCCCGACGGTGGTGTTCCTGACGTCGACGACGGTCGCCGCGAGGATCGGCTCTCCATCCACCACGAGCTCCAGGTTCAGGTCCTGCGAGTAGGTGGGGGAGACGAACGCGTACAGGTCGACCGCGACGTTGTCGATGACACCCGTGTACGTCCCTTGGGCCACGAAGCTTCCGCGCGGGTCCTGCGGCGCGACGAGCTGGTGGAAGGCGCTGTTCGTGACGTAGAAGCCGGATGACGAGGACGTCATCGGCTCGGTCGGCATCCTGGTGTCCCAGGAGGGAAGGCTGCCCTGTCCGAATCCCGCCAGGTTGCCGAGCTTCGAGTCCGCGCTGATGGTGGTGTGGATCCAGGTGTTCTGCCGGCAGACGTACACGTCGTCGGTGTGGTCCTCGGGTGTATCCGTGCCGCGGATCCAGCGGCATCCGGCCGGGGGCTGCTCCCCGTTGTGGGTCGCCGCTGCCGGGCCGGCGACGGCCAGGGCCAGCGTCATCACCATGGCTGTGGCGAGGGTGGACCGGGTCAGGGTGGATCGCATGGGGGCTCCTCTCGACGTGGGTCTGCGGTTACCAGGTTCGCGACGCGGTCGGCCGTTCCCTTTGTGCATCCGCACAGGGATCTCGGCGGGTACACGCTCGGCCTAGACGAGGAAAGCGGACCCTCCGACGAGCACCGAGAGGACGAGGATCGCGGCCGCCGACCAGAGCGACACCCGCCCGGGTTGCCCCTCCTTCATCACGGCGGCGAGGCCGAGCAGGACCCCCGAGATCGCCAGGAGCGAGAGCGCGAACACGACGCGGTCGCTGCGGGCGGAGAAGCGCTGCGCACGATCCACCAGCGCGCCCTGCTCGGCGACGTCGGCCTGGAGCTGCCGCGTGGTCCGGGTGAGGACGGACAGCGTGTGGGGGTCCAGCCCCGTCGATGCGGCGGGAGCCGACCCCATCTCGCCGGCGAGCTTCAAGGCGCGGAGCGAGGCCGTCTCGGAGGCCTTCCCGATCGCCAGCTCGACCTCCGCCACGTCGGGGTGGTCGAAGGACGCGACCTGCCGGGCGGAGGAGGCGAGGGCCCCCTCGTTGGCCTGCAGGAGCGAGCCGAATTGGAAGCTCGTGAGCAGGCCGGTTCCGGTGAGCCCCTCGAAGAGCCGCGTGGCGAGCCGGGTCGCCCGGCTCGACGCCTGCCCCGCCTGCCGGTCGAAGCCGACCTGCGCGGTGGCCAGCAGGGATGCCACCACCGCGGCGATCCCGAGCAGGACCGCCAGGCGCCGGTCGAAGGGGCTGCGCCCCTCGACCTCGCCGACGGAGTCGGCGTCCATCACGCGGTCGCCTCGATCGCCACGGCGGCCAGGACGGCGATCGCCATCGCTCCGGTGCCGGCCACGAGGAGCCCCCGCCGCCGTCGCGGGTACCCGTGGGCCAGGGCGCCGAAGAGGAAGGCCAGCGCCACGGGGATCGTGGCGGCGACCTCGAGGCCGGCCTGCCGGCTGAGCCGGTCACCCCGCAGCTGGGTGGCCCCGGGGTCGATGGCCAGCAGGTCCTGGTACGACGCGAAGCTGTCGGCCAGCAGCAGCCCGACGTCGAACCCGCCCGTCGGGGTGCGGTATCGCTCGTCTCCCGCCTCCTCGACCGCCCCGAGAAGGCTTTCGCGGAGGGCGTCGTTCGCCTCGGCCTCGACGAGGAGGTGAGACCGGACGAGCCCGCTCGCGCGCCCCGCCGCGCTCCGGAACTCGTCCGAGCGGATCTCCGCGCCCAGCGTCCGGAAGATCAGCGGCGCCCGGTCGACGTAGATGTAGCGGATCTGCTCGACGGTGGCCGCGGCCTTCTTGACCTGCTCGCGGACGGCCTTTCCCCACAGGTCCGATGCGCTGGAGGACAGCAGGGCCGCCCGTCCGCCGATCAGCGCGGCAAGGAGGGCGGCCGTGGCCAAGAGGACGGCTCGGTCGCGGCGAGGCGGCGGCTCGGCGGAGATGTCTAGCGCCTCGCGGGCGGGCCCGCCACGGGGAGCGTGACGACGAACCGCGCGCCGTTGGGCTCGTTGTCCCGATAGCTGACGCCGCCGCCGTGCGCCTCCGTGAGCGCCTTGACGATCGCGAGGCCGAGCCCGACCGATCCGCTCGTGCGGTCGAGGCGGAAGGGCTCGAACATGTCCTGCTGCTCCTCCTGCGGGACGCCGGGCCCGTGGTCGCTCACCGAGAGCTCGACCCGGCCGTTGCTGGCCGCGGCTTCCACCACGATCGGTGGTGCGCCGTACCGGAGGGAGTTCGTGACGAGGTTCACCACGATCTGCTCGAGACGACCGGGGTCGGCCCGCAGCTCGATGGCGCCGTCGATCCGCGTCTGGACCGCTTCGGGCGTGTCCACGTAGCTCAGGGCTTCGCCCACCACCTCCGAGAGCCGGACCGGCGTGACCGTCAGCTCGAGGCGCCCGCGTTCGAGGCGCGCGAGGTCGAGCAGGTCGGTGGCGAGCCGCTCCAAGCGCCGGGCCTGATGGTCGGCGGTCGTGAGCAGCTCGATGCGCGTGCGATCGTCGAGCTGCTCGGGATGTCTGAGCACCACCTGCAGGGCGCCGCGGATCGAGGTAAGTGGCCCCCGCACGTCGTGCGCCAGCGTCGAGACCAGTCGGGACCGCAGGCGGTCCGTGCGGTGGGCCTCGTCGAGCGCCTCGGCGACGACCTCGCGCTGCTCGGTGAGGTTCCGCGCCATGAAGCCGGCCACGAGGGCGATCAGGAGGCCGATCCCCATACGGAAGGTGATGCTGTTCCACTGGAGCGTGAAGTCGTCGTAGGTCATCTCGCCGTAGATCTCCCGCCCGATGTAGAGCAGCGTGACGATGCCCCACACGGCGAGCGCGCCCCGGAGCTGGAACTTGGTCGCCGCCTCGAGCGGCAGGATGAAGAGGACGACCCAGATCGCCGTGCCGGGGTCGAACACCCAGAGCCAGACGTAGGTCGACGCCACGAGGATGTCGAGCGCCAGCGTCCACGTGGCCAGCGTGCGGATGCGGAGGAACCCGTCGACCCTTCGCAGGGCGACCCACGTCAGCGCGATGCCGGCGGCGAGGACGCCGGCGGTGGCGAAGGCGGCCACCTTGATCCACGGTGACGGGAACGGCCGGTCGGAGTAGAGCGCGACCTGCATGACCGTGAAGGCCACGGCGATGATGCGCACGACCACCATCGAATGCTCGGAGCGCACCAGGGCGCCCATCCGCTCGACGTCGGGGCCCGATGGGGTGACTCGGGCGGCGTCGCGCGAGCCGGGCCTGCGGACGGGCTCTGCGTCGCGTGTCATGGGGTCCCCCGCGGGCTCATGGGACATAGCGGATGTTCCCCCCACTCTAACCCTCAGTAGACGACCGCGCCCCGGGACGCGCTCTTGACCAGCCGGGCGTACTTGCCGAGCGCGCCGGTGGTGTAGCGCGGCGCGGGCGGGAACCAGCGCTCGAGCCGCTCGTCGACCATCTCCTCGGGGATCTCGAGGTGCACGACCCCGGCCTCCGCGTCGATCGAGATCGGGTCGCCGTCCGCCACCACCGAGAGCGGCCCCCCCTCTGCCGCCTCGGGAGCCACGTGGCCGACCATGATCCCACGCGTCGCGCCGCTGAACCGGCCGTCGGTGACGAGCGCGACCTGCTCGCCGAGCCCCGCCCCGACGATCGCCGCGGTCACCTTGAGCATCTCGCGCATCCCGGGCCCCCCGTGGGGGCCCTCGTAGCGGACGACCACCACGTCGCCGGGCTGCACCGTGCCCCCGGTCACCGCCTCGAACGCGTCCTCCTCGGAGTCGAACACGCGCGCCGGTCCCCGGAAGGTCGTGGTTGATGCCCCCGAGACCTTCATCACCGCGCCGTCGGGGGCCATCGTCCCGTGGAGGGCGACGATGCTCCCCGGCGGTCCGGCCGGGGCGCTCACCGGACGAACGACGTCGGTGCTCGTGTCCCGCGCCACGCCCTCCAGTGACTCGGCGAGCGTCTGCCCGATGGCGGTCGGTGCGTCTCCGTGCAGGAGGCCCGCGTCGAGCAGCTCGCGGAGCACGACGGGCAGGCCGCCCGCCGCGTCGAGGTCCGACATCACGTAGCGTCCGCCGGGCCGGAGGTCGGCGAGGTGTGGCGTTCGCCGCGCCACCCGGTCGAAGTCCGAGAGCTCGAAGTCGACGTCGGCCTCGAACGCGATCGCAAGGAGGTGCAGGACGGCGTTCGTGGAGCCGCCGAGCGCCGCGACGGCCGCCGCCGCGTTCTCGAAGGCCTCGGGGACGAGGACGTCGCGGGCCGAGACGCCGCGCTTCAGCAGCTCGACCACCGCGGCGCCCGAGGCCCGAGCGATCTCCGCGCGGCGCGGCGCGGTCGCCGGCGGCGACGCGCTACCCGGGAGCGCCAGCCCGAGCGCCTCGATCGCGCACGCCATCGTGTTCGCGGTGTACATGCCGGCGCACGAGCCCGCGCCGGGGCACGCGACGCGCTCCAGCTCGCCCAGCTCCGCGGCCGTCATCTTCCCGGCCTCCACGGCGCCGAGGCCCTCGAACACGTCCTGGATCGTGACGTCCTCGCCGTGCCACGAGCCGGGCATGATGCTGCCGCCGTAGACGAGCAGCGAGGGGAGGTCGAGGCGCGCGGCCGCCATCACCATCCCCGGCAGGGACTTGTCGCACCCGGCGACGAGCACGAGGCCGTCGAAGCCCTCCGCCCGCGCCATCACCTCCACGGAGTCGGCGATCACCTCGCGCGAGACGAGGGAGCTCCGCATGCCGTCGTGGCCCATCGCGATCGCGTCGGAGACGGCCGGCGTGCCGAACGTGAGCCCAACCGCGCCGGCCTCGATCGTCCCCTCCTTGACGGCCGCCGCGAGGGCGTCGAGGTGCACATTGCAGGGGGTGACCTCGTTCCACGACGAGGCGATGCCGATCTGGGGGCGTTCGAGGTCGTCGTCGGAGAGCCCGGCCCCGCGGAGCATCGCCCGCGCCGGTGCCCCTCCCAGGCCGCCGATGACCCGGCGGCTTCGCACCCGCGGGTCGCTCACGTGGCCAGGATACGGCGAGCGCGGGGCCCATACCTTTGTGCACGCGACCAAAGACGACGGATGAGGCACGCGGTAGGCTGACGCTCCATGTTCGCGCGCCGGCCGATCCGATGAGGTTCGAGATCTTCGACGGCCCCTCGACCGTGGCCATCGTGGACTTCGACCCGCCGGCGGGGCTGCGCCTCCGTCTCCGCCAGTCCGAGCACCGCGCCTTCCTCATCGAGTACTTCGCCGGCGAGCCGGCCGACATCGCGGGCGACACGCTGGAGCTGGTCCGCGACGACTGGAGCCCCGTCGAGTTCGAGCAGGCGGTGATGGAGCTCCGCCGCCTCCGGGCGCTCCAGGTCGTGAGCCGCCCGGCCGCGTCCGAGGACTGACCCCAGCCGGTCTACGATCGACCCATGACGACGGGACGTCACCGGCAGGCGTGGGGATCGCGGCGGCCCCCGGCGTTCGCGGCGCTCGTCGTCGCCCTCGTCGTCCTCGCCGGAGCGGCCGCCGCGTGGCGCCTCGGCGTGTTCGAGGGGGACGAGGTGGCGGAGCCCGGCCGGCCGCGCGGCGACGCCACCGAGCCTACTCCCGAGTCGCCCGAGCCGACGCCCGCCGCGTCGCCGGTCGCCACCCCGCCGCCGGGCCCCGAGCCTATCAACACCGGCATCGAGGGCCTCACCACCTTCCGCGGCAACGCGACGCGCACCTACTACGGGCAGGGCCCCGTCCCACGGGATCCCGAGATCCTCTGGCGGTACCCGGTGTCGGGCGGTCTGTGCGGCGAGTCCGCCGAGGGCGGCGAGACCCGCACGTGGTGCGGCACCGGATGGACGGGCCAGCCGAACGTGGTGGAGGTGAGGAAGCGGACGGAGGTGCGCTTCGGCGCCTACGACTACGCGGTGCACGTGGTCGATGCCGAGACCGGCGAGGACGTGAAGGAGCCCTTCCGCACCGGCGACATCATCAAGGGGACCGTGACCAGCGACCCCGACGGCTTCCCGCTCATCTACAGCGGCTCGCGCGACGACAACCTCCGCATCCTGGCCACCGACCGCGGCGACGCGCTGGCCGAGCTGTGGAGCCTGAACGCCAACACGGCCCCGAACCCGATCTGGAACAACGATTGGGACGGCTCGCCGCTCGTCATCGACGACTACCTGCTCGAGGGCAGCGAGAACTCGTGGTTCTACGTCGTGAAGCTGAACCGCGACTACAACTCGGCGGGGAAGGTCACCGTCGATCCCGAGGTCGTGATGCTCGTCCCCGGCTACGACGACGAGCTGTTCTCTTCCATCGGCGACACGATGGTCTCGATCGAGAGCTCGGTGGCGTTCCACGATGGCGTCGTCTACTTCGCGAACTCGGGCGGGCTGGTCCAGGGTTGGGACGTCTCCCGGGTTCTGAAGGGCAAGCAGAAGCACGAGCGCGTCTTCCGTTTCTGGACGGGCGACGACACCGACGCCACCGTGGTGATCGACGACGAGGGCTTCCTGTACGTCGCCTCCGAGCTGGAGCGGTTCAACTCGCGGTCCGACGAGGTGGGCCAGCTCATGAAGCTCGATCCCTCGAAGCCGGGCGACCCGCTCGTGTGGTCGATCCCCGTGCCCGGCGAGGGCGCCGAGGGCGGCCTGTGGGCGACACCGGCCCTCTACCGGAACGCGCTCATCGTGCCGACGAACACCGGCCGCCTCCTCGGGGTGAACCGGTTCACCGGCAAGCTGCGGTGGGAGGTCGGTCTTCCTCCGCCCACCTGGTCGTCGCCCGCCATCGTCGACGGCGTTGCGATCCTCGGGGACTGCGCCGGGTTCCTCCACGCCTTCGACGTGCGGGACCCGCTGAAGGGCCCGCCGGAGGAGCTGTGGAGCCTCGAGCTCGGCGGATGCATCGAGTCGACCCCGGCAGTGTGGAAGGGCCGCGTCTACGTCGGCACCCGCGCCGGCGGCGTCTTCGCGATCGGCGACCGCTAGGCGAGCTGCGGTACGCTTGGGCCATGCCGATCCAGCCGGGGGAGAGCGCGCCGGCGGTCCCGGGTCTCGACCCGCGGGGGACCACGGCGCTCGTCTTCTACAAGGTCACCTGCCCCACCTGCCAGCTCGCCGCGCCCGCGATGGAGCACCTGCACCGGGCCGGCCCGAGCCGGTTCGCGGCGGTGGTGCAGGACCCCCCGGAGCGCGCCGTCTCGTTCGCCTCGGAGTTCGGCACGACGTTCGAACCGGTCTCCGACGCCGAGCCCTACGAGCTCTCCGACGCGTTCGGCATCCGGACGGTCCCCACGGTGTTCCTGCTGAACGAGGGCCGCGTCGATGACGTCGTGGAGTCGTGGGACCGTGACGGCTGGAACCGTCTCGCGAAGCGGCTCGAGCAGCTCACCGGCGACGAGGTCGGCGTGGTGTCGTCCGAGGGAGACGGGCTCCCTCCGTTCAAACCCGGCTGAGGGTCGCGCAACGCCCACTAGGTAGTGGGCCGAGGTCCTACCCGATCCGCCAGAGCACCAGCGCGAGCGCGCCGCCCAGGATGAGCGCGAGCCCCCCGACCCTGCTCGCGGTCCGCATCGCGCGGCCCCCGAAGCCCTCGGCCGCCAGCCCCGCGAGCACCCCTGCGATCAGACCGCCGACGTGCGCCGTGTTGTCGATCCCCCGCACCGAGAGCCCGAACACGAGGTTGATCCCGATGAGCAGGAGCGCCATGCGCACGTTCGCCTGCGCCATCGACAGCTCGCGCCGCCTCCAGTTGTAGGTGAGCCACGCGCCGAGCAGCCCGAAGATCGCCCCCGAGGCGCCGACGGCCACGCGTCCCTCCGAGCCGAAGGCGAAGGACGCCGCGCTCGCCGCGAACCCGGTCACGAAGTACACCGCCGCGAACCGGACCGTCCCGAACGCCTCCTCCACGAGGTTCCCGAAGATCACGAGCGCGTAGACGTTGAAGAGCAGGTGGAGCGGTCCCGCGTGCAGGAAGATCGCCGTCACGAGGCGCCAGTACTGACCGTCCTCGACCAGGGCCGGCACCATCGCCCCCATGTCCACGAGCACGCCCAGGTCTCGCAGCCCGCCGCGCGCGATCTCGACGACGAACACCGCGAGGATCACCGCGAGCAGGATCGTCGTGAGCGAGAGGCGGCGCAGCCGGCGGATGGGCGCGAGCGGCCTGCGCACGGACCGGCGGGCCTCCCCGACGCAGGTCGGGCAGTGGTGGCCGACCGGGGCCGGGTTCATGCACTCGGGGCAGATCGGGCGGTCGCAGCGCGAGCACCGGATCCGCGTCTCCTCGCGGGGGTGCCGGTAGCAGTGATCCGGGGAGGCGGCCATCCGGCCGCCCATCTTACCGGCGGTCGCTCGGTTCACCGGGGGGCTGGCTCACCGGAAGCAGGATCGTGACGGTCGTCCCCACGCCCACCTCGCTCTCGAGGCGCACCTCCGCGTCCATCGCCCGGCAGATGTCGCGAACGATGAAGAGCCCGATCCCGATGCCCCCGGGGTCGCCGCCGCCCTCGGCGGCGCCGCGAGCGAACGGCTCGAACACCCGCTCGCGCAGCTCGACCGGGATCCCGATGCCCTGGTCCTCGACGCTGATGGCGACCCGGTCGCCTTCCATGCGAGCGGCAACCGTGAGCGGGAGGTCCCGGTCGGAGAACTTCGCCGCGTTCCCTATGAGGTTGTCGAGAACCTGGGCGAGCCGGTCGGGGTCCGCCAGGGCGCGAGGCAGGCCGGGGCCGATCTCGAGCCGCACGGGATGGGGGGGCGCGGTCGGGATCGCCACCGCCTGCCGGATGATCGGCTCGACGTCGACCGGCGCGACCCGGACGGGGATCTGGCCGCGCTCCAGGCTCGAGAGGTCGAGCAGGTCGGTGACGAGCCGCTGGAGCCGGATGCCCGCGCTGGAGATCCGGCGTGCCAGCTCCTCCACCAGCGCCCGGTCCATGGTCTCGGCCCTTGAGGCGAGGGTCTCCGACATCCCCCGGATCGACGTGATGGGTGCGCGGAGCTCGTGCGACACGATCGAGAGGAAGTCGCCGAGGCCGGAGGAGGGCGCAGGAGCCGGACGGGGGACCAGGTCGCGGATGCTGGCGGCGAGCCCGGGGACGAGCCTGAGCACGCGCTCGCGATCGGCCGGGTCGAAGGCGTCGGGCTTCGGGGCGTCGAGGTGCAGGACGCCCACCGGGTCCCCGTCGGCGATCAGGGGCGCGCCAAGGTAGGTGCGGGCGCCGGGGGTGAGGCCCTCGGAGAGGTCGCCATGGAACCGGGGCTCCTCCTGGAGGTCGGGGATGTAGCGGGGCTCGGACCCCCGCAGCACCCAGCCCGCGAGGACCCGTTCGGGCTCGTAACGCGTCGCCCGCGGCCCGAAGCGAACCGGCGGGTCGGTCGCGGCCACGGCCAGCCAGCCCCGGTCCCGCACCAGCAGGGCCGCTCCGCCGAACTCGAGCGCGCCGCGGAGGGCTCGGAATGCTTCGCGAGCCGCGTCGTCGATCGTGGGTGGGCGCCCGGGGTCCATCTGCTTCCTATGGTCGCCCATCCGGGACCATTCCGACCAGCCCGACCTTCGGGGGTCGATCCGGGTGGACATGCGCCGTCCCGCTGGTGTATCAAGCGAGCCGAGGAGGCCACCGTGCGCAAGTTCCGTCTGATCCCGAAAGAAGAGTCCTTCTACGAGCTGTTCGTGCAGCAGGCCCAGATCCTGGTCGCCGCGGCCGAGCTGCTCAAGGACATCGTGGAGGACTTCGACGACATCAAGCCGCGAGCGAGGCGGCTGCACGACCTCGAGCACGAGGGCGACGAGGTCACCCACGAGGTGATGCGCCGGCTCAACACCACCTTCGTCACGCCGATCGACCGGGAGGACATCCACGAGCTCGCCAGCGGGCTCGACGACGTCCTGGACTACATGGACGCGGCCGCCGACCTGCTCGTCCTTCACAGCATCGAGCAGCCGCTCCCCGAGATGAAGGCCCAGGCGGACCTGCTCGTGCGGGCGACCCGCTCGACCCACGAGGCGATGTCGAAGCTGCCGAAGTTCGACGATCTGGCCGAGCACTGGGTCGAGATCAACCGGCTCGAGAACGAGGCCGATCGCGTGTACCGGCAGGGCACCGCCGACCTGTTCTCCGGCGACTTCAAGGCGATGGACGTCCTCAAGTGGAAGGACATCATCGACCAGCTCGAGAAGGCGATGGACAAGCTCGAGGACGTCGCCAACACCTTGGAAGGGATCGCCCTCAAGCACGCCTAAAAGGGCCGCCTCGATGCCGCTCGAGCTCGTCATCGCGTTCACGCTGCTGTTCCAGTTCGCCAACGGGTGGACCGATGCGCCGAACGCGATCGCGACCGTCGTGTCGACGCGCGTGCTTCGCCCGTATCACGCGGTGGGCATGGCCGCGGTCCTGAACCTTGTCGGGGCGCTCGTCACGGGCACCGCGGTGGCCAAGACGATCGCCGAGGGCATCGTCTCCCCCCGGGTGGTGTCGCTCGAGACGGTCGGGGCTGCCGTCCTCGCGGCCGCCCTGTGGGCGATGGGCGCGCAGGTGTACGGGATGCCCTCGAGCGAGACCCACGCGCTCGTGGCGTCGCTGCTCGGCGCCGGGTTCGCCTCCGGGGGCTTCGGAGCGCTCGAATGGAGCGGCACCCAGAAGGTCGTCTACAGCCTGTTCACGTCCCCGGTCATCGCCTTCGGCGCGGGGTTCCTGCTGATGGTGCTGATCTACCGCGCCTTCCGGCGGGCTCGTCCGCGGACCGTGCGGCGGGTCTTCGGGCGCGGGCAGATCGTCTCGGCCGCGTTCATGGCGTTCAGCCACGGCTCGAACGACGGGCAGAAGGGGATGGGCATCATCGCGCTGGCCCTGTTCCTCGGCGGGAAGCAGTCGGAGCTGACCATCCCCCTGTGGGTGATGATCCTCGTTGCGAGCACGATCGGCCTGGGGTCCGCCGTCGGGGGCTGGCGCGTGATCCGGACGATCGGCCTGCGCATGACCAAGCTCGAGCCGGTGAACGGGTTCGCGGCCGAGACGGCCGCCGCGGCGATCATCGTCGGCGCGTCGCGGCTCGGCATCCCCGTCTCGACGACCCACGCGATCGGCTCGTCGATCATGGGCGTGGGCGCCACCCGCCGCCTCTCCGCCGTCCGCTGGGGCGTGGCCGGCGAGGTCATCGGCACCTGGGTCCTGACCTGGCCGGCCTGCATGCTGCTCGGCTTCCTCCTCGGCAAGCTCGCCCACGCTATCTTCTGAGCAGCAGCAGCTGGCCGTCCTCCACGGTGCCGGGCT
>Ga0214471_10003808_pt1 | contig 11664 bp, 10 predicted proteins | sample RVTome_5_FD_207665 | JGI IMG/M metagenome (GOLD analysis project Ga0214471, IMG submission 207665) | Soil microbial communities from uranium-contaminated site in the Upper Colorado River Basin, Wyoming, United States - RVT142D155 | ecosystem: Environmental > Terrestrial > Soil > Contaminated >... | reverse complement strand
TGGTCTGCATCGCGGTCAAGAGCCAAATGAAACCGAGATAGATCAGCATGGTTGCTCCTTGTCCGTGGGTCCCGCATCGGGTGGCATGGGCGCCATAGGGCGCTTATCGGGTGGCATGGGCGGCCGAAGGGCGCCCATGGTCGAGCCTTGCACGCAGGTGGACTCGTCCATGGGCTTGCTGCGCACGCCCATGCCACCCATGCGCGCACCCGCGGCCGAAGTGGACTTCCCCGTGGACGGGCGGTTCATCCGCCGCGCTCGAGCCGGTAGACGCCGCGCTCGGCGCCGCGCTTGAAATCGGTCGCCGCATAGCCGCGGCTTATGTAATGTTGGAACACAGCCCGAGTCGCCGCCCTCCAGGTTCGCGCCAACTCCAGGTCGGCGCGTTTGAGCTCCTGAATCTGAGCCGGAATCGCGACCTCGAGCGCGGGCTCGTCGCGATCGAGCAGCGGCGCCGAGGGCCGCGGCAGCGCGGCGCCGGCCTCCAAATCGAGCACCGAAAAGCCTGGCGCCGGCTGAGCCCGCCGATCCTCCAAGCGGGCTAAGGTGCCGGCGGCCATGAGCTCCCAGCGTACCATCATGCGATCGGTTGCGGTGCCGGCATGCAGGCTGCTGGTGGTCTGGCCGTAGAAATCCTCGACGTACTCGACGCCGGCCGCGCCGAGCCGGCCGAGATTGAGCGCGGCGTTGCGCGCCTCGAGCGGATCGAAGGTCCAGGCCATGCAGTCAAGCCCCTGGGCCAGCGCGCGCTCGCGCTGATAGCGTTTGAGCTGGAGACCCAAGCCGCGGCCGCGCTGCTCGGGATCGACCGCCAGCATCTGTGAGTAGTGCAGCAGCCGGTTCCAATAGCGGCCGAGGAACCCGTAGCAAAAGCCCAACAGACGCCCTTCGGCATCGAAAGCGCCGAGCACCAGCCCGCCGACCTTTTGTGCCGCCACCAGCTGCGGGGTCGAGATGACGTCGATATCGCCGAAGCTCCAAGCGCGCTTCTGCAGCGCCTCGCAGGCGCGCAGCTCGGTCGGACCGGCCAGCGCGCGCAGCTCGGCGGTCATCGGAGGTTCACGCGCTAGGAGGAGGCGGCGCGGGCGGCGCGCGGGTCGGTCCGGCGGCGCGCCGCGCGGCGCCGTTCTCCCTGGCGCCGCTCGGATCCGCCGTACGCGCCCGCGCCCTGGCGCCGGTCGCCCCGGCGGCGCCGGTCGGCCGGCCGGACGCGGCGCCGGAGGTAGTTCGGCAACCGCGCCAGCGAGCCTTGCAAGCGCCGTGCTTCGGTCACCATCACTTTGATCGCCGCAGCGATCCGCCCGCCGGTGCTCTCGTTCTGCACCTGCTCGCAGACGTGCTCGAGCCGCGCCAGCGGTCCGCGCAGCGTTTCGTTCACCAGATCGAGGAACTGGCGTTCGGCCAGGGCGTGGCTTTCGAGCTGTTGGTTTTGCTGCTTGAGCTGCTCCAAAAGCCTGGTGCGCTCCAAGCTGGCTTCGCTCAGCTCGCTGAGATGGCGCTCGAGCTGCGCGTTTTTCTCCGCCAGCTCCTGCTCCAGCCCTTTGAGCCGCAGCAGGGCGCGCACCCGCGCCACCAGCTCGACCAGCCGCACCGGTTTGGTGACGTATTCGTCGGCGCCCTGGTCCAGGCCGTGCACCTTGTCGCCGGTGGAATCGCGCGCCGAGAGCATGACCACCGGCAGATGATGGGTGCGCGGGTCGGACTTGATCTGCTGGCAGACTTCGAACCCGCTGAGCCCGGGCATGACCACATCGAGCAGCACCAGATCGGGGAGCTCGCGCTCCAACAGCTGCAGGGCTTCGCGGCCGGAGGTCGCGCCGCGGGTCGCGTAACCCTCCTGCTGCAGGCGCATCATCACCATGCGCACGATGTCGGAGTTGTCGTCGACCACCAGAATACGCTTCTGCTCCATCGAATAGCCTGGACCTGTTCCGATTCTAGGTAGCCCCCCGCATCCGCTCAAGCCTGCGTCATTCCGTCTCGGATGTGGGGGAGGGGCTTGTCCTCTCCCGTGAAGCGAACTTCGTCCACCTGCGCGGCGGGTCGGTATTCGATGTCCCAATCGGGCAGGGACGAGCCCCGCCCCTACATTGGCCGGAGGCGGTTGCGGAAGTAGAACGCGCCCGATGGATCCCGGCTTTCGCCGGGATGACGTGGGTGCCGGGATGACGCAGAGGCCACGATGTCCGCCTACCGTCATTCCGGCGCAATGGCGCAATTGATGTAGGGGAGGGGCTTGTCCCCTCCCGTGAAGCGCAACTTCGTCCACCTGCGCGGCGAGTCGGTATTCGATGTCACAATCGGGCGGGGACCAGCCCCGCCCCTACATTGGCCTGAGACTGTGGCGGAAGTGCTCGAGCGCTTGGTGCGCCGCGGCGAGCGCGCGGCGCCGCGCCCAGGGTCGCACGATCCAGGTCAGCCACGAGCCCGGCGCCGCGACCGTTTCGATCAGGAACGTGACTTGACCGGTGCCGGGATCCTTGCGCACCAGGAAGGTGGCCATGCCGCGCTCCGGGTGGCCACGCAAGGTGACGTAGCGAAAGCCGCGCTCCCAGCTGTCGTCGATGCGGCGGTCGATCCGCACGCCCGCGACCAGATCGAAGCGCGACTCGCCGCGCCGCGAAAGCACATGGATGCGCTGCAGGATCGTGTCGCCCACTCCCAGCGGGCGCCCCTCGAGCCGCCACTGGCAGGTCGCCTCCAACACCTCGCTGGGAAAGATCTCATAGTCCATGAGCCGCTTGGCGGCGCGCTCGAACAGGCCGCCCGCTGCGAGCGCGCCGGCGGCTTCGAAGCCGAGCTGCACGACGTGCCGGTCGGCGCGGTAACCCGCGCCGCGCTGCCGGCTCGGGTCGAAGCTGGCCGGGCGCCCGGCCCAGGCGCGCAGCAGCTTGGCGTCCGAGCTGCCGCGATCCGGATAGAGCTTGCTCGCCATGGCGCAAGAATTCTACTCTCATTGCGGCCTCGAGCCTCCGGCAGTTTCCATGTCGCCGCTCTACCGCGAGTTCGCCCGCATCATCGCCCGGATCCCGCACGGGCGGGTGGTCTCCTACGGGCAGGTAGCGCGGATGGCGGGCCGGCCCGGCGCGGCGCGAGCGGTCGGATGGTTTCTGCGCGGGCTCGACCCCGGCAGCGGCCTGCCGTGGCAACGCGTGATCGGCGGCGACGGCTATCTGCGACCGCAGGCCGGCGGCGCGGCCGGGATCCGGACCCAGAGCAAACTGCTGCGGCGCGAAGGGGTGCGGGTCCAAAAGGACGGCTGGCTGCCTTTGTCGCGCTACGGCTGGGACGGCAGCAAGCGCGGGGCCGGCGCTCCGAAGCGCTCCGCGCGCAAGCGAGCCGGGCGGCCCCGCGAATCCGACTAGCCAATGGCTTGGCCCTTGATATCCGCTGGCATCACCTCGAAGGGGGTGGCATGGGCGGCCGAAGGGCGCCCATGGACGAGCTATGTATGGCGAGTGAGGTCGTCCATGGGCGCGCTGCGCGTGCCCATGCCACCCGGGCGCACAGGTGCCGTGGGCAAGGCAAGCTTGCCCACGGCACCCTAAACTTAAGGACCCACTACCCTGCTTCGCGCCGGATTGTCACGGCGCGCCGCCCGCCCCTACACTGCAAGCGCTCGACTTCCACCATGCGTAAGCTGGAAACCCAGGTCCGCAGCGACGACCCCGAGTTCCAGGCCCGCTTGAAGCACCATCGCGAGCTCGCCGCCGAGCTGCGGCGCCGCTTGGAGCGAGTGCGCGAGGGCGGCGGCGTCGAAGCCCGCAAGCAACATGAGGGACGCGGCAAGCTGTTCGTGCGCGAGCGGGTCCGACTGCTGCTCGACGGCGGCACCGCCTTCCTCGAGCTCAGCGCCCTGGCGGCGACCGATTTGTACGGCGACGAGGCGCCGGCGGCCGGCCTGCTGACCGGGATCGGCCGGGTGGCGGGCCGCGAATGCGTGATCGTGGCCAACGACGCCACGGTCAAAGGCGGCACCTATTTCCCGATCACGGTCAAAAAGCATCTCCGCGCTCAAGAGATCGCGATGGAGAATCGGCTGCCGTGCATCTACTTGGTCGACAGCGGCGGCGCGATGCTGCGCTATCAGGCCGACGTCTTTCCCGACCGCGAGCACTTCGGGCGCATCTTCTACAACCAGGCGCGGATGAGCAGCCTGGGAATCCCGCAGATCGCGGCGGTGATGGGCTCGTGCACCGCCGGCGGCGCCTACGTCCCGGCGATGAGCGACGAAGCGGTGATCGTGCGCAAGGTCGGCACCATCTTCCTCGGCGGTCCGCCGCTGGTGCAGGCCGCCACCGGCGAGGTGGTCAGCGCCGAAGAGCTCGGCGGCGCGGACGTTCACTGCCGCACCAGCGGGGTGGCCGACCATTACGCGCTCGACGATCACGACGCAATCGAACAGGTCCGCGCCATCGTCGCCAGCTTGGGCCCGCGGCCAGCGCCCTGGGCCGACCTGGCCGCGCCCGAGGAGCCGGCCTACGATCCCGAGGAGCTCTACGGCATCTTGCCGCGCGATCCGCGCAAGCCGTACGAAGTGCGCGAGCTGATCGCGCGCCTGGTCGACGGCAGCCGCTTTCAAGAGTTCAAGCAGCTCTACGGCACCACCTTGGTGACCGGTTTCGCGCGCCTCCACGGCATCTTGGTCGGGATCGTCGCCAACGCCGGGGTGCTGTTCTCCGAGAGCGCGCTCAAGGCGGCCCACTTCATCGAGCTGTGCAGCTTCCGCGGCATTCCGCTGATCTTCCTGCAGAACATCACCGGTTTCATCGTCGGCAAGGAATACGAGCACGGCGGCATCGCCAAGGATGGTGCCAAGATGGTCCACGCGGTGGCGGGCGCCGCGGTGCCCAAGTTCACCGTGATCGTCGGCGGCAGCTTCGGCGCCGGCAACTACGGCATGTGCGGCCGCGCCTACCAGCCGCGCCAGCTGTGGATGTGGCCCAACGCGCGCATCAGCGTGATGGGCGGCGAGCAAGCCGCCGGCGTCCTGCTCACCGTCAAGCGCAACGCCTTGCAGCGCGCCGGCCAGGATCTGACCCCAGAGCAAGAGCGCGACTTCGTGCGCCCGATCCTCGAGAAGTACGAAACCGAAGGCAACCCTTACTTCAGCACCGCGCGGCTGTGGGACGACGGCGTGCTCGATCCGGTCGACACCCGCGGCGCGCTGGCGCTGGGCTTGGCGGCCGCCCTGCAGGCCCCGCGCCCGGAGACACGCTTCGGCGTGTTCCGCATGTGAGCGCCGATCGGCAGCGCCATCCGCCACGAGTCGGATCGTGACCCTACCGGGCGCCCAGATCCGCATCGCCAACGCCGGCGGCTATTGGGGCGACGACCCGGCGGCGCTGCGCCGGCAGGTGCGCGGCGGACCGGTCGACTACGTGGTCAGCGATTTTCTGGCCGAGGTCACCATGTCGATCCTGCAGAAGCAGCGCGCCCGCGATCCGGACGGCGGTTTCGCGCGCGACTTCATCGATCAGATCGACGAGGTCCTCCCCGATCTGGTCGAGCGCGGCATCCGCGTGCTGTCCAACGCCGGCGGGCTCAATCCCGCAGGCTGCGCCCGGGCGCTGCTCGAGCGCGCCCATGCCCGCGGCCTCGAGCTCAGCGTCGGAGTCGTCAGCGGCGACGATTTGACCGCTCGGATCGGCGAGCTGCGCGGCGCCGGCGAGAAATTTTCCAATCTCGACACCGGCGAGCCGTTCGAAGGCATCGCCGACCGGGTAGTGGTCGCCAACGCGTACTTCGGCGCCGCGCCGGTCGCCGCAGCGCTCAAGGCCGGCGCCCAGGTGGTGGTCTGCGGCCGGGTCACCGACACCGGCATCACCTTGGCGGCGATGCTGCACGCCTTCGGCTGGAGCCTCGACGACTACGACAAGCTCGCCGCCGGCATCATCGCCGGCCACGTCTTAGAGTGCGGCGCCCAGGCGAGCGGCGGCAACCTGACCGATTGGAACCGGGTCCCGGACCTGGCCAACGTCGGCTACCCGATCGCCGAAGTCTCCGGCGACGGCACGGTGGTGATCACCAAGCACGAAGGCACCGGCGGCGAGGTCTCGATCGCCAGCGTCAGCGAGCAGCTGCTCTATGAGATGGGGCGCCCCGACGGCTACATCACCCCGGACGTGGTGGCCGATTTCACCTCGATCCGGCTCGAGAGCGACGGCCCCCATCGGGTGCTGCTCCGCGGCGTGCGCGGCAGCGCGCCGCCCGCGACGCTCAAAGTCTCGATGGCACACCAGCAAGGCTACAAAGCCAGCGGCGCGCTGATCGTGAGCCGCCCGCATGCGCGCGACAAGGCCGAGGCGTTCGCCCGCATCTTCTGGGAACGGCTCGAGGTCACCCCCGAAGCGACCCTGACCGAGCTGATCGGGCTCGACGCCTGCCACGGTCCGCTCGCGCCCGCGTCCGACCCCAACGAGATTCTGCTGCGGCTCGGGGTGCGCGACGACGATCGCGCCAAGGTGGACGCGTTCTCCAAGCTGCTGCCCTCGTTGATCCTCTCGGGTCCTTCGGGGGTGGCGGTGACCGGCGGGCGCCCGCGCATCCAGGAAGTGATCGCCTACTGGCCGACCTTGGTGCGGCGCGATCGGGTTGGTCCACAGGTGCACGTGGCCAGCAGCTCCGGAGCGGAGCGCGCGCTGCGGTTCACGTGGCCGCCGATCGCGCCCGGCGCCGAACCCGCGCCCGCAGCGCCGCCCGAGCCGCCGCCGCTTCCGAGCGGCGGCCCGACCCGACCGATCCGGCTGCGCCGCATCGCCTACGGCCGTTCCGGCGACAAAGGCGACACCTGCAACATCGGAATCATCGCGCGCTCGACGCTGGCCTACAGCTTTCTGCGCGAGCGGCTCACCGCCGAGTGGGTCGCGGAGCGCTTCGGCCGCCTGTGCCGCGGCAAAGTCGAGCGCTTCGAGGTGGCCAATCTACTGGCGCTCAATTTCCTGCTGCACGAGGCGCTCGGCGGCGGCGGCACGGTCTCGCTGCGGATCGACGCGCAGGGCAAGACCCTGGCCCCGGCCCTGCTCGAGTGCCGCATGGAAATCCCCGAGGCGGTGCTGGCCTCGGTGCCGTGGGAGGATTGGGCGTGAGCGCCGCGCGCGTGCTGATCGAAATCGAGCGCGGCGTCGCGACCGTCGCGCTCAACCGCCCGCAGCAGAGAAACGCCCTCGATCGCGCCTTGGTCGAAGAGCTGAGCGGCGCGCTCGAGCGGCTCGGCGCGGACGCCGGGCTGCGCGCGCTGGTCCTGCGCGGCGCGGGGCCGAGCTTCTGCGCCGGCGCGGACCTGGCCGAGATGCGGCAGCTCGGCGGCGCCGATCCTGCGGTCAACCGCGCCGCGGCGCAGGCGCTGGCCGGACTGCTGCGGCGGCTCTACGACTTCCCGCGCCCGACCCTGGCGCGCGTTCATGGCGCGGCGATCGGCGGCGCGGTCGGGCTGGTGGCCGCCTGCGACATCGCGATCGCGGCCGATACCACCCAGTTCGGCTTTTCCGAGGTGCGCCTGGGGCTGCTGCCGGCGGTGATCTCTCCTTATTTAATGCGCAAGGCGCACCCGGCCCGGCTGCGCGCGCTGATGCTGACCGGCGAGCGCTTCGGCGCCGAGCTGGCCAGCGCCATCGGGCTGATCCAGCCTCCGGTGCCGGAAGCGGAGCTGGACGCCGAGGTCGGGCGCGTGATCGACGGTCTGCTCGAAGGCGGTCCGGAAGCCCAGGCCGCGATCAAACAGCTCTTGGAGACCGTGCCGCGGCTGAGTCTGGAGCAGGCCGAGCCTTATTGCAGCGAGGCGCTGGCTCAGCGTCGCGCTTCGACCGAAGGCCAAGCGGGCCTGCAAGCCTTCTTGAGCAAGAGCAAGCCGCCTTGGAGCCCGACTTAGACCGCGATGCGCGAGCAAGCGAGAACTTCGAGTGGGTGGCATGGCTGGCCGCAGGCCGCTCGTTTGCTGCCTTGGAGCACAGGATTTCAATGGGCCGCTGGGGCGCGTGTGGGTGGCATGGGCACGCGCAGCGCGCCCATGGACGACCTCACTCGCCGCGGGGAGGTCGATCATGGGCGGCCTGCGGCCACCCATGCCACCCATTCGCGAGTCACGAGCGCTGGCTACCGCACTGCTCTGCGTCATCCCGGCGCAAGCCGGGATTCAGCCGGACGGCGTGGATTCCGGCTGGCGCCGGAATGACAGGCAAGGCCGTATGCCCACCGGTATGATCCGCCGGCTGTTGATCGCCAATCGGGGCGAGATCGCGGTTCGCATCGCCCGCGCCTGCCGCAGCTTGGGGATCGAGAGCGTGGCGGTCTACTCGGAGGCCGACCGCGCGGCGTTTCATGTGCGCTGCGCGGATCAGGCCTACGCCATTGGTCCGGCCGAGGCCGCATCGAGCTACTTGAACGCGGACGCATTGCTCGACGCGGCGCGCCGCAGCGGCGCGCAGGCGCTCCATCCCGGCTACGGCTTTCTGGCCGAGAGCGCCGCCTTCGCCCGCGCGGTCCAAGCCGCCGGGCTGATCTGGGTCGGCCCGCCGCCGGAGGCGATCGATCGGCTCGGCAACAAGCTCGAGGCCCGGGCGCTGGCGCGCAAACTCGGGGTGCCGGTGGTGCCGGGCTTCGAGGCCGGCGCCGATAGCGACCTGGTCGGCGCCGCCGCCGAGCTCGGCTATCCGCTGCTGATCAAGGCCGCGGCCGGCGGCGGCGGCAAGGGCATGCGGGTGGCGCGCGACGACGGCGAGCTGCGCTCGGCGCTGCGGCTCGGCCGCGGCGAAGCCCAAGCCGCGTTCGGCGACGGTACCCTGTATCTCGAGCGCCTGCTCGAGCACCCGCGGCACATCGAGGTCCAGATCTTGGGCGACAGCCGCGGCACGGTGATCGCGCTCGGCGAGCGCGAATGCAGCCTGCAGCGGCGCCATCAGAAGATCGTCGAGGAGTCCCCTTCGCCGGCGGTCGCGGCGCCGCTGCGCAGCCAGCTCTGCGAGGCCGCCGCCGAGCTCGGGCGCGCCGCGGGCTACCACAGCGCCGGCACCGTCGAGTTTCTGCTCGATCGCGAGGGCCGCTTCTACTTTCTAGAGGTCAACACCCGACTCCAGGTCGAGCACCCGGTGACCGAAGCGGTCACCGGCCTGGACTTGGTCGCCGAGATGCTCCGGCTCGCGGCCGGCGCGCCGCTCCAGATCGACCCGCGCGGCATCGAGCCGCGCGGCTGGGCGATCGAGTGCCGCATTTATGCAGAAGATCCGCTCCATGACTTCGCTCCCAGCCCGGGGCGGATCACGCATCTGGTTCAACCGTCCGGACCGGGCGTGCGGATCGACAGCGGGGTCGAGGCCGGCGACGAGGTCAGCTCGCACTACGATCCGCTGATCGCCAAGCTGATCGCGCACGGCGCCGATCGCGAGCGCGCCCGCCAGCGCTGCCTGGCGGCGCTGCGCGAATACCGCATCACCGGCGTGCGCACCGTCGTGCCGTTTCTCGCCGAACTGCTGGCCGAACCCGATTTCGCCGCCGGGCGGCTGCACACCGGGCTGGTGGCCGAGCTGCTGGCGCGCACGCCGCGCGGCGGCGGACCCGAACCCGAGCTCGCCGGTCTGGCGCTGGCGGCCAGCCGCGAGCTGCAGCCGCCGGCCGCCAGCGGCCGCGCCGAGGCTCGACCGGCGGCGGATCCGTGGGCCCAGCTCGGCGCATGGACCAACGGCGCCGGACTGCGCTGATGCGGATCCGCTACCAGTTCGCCGAGCGCCGTTTCGAGGTGGAGCTCAACGAGCGCTCCGGAATACTGCACGCGCTGGTCGACGGCCAGGCGCTCGAATGCGAGTTGCTGCGCCGCGAGCCCGGCTATCTGGTGCTTCGAATCGGCCCGCGGATCGTGCGCGCCCAGGTCGCGGCACTGGCCGAAGGTTGGCGGGTCGATTTGGAAGCAGCCGCCTACGAGCTTCAGGAGGCCGATCGGGCCAGCGCGGCGGCCGGCGGCGCGGGCTTCGAAGGGCGCCTGGTGGCGCCGATTCCCGGCAAGTTGATTCAGCTCGAGGTCGAGGCCGGCAGCTCGGTTCGGCGCGGCCAGGTGGTGGCGATCCTGGAGTCGATGAAGATGCAAACCGAGCTGCGCGCGCCTTGCGACGGCCGGGTCGAGCGCATCCTGGCCGGGCTCGGCAACTTGATCCAAGCCGGCGCCACCATTCTGGAAATCCGACCGGCGCCGGACGCCCGATAGACGGTAGGTATCCCGCTGGTGGATCCGTTGGGCGGGTGCCGTGGGCAAGCTCTGCTCTGCCCATGGACGACGGTTGGATCAGCAAGGAGTCTGTTCAGCCTTTCATGGTGTTGTCCGTGGGCAAAGGCAAGCTTGCCCACGGCACCCGAAACTCAAGCGCTACATTTGCTGAAAAACGAATCGCGACCTGCATCCCAAGTGGCGGCTTCAATTCGGAACCGGCGGATTATGCTCGAATCACGCGATCTGGTCCATTTGCTTCTTAACGGAGTTGGAGCGGCGGTGGGGGCAAAGAAGCAGTGAAGGGTTGGAAACTGGGACCTTGGGCCGAGGGCGGCCTGTCGGGCTTGGTCGTGCTGCTCGCGATGGGCGTGAGCGGAGCGGTCGGCATCTACCAGTCGTTTGAAGCGGTCAAGCAGGAGCTGCGCCTGGCGCTGATTCGCGCCGCCCGCACCGCCGCCACCACGGTGGACGGCGATCGGCACCAGACCTTCCGCTCGCGCGCCCAGGAACGCACCGAGGCGTACGCCCGCGCGCTGGTACCGCTGCGCCGCGTACTGCGCGCCAACCCCGATGTCCGTTTCGTCTACACCATGGTGGCGATCGACGGTCAGCCTCACTTCGTGCTCGATCCGACCGCGCCCGGCGATCGCAACGCCGATGGCTTAGAGGAAAAATCGCACATCCTCGATCCCTACCCGAATCCGACGCCGGCGCTGATGCGGGCGCTGCTCCGCGGCCAAGCGAGCGCCAATACCGAGCCCTACACCGATCCGTGGGGCCGCTTCATCAGCGGCTACGCGCCGATCCACGACTCCGCCGGGCGCCAGGTCGGGATCGTCGGCATCGACCTGAATGCGGATCGCTATCTGGAGCGGCTGGCGGGCTTGCGCTGGATCGCTTTGATCTCGGGCTTGGTGACGCTGGCGCTGGCGGCGCTGGTCTGCGTCGCGGTCGCCAGCCTGCGGCGCTCGGCCCAGCGCGCGGTCGCCGAGCGCCTCGCGGCCGCCGACGCGATAGAAGAGCAGAGCCTCTACCTCAGCGCCCTGCTCGAGAACAGCCCGGTCGCGATCGTGGTCCTCGACCGGCAGCAGCGGATCCAGCTCTGCAATCCGGCCTTCGAGCGGCTCTTTCTCTACCGCCAAGACGAAATCGTCGGAGCCGATCTGGATCCCCTGATCACCAGCGCCGAGCAGCGCAGCGAGGCGACCGGCCTCACCGAGACGACCGCGCAAGGCAACAGCGCCCACCGCATTACCCAGCGGATGCGTAAAGACGGCAGCATGGTGGATGTCGAGATCTACGGCGTTCCGCTCGAAATCGGCGGCGAGCTGGTTGGAGTCTATGGGCTGTATCAGGACATCACCGATCGCCGCCGCGCCGAGCGCGAGCAGCGCGACGCCAATCGGGCGCTGCAGCAGTGGAGCCAGAAGCTCGAGCGAATGAACCTCGAGATGAAGCTGCACAGC
>Ga0214471_10003807_pt1 | contig 11670 bp, 13 predicted proteins | sample RVTome_5_FD_207665 | JGI IMG/M metagenome (GOLD analysis project Ga0214471, IMG submission 207665) | Soil microbial communities from uranium-contaminated site in the Upper Colorado River Basin, Wyoming, United States - RVT142D155 | ecosystem: Environmental > Terrestrial > Soil > Contaminated >... | reverse complement strand
CATGAACCGCACCACGATCGGCCGGAGGCTGTCCCGTGTCTACTCCTGAGCCCGCACTGCGCATGCACGGACTGAGCAAGCGCTACCGCCACGTCCCCGTGCTGGACGAGCTGTGCTTCGATGCGCCCGCGGGGGCGCTCGCGCTGGTCACCGGCACGAACGGCGCGGGCAAGAGCACCCTGCTGCGGTGCCTGGCCGGGCTCACCTCCTTCACCGGCTCGGCGTGGTTCCGGGGCGAGCGGCTCCCCGGCTCGATCGCGACCCGCCGCCACATCGGCTACCTCCCCCAGGACGTCGGCTTCCCCGAGGCGGCGACGGTCGGCGAGGTGCTGGAGCTGTTCTGCGGCCTGCGCCGCGCGGCGCCCGACAGCACCGGGCTGGCCGACGGGTTCGTACCGGATGCGGACGCCCAGGTGGGGACGCTCTCGGGCGGGCAGCGTCAGCGGCTCGCCACGGCGATCGCGCTGCTGGGCCGCCCCGAGCTGCTCCTGCTCGACGAGCCCACGGCCAACCTCGACTCGTGGGCGCGTGGGTCGCTCTGGGAGACCTTGCGGGCGCACCGCCGCGAGGGCGCCACCATCCTGGTGGCAAGCCCCCGCGAGGACGAGGTGGTCGGCTCGGCCGACCTGACCCTGAACCTCAGCGCCGACCCGGTACGAGGTCCCCACGCACTCGCGGAGTTGGCGACGGTCCGAGGAGGAGCCTGATGGACGCCCACGTGCTGCGCATCACCCGGTGGGAGGTCCAGCGACTGGTCCGGCTGCGGTGGCTACCCGCCATGGTCGGCCTGTTCGCGGTCGGCTGTCTCGTCAACGCCTTCCTGGGCCTGCGCTCGCTGCGTGCGCTGGGGCTGACCGGCATCGGCGCGTCGCTGGACGGCCTGGTCGCGATCGGTGTGCTCCTGCCACCGCTCCTGGCGCTGGTCCTGGGGGCCGGCGCACTGTCCGGCGCGCGTGAGCGGGACCTGCTCTCCCTGCTCGCGGCACAGCCGATCCGCCGCTCCACGATCGTGCTCGGCACGTTCCTGGCCGTGTCGGCGGTGGTCTCGGCGACCGTCGGGCTGGGGTTCGGCGCCGCCCTGGTGGTGCTGTCGGGCGTGGCCGGTGCCACCGACCTGTGGGGCCTGACCGTGGTCGTGCTCGCCACCCTCGGGACCTCGGTCGCGGCGGCCGCCGTCGGCGTGCTGCTGGGAGCGGTGACCTCCAACCGCCTCCAGGCGGTCGCCGCCGCCGTGCTGGCCTGGTTCGCGCTCGCACTCGGGCTGGACCTGCTGTTCGCGGGGCTCGCTCCTGGCCTGCATCTGGGACCGCGCAGTCTGCTCGTGGCCGTACTGGTCAACCCGGTCGAGACGGGCCGGGTGCTGACGCTGCTGGCGACGCGCTCGGACCCGGCCACCCTTGGGCCCTTCGGCGCCTACCTGGACACCCGCTTCGGCCTGCCGATCGCCACGGCCATGCTCGGCAGCGCGCTGGCCGCCTGGATCGTGCTCCCCGTCACGGGCGCCTGCCTCGCCCTGAGGCACCGCGACGTCTGAGGGGGCGGCAGCCTGCCTCAGTGGCCGTCGGCGATCTCGACCTGCCGGCCACGATCGGCATCGGTGCGCTCGAGCATCTCGTCCTGCTCCGCGAGGTCGGCGAACGTGGTCCGGGCCAGGACCTCGCGGAAGGCCGACTGTGCCGACGCCCAGGTCTCGTGCACGGCGCAGGCGTCCTCCCAGCGGCACGGTCCGCCGCGCAGGACGCACTCGCGCGACTCGATCGCTCCCGACGTCGCCTCGACGACCTCGAGCAGGCTGGTCTCGGACGCGGGGTGGCGCAGCTCGTAGCCACCCTCGGGGCCGGCCTGCGAGCTGACGATCCCGAGGCGCACGAGGTCGGAGAGGATCTGTGGGATGTAGGTCGGCGGGATCGCCATGTCCTCGGCGATCTGTCGTGCCTTGCGTCGCTGGCCCGGATGCCGCGCCAGGTGCAGCACGGCCCGGATCGCGTAGTCGCCGCGCCGCCCGAGGGTCATCTGCATGCACCCACGCTACCCACCCCACCCGCGGGGACGCGGAGGCGGGGGGTCAGTCCTGGCCGGGGCGCACCAGGCCGTGGTCGAAGGCGGTGACGATGGCCGCGGCGCGGTCGCGTAGCTGGAGCTTGCTGAGGATGCTGCTGACGTGGCTCTTGACCGTCGCCTCGGTGATGTACAGCTCCGTGGCGATCTCGTGGTTGGCGCTGCCTCGGCCGATGAGCGCCAGCACCTCGCGTTCACGGTCGGTCAGCTCGTCGAGCTGCTCGGCCCGGGCGGCCCGGGGCAGGCTCGTGGTGCGGTAGGTCTCGAGCACGGCGGTGGTGATCTGCGGGTCGAGCCAGGCGCCGCCGCCAGCCACATGGCGGATGGCGCGAGCCAGCTCCTCCGCGGGCGTGTCCTTGAGGATGAAGCCGTTGGCGCCCGCGGCGAGGGCAGCCGCCACCACCTCGTCCTCGCCGAAGGTCGTCAGCACCAGGACCGGCGGAGCATCGTCGAGCTCGCGCAGGCGCGTCGTGGCCTCGGCGCCACTGACGTGCTTCATCCGGATGTCCATCAGCACGATGTCGGGCCGCAGGGCGCCGACGGCCTCGATGACCTCGCCGCCGTCGCTGCACTCGCCGACGATCTCGATGTCGTCCTCGTAGCTCAGCAGCTTGGACAGGCCGGCCCGTACGAGTTCCTGGTCGTCCACGACGAGCGCCCGGATCACGCGGTCACCCCTGCCTCGACGACCTCGCTGTGGGTTGGGAAGCGGACATCCACGCGCCAGCGGCCGTCGTGGCTGCTCGCGTCGAACCGGCCACCGAGCAGCCCCACGCGCTCCCGCATGCCCTCGAGTCCGCTGCCGCCGGGGCGTGGTGACACGCCGGCGTGCACGATCGGGTTGGTGACCTCGACGGCGACCTCGTCGCGCTCGATGCGGACGGTGACCTCGACGGGTGCGCCGGGCGCGTGGGCGGCCGCGTTCGAGAGCGATTCCTGGAGGACCCGGTACAGGGTCAGGCCGGACGTGGGGCCCAGACTCCGGAGATCGGCGGCCACCTCGGTGGTGAGCTGTGCTCCGGCTGCGCGGTAGGACTCGATCAGGGCGTGGACGTCGGCCGCCTCCGGCAGGGCACGGATCTCGGGAGGCTCGCCCTCGGTGCGCAACAGCCCGACCGTGCGACGGATGTCGGCGAGGCTGCGCCGGCCGAGCTTCTCGGCGTGCTCCAGCGCCTCCCGCGCCTCCGTGGGGTCGTGATCCAGTGCCTTGCGGGCGGCCTGGAGGTGCATCAGGGTCACGGTCAGCGTGTGCGCGACGACGTCGTGGACCTCCCGGGCGATCCGCTGACGTTCGCGCTGTGCGGCCTCGTCCGCCAGCGCGCCCTGCGCCGCGCGCAGTTCCGAGAGGGTCTGCTGCTGCCACCGCAACATGAACCCGGTGAGCAGCGCGATGCCGGCACCTCCCAGCCAGAACACCCAGGCGTGCACGAAGTCGGGCGCGACCACGGTGCGACCGACGATGACCGTGCACACCGCCACGGTGGTCGCCAGCACGTGGCGCAGCGGGGCGACCGCCGCCATCTCGCCGACCAGCCACACCAGGATCATCAGCGAGAACTGGCTGTGGCTCTCGGCCGAGAGGTCGACCCCGAAGCGTTCCCCACCCAGGTTCAGGAGCGCCAGCGGCAGCACGACCCACAGCCCGAACGCGGTCCTCGGAAGCTGCCGACCGGTGGCGGCCAGCAACCACGGGCCGATCGCGACGGCCACGAGCAGCGCGACCACCGGCCAGACCTGCGCGCCGACCGCGCTCGCCACCGCGAAGAACACCGGCGGGACGGCCACCAGCGGGGCGACCCACGCGGGGTAGTCGTGCTGCGAGCCGGACGCCGCTTCGGTCATGCCGGGAGTATCCCAGACGCCACCTGCGTGGGCGGGGCGAGCGGCCCGCCCACCGCCGCAGGTACCGGCGCGACCGGGTCCGGGGTGGCGACGGGCGAGGGGCGACGCACACCGGCCGCCTCGACCTCCGCGCGCAGCCGGACCAGCAGCGAGCGGGCGTGCTCCGTCTCGACGGGCGCTGCCAGCCATCCGCGTGGCTGGTCCATCGTGAGGACCAGCAGGGTCCGACCGGCGCCCGCGGGTACGAGATCCAGCGTGCAGGCACCGTCGTGCCGCCCGCGCGACCACCGTCCGGTGTGGCGAGAGGCCATCAGCCGCAACCCCCACCGCACCGGCCGGCCCGGTCCGGCGAGCTCGACGTCGAGCCCAGCGGCCTGCCACCGGCCAGGGAGGGCGGGCGGGACGCGGTCAGGGAGGGCGGGTGGGACGCGGTCAGGGTCGACGTGCACGTACAGGCTGGAGCTGGCGGGTGGACGCACGGCTGCCTCACGGTGTGGGATCGAGCTCCCCACCACCGTGCGCCCCGACCACCTGCGAGCGCATCGGCCCGGAGGTGGAACCTGCCACTCCCACCGGGGTACGACCGGCACTCGCCCTCGCCGTGACCTGCTCGACCTTCGGGGCCCGCGCCGCGACGTTCCTCGCGTCGACGCCGGGGGCGCCGGCGCGCAGCAGAAGCTCGAGGCCGATCGCCGTGAGCGTGGCGAACACGATGGTGCCGCTCCAGAACTCGACCTCCCAGCCGATCCCCCACACCAGGTGGTGGACCGCGAACCACGCCCCCCACATCACCGTGGAGGACACCGCCAGCACCGTGCCCCGCCCCGCCCGCCGGGCCAGCAGCACGTCGGCCGTGATCCCTCCGAGCAGCGGCGCGAGCACCAGTGCCCCGTGCTCGAACGCGTGCAGCGACGAGAACAGCAGGGCGGGCCCGGTCAGCACGGCGGTGCACGTGCCCACGGGCACGGCCGGCCAGCGCGAGATGGTCCACGCCAGCCCGGCGATCAGCAGGAGGTTGGTGACCAGGATGGCCGCGACCCCGTGCATGGCGTCCACGGTGCCGCCGGCGCTGGCAGCGGTGTAGGTGGCGAGGTCGTGGACGTGGAACGCTGACAGGAACTGCAGGAAGAACCCGATCACCGCCACGGTCAGAACCATCGCGATCGCCGCCGGGGCGAACGTCGACCACGACCGGTGCGCGGCGTCGAGGTCGCGCGCGCCCCGGACCGGGCCCGTGACCAGCAGCACGCCGCCGACCATCAGCGCAAGGTGCGTCGGGCTCAGCAGGGCAGCGATGTCCTCCTCGACGCCGAAGACGCTGTGCCACACGCCGTCACCGACCCCCGCGACGGCGAACGCGACGAAGCCGGCCAGCAGCAACGGATCGACCTGGTCCTCGATGCCGTCCCGGCGCCGCCGCCACCGTTCGTAGGCGAACCACCCGGCCGCGACCGCGAACCCGGAGTACAGCACGGCGTGCCAGGGAGTCCAGAAGTCCTCGGGCTTGCCCGCGTTGTGCGCCCATCCGTCGAGGAACAGCCCCAGCACCACCCAGGTGCTGAAGACGGTCCCCGCCCACTGGTCGCGCCGCACCTGCGTCACGCTCTCCACGCCGCCCCTCCTCGCATCGGCGTCACCGACGAGAACACGCTACGCCGTGGCGGTTGCCACCGCCTCCTCCCACGGTCGGGTGCGCCGCCTCCTCCCACGGTCGCACGTTGCGTGGCGTCAGGCACCCCCTGCGCCCGCTTCCGGCAGGCAGCGACTCCGTGTCGGTCAGGCAGAGGGTGGCTCGCGACCGGTCAGGTGCTCGCGCACGTCGCGCATCCCGAGGCCGATCAGGATGAAGAGCAGTCCCATGCCCACCGCCATCGCACTGACCCCGAAGGCCAGGATGGAGGTGAACAGCGATGCCTGGAGGAACGAGGACTGCATGGCGGTCTCGCGCAGCGGGTCCTCACGGTCGAGCTGCGCGTAGGTCTTGCCGTCCGTCCGGCTCAGGGTGTGCTCCTGGATGATCTCCGCCTGGCAGTAGGCCGTGAACGGACCGTTGACCTCGCGTTCGGGCAGGCAGGCATCGTCCGGGGTCACGATCCCCTGCTCGCCGAGCGTGCTGCTCACCAGCAACCACGTGCTGGCGCCACCCAGCACGAGCAGCACGCCGAGCACGATCGAGGCGATGGAGGCGGTCTTGCGCATGTCCATGGGTCATCCCTTGTCGGTGGTGGCCGGTGCTCACGTGGTGATCCGGCTTCGTGCGTCCGAACCTAGACGCGGCGCGGATGCCGAGGCGGGGCCGATGGGCGCGTGTTCGGGGGGCCGGTCGGCCCCAGGCGTCGGGACCCTGATGTGGACGCGGGTGCCGTGACCATGGTGCGACATCAGGATCAGCTGCGCGCCGAGCAAGGTCGCCCGCTCGCGCATGCCGGTGATGCCGAGTCCTTGGGTCTCTCCGCGAGGGAAGCGATCGGGTCCCTGCGCGGGTCCCGGGACCGCGAACCCCTGCCCATCGTCGTGGATGGTCAGCGTGACGGTGCCGTCGGTGAACCCGAGGACGATGTCGATGCGAGATGCCCGTGCGTGGTGCTCGGCGTTGCGCAGCGCCTCCTCAGCGATCCGGTACAGCGCGAGCTCCAGCTCACTTCCGAGCCGACGGGGGACGCCGACGACCAGCGCACCGACCTTCGCGGGCGTGCGTTCGTCCGTCTGCGACGCCAGCCACTCGAGCGCAGGGCCCAACCCCAGCGGGTCGAGCACACTGGGGCGGAGCTCACGGCTGAACCGCCGCAGGTACCCGATGACGTCCGCGACCCGCTCACGGGCTTTCTCGCGACCGGGGCCCGACCGGTCGGTGTCGCTGTCCGCCGGGCCGTCCTCGAGGTCACGCCGGACCAACAGGAGCTCATGGGTCGCGATGTCGTGGAGGTCCCGGGCGATCCGCCGACGCTCCTCCTCCTGCGCGCGCGTGATGTCATGCAGGTAGGTCTGCAGGGCGCGCTGCTGCGCCTGGTGCAGCCGCGCGTTGTCCAGCGCGACGCCGACTTGGGCGCCGACGGCGGTCAACAGTTGGATCTCCCCGGCTCCGAGCCGCTCGTTCCTGCTCACGAACAGCGCGCCACGGCAGTCGCCGCCGAACTCGAACGGGATCAGGTTGCCACTCCCGTCGGCGCCGACGAGCCGATACTCGGTGCCCGGGCCGTGGGGGCACACCTCGGCGAGCGTCGGGATCACCGAGGTGCAGGCATCCGGATCCAGGCTGTGGCAGGAATCCAGGTGGGGACCGGGGGCCTCATCCACCCAGGTGGCCACGGCGGCGGTTTCCAGGTCAAGCACGGCGATGAGGCGGTGCAGCACCTCACCGAGGGCGTGCTCGAGGTCAGCCGTGCGGACCAGCATCGAGGTGACGTCGTTCATCAGCGCGAGGCGCCGGCTCACGACCGTCGCTCGGTGCCGGGCTCGCTCCGCCCGCGCACGCTGTCCCTGCTCGCGTTCCACCGGCAGCGCGATCGCGGCCCCCACGGCGACGATGAAGGCCACGAACAAGGCCTCGCCGATCCAGTCGTAGTGGTCCCGGTGCCAGATGAGGACGTTGGGCGTCGAGAGCAGCGCGATCGACAGACCGGTCAGCACCCCACCTTCGACGCCGTAACGCAGACCGGCGTACACCACGGGCAGCAGGTAGAGGATCACGGGCAGGTGCGCGATCGAGGCCACCGCTCCCCCGGACCGATCGAGCAACCCCATCGCCTCGACCACCCAGTGCATGCCGGTGACCGCCACGACGCCGGCCTGGACGTACCAGAACGACGGCTCCCGGGCACGTGCCCGGGTCCGGGACAACAGCCGTTCGACACGGCGCGGGACGGCCCTGCCCGTGTCCCGGTCGGAGAGCACGGCGGCGCCGGTCACGTCGTCAGCTCCTCGAGTTCGAACAGCCCGGCGCGCAGGCCGGCGATCACCGCTTCGGTGCGTGATCCCACGCCGAGGCGGCCGAACAGGGTTGTCATCCGCAGCTGGACCGTCCGCAGGCTGACCGCCAGCTCGTCGGCGATCTCCTGGTTTGTCCGGCCGCGGGCGGCGAGCCGCAGCACCTCGATGTCGCGTTCTGGCAGGTGCACCTTCGGATCGGCTGCGTCCCGGTCGGCGCCTGCCCGTACGCGCTCGAGGACCTTGCGTGCGATCACCGGGTGCAGGACGGACTCGCCGTTGCGCAATGCGTGGACCGCCCGGATCAGCTCGGAGCTGTGCACGTCCTTGAGCAGGTACCCCGCGGCGCCGGCGTCGAGGATCGCGAAGACGAACGGGTCCTCGTCGTGGACCGTCAGCACGAGCACGCCCACCTCTGGGTGGGTGGCCTTGATCCCCCGCGTGGCCTGGATCCCGTCACCGCCGGGCATCTCGATGTCGACGATGGCCACGTCCGGTTCGAGTTCGTGAACCAACGCCACGACCGCGACGCCGTCCTGGGCCTCGCCGACGACCTTGATCCCCGGGTCGCGTTCGAGCAACTCCCGCGTGCCCTCACGGAACAGGGCGTGATCGTCGGCCAACACCACACGGATCGGATCCATGACACGACGCTGGACGGGGCCAGCGGACCTGACAAGTGTCCACCGGCCCTGTCCGGGGGGTCCAACGGTCCTGGGCGGCGCGAACGTGGGTTGCGCGACACCGCAGGCGCCGACGCGGATCGGCGGCCGGGACCACAACGGAAGGGGGTCCCTGGCCTCCTGACGCGCCGGACACGCTGACGCACGGTGATGGTGTGCGAACAGGAGCCCGACATGTGGAGGCGCCACCGAGGGACCGCGACCCGCCGCGAGGCGGCTGAAGCTCGCCACCGAGAGAAGGCGCTGGCCTTCCGGCCGTGCGCAGAGTGCGAGTACGACATCCGGACCGGAGAGGGCGAGCGCTCGTGCCACTGGTACGCCTGCCCGTACCTGCCCGAGGAGCTCGACGTCTTCTGCCCCACCTGCAACTACGACTTCTTCACACGGGAAGGGGCACCCGAGTGCGGGGCCACCCCCCGGTGTGAGTACGCCGTCAACGTGGCGCCACAGCGGGTGGCCAACGTCCGTGACTGGACCGCGATGCAGCCCGGATCGGGTGATGCCGTAGCGCGAGGGGGGCCGGTGTGATCGGCAACCCGACCCGTCGCGCGCCAGTCCGACCCGACCCCGGGGCCCTCCCGCGGCTCGGCCGTCGCCAGCTTCTCGGAGCGGTCGCCATGGTCGGAGCCGCCGCCGTGGCGCTCCCGCCCGGGATCGAGCGGGTCCTGGCTGCCGAGGATCTGGCTTCTGGACCGCCGTCTGCGGATCGGCGGTGGGTGTTCGTCTTCGACCTGCGTCGCTGCGACGGGTGCGAGAAGTGCGTCAGCGCCTGCCAGCAGATGCACCACCTGCCGGAGAGCCAGGAGTGGATCAAGGTCCACGAGCTCACCGATGCGACGGGCGGGACCTACTTCCTCCCGGTGATCTGCCAGATGTGCCAGCACGCGCCGTGTGTCAACGTGTGCCCGGTCTCGGCCACCTACCACACCCCCGAAGGGGTCGTGGTGGTCGACCAGGACGTCTGCATCGGGTGCCGCATGTGTATGGCGGCCTGCCCGTACGGCGTGCGCACGTTCAACTGGGAGGACCCCCCCGACGTGCCGTCGATGTTCCACAAGGGCGACCCCGAGTTCCAGGTCCCACAGGTCCAAGGCACGGTCGGCAAGTGCCAGAACTGCATCCACTCGCTGCGGGAGGGCAAGTTCCCCGCTTGCGTGCAAGCGTGCTCAATGGAGGCGATCTACGTCGGCGATCTCGTCGAGGACGTCGCCACCGACGGTCACAACACGGTCGTGCTGTCGCGGTTCCTGCGTGACAACCATGCGTTCCGGCTCAAGGCCGAACTCGAGACCGAGACGCGCGTCTACTACATCGCCGGCCACGGCCAGGACCTCGACTACTGAGGGGGGACGGATGCTGCTGCTGCGCAGGGACCGCGACGGTGCCGCTGGTCAGCAGCGTGCCCGGCCGCAGAAGGGCCTGGACCTGCCGCTGCGCGACGCCGCCCTCGCGCCGTCGATTCTCGCCGGTCGCGGCTCGACCGCCCTGCTGATCGTCCTCGCCGTGCCGATCCTCGCCGCTGCCGCCGCGTTCGGCTACCAGCTCGACCGGGGCATCGGTGTGACCGGTCTGAACGATCAGGTGTTCTGGGGTGTCTACACCGTCAACCTGGTCACCTTCATCGGGTTCAGCTACGGCGGCGCGCTGGTCTCGGCGATCCTTCGGCTGACGAACGCTCACTGGCGCGGACCCATCGTCCGGCTCGCCGAGGGCACAGCCTTGGTCACCCTGCTGGTGGGTGCCGCCTTCCCGATCATCCACCTCGGGCACCCCGAACGCGTGTGGCAGATGTTCACCCGTCCTCAGCTCAACTCACCGCTGCTGTGGGACATGGTTGCGATCGCGACCTACATGCTCGCCACGCTGCTGCTGTTCGTGCTGCCGCTGATCCCCGACCTCGCAACGCTGCAGGACCACGAACGCCTTGGCTTGCGCCGCTCGCGCCTGTACCGGGCGCTGGGGATGGGTTGGCAGGGTACGCCCCACCAGCGAGCCAGCCTCGAACGGGCGCTGACGATCCTGGCCGTCACGATCATCCCGGTCGCGATCATGGTGCACACAGTCCTGTCCTACGCATTCTCGCTGACCAGTCGCCCCGGGTGGCACTCGACCATCTTCGGCCCGTACTTCGTGGTGGCCGCCGTGTACTCCGGGGTCGGGATCGTGATCGTGGCCGTCGTGGCCTACCGGCGGGCGTACCGGCTGGAGTCGTGGATCACCGAGCGGTCGATCCGCTCGCTGGGCTACATCATGGTCACGCTGGGGGCGATCTACGCCTACTTCCTGTTCACCGAGATCACCACCGAGGGCTACGTCGGCGAGGAGGCGTCCCAGACCCTGCTCCACGGCCTGATCCTGGGCCGCTACGCCACGCTGTTCTGGATGTTCGTGGCCGGTGGGATCGTGGCTCCGCTCCTGCTGGTGACGGTCCGGCGTACCCGCACCGTGGCGGGGATCACGACCGCAGCCCTGCTGGTCATCGTCGCGATGTGGCTCAAACGGTTCCTGATGTTCGTCCCCCCGCTGACCCGTCCCCTGATCGGGGACCAGGTCGGCTCCTACAGCCCGTCGGTGGTCGAGCTGACGATCACCGCCGGTGCCGTCGCGGCGATCCCGTTCCTGCTGATCGTTCTGTTCCGTGTGGTGCCGGTCCTCTCCGTCTACGAGATCCAGGAACTCGGCCATCCGGCGCTCGAGCCGCACCGGGTACCCGCAGGAGGGGAGGGACGATGAACGTGGGACGTGTGACGACGACGACGACGCTCGCCGTGCTGCTCAGCCTGTTCGCCTCTGCTCCGGCAGCGGCCCAGGACGCTCCCACGCCCACGCAGCTCAGCATCGGGCTCGAGGTGCCGCCCTCGGCCGACCTCGCCTACCGCCTCAGGGCGACCATCACGACCGACGCCGGGGCACCGGTCACCGGGGTCACGGTCTCGCTGTACGCGGCCGTGGAGTTGCTCGGTGAGCGCGCGGCGCTGCTGGGCAGCGCCGTGACCGACGCCACGGGCACGGCTCGCGTCCCCGTGACACCCCGGCGGGCGGAGTACCTGATCGTCGCGCGGTTCGCCGGCGACGGCACGCACGCTGCGGGGACCGCGCGGCAAGCGGTCACGTTCCCGGCTGACGCGATCGAGCCGTTCGTGCACGCCCACGGCCTGCA
>Ga0214471_10003806_pt1 | contig 11671 bp, 11 predicted proteins | sample RVTome_5_FD_207665 | JGI IMG/M metagenome (GOLD analysis project Ga0214471, IMG submission 207665) | Soil microbial communities from uranium-contaminated site in the Upper Colorado River Basin, Wyoming, United States - RVT142D155 | ecosystem: Environmental > Terrestrial > Soil > Contaminated >... | reverse complement strand
GATCGTGCTGGCGAGCCCACTGGCCCTCCCCCTCGTCGCAAACGCGCAGGAGACCGGCACGCTGTGGCGGATCGGGTATCTGGACGAGGGATCGGCCGCCCGGAGTGGACCGTACCTGGACGCCTTCCGGCAAAAGCTTCGCGATCTCGGCTGGATCGAGGGCCGGGACATCGCCATCGAGTACCGATGGGCGGAGGGCAGGCTGAGGCGGCTCATCGATTTGGCAGCCGAGCTGGTCCGGCTCGACGTGGACGTGATCGTGAGTCCGGGAACGCCGGGGCCCATGGCGGCCAGGCATGTCACGCGGACGACCCCGATCGTCATGATGGGGACCGACGATCCGGTGGCCAGTGGGCTCGCGGCCAGCCTGACTCGGCCGGGCGGGAACGTGACCGGGCTCAGCCTCATGGCCCCGGAGCTGGGTGGCAAGCAGCTGCAGCTGCTCGATCAGATGGTGGCGGGGTTGGCGCGCGTCGGCGTGCTCTGGAATTCGCACGCCCTCTATCCCAGGCTCGTGGTGAGAGAAATCCAGGCGGCGGCCCCGCCTCTGGGGATACAGCTCGAGAGTCTCGAGCTGCGGGGCCCCGAGGACTTCGAGCGGGCCTTCGAGGCCGCCATGCTGAAGCAGGTCGGAGCTCTCATCACGGTCGAGGACCCGCTCGTCGTGCGGCACCGGGCACGGATCGTGGACTTCGCGGCGCAGAGTCGGCTTCCGGCCATCTACGGCCTCAGGGAGTTCGTGGATGCCGGGGGCCTCCTGATGTACGGCGCCGACCGGCGGGATCTGTTCCGGCGCTCGGCCATCCACGTCGACAGGATTCTCAAGGGCGCCAAGCCGGCCGACCTTGCGATCGAGCCGCCCGCGAAGTTCGAGCTCGTGGTCAACCTCAAGACCGCCAGGGCGCACGGGTTGACGATTCCGCCTTCGCTGCTGGCGCGGGCGGATCAGCTGATCGAGTGAGTCCGACGCCGAGGTGTATTCCAGCCGTGGCATTGACCTCGATTTGTGAACGGCATCGGCGGCGATTCGCGTCCTCATCCGCACGCTCGAAGCCGAGGGGCGGCTGTGAAGGTTCGCGGCGTGCGGGTCAACAACCGCCGGAGGGCCTTCGAGGTCAGGTGGCGGACCCCGTTGTCCGCGGGTTCGTCGACAAGGACATCGGCTCGGAGGGGTTCGGGTTCGTGCTGCGGTCGGGTCGCGAGGGCACCGGGCCATCTGCGCGACCAGCTGGTCTATGCGCTGACGCTGGAGGCCCAGAAGCGCGTGTCGGCCAGCCCGCTGAGCCGCCGGGAACTGATCCGGCGACTCGGCACCTCGGCGACGCAGTTCTACCGGCTCCTGGACCAGACGAACTACCGCAAGTCGGTCGATCAGCTGCTGTCGCTGCTCCAGATCCTGGACTGCGAGGTGACGCTGGTCGTCCGTCCGAAGACGGCGTAGGTGTTCAGCGGGCGTGCGCCAGGCGGCGCGCGGCGTTGGCGCGCGCCCGGGCGCGCTCGTCGGTCTTGCGGGCCCGGATGGCGGCGATCCGCTCGGCCAGCGGCACCTCGAGCCGTTCGGCCGTGCGCGCCGTGTAGTCGAAGCTCGCCACGGTCAGCCGCGGCATCCGCGTGCCGACCGCGCGCTCGATGTTGCGCAGGTCCGCCTCCTCCGCCGAGGACACGAACGTGACGGCGTCCCCGACCTCGCCGGCCCGCGCGGTGCGGCCCACCCGGTGGATGTAGTCCTCCGGCGCCGCCGGCACGTCGAAGTTCACGACGTGGCTGAGCCCGGTGACGTCGATGCCGCGCGCGGCGACGTCGGTGGCCACGAGCACCCGGGTCTTGCCCGCCTTGAACGCCGCCAGCGCCTGCGTCCGCTGCGCCTGGCTCCGGTTGCCGTGGATGCGGTCGGCGCTGACGCCCCGGCGCAGCAGCCCATCGGCCAGCCGGTTCGCCCGGTGCTTGGTGCGGGTGAACACGAGCATGTTGCGGACCCGGGGCTGGCGCAGCAGCTCGACCAGGAGCGGCAGCTTGAGCTCGGGACTCACCGGGTAGACGGCGTGGCTGATCCCGACGGCCGGCGCCGCCGGGCGCTCGACGTCGATCCGCGCCGGGTCCCGCAGCATCTCGCGGGCGAGCGCCGTGATCTCGGGCGGCAGGGTGGCCGAGAACAGCAGGGTCTGCCGCCGGCCGCCCGGCAGCGCTTCGAGGATGCGCCGGATGTCCGGCAAGAATCCCATGTCGAGCATGCGGTCGGCCTCGTCGAGCACGAGCACCTCGATGCCCGTGAGCCGCGCGTACGGCCGCCCCAGGTGATCCAGGAGCCGTCCCGGGGTGGCGACCATGATGTCCACGCCCCGCCGGATCGCCGACTCCTGGGGCTCCATGCCGACGCCGCCGTAGACCGCGACGCCCGTCACGGGCGTGAAGCGTCCGAGCTCACGGCGGTGCTGGTCGATCTGGGCTGCCAGCTCGCGGGTGGGGGCGAGCACGAGGGCGCGGGTGACGCCGCGGGGCTTGCCGTGCAGCGCCTGGAGGATCGGCAGCAGGAACGCGGCGGTTTTGCCGCTGCCCGTCATCGCGCAGGCGAGGACGTCGCGGCCTGCGCAGGCCGGCGGGATGGCCTTGGTCTGGATGGGAGTCGGCTCGCTGAAGCCCAGTGCGTGGAGGCCCCGGAGCAGGTCGGCGTGCAGGTCGAACGTTGCGAACGACATCGGTTGAATTCCTCAGGGCGCGCGGGGGCGCCCGGTCAGTCTTCCGCCATCGAGTTACACGCCCCACGATGCGGAAGCAGGCCGGGGAAACGCGGTCTGAGCAGGACGAACGGCTCGCAGGTGAACCGACGATCGAACCAGACGCGAGCAGTATACCCTTCGTGACGCCGCGCAGCACGTAAGAGTTTCTGCGCCACGGTGTCGATCCCGGACCAGCCCGTTCGACCATCCAGCAAAGGGTGCCTGGCCGGCATCCGATCCGGCCTTGACGGAGGCATGCGTGAAGACGAACCGTTCCCGCAAGATGTTCGTGAACCTGCCCGTCCGCGACCTGAGGCGCTCGGTCGAGTTCTTCACCAAGCTGGGCTTCGAGTTCGACCCGAAGTTCACCGATGAGCAGGCGACCTGCATGATCGTGAGCGAGGAGGCCTTCGTCATGCTCCTCGTGGAGAAGCGGTTCCAGGACTTCGCCCGGCGGCCGATCTGCGACGCCAGCCGGAGCACCGAGGGCATCTTCGCGCTCACGGCCGGCAGCCGCGCCGAGGTCGACGAGCTGGTGAACGCCGCGCTCGCGGCCGGCGGCACGCGCGCGGCCGACCCGATGGACCTGGGTTTCATGTACGGCTGGAGCTTCTACGACCCCGACGGCCACCACTGGGAGGTCTTCTACATGGACCCGGCCTCGCTGGCGCGGTAGGCGTTCCGCGAGATGGACGGGCGCCTCGCCCTCGACACGTACGTCGTGCAGGCCGGTCGCGTGGCCGTCGGCGACCCCGTGGAGCTGCTTTGACGTGACCCGGAGTCGGGGCACAATCGTCCCGGCATGAAGCGCATCGGTGTTCTGGGCGGCATGAGCCCGCAGGCCACGATGGACTTCGAAGCGCGCGTGCACCGGCTCTCGCAGCAGCTCGTGCCGCAGCACTGGAACGCGGGCTACCCGCCCATGGTCGTCTGGTATCACCGCCGCCTGCCCGTGCGCGTCGGCGAGGACGGCCGGCCGCTCGTGCCGATGGAGGTCGATCCGCAGCTCGTGGACGCCGCCGCGTGGCTGGGCAAGGGCGTCGACTTTCTCGTCATCCCGTGCAATGCCGCCCACACCGGGCTGGCCGCGATCCGCAACGCCGCGGGATGCCCGGTCGTCAGCATGATCGACGTCGCGGTGGATGAGGTGGCGCGGCGTGGCTGGCCGCGCGTCGGCGTGCTCGGCTTCAACAGCGCCCCCCCGCTCTACGTCGATGCGCTGCGCCGGCGCGGCATCCACTGCGAGACGATCGACGCCGCCGCCCAGGCACGCCTCGATGCCGCGATCCGGGCCGTGATGGAAGGGCGCGACGGCGCGGTGGAGGCCGCGGCGGCCGGGGCCGCCGTCGACGTGCTGCGCGCGGGGCCCGGGGCGGGCGTGGTGCTCGGTTGCACGGAGATCCCGCTGCTCCTGGGCGGAGAGGCCGAGGCCGGGGACCTCGTCAACCCGGCGGCGCTCCTCGCCGAGGCCGCCGTGCGGCTGGCCGTCGCCGACGAGCCCCGGCCGTAGGGCCGTGGTCGCTCAGGCGATCGCCAGGCCACGCGCTGTACGGCATGGCGATGTCGAAGCATCCGCGATGCCGGCCAGCGTGCGGTCAGCCCGGGATGCCGGCCGTGACCGTGATCTCGATCAGGAGCTCCGGCGTGTTCAGCGACGCCACCGTGACCGTGGTCCGGGCAGGCTTGTCGCGCGGGAAATACTTCGCGTACTCCTCGTTGTAGGCGGCCAGGTCCTCGCGCCGAATCAGGTACGTCGTCGCGGTCAGCACGCTGTCGAGCGAGGTGCCGGCGGCCTCGAGCACCACCTTGATGCGCTCCAGGGTGTTGCGCGTCTGCTCGCGAATGTCCTTGCCCAGCTCTCCGGTCTTCGGGTGCCGGCCGGTCTGGCCGGCCACGAACAGCAGGTTGCCGAACCGCGTGGCCGGAGACAGGTTGGGGTTCGCTGCGGCCAGCTCCGCCGTGACGATCTCTTTCCTGGGCATGTCGCCTCCCCGGCGCCCGGCTTACAATCCAGGCGCCCAGTCGATGGCAACCATACCTCACGGCCTCCCGGCGCGACAGCGCCTCGCGGCGGACGTCGAGATCCTCCGCCGCGTGCCGTACTTCCGCTCGCTGCCCGCGGCGGCGCTGCGGGAGCTGGCGCGGGACTGCGCGTCCCGGGCGCTGGCCGCCGGGGAGACGCTGTTCGAGGAGGGCGCGCCGTGCACGCGGCTGTTCATCATCGCGGCCGGACGGGTCGAGGTCCGCCAGACGTCGCTGCGCGGGCGCGAGCAGGTGTTCCACACCGAGCAGCCGGGGGCGGCGCTCGGGGAGGCGCCGCTCTTCGACCGGGGCGGGTACATCGCCTCGGCCGTGGCCGTCGAGGCCAGCCGCGTGCTGTCCCTGCCCCGGGCCCGGCTGATCGCGCTCTGCCGGACGCATCCCGCCGTCGCCCTCGGCATCGTCGAGACGCTCGCCCGGCGCGTGCGCCGGTTCGCCGACCTCGTCGGCGACCTCGCGTTCCGTCCGGTCCCCGAGCGGCTGGCGCGCTACCTGGTCGCGACGGCCGGAGCGCGCCCGCTGACGCCGGGCCTCGAGGTCGACCTGCAGCTCACGCAGGCGCAGCTCGCCGCCCGGCTCGGCACGGTCCGCGAGCTGGTAGCCCGCGCCCTGGCGCAGCTGGACCAGGCCGGCGTCGTCAGCCGCGCGGGCGCCCGCGTCGTCGTGCGCGATCCGGGCCGGCTGCGCGCGCTCGCCGAGGGCGGCGGCGAGTGACGTAAGTCATAGACCGAGCCCGGCCGGGCTCCCCATACTGTCGACATCGATCGATTCGACAGGAGGTCATCATGCGGAGAGTCCTCGTCATCGCGCTCGGCGTCCTCGCGGGCGCCCTGCTCCTCGATCACACGGTCCGTGCCCAGAGCCCTCACCCGCCGCAGTCCGCGATGCCGGGCGGCACGATGCACCACCACCATCGGCAGATGGGCGCGGCCGGCGCCGGGCAGCCCGCCCAGGCCGGGCAGGACGCCTTCGGCGCGATCGCCGAGATCGTCGGCCTGCTCGACGCCGATCCGGGGACCGACTGGAGCCGGGTCGACCTGGAGCGCCTGCGCCAGCACCTGATCGACATGAACGAGGTCGTCCTGCGCTCGACCGTGAAGCAGGCGGCGGTGCCCGGCGGGCTGGCGATGGAGGTCACCGGGACGGGACGGACGGAGCGCGCGATCCTCGCGATGGTGGTCCCGCACGCCGCCGAGCTCGACCGCATGCCGGCATACGAGGCGAAGACCGAGACGATCCCCGGCGGCGTGCGCCTGACGGTCACGGCCACGAATCCGGGCGATGGCAAGGCCGTCGCGCGCCTGCGCGGCCTGGGCTTCGTGGGGCTGCTGGCCGAGGGCGGCCACCATCAGCCGCACCACCTCGCGATGGCCAGGGGCGACAGGCTGCACGCGCACTGACGCCGCAGCTGCGGGGCTGTCGTCTCCGTCACCGGCTCGGCATACAATCCCAGGCACCTTGCCTCGACAAAGGAGATGCCGATGCCCCAGGTGACGTTGCCGCCGTGGATCCAGCCGTTGCAAGCGCGTGACCCGGAGTTCGTCGACTCCTACATGGCCCAGCGCGAGCGCATCTTGAAGGACGGGGCCATCCCGGCCAAGTACAAGCACCTCATGACCATGCTGGTCGACGCGCTCCAGTCCCACCCCGACGGGGTGGCGAACATCGCCAACCGCGCCCGCGCCGCCGGCGCCTCGGAAGCGGAGATCCAGGAGACGGTGGAGGTCACGTACCTGTTCGGCGGGACCCCGGCCCTGGTGACGGCCATGAACGCGTTCCGGGCTTCGTGACGGATTCCAGTATGGCTCCTCACCTCACCGCGTGGCCTTGACGAAGGCGACGTGGCGACCGTCGTGGGACAGGGCCGGCTGGCCGCAGCGCACGCCGTCGCAGCGGCTCACGTTCACGGGGTCGCCTCCACGCGTGACATAGACGTCCGTCCACTCGACGGCGCCGGCCAGACCCTGCGTGGTCTCCGCCTTCACGTAGACCGTCGTGCCGCCGTACACCCGTTCCCAGTCCTTGACGTGGGCGATCATCGCCCGGTGCTCGCGCGAGGCGCGGTCGTGTGGCACCGGGGTCACCTGCCCCGAGGCCAGGGCGACGAGGCCGAGCCAGGGCAGCCCCCCGGCGTCCTCGAAGAGCGCCAGGACCTCGTGCGGGCGGTCGCGACTGAGGCCCACGAGCTTCGAGGGCCGGACCAGGGCGTGAAGCGCCCTGGCGTCGCCGCCGGTCGCCGGGACCTCCACCAGCACACTCCGCCTCAGGGCCAGGAGCGTGCGGTCCCCGGGAGCGAACACCGGCGACCGGTAACCGCCGTCCCGGGTGAGGCGGACCTGCGTGCGCTCCCCGGGGCCGGCCATCCAGACGTCCCCGTCCTCCAACTCGTCGCCCGGCCCTCTGAGCGCGCTGGGCGTGGCCGAGATGCCCGCCACCTCGAGCAGGACCTGCAGGAAGGGTCGTCGCTGGGCGGAGGCGTCGAGCGCGGTCAGCAGCACGAGCGCCACGACCGCCGCCAGCGCGCGAGGCGCGCGGGTCATCGCGGCGGCGCCCCGGCCGCCGCCGGGGCCGGCGGCCGCGCGAACAGCACGCGGAGGATCGGGTCGTACCCCGTGATCTCGATCCGGCTCACGTCCTTGCGGGGTACGGTGAGCAGCGTGCGGCGGTCGCCGCCGCCCGTCCGGTCCCTGACGAGATAGGTGACGCCGTCCTTGCCCTCCCACGCCAGCCAGATCTCCTCGCCCCGCGGGGCCGGGTCGGGCCCGCCGGGGCTGGCGACCCTGGGCAGAGCGGTCGCGGTGATCAGGAACCCGTAATTGACCGGCAGCAAGAGGAACTGGACCGCCGCGACGGCGACGAGCAGCTGCCACAGCGGTCGGGCCACCCCCGTGAGGGGGCCTCGCGCCCCGACGAACACAGCGACGGCGACCGTCAGGACGGTGGCGGTCACCAGTCCCGTGAAGTACAGCGAGCGCAGGCCCTCGTTCTCCGTCAGGAGCAGCCGCCCGAGCCAGCCGTGGGGCGGCAAATCCCGGGCCACGAGCAGGTTCGAGTAGATGAACGGCTGGCGCATGACGAGCTGGATCATGACGACCGCGAACGCGATGCCGGCGAGGCTGAGCCGGACAGGCGAGGCTCCCCAGGGAGCGAGCCGCCCGCACGCCCATGCCGCCGCCCTCGCCCGGAGACGGGCGGGCAGGAGCCGGGACGGCAGCCAGACGCCCGTGCCGAGGGCCAGGGCGAGCAGCAGCAGGATCGGGAGCGCGGAGACCAGGTACACGGCGAACTTCGCGCCCTCGTAGAAGTAGCGCTCGTCGAGCACGGCGAGGTCGGTGCCGACGCCGAGGAACGTGAGCCGGAACCGGAGGGCGAGGTACCCGAGCAGGTAGAGGGCGAAGCTGCCGAGCGCCGCGTACGAGGGCCAGGCGCCCCCCAGGCCCTTGAGCCGGGCGCCGAGATCCAGACGCTACCTTCCGATCATCGAGAAGGCCGCCCAGTAGTACGGATGGGCGTAGTCCCGGTGCTGCTTGACCGCCCGCAGGGCGAGGCGGGCCGCCTCGCCGAACGGCCGGGATTGCGCCTCCCGGTAGAACGTCGTCATCCACAGCTCGGTGGATTTCGAGTCGACCTTCCACGAGGACAGCACGAGCGTGTTGGCGCCGGCGTACAGCAGCGCCCGGAGCATGCCGAGGATCTCGTTGGCGTGCGTCGCCTCCGTCCGTCCGGTCTCGCAGGCGCTCAGCACGAGGAGGGTGACCCGGTCGAGCGGCAGCCCGAACATCTCCGCCGCCGTGAGCTGCCCGTCGTTCCGGGCGTCGCGACCGAGCTTGAGGTGCGACAGGAGGGGCTCGCGGGGACTGAAGACCCCGTGGACGGAGAGGTGGAGCAGGGCGTGCTGCCCCGCCCAGCCCCTGACGTCCGTCTCGCGCGCGAGGACGTCGGTCACGACCTTACTACGGCCGGGATAGAGCCGGCCGAGAGCCTCGACCTCGGCCACGGCGTGCGGAAGGTCGGGATCGGCCACCGCCAGCAGCGTCGCGCCCGCGATGGGGCGGGCCTTCCGAGAGGCCATCAGCACGGTGGCGCTCGGCGCGTAGGAGAGCTGCATCCGCTCGCCCAGGTAGGTGCCGTCCTCGGGATTCTGCAGCGCCTGGAACGGCAAGTAGTGGAGATCCTCGTGCGGCACGATCACCAGGTGATCCGTCTTCATCCAGCGCCGGACCGGCTCGACGAGGAAGAGGAACAGCTCGCGCGCGACCTCGGCGTCGAAAGCCTCCTTCGGATCGGTCAGTCCCTTCCGCAGCCGAGAGATCTTGGCGATCAGCTCCGAGCGCGGCAGGAACACCGAGCGCACGGTGACGGCGTCCCCGCCGATCAGCCAGACGACGATCGCGCTCTCCTGGACCAGATAGTAGAGGATCTCGTAGCGGTCGTCCCGCGCCGATTGCTGCACGCGTGTGAGCGGGGCCGGCTGGGACACGAGGAGCCCCTGCATCCGGGGGGACTCCGTCTCGACCCGGCCGACCACGGCGCGTCGCTCGTCCTCGAGCCGGCGGATCTCCGCCTCCGCGGCGGCGATCCGGTCGGCGTATCGCTCGCGGTCGGGGCGACTGCGGTGCTCGAACAGCTCCTTCTGGAGGACCGCGATGCGGCTGCGCAGGTTCAGGGTCTCCCCGTACACCGCCCGCTCCTGGGCGCTCGACAACTCGATCGGCCGGCTCGCAATCAGGTCGGCGAGCGCGCGTGAGCGCGATCGCTCCAGGAGGTCGAAGGCCTCGGCGTGACGGCGCCGCTCGAGCAGGTGAAGCACGGGCCAGTAGTAGATCTCGATCCGGTTCTCGAGGAAACTGCCGCGGCTCTGCTCGTCCCGGAGGTTGCGCCGGTCGGCCTCCAGCAGCTCGACGGCCTTCAAGTAGGCGGCGAGCGCCCGGTCGTGCTCGCCCTGCATATCGTGCAGCAGCGCCTGCACGTAGGCGCCTCGGGCGTCGCCGGTCGAGCCGCCGATCCCCGCCTGCTGCGCCAGCGCCAGGAGCCCGGCCGGCGCGCCCTGACCGCCGGCCAGGAACCGGTCCTGCACGAGCACGTCCCCGGCCTTCCGGGGCCTGAAGATGCCCGCCTGGAGCAGCTGGGCGTGGCTGCGCTCTTGCGCCTGGATCAGCTGCCTCCGCAGATCCAGCCGCTGCAGGAATCCGCGCGTCTGCTGGGCCAGGCCCGACCAGCCCAGCTCCTGGGCGACGGCGAGCGCGCGCTCGTAGTCCTTCCGGGACAGGTCCAGCGCTTCGAAGCACGGCCTGAACGTCCGCTGGTAATCGCACCGCTCGGCGAGCTTCTGGTAGACCTCGGCCCGGTCCAGGTACCCGTAAAAGAGCAGCGTCCGGTCCCGGAGGCTCTCGGCCAGCAGCAGGCTGCGGTTGAGGGTGTCGGCGCCGCCGATCAGGTCGCCCTGCGCGACCTGGATCGCGCCCTTGAAGCTGAGCGCCTCGAACAGGAACGCCGGATCGGCGATCGAGGCGCTCACCCGCTCGGCCGGGTGCAGCAGCGCGAGCGCCGCCCCCAGGTTGCGCCGGCCCAGGTACTCCACCTTCATCTGGCCCATGAGCGCCTTCGCGAGGTGGGATGGATGATCGGCCCGGCGCGCGAGCTTCTCGGCCTCCCGGTAGAGCTTCATCGCCGGGTCCCACTGGTCCTGCAGGCGCCGGGCGTCGCCGAGCTTCAGCACGCTGAGCGCTGCCCCGGCGACGTCCCCGCGCCCGAGGAGACCGCGATAGCTGGCCACCAGCTCGGTCTCGGCCTCACGGAGGTCCGGGCGCCGCGCCGTCCGGTCTCCGGTCCGCCGGAAGTGGTCGACGAAGCCGTCGATCCGCTGGATCGCCCGGCGCTGGAGCGCGAGCGGGGCGTCGGCCGGCTGGCCGGCGGCGATCAATGGCGAGCAGCACAAGAGCAGCGAGACGATGAAGGTCTTGATGGCCGACCTCCTTCCGGCGCCGCGGTGATCGGCATCATAACCTACTATCGGTTTCGTGATATCGTTCCGCGCCAAAGGAGGGTCTCATGGAACTGGAGCGCCGCGACTTCCTCAAGCTCACCGGTGCCCTCACCTTCACCATCGCGGCCGGCGGCTGCGCGACCGCCGACCCCACCGGAGCGCCCGCCACGGCCAAGGCCGCCGCGGGGAAGGTGGAAGTGCACTGGCTCGGGCAGGCCGCGACCAAGCTGACGTCTACGACCGGCAAGGTCATCGTCATCGACCCGTTCCTGACGAACAACCCCAAGACGCCCCAGCAGTACAAGAATCTCGACGCGCTCGGCAAGGTGGACATCATCCTCGTCACCCACGGCCACGGCGACCACATCGGCGACGTGCGGACGCTGGCCGAGCGCACCGGCGCCACCGTGCTCGGTCCCGCCGGCCTCGTCGCCACCATGGTGGATCTCGGCTGGGTGAAGCCGGACAAGGCCGTACGCTTCGGCAAGGGCGGCCGCGTGAACCCGATGGGTCCCCAGATCACCATCACCCAGGTGCGCGCCGAGCACTCGTCCGAGGTCACCGTCACCGACCCGGCGACGAAGAAATCGACGACCTATCCCGGCGGCGAGCCGTGCGGCTTCATCGTCGAGTTCGAGAACGGCTTCAAGCTCTACCACATGGGCGACACCGGGATCTTCGGTGACATGCGGCTCATCGGCGACAACTACAGGCCCGACCTGGTCATGATCCCGATCGGCGGCCACTTCGTCATGGACCCGCGCGACGCCGCCTACGTGACGAACCGGATGCTCAAGCCGAAGTTCGCGATCCCGTTCCACTACGGCACCTTCCCGGTCCTCAAGGGCACGCCGCAGGAGTACCAGCAGCACCTCGGGCAGACGTCGACCCAGATGTTCCCGATCAGCCCGGGGGACAAGCTGACGTT
>Ga0214471_10003805_pt1 | contig 11672 bp, 10 predicted proteins | sample RVTome_5_FD_207665 | JGI IMG/M metagenome (GOLD analysis project Ga0214471, IMG submission 207665) | Soil microbial communities from uranium-contaminated site in the Upper Colorado River Basin, Wyoming, United States - RVT142D155 | ecosystem: Environmental > Terrestrial > Soil > Contaminated >... | reverse complement strand
GATACAGCAGGTCGCCTGCACACACGGTTCAACCTGATGGAAGAGCTGAAGAAAGTCGATCGTGTACTAGGCAAGGCTCTCCCCGGTGCGCCGCACGCTGTCTGGCTGGTGCTTGATGCAACGACGGGTCAAAATGCTCTGCAGCAGGCAAAGGCTTTTAAAGAGGCGGTCGGTGTAACAGGTGTGATCCTGTCAAAGCTGGATTCATCCGCGCGCGGTGGCATGGTATTCGCCATCCAACGTGAACTTGGCTTGCCGATTTTATTTGCCGGGCTTGGTGAAAAACTGGAAGACCTGATACCATTTGATCCCGATGCTTTTATTCGTGGAATTTTAAGCTCATAACTTTGGAGGAAAAATGCAGGATCTTGTGAATCGATTGGAGACCGCTAAGGACCTAACCCGCCAGCTACTGGTGCGTCTTTGACTTCGCGTCTAAGGAACTTAAATTCTCCCAGCTTGAAAAAGAAATAGAAGCGCCCGAATTCTGGAGCAATGCTGCGCAAGCACAGCAAGTAATGAAACAGTACAATGGGCTAAAGGCCGAAGTGGATTCGTGGCGCACCTTTTCGCGTCGCTTGCACGATACGCTCGAGCTCGCCCAGCTTGAGGATGAGAGTCTGCGACCTGATTTGGAGCCAGAGATTTCAGCGATCGAAGCTGAACTGGAAAAACAATCGTTCACTGCCATGCTTTCCGGCAAGTACGATCATGACTCTGCCCTCCTTGCCATTCACGCGGGCGCAGGCGGAACCGACTCACAGGATTGGGCCGCGATGCTCGAGCGTATGTATTTGCGCTGGGCAGAGTCCCGTGGATATGAAAGAGAAATTCTGGATATCACTGAAGGGGAGGAGGCGGGGATTAAAAGTGTAACGATTGCGGTGGATGGCGAATACGCCTTTGGATATTTACGTTCGGAGAAAGGTGTGCATCGTCTTGTGCGGCTCTCTCCTTTTGATGCCGCACACCGCAGACATACATCCTTTGCGCTGGTGGAAGTTCTTCCGCAGGTCGCTATGGATGAAGCCGAAATTGATATCAAGCCGGAAGACATCAAAATGGATGTCTTTCGCTCTTCCGGTGCAGGCGGACAAAATGTTCAGAAGAATGCAACGGCGGTCCGGCTTACACATATTCCGACCGGTGTCGTTGTGACTTGTCAAAACGAAAGATCACAGACGCAAAACCGTGAGTTTGCCATGCGTATTTTGCGCGCCCGCTTGTTGGAACTGAAGCAGGCTGAAAGAGAAGAAGAACGGGCCGTCTTGCGAGGCGAATACACCAAGGCTGAATGGGGGAGTCAGATCCGTTCCTATGTTTTGCATCCATATCAAATGGTAAAGGATCACCGCACTGAGCACGAATCAGGGAATACACAATCTGTCCTAGATGGTGGCTTGGACGAGTTTATGGAAGCGTATTTGCGTTCCGCAGCCTAAGGAGAAATAATGTCGGATGTCATCACGCAGCTCGCTGCATTTGTCAAGACCACTATTTTGAAACAGCCAAACCGTGCGATCGAACCCGGCGAACCGCTGATTTCAAGCGGCTTGATCGATTCGTTCAGCCTGATGGATCTTGCATTGTTCGTCGAAGATACGTTTGGCGTTCGTATTGAGGATACTGAACTAAATGCAGGCACATTTGACAATTTGAATCAACTGGCATCCCTGATCGAAGCTCGCAAGGTATGACCACGTTTCCTGAACGGCTGAAAGCGCTTCATTCCCGGAGCCCTGAACGGGTCGCCATCTACCTGAAGTTCTCTGGCCGAGACGATTTGCTGATCACCTATGAACAACTCCTGCGCGGCGCAAGTGCTTACGCGCGGGTTCTTGCTCGTGAAGGCATACAGCCCGGTGAAGTTGTGGTGCTGATCCTGCAGCATGATGAGGATCTGATCTTCTCTTTTGTTGGGGCGGTTCTCCATGGCGCGATCCCGTCCATTATGCCGTTCCTTACAGAAAAGCTGTCTCCCGAGCGTTACCGCGCAGACCTATCTGCGCTCATTTCAGTAACGAAACCTGCCGCCATTGTGACATATCCCCAGTTTGAAACTGAAGTTCGCGCCGCCATCAAAGATGGCGACTCAGTTCGTTCGGTCATTGTCGCAGATCGCGTGGAGCCACAAGCTAGGATCAATGTTGATGAGCTTGCAGGCTTTACGCGCAGGCCCGAAGATATCATTTTATTGCAGCACTCTTCTGGCACAACAGGTTTGCAAAAAGGGGTTGCCCTTTCCCATCGGTCGGTGTTCAACCAACTAGACGCTTATGGCACATCGTTGTCGCTTAGTGAAGATGATGTAATTGTTTCCTGGCTTCCACTTTATCATGACATGGGCTTGATTGCCGGATTTCTCATGCCCATCCTTTCAGGTGTTCCGCTTGTATTGATGTCGCCGTTCGATTGGGTGCGCGCTCCGTATAAACTGTTACAAGCCGTTTCAAAATATCATGGCACACTGACATGGCTTCCTAATTTTGCGTACAATTTTTGCGCTCAGAAGATTCGGGATCGCCACATCGAGGGCGTGGACCTGTCATCGTGGCGCTCTGTGATTAATTGTTCTGAGCCAGTTCGCTGGGAAAGTCATCAGGCATTCTATGAACGATTCAAAAACCATGGCCTGAGGCTGGAGGCACTGCAAACTTCATACGCGATGGCGGAAAATGTTTTTGGCGTAACTCAAAGCCAGTTGGGGAGCATACCAGCCGTCGAAGAGATTGACCGCGAAGCGTTCATGTCGGAACGCCTCGCAAAAGATCCATTCGATGGTCGGCCATCGATGAAGATGATGTCGTCAGGTCGCCCGCTTGAAAATGTGAAGGTAAAAATTATCGATGAGGATGGGAGTGATGTATCAGAACGCGTAATCGGCGAGATTGCCATTCAAAGCGATTGCATGCTAACTGGCTATTACAACCGTCCGGACCTTACCGAAAAGGCATTTCGTAATGGCTGGCATCTCACGGGGGACTATGGGTATATGAACAACGGTGAGGTGTTTGTTTCGGGCCGTAAAAAAGACATGATTATCGTAGGCGGCAAGAATGTATATCCACAGGATCTTGAGGCGCTGACGTATGAGGTGGCTGGTGTACATTCCGGACGGTCGGTGGCGTTCGGTCTCTTTGATGAAGCGCAAGGTACGGAAGAGGTGGTCATTATCTCGGAAGTGGATTCTGAGAACCCGAATGAACATCAACGGATTGCAGATGCCATTCGCCAGCATGTGACCAAGAATTCTGCGATTGCCTTAAGATATGTAAAGGTCGTGGGTCCGAAATGGATCTTGAAAACCTCAAGCGGAAAAACAGCTCGTTCAGCCAACAAAGAAAAACTTTTACGCGAGATAATGGAAGACCAGAGAACATAGGGAATTTGTGCTATGTCTTCGCTAGAAGTTATTCATACGGCAATCCCAGCGAGCATGCAGGGCGAAAGGTAGAGTAGGTGGTTTGCTGCTTGAAGTTGTAGAGATTGATCCACGGAATGAACTTGCTTGGATGTGGCTTACTGGATTGGCTGACCCTTTTTAGGGCGGGGAGATATCATACGAGGCGATAATGGAGTTCTGTTCCCAGTTCGTGGCATCTACAGAAACAACCTTAAACACATAATACTGCATCAACGTCCGGTCGCCTTGATCGTTAAAAGTGTATGTACCCGTAAGGCCCTTGTAATCCTTCAGAGCGCGGATGGCATTGACAACTTCTGCGCGCGTAGGGATTTTTCCACCTTTAGCTTTGGAGGCTACTTCGATTGCCTTGATGCAGACGCCTGCCGCATCATAGGCACGCGTCGCAAATAGTAAGGGGCGTGTGCCATAGTGAATGTCAAAGTCCAGAATGAATTGGGCAGCGTCAGGATAGAAATTGGCGGGGGCAGTCAGAATGGTAAAGTACAGGCCGCCATCTCTCACTAATGATGGGCCTGCAAGACCCATCATTGGGGGATTATTCAGATCATCAAGACCAAGGAATCCACCCGCATACCCTGCGGCACGCGCTTCCTCAAAGAATGCGATTGCACGGTCGGCTGTCCCGGCATAATAGACGAGATCAGGATTCGCAGCCATCATCCGCTTGAGGGCCAATGTGGGATCCTCGAGCATGTCCGTGATCAGCATGCCGAGCACCTGGAGCCCAATGTGATCTGCTTCGATCCTGAAGTTCTCCGCGCTCTTCAGGCCATATTCCTCTTTCTGGGTAATAATATAAACGCTTGTAAAACCCTGAGCTTTCGCAAATTGTGCGCCTGCTGTCCCCTGACCATCGCTCCGCCCAATTACGCGATTGATTTCAGGATAGCCACGATCAGTCAAAACATTGCTGGTGGTTGACGGAGCAACAAGTGCCAACCCGGCCTCGTGATATTTCTCGGATAGCTGGATCGTGATGCGCGAAGTATAGTGTCCGATCGCGCAGAGCATCTGAGGATCCGCGACAATCTCGGACGCATTTGCCAGCGCCATGTCCAGGTTATTTCGGTCATCATAGGCTATCAACCGTATCTGATAGCCTTGCTCTATTAATGGGCCGGCCAGCTGTTGAATAGCCAGTTGAGCGCCGCGTAGCATGTCTGTACCGAAGATCGCCTGATTGCCTGAGAAAGGGCCATTGCTGGCAATTTTAATAACGGCCTTAGGAACAAAAGGTGTGACAGTAATAGCTGGAATCTCTGACTGCTGGGCTGATGGAGCGGCTGTATCTAAATCGCCTGCTGCTGATGGGGTTGGGAGTGCTTCAATTGTCGCCGGCGTGGTTGTACACGCAATCAATGCAAGCACCAACGCGATCAGCAGCGGAATCACGGATTTGTAAATTCGTAGGGAAAAAATTGGGTTTATGATTCTTTCTCCTCTCCCACAAAAAGGTATTAACTCATATTATTCCATGAACGTGGTGGCATTTCAAGCACCAATTCATTCAATATTCTCCTCACGGTGATCCAGAGTCAATTTTTCAATTGTTAAGCTTTCCAGCGTGCCAACTCCCGCCGCGAACATCGTGACTTCAATCTGCCTCTTTGTCAACATTATCATCTGTACTACATTCTCCGTTGAAACCGCGGCGGCTTTCAGGAATTGACCAGCCATGCCCCCGAGGGTCGCGCCCAAGGCAACGCACTTGGCAATATCAAGCCCGTCTTTAAGGCCACCGCTGGCGAAGATCCTCAACTCGGGCGCGGCTTTCTTGACATTCAATATTGCATCCGCGGTAGGGATTCCCCAGCCTACGAACGTCGCAGCCAGTGCGCGCGTGAATTCGTCGGGCGCGCGGTGCATTTCGACCTGCGACCAGGATGTCCCGCCCGCGCCAGCAACGTCAATTGCGGATATACCACACTGAGCTAAGATCTTCGCGGTCCGTTCTGAGATTCCCCAACCAACCTCTTTCGCAACGACAGGTACTTCTATCTTTCTACATACTTCTTCAATTTTCTTTGACAGGTTCGCGAAATTGGTGTCCCCTGCATCCTGTACTGCTTCCTGCAATGGGTTAAAATGGAGGATTAGTGAGTCGGCCTGGATCATATCAACTGCTTTGCGGCATTCGTCAATGCCGTAGCCGTAATTCAGTTGCACTGCTCCAAGATTTGCGAACAATAATATATCGGGTGCAACGCGGCGGACTTGAAAAGTCTTCGCCTGTTCGGGGTGTTCAATTGCAGCGCGCTGTGATCCCACTCCCATCGCTACTTTGCATTCCTGCGCGGCTTCGGCGAGCCGCAGGTTGATGGTCTCGGCTTCGGCTGTCCCGCCGGTCATGGAACTGATCAGCACGGGAGCAGCCAATGCTTTGCTAAACAGGCTGAGGCTTGTGTCGACGCGTTCCAGATCCAGTTCGGGTAAAGCTTCATGCATGAAGCGGTACTTTTCGAGTCTGGTCGTCAATGCGGAGCGTACATCCTCTTCGAGGTTGATTTTTATGTGGTCGGCTTTTCGTTGGTCAATGGGCGCAACTTTTGGCATGGGGCAGTGTTCCTGTGTTTGAGTTAGCATCTCTGGCTTGACACGGTTGTTAGACCGAGTACAATTGCCACGTCAAATTCTAAAGGAGGTTGTCATGTCTGACACATACGAAGAAGTAAAGGCGATTATCAAAGACTTGCTCGGTGCAGATGAGGCGAAAATCACGCCCGAGGCCCGCTTTCGCGAGGAACTCGAGGCTGATTCTCTCGACCTTGTCGAGCTGATCATGGCTTTTGAAGATAAGTTCGGCGCCGAAATCTCAGACGAAGATGCTCAGAAGATCACAACTGTCGGCGACGCTGTTACCTATATTGACTCACATAAGTAGATCTTTTTTGCGATTATAACCGTAGAGCCGTCCTTATTGGACGGCTCTACGTCGTTTAGTAGGGGTTACTTTAGTAGGGCTGGAATCTCTTCCGGGTGCTTTGCCACCTTCACCCCTGCGGCTTCGAGCGCTCTCACTTTATCTGCGGCTGAGCCTGCGCCGCCCTCAATGATGGCGCCCGCGTGACCCATGCGTTTGCCCGGAGGAGCAGTTTGACCCGCGATAAATGAAACAACGGGCTTGGTCATCCTAGCTGAAATGAATTCGGCAGCTCTATCTTCATCCGTCCCACCGATCTCACCGATCAATACAACTTTTTCTGTTTGCGGATCGTATTCGAACATTTCAAGCACATCGATGAAATTTGTTCCATTGACCGGGTCCCCGCCGATGCCCACACACGTCGACGCGCCCATGCCCACCAGTTTGAGGGCGTAAAGCACTTCGTAGGTCAATGTGCCCGAGCGCGATACAACGCCAATGTTTCCCGGGATGGCAATGTCACCGGGGATAATGCCAACTTTTGATTCGCCGGGCGTTAATAAGCCGGGGCAGTTCGGTCCCACCAGCCGCACGTTCTTTTGGTCGAGGTAATTGCGGACACGCATCATGTCCTGCACAGGGACGCCTTCCGTGATGCACACGATTAAGGGGATGCCCGCATCTGCCGCTTCGAACATCGCATCGGGAGCGAAGCGTGCCGGGACGAAAATACAGGTGCAATTTGCACCGGTTGCATCTGCCGCTAGTTTAACGGAATCAAACACGGGAACTTTTCCATCAAGGACCCATTCACCGCCCTTTCCGGGGGTGACACCTGCAACAACGTTTGTCCCGTACGCAAACATCTGCGTGGTGTGAAAGAGTCCTTCGTTACCTGTAATGCCCTGAACGAGAAGACGAGTGTTTTTGTTGATGAGGATGCTCATCTGTTATTTTCCCTTCGCTGCAGCGACTGCTTTCTGCGCCGCATCTGCCAATGTCTCTGCTGTGATCATGTTCGCATTCTCGAGCAGTCTGCGGCCCTCTTCTGCGTTGGTACCAACGAGACGGACCACCATTGGAACTTTCGGCTTGACTTCATCCATCGCGGCGAGAATGCCGCGCGCGACTTCATCGCAGCGCGTGATACCGCCGAAGATATTAATTAAGACTGTCTTTACGTTGGGGTCGGAAACGATAATGCGCATCGCCGCGGCGACCTTTTCTGCCCCCGCGCCTCCGCCTATATCCAGGAAGTTAGCTGGTTCACCACCAAATAGTTTAACGATGTCCATGCTGGTCATCGCCAGTCCCGCGCCGTTGACCATGCATCCGATGTTCCCATCCAGTTTGATGTAGGAAAGTCCGTGCCTGCGTGCCTCTGTCTCGGCGGGCACTTCTTCATCAATATCGCGTATTTCTGCGAGTTTGGAATGTCGAAATAATGAATTGTCATCAATCATCATCTTGCCATCCAGGGCGACTAGACGTTTGTCTTTGGTAATGACAAGCGGATTGATCTCCGCCAGGGTTGCGTCCGTTTCGAGATAAGCCTGCCATAGCCCGGAGGCGATCCTGTTAAAGTCACGCCACAGTTCGCGTGGCAAATCGATTGAAGCGGCGATATCGCGCGCCTGATAGTCGCGCAGACCAAGCAAAGGATCGATATGAACCTTGATGATTTTCTCCGGTGTTGTCGCGGCGACCTCTTCGATGTCTACGCCGCCGGCAGCGGAGGCAATCATCACAGGTCTCTTTGCGGCGCGGTCATTGGTGATCGCGAAATAAATTTCGGTGTCGATCGAGGCGGCTTCATCTACAAGCACCTTGCGGACAGGCAGACCTTTAATCTGCATGGTGAGGATCTGTTGGGCAAACCGTTCAGCTTCATCGGCGTTCCTGGCAACTTTCACTCCTCCAGCTTTGCCGCGTCCGCCGACGAGAACCTGCGACTTAATGACAACGCGGCCACCTAGCTCTTCGGCGATATGTTTTGCCTCAGCTGCGGTAGCCGCCACCCGTCCCTTGGGGATCGGAATTCCATACTTTGCGAAAATTGTCTTCGATTGATATTCGTGGAGTTTCATATTTCCCTTTGAAAGCCTTCAAGTTTTGCCGCCGGTCTCATTGATTACTAAACTTTGGCGTGATTTGTGCCTATATCAAGCTTCTGGTTTAGATACGCATAGCAGACATGCGTGCGGTACTCTGTAAAGCACGGCGATTATACCATTTGAATTTGTGACATAATCTGCGGGCGACAAGACCAAGGTGACAACCACCTTTGCTGCCTGCATCTTGCTTCGAGAGTGCTGCGCAAGAGTGACTGTCACCTCATTTTGAGGCTGTTCGGCTTGTAAGACTTCGCGGCTTATTTATGCAAATTTTCTGCGGCAATGAAGGACAAGCCATTCTCCGTCAGTGCACAGGCGGTGTGATTTGCTGCGGCGACCTTCTCCATAAAATTCCGTTTGAGTCCATCCCAATCTCCTGAGTCAATGACTTCATTCTTTTCGCGGAAGTAATCGAGAATATCCGATTGATGTGGCAGTGTCAGTTCCACTTGCGGGTCGCCGCCCTCGTGCTTGGCAGAGATATTTGCGACGTGGTCTGCTAACTGAACCAATTCCTTGCGCCGGTCGTACGGCTGCTTCACAATGGACTTCCATGTCTCAGTGATGTGATGCTCAAAGCGTACAATATCTTCAAAACCTAGAGTCTTTCTGAACTGGGCGGTCAGTTCCAGCGTCTCGTTGTCGACTGAGTTGGACCAGTTGAAGCCAATCAACGGGGAGGTCCCATCATCTCGGCTGAAAAGCTTAGCCGCTAACATGATCCAGAAGGCGTGATAGGGATTGTCACTGCCGAAGAATACCGAGATCTTGAACTCATTCTCAATGCCAAGTTTATATAACAGAAAACCCAATAATATGGTTCCTGCGTTGAAGTTCAGGACGGACTTTACGCCATAATTGGTATAGTAATAAAGACATTCATCCAGCCATTGCAAAGCATGTTCATTCGGTTGACCAATCCCACCGAAGTAACCGGTGATGGTCTCAGGGCCGTTTAGGTGCAGGTTGGAACCGTCTGTACCTTTTGTGTCGAGCGTCTCAACATAGGACGCGCCGATGATCTGCATCGCGGCCGCGATGGCAGGCAGATCTCCGTCTTCGTCCTGCTCTTTCATCTTGCGAACCTTGATAAATCGCCCCGGTATGAGTGTCCTTGCTTCAAGCGCGTACTCGGTCATTTCACGAACCCACGGAAAGTATTGCAATGCGGATACCTCCAGTGTGACCGCGAAATCGTCCGCAAATGATATGCCTTTTGCCGAGTCGCCGAGAATTTTTTGCCTGTACTCTGCCACCGAAACGAACCTTGTGCTTTTGGCCTGATCCTGTAGCCATTGAAGGTCCCGGATGTATTCAGGATTCTTCTCGTTTACTTTGGCGAAAAGATTTTCCAGTGAGCGCGCTTTTCTCGCCTTTCTGTTGATCCCCGCCGGTGTGCCATATTTTTTGACTACATCCAGAAAGGCATTAATGATTTTTGTGTCCGGGTTGAGCAAAACCTCATTCACGGCATCCAACCGCGCATATGGAATGGCGAGCAAATCACGAAGTGTATTGTCCATAGAATCTCCTTGATATCAAAAGAATTAGCAGTCAGCCTTAACCGCGAATGGCTACTTGCTGACCGCTTGCACTAACCCAACATCTTCACCAATTCATCGTATTCTTCATCTTTCATCCCGAACCAGTTCTCCGCCTGAGGGAATTTTCTGCCGATGACTTCATCTTGATATCTCTTCAAGCCATTGAGTATTACCTCACCAGCATTTCCGAATACCTTTGCCATTTTTGGTTTGAAGCGGGGGTATAAGCCAAACATGTCATGATAGATCAATAGCTGTCCATGGGCGTGTGGGCCGGAACCAAGGCTCATGATGATGCAGTTCTCTGCACGTTCGGTGATCAACTTGCACACGCGGTCCGGGACCATTTCAAGCAGGATCATGAATGCACCGGCTTGTTCCAATGCTTTTGCATCGTCAATGATCTTCTTTGCCAAAGACGCATCCTTGCCCTGAACCCTAAATCCGCCCAGGGCAGAGACTGACTGCGGCGTCAGCCCGAGATGGCCTATGGACGGGATTCCTGCATCCACGATGCCTCTAATGCGATCGGCCATAGCAGCGCCGCCCTCTAATTTAATGGCATCCGTTGCGGCTTCGGCCATGAAGCGTCCTGCGTTCCGTATGGCGGTCTCCACAGACGGCTGATAGGTCATGTAGGGCATATCCCCAATGACGAACGAAGTCGGAGCGCCCCTACGGACGGCCTGGGTGTGGCGGATCATGTCATCCATTGTGACAGGCAGTGTTGATTCGTATCCAAGCATGGTCATACCCAGGCTGTCACCGACCAGGATCATCTCAATACCTGCCTGTTCTTGCAGGTGGGCTGTGGGGTAATCGTAGCAGGTCAGCCAGGTGATCGGCTCGCCATCGGCAACCTTCTTGAATAGATAGGGTAGGGTGATCTTTTTGCGCGGTTCGGTCATGCTTCCTCCTGTGAGAACATGGTCAGATGTATTTAGTATAGGATGAAACGACCTGCGTAACAATTGACGAAAATCACCTACAAAAACATCAGAAGTCTGTTTTTATGGTATCCTAATAATCCCCTATGAAACATTTACGTCGAATAAAAATCTTCCTGAAACCATATTTTTGGCAAATACTGGCTACACTGCTCATACTGCTCACGATCACCGGACTCAACCTGGTCGTACCCCGCATCATCCAATCTGTGATTGATGAGGGCCTGACGGGCGGTCAAAGAATTTACTTGATCCGCTCTGCGCTTCTCCTTCTGGGACTTGGGCTTGCCTCCGCAATACTGACTTTGGGCAACCGTTATCTTTCCGAGTGGATTGCGGCGCGCGTTGGCTATGACCTGCGCAATCGTATGTACGACCATATCCAGTATCTGCCGTTCACCTATCATGACCACGCCCAAAGTGGACAGCTCATCTCGCGCTGCATTGAGGATGTGCGCTCCATTGAACGATTTGCAGGTGGGGCAGTTGCCGACCTTGTGCGATTTGTGCTTCTTACAGTTGGTATTCTTTTCATCATGGTTACAAACAATGCAAGGCTCGCAATCATTGCTCTATTGCCAATGCTCCCATTGATTTTGATGACCACCAATTTTGGGACGAAGATTGGTAAATTGTTTTTTGCAGTGGATAACGCTGTGGGTGAGGTGTCCAATCGCTTGCAGGAGAATGTAGTGGGTGTGCAGGTAGTTCGTGCGTTCGCGCGCGAAGGCTATGAGATCAAGCGTTTTGATACCGCCAACAGGGAAGTGTTCAAGA
>Ga0214471_10003803_pt1 | contig 11677 bp, 12 predicted proteins | sample RVTome_5_FD_207665 | JGI IMG/M metagenome (GOLD analysis project Ga0214471, IMG submission 207665) | Soil microbial communities from uranium-contaminated site in the Upper Colorado River Basin, Wyoming, United States - RVT142D155 | ecosystem: Environmental > Terrestrial > Soil > Contaminated >... | reverse complement strand
AGGGCCTCCACGCGGTTGCGGAGGGCCGCCTGCCGGCGGATGTGGGACAGCAGGCCGGCCGCCTGGCTGGCCACCGCCTCCAGGAGGTCCCATCGGTCCGACAGCGCCGAGCGGGGAGCGATCACCTCCGCGACGCCCATCGAGGCCCCACGAGCCACCAGCGGCAGGATGGCCAGGGCGTGGGCCGGCGGGCGGCGGACGTTCACCAGGACGGGCTGCATGGACCCGAAGGCCTCGCGGCGGCGGGCCGAGTGCTTCCGGCCCACGTCGGCCCACAGTCCCTGGGCGGCGGCCAGCCGGAACCGGGCCCCGGGCTCGGGGACGAACAACCGGGCCGTGGCGGGGGGGCCGGCGGCCTCGGTCAACCACCGGACGGTCGAACGGGTGGCCTCGTCAAGGTCGGTGGCCGACCCGAAGGCGTGGGCCATCTCCCGAAGGATGTCGGGCACCAGCGGGTCCTGCCGGAAGGCGAACGCCTGTCCCATCTCCCTCCCCAAACTGGGCATACTAGACGACTGCAAGGCCATAGCCTAACCGCGTAGCGCGGTCAAGGTCAATAGACGATTCTGCCGACCGCGCAGCGCGGCCAGCCGGCCACGGTCCGACGACCCGAGCAGAGAGCCAAAACCCCAGGTCAGAGTACCTTTTCGGGAACTCCCGGCTCGGCGATACGACCCTCGGCCTCCTCCCCTACCCATGCAGGGGGCCGGGGCCGTAGGAAACATACGCGGTTCGGCCGTCCCCCCGGCGGAGCCGCTGAGGGAAGGTTGGCTCGTCCCCTGAAAGGAGCCCTGCGTCGTGAGTGACCTCGCCCGCACTGTGGGGCGTGCTCTTCGTCGGGCCCGCGAGCGACGCCGGATGACGCTTCGCGACGTCCAGCGGCGCGCCCGCAGCGCGTTCACCGCGTCCGGGGTGGGCGGGTACGAGCGCGGGGAGCGCATGATCTCCCTGGATCGGTTCTGCAAGCTGTGCGCGCTGTACGGCGTGCCGGCCGACCAGCTGCTGTCCGAGGTCCTCACCGAGCAGCGCCCCCAGCTTCGCCGCGAGGTGGTGATCGACCTGACCCGGCTCCCCCTCCTGGGCAAGGAGGACGAGCGGGTGGTGGGAGAGTTCGTCCAGCGGGTCCGCCTCCTGCGGTCCGACTACCGGAGCGACGTCATCACCCTGCGCCGGGGGGACCTGGAGATCCTGGCCCACGCCTCCCGCCGGTCACCCGGGGAGCTCATGACCCGTCTGGCCCCGGCCCTGCGGGCCGTGGAGGGCCAGGCCCAGGGGAACGCGTCCTGACTCAGCCGTCCCGGAGGAAGGACACCGTCTCGCGCAGGCCGTCCTCCAGGTGTGTCCAGGGCTTCCAGCCCAGCTCCTTGCCGGCCAGCCCCGCGTCCAGGGCGATCCGACGGGGCTCGCCCTCCGGCAGCGGCCCCGAGCCCGGCTCGCCGCGGAACCCGACGATCTCCGCCAGGTACCGATAGAGCTGGTTCACGGACGTCTCCAGGCCCGTCCCGATGTTGATCAGCCGACCGGACCCGCCATCCATGGCCAGGGCGAACGCGTGGACCACGTCGTCGACGAAGACGTAGTCCCGGGTCTGGTTCCCGTCTCCGTTGATCGTCGGCGTCTCTCCGGCCAGCATCATCGACGTGAAGATGGCGATCACCCCGGCCTCGCCCTTGGGGTCCTGCCGGGGGCCGAACACGTTGCCCAGAGCCAGGGCGGTGAACTCCACGCCCCGGAACCGCTGGTAGAACAGGAGGTAGTCCTCGACCACCTTCTTGGAGATGCCGTACGGGGTCAGGGGGTGGCTGCCCGGGGCCGCCGTCTCCCGGGCCGGGAGGCGCCGGGGCTCGCCGTAGATCGTCCCCCCGGATGCGGCGAACACCACCTTGCGCGTCCCGTGACGGGCCGCGGCCTCCAGGATGTTGAGCGACCCCAGGATGTTGACGTCCGCGTCGTGACGGGGGTCCTCCAGGGACGGCCGGACCCCGGACTGGGCGGCCAGGTGGAACACGACCTCCGGACGGTGCCGGTCGAACAGGGCGGCCAGGACGTCCGAGCGCACGTCGAGGTTCTCGAAGGTGAACGCCTTGCCGTACGAGCGGGCCTCGGCCAGGTTGGCGATCCTCCCCGTGCTGAGGTCGTCCACGGCAACCACCCGGCGCCCCTCGGCCAGGAGGCGGTCGCACAGGTGCGAGCCGATGAACCCGGCCGCGCCGGTCACCAGGATGGCCGTCACGACAGCGGGAGCCCCGGGTCGGCGCCGATCTCGAACCCGGCCCGCTCCCCGCGCTGGAGCCGGAACGTGCCGGCCGAGGCGATCATGGCCGCGTTGTCCGTGCACAGCTCCAGGGACGGGTAGTGAAGGGCCAGGCCGGCCCGGTCGGCTTCCTCCCCCATGCGCTGGCGGAGCCTGCTGTTGGCCACCACGCCCCCGCCCAGGAGGATGGTGCCCACGCCGTGCTCCTTCGCCGCGGCCATCGTCTTCTGGACCTGGACGTCGACCACGGCTTCCTGGAAGGACGCGGCCAGATCAGGAGCGGAGATCGGCCGGCCGGCCTGCTCCTCCCGGCGGACGTGCCGGATCACCGCCGTCTTCAGCCCCGACAGCGAGAAGTCGTAGTCCCCCGAGTCGGCCATGGCCCGGGGGAACCGGACGGCCCCGGGGTCTCCCTGCCCGGCCAGGCGGTCCAGCTCCGGGCCCCCCGGGAAGCCCAGCCCCAGGAAGCGGGCGATCTTGTCGAAGGCCTCGCCGGCGGCGTCGTCCAGGGTCTGGCCCAGGACCTCGTACCGGTGCTCCTCCGGCATGTGGGCCAGCAGGGTGTGCCCGCCGGAGACGATCAGCACCACGTACGGCGGCTCCGGCGGTCCGTGCTCCAGGAAGTTGGCGTAGATGTGGCCCTCCAGGTGGTTCACCCCCACCAGCGGGATGCCCCGGGCCAGGGCGATGGCCTTGGCCGTGGCCAGACCCACCAGGAGCGAACCCACCAGCCCCGGCCCTCGGGTCACGGCCACGGCCTCGACCTCCGGCCAGGCGATGCCGGCCTGGCGGAGGGCCAGGTCCAGCATGGGGTTCAGGCGCTCCAGGTGGGCCCGGGAGGCCAGCTCCGGGACCACCCCGCCGAACCGGGCGTGGATGTCGTGCTGGCTGGCCAGGACGTTCGACATCACCTTCAGGCCGTCCTCCACCACCGCCACCGCGGTCTCGTCGCACGAGGTCTCGATGCCCAGGACCCTCACTCGGGCCGGACCCCCTCGGGGATCTGGGCCACCAGGCCCCGGAGCAAACGGGTGTACTCGGGCGTGCGGATGTCGTCGGTCCACATCACCAGGGCGTCCTCGCCGGTCTCCTGGTAGTAGTTCTTGCGCACCCCCACCGGGCGGAACCCGAACTTCCCGTACATCCGCTGGGCCCCCCAGTTGGTGACCCGGACCTCCAGGGACACCGCCTGCCCGCCCATCTCCCGGGCGGCCTCGATCAGCTCGTACAGCAGGCGGGTCCCGATCTTGTGGCGCTGCTGGTCCGGGTCCACGGCGATCGTGGTGACGTGGGCCTCGTCCCCGTAGCACATCAGGCCACCGTACCCGACCACCTGGTCCGCCATGAGGGCCACGATGTAGGAGCGGGTCCGTCCGGCGTGGATCTCCGACAGGAACAGGTTGGGGCTCCACGGCCGGGGGTACACCTGGCGCTCGATGGCCATCACGCCGCGGATGTGGCGGCGGCGCATGGGCGCGATCCTGATCTCAGGCGATGCGCGCTCTTCGAGACCAGTTGATCTCCGCATCCGATCTCCTGACGTAATGGGGCACCACGTCGTCGGCTCGCGAGGTCTCCTCCCGCTGGAACCGGGGCACGGCCAGCTCCAGCAGGGACACCGCCTGGGGGAAGGCCCGGGAGATGGAGGCGAACTCCACCGGCGTGCCGCTGTCCTCCAGCTGGCGACGGTACAGCAGGGCTCCGTTGCCCACCAGCAGGGTTTCCTGGCGGGACGCGGCCAGCTCCGCGGCCAGGCGCTCGGGCGGACCGACCGCGAAGTCGCTCTCCCTGGCCACCCCGCCCGGGACCGGGCGGTAGAACGAGAAGAACACCTCGCCCCGCTTCCCGTCGATCACGGCCCCGATCCGGGACCGGGTGTGGCGCACCCCGAAGGCCAGGACGTCCAGGGAGCCGATGCCCACCACCGGCAGGCCCAGGACCTGGGCCAGCCCCCGGGCCGTGGCCACCCCCACCCGGAGCCCGGTGAACAGGCCGGGACCGAGGCCCACCGCCACCCCGGCCACCTGGCCCAGGTCGACCTCGGCCCATCCCAGGATGTGCTCCACGGCCGGGGCCAGGACCTCCTGGTGCCCCCTGGCCCACGACACGGTGGCCGAGGCCAGCACGCCCTGCTCGGAGCCCAATGCCACGCCGGTCTGCGGCGTGGACGTCTCGATGGCCAGGACCAGCATCAGGCCGCCTCCCAGGGGGCCAGGGCCCCGGCCAGGTCCTCCCACCGGCGGGCCCAGGACGGGCCGGCCCCCCGGACCCGGACCCGTCGCAGGTCCGTCTCCGGGTCCGCGGTCAGGGCCACCTCCAGGGAGGCCTCCGGCAGGAGGGCCTCGATGGCGTCGCCCCACTCGATGAATATCACCGCCCGAGGATCGAGGAGGTCCTCGAACCCCAGGTCCAGGACCTCCTGGACGCGCTCCAGGCGGTACACGTCCAGGTGCAGGACGGGCAGGTCGCCCCGGTACTCGCGGACCAGGACGAAGGTCGGGGAGCCCACGGGCTCCTCCACGCCCAGGGCCCGGGCCGCTCCCTGGACCAGGCAGGTCTTGCCGGCCCCCAGGTCACCGGTCAGGCTGATCACGTCGCCGGGGGCCAGGAGACCGGCCAGGGCCGCGCCCAGCTTCCGGGTCTCCTCCGGGCCGGACGTGGCCAGATCCAGCTGCCCGCCCATCAGAACAGCCCGAGCTGCTCCTCGACGGGAGCGGGGGAAGGGGCCTGGTCCAGGACCGTCTTGATCAGCGCGAAGTCCTCCCGGAGGGCAGTCATGGTGGGGCTGGCGTCGCCGCCGCCCCGGAGGGCCGCCGCGGGATGGAAGGTGGGGATCACGATACGGCCGTCCCAGGTGTGCTTCTGCCCCCGGACCCGGGAGATGGCCACCTGGCGCTCCAGGATGAACCGCGTGGCGAAGTTCCCCAACGTGACCACGACCCGAGGGTCGATCAGCGAGATCTGCTCGCGGAGGTACGGCGTGCAGGCCTCGATCTCGTCGGGGAGCGGGTCGCGGTTCCCCGGAGGGCGGCACTTGATCACGTTCGCCACGAACACGTCCTCCCGGCGGAGGCCGATCTCGCCCAGGAGGCGGTTCAGGAGCTGGCCGGCGGCGCCGACGAAGGGCAGGCCCTGGACGTCCTCGTGGTAGCCGGGGCCCTCGCCGATGAACATCAGGTCGGCGGTGGGGCTGCCGTCGCCGAACACCACCTGGGTCCGGCCCGAGGACAGCCGGCACAGTGTGCAGGTGGATGCGACGGCGGCAACCTCTTGCAGCGTGCGGCTCATGGCTCTCTCCCTGCGTCCACGGCCCGGCGGATGGCCTCGACCAGTGCCTCCTCCGCCATCGCCTCCAGGGCGGGCTGGGCGGCCTCGGTCGCGCCGGTGGCCAGGGTGAAGATAGTGTCCCCGTCCCACATCATATGGGAGGGCCGGATGGCCCTGGCAAGCGCGTCGTGGGCGGCCACCGCCAGCAGGTGAGCCCGCTCCCGGGTCAGGGCGGCGTCGGTGGCCACCACGGCCAGGGTGGTGTTCATGGGCCCCAGGGTGCCCTGCTCGGGGGCCGGCTCGTCGGGCCCGGGGAGAGCCCCGGCCAGCACGGCGCCCTCGTCGTCCACTACCTCGCCCATGGCGTTGACCACGGCCAGAGCGCCAACGGTGACTCCGTCGGCGGTCCGGGAGGCCGTCCCCAGGCCGCCGGGGGTGGCTCGCTCCGGCCCGTGGAGCTTGCCCACGGTGGCCCCGGTCCCGGCCCCCACCCGGCCCTCGGGTACCTCCCCGGATGCCGCGCCGCACGCCGCGTACCCCTCTTCGGGGCCGGGGCGGGCCGCGGGGTCCCCCACACCGAGGTCGAACAGGACCGCGGCCGGGACGATCGGCACCCGGGCCACGCCGGCGTCGAACCCTCGCCCCTGCTCTTCCAGGAAGCGCATCACGCCGTCGGCGGCGGCCAGCCCGAACGCGCTGCCCCCGGTGAGCAGGACGGCGTCCACGTGGTGAACCAGCATGCCCGGGCGGAGGAGGTCGGTCTCGCGCGTGCCCGGCGCGCCACCCCGGACCTCACCAGAGCCCACGGTGCCCGGCGGGCACAGGACCACCGTGCACCCGGTCAGGCCCTGGTGGTCGCTCCAATGGCCGACCCGGATGCCGGCGACGGCGGTGATCACCGCCGGAGAGCCGCTTCCTCGCCGGCGGGCAGGACCCTGCCCAGGTGCCGGGCCAGCACCTCGTTGAACACCCGGTGCTGCTCCATCATCGACACGTGCCCGGCCCGGGTGATCACCACGGCCTCCGCGTCGGGGAGCGCCTCCCGCAGGGCCAGGGCGCTGGTCTTGGGCGTGACCATGTCCCGGTCCCCCACCACCACCAGGGCCGGCACGGTGATCGCCGAGAGGGCCTCGCGGAGGTCCATCTCCCGGATGTCGGCGGCCGTGTGGACCCACACCTCAACCCGGGCCCGCGACGAGAGGTCGGCCAGGTAGGCCACCTGTGAGGGCGACGCGTCCGGGCCGAACTGCGTGGCCCGGGCGATCAGCAGCGAGAGGTCCGTGACCCGGGTCAGCCGGCCCCGGAGGCGCTCCACGCGGTCCAGGTCCGCGGTGAGGCGCTGGGTCAGCGGGCGGAGCGACCGCTCGATCCGCGAGCCGACGGAGCCGAAGAACTCCCGGGCGATGTCCGAGGCCGCCGTGTCGGCCAGGACCACGCCCCGGACGCGGTCGCCGAACACCGACGGGTCGCGCTCGGCCATGGCCAGGATGGACATGGCTCCCATGCTGTGCCCGACGAGCACGGCGGGGCCCTGCGGCGAGACGTGGTCCAGGACGGCCAGCAGGTCGCGGCCCATGGCCCGCACCGCGTACTCCCCGCCGGGGGGCTTGCCGGACCGGCCATGCGCCCGGTGGTCGAACAGGACGCAGCGGTACCGGTCCGAGAACGCCTTCCACTGGTAGTGCCAGGTGGTCATGTCCAGGCTGAAGCCATGCGAGAACAGCAGGACCGGAGCGTCCTCGGCCCCGGCGGCCCGGACGGCGATCCGGGTGCCGTCGAACGAGGCGATCGTGCCCAGGTCCTCGGGTGGGAGCTCCGCGAAGTCCACGCCCGCCTCCGGGTCCGGACGGGAGCGCAGGCGCCGGGCGGCGATCCTCTCGGCGGCCACGGCCGCGGCCGCGGCCCCCACGGCCACGCCCAGGCCGATGGCGGCCCGGCGCCGCCTCACGCGTCCCCCAGGTGCCGGCGGGGCACCCGGGCGCCGACCGCGCACACCACCTCGTAGCCGATCGTCCCGATCCACGAGGCGACCTCGTCCGCGGTGACCTCCTCGTCACCCTGGCGGCCGAACAGGACCACTTCGTCGGCGGGCTCCACCGGGTGGTCCCCGCAGTCGACCAGGATCTGGTCCATGGTCACGGTCCCGGCCACGGGGTGACGGCGGCCCCGGATCAGGACCCGTCCGGCGTTCGACAGAGCCCGGGCGTAGCCGTCCGCGTAGCCGATCGGCACGGTGGCCATGGTGGCCTCGCGCTCCAGGCGGTAGCGCAGGCCGTAGGAGACGGCCTCCCCGGCGGGGAGGCGCTTGACCAACGACACCCGGGAGCGCAGGGACATGGCCGGGCGGAGGCCCTCCGCCCCGACCCGTTCCGACGGCCGGAGCCCGTACATCGCGATCCCCACCCGGACCAGGTCAAGGTGCGCCTCGGGCATCGTCATGGTCGCCGCCGAGTTCGCGGCGTGGCGCAGGCGGGGGCGGAACCCGGCCCGGGCCAGGTCCCCGGCCGCGGACAGGAACCGCTCGAGCTGGCCGCGGGCCGAGGGGTCGTCCGGCTGGTCGGCCGTGGCGAAGTGCGTCCACAGGCCCTCCAGCTCGATCCCGCGCTCCACGGCGGTGCGGACGAAGGGCTCGGCCTTGTCGGGGTCCAGACCCACCCGATGCATCCCGGTGTCCAGCTTCACGTGTGCCCGGACCGCGACGCCGACCGAGGCCAGCGCGTCCAGGCCTCGCTCCGTGTACAGGGTGGGCGTCAGGCCGGCGGCCAGGGCGTCCCGCTCGGAGCCGGGCGGCCACTCGGACAGCGTGAGGATGGGGGCCTCGATCCCGGCCTCGCGGAGAGTCATGCCCTCCTCCACCAGGGCCACGCCCAGCCAGGTGGCCCCGGCCTCCACGGCGGCCCGGGCCACCGGAACGGCCCCGTGCCCGTAGCCGTCGGCCTTGACCACGGCCATCAGCTCCGAGGAGGGCGGCTTCAGAAGCCGGACGTTGTGCCGGATCGCGTCCAGGTCCACCAGGGCTTCGGTGGGGCGGTACGTCATCCGGTCACCCCCTCGATGGCCGCCGGGAGGACGTCGGCCACGTCGGAGGCCATGGCGCCCTCGGGGAGCGCCTCGCCCGAGAGGCCGTGGACGTAGGCGCCGGCGGTGGCCGCGTCGGCGCCGGTGAGGCCCCGGGCCAGGAGGGCGGCCACGGCCCCGGTCAGGACGTCCCCGGTGCCTCCCACCGCCAGCGATGGCGAGCCCGTGGGGTTGATGCGCACCTCGCCCGAGGGAAGGGCGATCACGGTGCGTGCCCCCTTGAGCAGGGTCACCGCCCGGGTCTCGGCCGCCGCCTTGCGGGCCAGGCCCACCCGGTCCTCCAGGACCTCGTCGACGGGCATGCCGAACAGCCTTGCGAACTCCCCGGTGTGGGGGGTGAGGACCACCTCGGCCGAGGCCTCGGCCAGCTCGCCGGGCCGGCCGGCGAAGGCGTTGACGCCATCGGCGTCCACCACCACCGGCGCCGGGGAGCGGCGGACCAGGTCCCGGACGAAGGCCGTGGTGGAGCCGTCTGTGCTCAGCCCGGGTCCCAGGGCCACCGCGCCGTACGCCGAGAGATCCACGTCATCCAGGGCCCCGGTGGCCACGCTGCCCTCGGGGCCCTCGGCCAGGGGGAGGAAGGTGGCCTCAGGGATCATGGCCTGGACCACCGGAACGATGCCCTCGGGGACCGCGATCCGGACCAGGCCGGCTCCGGCCCGGTACGCGCCCCGGGCCACCAGGACCGGGGCGCCGGTCATGGTCCGCGACCCGGCCACTACCAGAACCACGCCGGACCGGCGCTTGTGCGCGTCGAGGCCCCGGCGCGGGAGCATGGCTCGCACGTCGGCGGCCTCGGTCAGGCCCACGTCCGACGTGACCAGCTCCGGAGGGAAACCGATGTCGGCCACCAGCACGTGGCCGGCGTGCGCCGCGCCCGGGTACAGGACGTCTCCCAGCTTCGGCGTCCCGAACGTGACCGTGGCCACGGCGATCACGGCGGCCCCCCGAACCAGGCCCGTGTCGCCCTCCACTCCCGAGGGGATGTCCACCGCGACCGTGGGCGCAGCCGCCGCGTTGAGGGCGGTGATCGCTGCGGCGTGCGGGCCCTCGGCCACGCCGCGGAACCCGGAGCCGAACAGCGCGTCCACGGCCACGTCGGCCCGGGACAGCTCGCGATCCAGGACCTGTTCCCCGAACGCGACCACGCCCTCCCCTCCCAGGCGCCCCAGGTTCGAGGCCGCGGGCTCGCGGAACGCCTGGGGTGGATCGAACACGACCGCCGTGGCGGCCATCCCCCACCCGCGGAGGATGCGCGCGGCGACCAGGCCGTCGCCGCCGTTGTTGCCCTTGCCGCACACCACCACCGCCCGGCGCCCGTACGCCCCGCCCGCGGCCCGGACCGCCTCCCGGGCCACGGCCACGCCGGCCCGCTCCATCAGCGTGGCGATGGAGACGCCGCGGGCCTCGGTGGCCCGGTCCAGGACCTGGGTCTCGGCGGCGGTGAGGACCGGCCTCACGACTCCCCCACCGCCACGCAGAACGCGGCAGCCATGGCCCGCTCGTGCGAGAACGAGACCAGGACCTGGCGCACACCTCGCTCCTCGGCCCGGAGCTTCGCCTGGCCCTCGAGCAGGATCACCGGCGCCCCGGAGCGGTGCCGGCCCACGCTGATGTCGTGGTACCGAAGACCGCGGATCCCGCCCAGGGCCTTGATCGTGGCCTCGCGGGCCGCCCACCGGGCGGCGTAGCGCTCGGCGGGACTGGCCTTCGACTCGCAGTACGCCACCTCGGCCGGGGTGAACACCCGCTCCCGGAACCGGGGGTGCCGGTCCAGCATCCGCCGGACCCGGTCGATGTCCACCAGGTCCACGCCGATGCCGACGACGTCCACGCCGGCTCCTACTCCACGGTGACGGACTTGGCCAGGTTCCGGGGCTGGTCCACGTCGCAGCCCCGCAGCTTGGCGATGTGGTACGCCAGGAGCTGGAGGGGGACGGTGACCGGCACCGGCGACAGCAGCTCGTGGGTCCGGGGGACGTGCAGGACGTGGTCGGCGTACCGCTCGATCTCCGTGTCGCCCTCGGTAGCCACGGCGATGACCTCGGCCCCGCGGGCCCGGACCTCCTGGATGTTCGAGAGCATCTTCGGGTACACGTGGCACTCCGTGGCCACGGCCACCACCGGCACGCCATCCTCGATCAGGGCGATGGGGCCGTGCTTGAGCTCGCCGGCCGGGTAGCCCTCGGCGTGGATGTAGGAGATCTCCTTGAGCTTGAGCGCGCCCTCCAGGGCCGCGGGGTAGGCGGTGTGGCGGCCGATGAACAACACGTCCCGGTGCTCGTGGAACCGCTCGGCCAGGGCCCGGACCTGTTCGTCCAGTCCGATCGCCGTATCCACCTGGTCGGGCAGCAGCGCCATCTGGTCCAGGACCTCGGCGATCTCCCGCGGGTACATCATCCCCCGCACCTGGGCCAGGTACAGGGCCACCAGGTGCAGGGCCACCATCTGGGTGGCGAACGTCTTGGTGGCTGCCACCCCGATCTCCGGGCCGGCGTGGGTGTAGAGGACGGCGTCGGACTCGCGGGCCACCGAGGACCCCACGGTGTTGCTGATGGCCAGGACCCAGGAATGCTGGCGCTTGGCGTGGCGCAGGGCCTCCAGCGTGTCGATGGTCTCGCCGGACTGGGAGACGGCCAGGGTCAGGGTGTTGCGGTCCAGCACGGGGTCCCGGTACCGGAACTCGCTGGCGATCTCGATCTCCACGGGGAGACGGGCCCAGTGCTCGATGGCGTACTTGGCCACCAGGCCCGCGTGGTAGGCCGTGCCGCAGGCCACCACGAACACCTTGTCCACGGCCCGGACGTCTTCGTCGCTCATGCGCAGCTCGTCCAGGACCAGGCGACCCTCCCGGGTCCGGCCCCGGATGGTGTCCCGGATGGCCGTGGGCTGCTCGTGGATCTCCTTGAGCATGAAGTCGTCGAAGCCGTCCTTCTCCGCCCGGCGGATGTCCCAGTCCACCTCGATCGGCTCGGCGTGGACCTCGTTGCCATCCAGGTCGGTGATGCGCACGGCGTCGGCCCGGACCTCGACCATCTGCCCGTCGGCCAGCGGGATGATGCGCCGGGTCCGGTCCAG
>Ga0214471_10003801_pt1 | contig 11677 bp, 12 predicted proteins | sample RVTome_5_FD_207665 | JGI IMG/M metagenome (GOLD analysis project Ga0214471, IMG submission 207665) | Soil microbial communities from uranium-contaminated site in the Upper Colorado River Basin, Wyoming, United States - RVT142D155 | ecosystem: Environmental > Terrestrial > Soil > Contaminated >... | reverse complement strand
AGGCGCTCGGCGCGATCCAAGTCCCCCGCCCACGCCACCACGCGAGCCCGTCCTGCCAGGGCGTCCGCCCGTCCCGGCGCGAGCGCCAGCACAGAATCGTAAAGAGTCTCCGACTCCCGGGTGCGTCCCGCCCACGCCAGCACCCGCGCGTGCGCGACCATGATGTCGCCGTCCCTGGGCTCGAGGCGGCGCAGCCGCTCGAATCGCCGCAGCGATCGCTGGAGCTCTCCGTCCCAGCTGTCCAGAATCGCGAGCCGGTAGAGGGCTCGCACATTCAACGAGTCGCGCCCCAGTGCCTGCTCGTAGGCAGCGCGTGCCGCGCGGTAGTCGCCCCGGGCGAAAGCGGCTTCGGCCTCTGGGAGCTGAGCGAGGACTGCCCCGGGTGTCATGAGGGTCCCGGCCGCCACGAGTGCCAAGAGTCGCGCGCGATTCACCACGATCCCCAAAGCCGTTGCATGGCGTAGTAGGCGGGCTTCAACCGCTCGTGCCAGACCGGCTCGTCCCACGAAGCCCACGCGAAGGTGGGGGTGACCGGGATGCGGGCGCGAACGGCACCGCTACGCCGATCGACGGCCCGGACGGCGAAGCGGAACCCGTCCGTGGTGGTCGTGGGAAACGGTGTCCGATCGGTCACGCGCCGCAGCACCTGCCGGGACGAGGGATCCGTCACGTTGAGCAGGTTCCAAGGCAGGCGGATCTCGATGAGGCCCGCGCTCGGGTCCGCGTACCAGTCAGCGAGGGACGTTTCCCCGGCGCGTCCGTGACGCAGCCGTCCGCGATTCACGCCCCGCGCCGCGAACATCGTCCTGTCGCGCGAGACGCGGAATCGGTTCGTCGCGACGAATGCAGAATCCCACCAGATGGCCGCCCTCCGACTCTCCACGTCGGCGTCGTCCTGGTAGAACGGGTCCAAGCCGGTGGGGAGCATCCCGGCCCGAGGACCCAGGTAGGGGTTGTACCGGGGGGTGATGCGCAGCTCGGCGTCGGACCGTCCCCGCAGCGTGACCGCGAACTCCAGGCCGATGATGCTCGAGTCGGCGGACAGCGGGAAACGGAAGGCACCGCGGTCGGATCGGTAGGTATCGATCCCGATCTCGAACAGGGTGGAGTCGGCATCCCAGGAGGCGCCGAGCGCTACGTAGAGGTAGGCCGGGTCGGCGCCAACGCGGAGCGTCAACGCCCCGTCGCGCGCGAGCTCGCGCAGCGCGCGCCAGGCTGCCGGGGGACCGCCGGGGGTCGGCCGCGTGGCGAGCCCCGCGTATTGCCCCAGCAGGCCGTAGTGTTGCTCCGGTCCCATGACGTTGTGCCAGTGCGGGGTCCGCTCGGGCGGTGCTTCAAGATCGATCACCACCCAGCTGTGCTTGAACCACTCATCGAGCCACGCGAACAGGATGCCCCCCGCGAGGCCGGCATCGCGGATTTCGCGGGTGAGCCGCACGTCGATCTCCGCCATCGCCTGCTCGTCGTGGCCGCCGTGGTGCCGCCCGTCGGCGTCGAGATGCGCGACGCCGCGTGACGACGGCACGCCGTACTCGGCGATGAGCACCGGGCGCCCATGGTGGTGCCGCCGGAGATCTCGCAGGTACCCGTAATAGCGCGACGGTCCCTCAGGGGTGCGGGCGGTTCGGTATGCCGAATCCAGGCCGATGAAGTCCGGGTAGTACGGGTAGGCGTGGTAGACAGCGAAGTAGCCGGCGGGATTGGCCGCAGTCACCCGGATCCGCATGGCGTCGAGCGACTCCGCGTCGTTGTCGTATTCCTTGAGCCGCGTTTTGGTCGGCAGGCCCAGGCGCCGACGGATGGCCCGTTCCTCGGCCCGAGTGGGCTCCGTGGTGTGTCGGAGCGGGTCGAGCGTGGGCCAGTTGGTGTACGCGACGGGGCGCGCGGCGCGGTAGGTCTCCCACTCATACGCCATGACGTAGTCGCACTGCTCGGCCATCCAGACCTCCGCCGGCGTGCCGTGGTCGACCGCGAGGAACCGTCCGTCGTACCTGGAGCGCTGGCGCCGCAGCTGGTTGAATCCGTGAATGGTCGCCGGCTCCCATTCGCGCCCGATGATGTACGCGAGCACGCGATCCGACACGTCCACGTCGTACAGGCCGAATGCGTGACCCGGGCGGGCGCCGATGGCGGCACGGCCGTGCACCACGTCCACGACCCGCCGTATCTCGGTGCGGAACTCTTTTTTCCAGACCGGATGGTCGTAGTCATCTCGGGGCGGCGGCTCGGTCCAAACGCCGTGGACCAACCAGAGGGGGCGGTCGGGATGTGCGTCGTTCCAGCGACGCAGGGCGCGATAAAAGGCGGGCGGATGAATGGTGTACAACCGGATCGCATTTGCGTTGGCCGTGCCGATGAGGCGCACCCAATGATCGTAAGTGGAGTCGTCGGCGGGGAACTGGGACGGGAACCGGCCTGGTCGCGCGGCGCCCAGGTTGATGCCGCGGACGTAGAGCGGACGCCACACGTCGCCCACGCGTATCTCGAACGACTCCCCTCGGGTGCGCACGGGGACTTGGGGCTCTAGGGGTGGCGGCGGCGCCGGAGGGGCCAGGCCGCTGTCCACGCCGATCGCGAGAAGCTGGTCAGCCGCGTCGCGGTAGTGTGGGGCGAGGCGCAGCGTGCGTCGCCAAGCCGCTACGGCTGCTTCGCGGCGGCCCAACCGGTGGCGCGCGAGCCCTAGCCCGTACCACGCATCTGCCAGCGCGCCATTCGCCGTGAGCGCTCGCCGGAACACCGTCTCGGCCTCTCGGGGATGGCCTTCTCGAATCCGCACGAAGCCCATCCCGACCAACGCGCCCGGGTGCCCGGGACAAACGGAGTCCGCGCGGGCGAAGTACCCAACCGCCGGGGCGAGGTCCCCGCGGCGATACGACCGCCACCCGGCCTCCGTCGCGGCATCCGCCCGCCCCGGGCAAACCGCGGCCTGCAACAGGAGGACCGCGGCTGCCGTCACGACTGCGTCGCGAACCCCTTGCGCACCATCTCTCCCCATGTGTGTCGACTCCTGAAGACCGTCCAGAAGGCCCGCAGCCGCCACAACACCGTCCATTGGCGATACCCGAAGTTCTCGAGCGCAGCCCAGCCGACGAGGCGTACGAGATCCCGCACGCGACCGTAGCGCCGGAAGCTGATTTCCTCGAGCGCCACGGCCCACAACGAGAGCATCATGCCGTAGCCCCACGCCACGACGAAGAAGAGCTGAGCGAACGGCCACTCCACGAAGCCCAGACCGACCCCGACGGCCGTGATCACGTAGCCGAACACCTCGACCGCCGGAGCCAGCATCTCGCCAAAAAAGAAAAACGGCATCGCCACGACGCCCAAACGGCCGTAGCGGGGATTGAAGAGCAGATCCCGGTGCTGCCACATGCTCGCAATGAGGCCCTTGTGCCAGCGCTCGCGCTGGCGGCGCAGGATTTTCGTCGTGGCGGGGACTTCGGTCCACGCGACGGGGTCCGGGATGAACGGCATGTAATCGGGCGACTTCTGCTGACGGAGATGGCGCCGCAGGCGGATGACCAGGTCCAGGTCCTCCACGACCGAACGAGTCTGATAGCCCTTGATCTCGAGCAGATGGCGGCGCGAGAACATGCCGAAGGCGCCGGAAATGATCAGGCTGCCCCCCAAACGGTTCCAACCGAGTCTGCCGAACAGGAAGGCCCGAAGGTACTCGACGACCTGGACGCCGGTGAGGAAGTGGCGTGGGACTCGCGGCTCGGTTACGCGGTTGTTTTCGACGGTACATTCGTTGGCCACCCGAACCGTTCCCCCGGCCGCCGCCACCCGACTGCCCAGCATGAACGGCCGCATCATGCGCAGCAGCGCGTCGCGCTCGATCAGCGTGTCGGCATCTACCGCGATCACGTAGGGCCAGCGGGCGGCATTGAGCCCGGCGTTGAGCGCGTCCGCCTTGCCGCCGTTGTCTTTGTCGATTACGAGCAGCTGGGCGTACCGTCGCGACCGGTAGTAGCCGCGGACCCGCGCGGTCTTGATGACGATCGACATGGCGGGGGGTACTTCGTAGAGCTCGAATGCCTCGCCGAGAACATCCATGGTGTCGTCCTGCGACCCGTCGTTGACGACCACCACTTCGTACGTGCGGTACTGCAGTCCCAGCAGGGCGGTGACGCTGGCCACGATCGACACGCGCTCGTTATGCGCCGGGACCAAGATCGCCACCGGTGGCAGGACGTCAGAACGCATCAGCCGCGCGAAATCGTCATCCTCGGCCAACCGCGTCTGCTCCCAGATTTCCGGAATCGAGTAGATGAGGAGCATGGCGTAGAACGAATTCAGGAGCACGAAGTAGATCAGCACTGCCCAAGCGGACCAGAGAGTGAACTGCTCGCCGGCGGCGCGGATCATCGCTGGTACTCTGCCAGGGCGGCTGGCGGCAGCCCCAGGACAAGTCGCGCCATGTCACGCGCGAAGGCGTCGGGCCCGATTTCCGCCGCGAGGAGCGCGTCGCGCCCGACGGGGCCCGAACGCGCCAGCGCCAGGGCTCCTCGAAGGCGCACCCACCACGACGCGTCCTGCAGCCCTCGCTGGAACAGGTCGACCGTCGCCGCGCCGACCTTCCCGAGCGATTGGATCGCCTGAGCGCGGACCTGCCAGGCCTTGTCCGCGGCGAGCCGCCGGAGCGCACCGAGGCTCTCGCCGCCGGGGTAGCTGCCGAGCGCTCGGGCAACCGCCACGCGCACTTCGAAATCGGGGTGTTCGGCCAGCTCGGTGATCGGAGCCCGCAACTCGGGCGCGCTGACGCGTCCGGCGAGGTCCACGTAGGCGGCGAGCCCCGGCCGATTGCGCGAGCCCGCGAGGTACTTCGCCACGATGGCCGGCAGGCCCGAACGCACGCGCTGCAGCGCCGCGGCGGCGAAGGCCTGGACCGTAGGCGCGAGGTGAGGCAGACGCTCGAGCACCCCGGCGAGTAACGCAGTACTCTGGACGTGTTCGAGCGCGCTGATCACGGCGATGACCACCGCTGGGTGTTCGTCCCCCAGGAGCCGCAGCAATAGGGGTGCATCCACGGGGCGCCCGGCCACGGCCAGCAGGCGTCCCGCGTCGAGCCGGCGCCACCAGTAGCGCGACTGACCCCCTCGTCGAATGGCCTGCACCCACGACTGGTTGGCCACGGCCGTCGTGAGCCGGCGCCAGATCTCGGGCGACGTGCGACCGGCGTAGTGAATCAACGTGTCGAGCGCCACGTGACGCGGGAGACGGCGCAGATGCCGCAGGATGCCGGCCGAGGGGGCGTCGCCCCCCATGAAGGCCCGCCACGCCTGGTCGACGTCGGCCTTGGGGCCGGCGGTGCGCGCCCGCCGCCGCACCCAGAACAGGCGCGTGAGCGCGATCATCACCACCAGCGCGACGAGGAAGGCCGCCTGTACGCCCGCAGCGATGATGAGAAAATCGAGGCTCGTCATTGGGGCGGTTCGAGCACGGCCCCAAGATGGGAAGTCGGCCGGAAAGCGCCATACCCAGCCGCCCGTGTGAGGGTATATTGGCTGCAGGAAGCACAATTCTGACCGCGGGAGGGCCGACCCATGAAACGACCTCTCGACGTGGTGGTGCAGGACGGGCTCTACGGTGGTGTGCTGGCAGGCGCCGTAGTCGCCGTGTGGTTCTTCGCGGCCGATGCCATCGCCGGAGTCCCGTTCCGTACGCCCGCCGTACTGGCCTACCTCTTCTTTCATCGCGAGACGTTGGAGATCTCAGTCGAGCTGGTGGCGTTCTATACGATCTTGCATCTCGGCGTTTTCGCGGCCCTCGGGATCGCGACCGCCTGGGTGCTCGCGGCGTTCGAAGCTCCGCCCAGCCTACTCAAGGGCGCCGCGTTCGGCGTTCTGGTCCTGGACCTCATGTTTTACGGCGCGTTGCTATGGACCGGTGCGCGCATTCTCGGCGTCCTGCCGTGGCCCCACGTTCTTGGGTCGAACATCGTGGGTGGCATGGCGCTGATGGCGTACTTGCATCGGGCCAGCCACGACGAGCGCCCCTTCGGCTTGGCGGTGCTGAGGGGTCACCCGCTGGCGAACGACGGCGCCGTCACCGGCCTGGTGGGCGCCGCGGCCGTCGCGCTGTGGTTCCTCGCGCTCGACGTCGCCGTGGGGCACCCGCTTCGCACGCCGGCCGCCCTCGGGTCCGCGTTGTTCCTCGGCGCGCAGGGTATGGGGGAGGTGCGCACCGACCTCGGGGTCGTCGCCGCCTACACCGTGCTCCACGTCGGGGTCTTCATCGCCATCGGCATGGGTCTCGCGTGGCTAGCCCGTCAGGTCGAGCGTGCACCCCAATTCCTTCTGCTCGTCGTCCTGGCGTGCATCGTGCTCCAAGCCCTGGTCGTGCCCGCGATGGCCTTGACCGCGGAGTGGGTGCTGGGCACGCTGGGTTGGTGGTCCGTGGTCGTCGGGAACCTGTTCGGAGTGGGGAGCATGGCGGCCTGGATCTGGCTGAAGCATCCAGGGCTGCGACGCGTGCTGCAGCAACCAATGGAAGTGCGCACTTGAGTTGAGCGGCGAAGGGGACGTCGGGCTATGCCTTACATGCCGGTTCGCGCGGCGGGTCACCAACCGCCGGGGCTCGGTGTTCTTCCGCTGCGGGCGGGCGGAGACGGATCCGCGGTTTCCGAGATACCCGCCGCTGCCGGTGCTCGAGTGTGAAGGTTTCGAAGCGGGTGAACCACCGCCCCGAGCGCTAGAGCGCGACGCCCGGGGCGGGTGAGCCTAGACGTCTGGACGTCTAGACGTCTAGTTGCCGTACACAGCGACGCCGTAGAAGCACGGTGATGTGGCGCAAGTCGCCATGATCACCTTCACGCGGAACCGCGCCGTGCGGAGCGGGCGAACCTCGACGACTGGATAGTCGTCGGTTTCGATGTCCGAGTCGACCTCGTTTCCGTCCGCATCGAACAGGCGGAGATCGAGGTCCGAACAGTCCTCGTCGCAGACGCCCAACAGGGCGTACGAACGCCCCGCGTCGAGTTCCAGCGTGACGTACTCGCCTTCGTCGTCATCGAGCGACCCTTGCTTGATCTCATGGGTGCGCGCGTATCCACGATCCGACAGCACATCGGTATAGCGACTCAGCTGAGTGCTGACCTGCCGTTGCCACCGACTGTCCTGCGCCGCCGCCGCGGGCGCCAACACCGCGACTCCCACGAGGGCGGCGAGCATCGACCTGAGCATGGCTCCCCCGAATGAGGTGGACGAACACCGGGGCTCGTGAGCACGCGAATTCTGTGCCGATGGGGGCGGTGCATCGCATGTGATTGATGGGGCTGCGGTTGGCTGCGTGGTGCGCCGTCTCACACTCGCTCCGCTATTGCAAGTTGCGCCCCCACTCCCCACTTTGGGCCGACTTCTGCCGACTCCTGCTTCCCGGAGTGGATAGATGGTCATTCAACACCGTCGGATGGACCGCACCACCCTGTTCCTGTTTCGCAACTTCGAGCGGATCTTCACGTTGCTGCTCGTCGGGGCAATGGTGGGCATCCACTATTTGGTCGAGCAGAAGTTCGCATTCCTGAGCTTCTATTATCTGCCCATGATCCTCGCCGGGTTCTTCGGCGGCCGGCGCTTCGCGGTGGTGTCGGGCGTCTTCGTGGCGCTCCTCGTCTTCTTCTTTCAGGGTCTCATGGGGCTCGGTATGGAGCCGGGCTTCACACTTGAGGCTCTGATGACGCTCGTGCCGTGGGCTGGTTTCCTGATTCTCACCGGCTACGTCGTGGGCGGCCTGGCTGAGCAGCGGGCGGCGCGGCTCCAGGACGTGAAGAACGCCTACCTCGCGACGCTCGAGCTCCTGACGCTGCACATCGAGTCGGCGGAACGGCAGCAGCAGGGACACTCGAAGCGTGTCTCGGACCTCGCCGTGGCGATCGCCAAGCAGCTGCGGCTCCAGGACCCAGACGTCGAGGATCTCCGGATCGCGGCGCTACTGCACGAAGTGGGCGCCAAGGACCACCGCCTCCTCCAGCTCTTGTCGCGGTCGGTGGCGGACGCGGCGGTGCCGATCGGGCGCGCCATGCACGGCGCGGCCCAGATCATGGCCGAGTACGGCCACTACTACGAGATTGTGGGTGAGGAGTGGGACGTCGACGCGCTGCCGCTGCCACAGACCGTGAAGATCCTGGCCGTGGCCGACGCGTTCGAGACGCTGCAGATGGCCACGCCGGTGCGCCCCGCGTTCCCGAAGTGGACTGCGCTGGAGGAGCTGGAAAAGGGCGCCGGCAAGACGTTCGCGCGCGATGCGGTGAAGGCGCTGCGGGCGACGGCCGGAGGGCCGGAGATCGCGGGCGCGCTAGCCGAGCTGCGCGCCGGCTAGCTCCCGCCCTGATCTCTGCGGCCGCTGGCGACACCCGCCGCCACGCCCGCACCGAAGAGCGCGACCGTGCCGGCGCCGATCACAGGCAGAAGCGCTGCGGGGCCGGCGATGAGAGCCGCCGCGGCTACGCCGGCGACGATGGGGGCAGCTGGTTTCTGTATGGCGTCAACGAATCGTAGCCGACGGCGCACGAAGGTTCGCGTCCAGTAAAACCCCGCGCCCGCTGCGGCGCCGGCGATCAGCAGTGACAAGAGTAGCATCGATGTTCCTCCGCGGTCCCCTACGCAACTTGCGACCATGCTGTTTCGGACGCAATCGGGGCCTAGGCCTTGGGGGAATCGCCACCGTGACATCACAACGGGACGCGGTAGACGGCGCGCAGCTGATGAAGATCGCGGGGCTCGTGGGCCCCGCCTGCTTCGCGATCCTGACCATGCTCTGGGTCTTGCTCCTGACACAGGAGAAGATCCCCGCGTGGCTGTTTCTGCTCCTGCTGCTCGCCAACATACCCATTTCCGCCGCCGTCGTGTGGATCGTGTACCAGGCACTAACCGGTGAGGCGACGGGCTTCGCGCGCGCGATCCTTTCGGCCCGCGACATCCCACCGCCGCGCACCTATCCGCACCAGGAGGTGCTCGTCGTTCAGGGGAAGTACGCCGCAGCGGCGGACCTTTATCGGGACCATGAAAGTGGAGCTGGCGCGCTTCGGGGACCGCTATCGGGGCACGGCGGCCGGCGACGCGGCGCTGCGGGAGCTCAAGGTTTTGAAGGCCGAAGGTACTCCGCGGGAATCGTGAGCCCCGCGCGCTCCGCGTCCCAGAAGATGGATACCACCCACCAGCGATTCCCGTCCTTCAAGAGCTGGATGCTGTTGATCCCGCGGCTGAACGGAGCGGAGTCCTGCGCAGTCCGGTAGGAAGCGTACGAGCTGAAGGCGTGCGCGACGGTGCCGAATTGCTCCGTCGTTCGCGCCAGCTCCTTTTCGAAGAACCCGTTCTGCTCGAAGAACCGGCTGGTCCGGCCAATGTACCCCTCGACGTCGAGCACGAGCGCTTCGGCTCCGCCGTCGGGCTTCGAGCGCGCCGGGATGAGTCGCGCGCCCGGGGCGAACAGCGACCGGAAACGGTCCCAGTTGCGCACCTGGCCCGCCGGGCCCGAAATAACGTCGTAGAGGGCCGCGAGAATGGCATCGATGGAAGCGACCTCGGCAGCGTTGCTGGGTGGCGGAGAGGTTTGCTGCGCACCGAGGACGGGCGCGAGTAGCAGGCCGAGCAGGGCGAGCGAATGGCGCGTCATGACGTCCTCTCGTGGCGAATGCCTGCTGCTCGGTGCCGGTCGAACCACCAGGCCCAGAGCGGGAAGACCCAACCGATGAGGGCTCCCCACGCGAGCGCGGGTGGCGGGGGAGATGGGGCCGAACTCAGGGCGTCGGCTGTATAGAAGAGCGCGAGAAGACCAACGAACGACCAGAAGGCGAAGCGGCCGACTGGATCGAGCGCCCGCGTGGTACGCGAATAGAGCCAGACCGCCCCGACCAACAACAGGCTCTCGACCGCGATGGTCGCTGTCGGGGCGTTCCATAGCCCCAAGCCGAACAGTTGCTCGCCACCAGGATAGAGCGGCAGGTCAGGGCGGTGCGTGATCCAGTCCATGACCCAGTGGCTCACGACGCCCGCAGCGATCGCGATCGCCCCCGCGCGGTAGCGAGTGCGGCTCCAGTACAACCCGGCAAAGGCCGCCGCCCACACGATCGACATCACCAGGCTGTGCGACCAGGGATAATGCTCGAGGACGAGGTCGTTGAACGCGGTGATGCCCGGCTGGATCCGCACGCGCTCCCAGCCGAGCAACAGGAAGATCGGCCAGAGGAGATCGAGCAGCAGCGGAGCCGCGATGAGCGCGCCGAGCGATGCATTTGGCGCCACCCGCTTGGCGGCGAGGCCCACGGCAAAGTGTCCGATGAACAACCGGCCCTCCTACCAGCGGATTGCGGCGCTCGCCCAGGTGAACCCGGAGCCGAAGCTCGTTAACAGCACCAGGTCGCCGCGCGCGAGCCGGCCCTGGTCCAAGGCTTCATCGAGCGCGATGGGAATCGACGCCGCGGTGGTGTTGCCGTACTTGTGAATGTTCGCGAACACCTGGTCCTCCCGCAGGCACAGACCCTTCGCGACCATCTCGATGATGCGGAGATTCGCCTGATGAGGCACCAGCAGCTTGATGTCCTCGATCGACAGACCGTTCGCCCGCAGCGCTGCGTGCACGGATTGCGGCATGAGCGTGGACGCGAACTTGAAGACGTCCCGGCCTTCCATGTGCGGGAGGTGGAACCCCTGGTCCAGCAGCTCGTGGCTCACGAACGGGTCGTGCGCCAGCCCGGGCCCGTCCACCCACAGCTTCTCGGCATGTCGCCCGTCCGCAAAGAGGTGGGTGGAGAGCACGCCCCGGCGGGAATCCTCCGTCGGACCCAGGATCGCGACGCCGGCGCCATCCCCGAACAGCACGGCGACGTCGCGTCCCCGTGTGGTCTTGTCGAGCCCCCGCGAGTGGACCTCTGCGCCCACCAGAAGCACGCGCTTGTACTGGCCGGTGCGAATCCACGCATCGGCGATCGACAAGCCGTAGACGAATCCGCTGCACTGATTCCGGACATCGACGGCCGGAATGTCCGTGAGCCCCAGCGCACACTGCAGGAACACGCCATTCCCCGGCTCGAAGTGGTCCGGCGTACAGGTACAAAAGATGATGCAGTCGAGGTCGGATGCCTGGAGGTCGGCTTTGGCGAGCGCCTTGCGCGTCGCGTCGAAGGCCAGCGACACGCCCGTCTCGCCTTCGGAGACCCAGTGTCGGGTCTTGATCCCGCTGCGCTGGACGATCCACTCGTCGGACGTGTCCATGATCCGCGCGAGGTCGTCGTTGGTGACCACCCGTGCTGGGACGTGAAAGCCGGTCGCGATGAACTCGGTGCGGGGCATCCGAACCTCGGGTTCGTATTGCGGGGCCGCGGAGACGGGGGAAGATTTCGCGTCCGACTCCGGAAAGCAAGGGAGCACATGGATCTGCGAGTCAGCACCGTTCAGCTCCGCGCCGTCCAGGGCGCCAAACACCTGCCAGACGTCCTGAAGGCGGTGCTCGAGCACGCCTCGCCGGACGGCGACGGGTTCGCATTACGTCTCACGTATGAAGAGGCCACGGCGCTCAACGAGCTGTGCGCGTGGAACGTGCACACGGACGCTCAGGGGAACGTCGCTCCGGAATCGCAGGTGTTCGACGACCTCGTACGCGCGATCATCACGCATCCTGACTACTAGACGCCCAGACGCGTAGACGCTCAGAAAGGCACGCTCCCTATGAGATCTAC
>Ga0214471_10003797_pt1 | contig 11682 bp, 16 predicted proteins | sample RVTome_5_FD_207665 | JGI IMG/M metagenome (GOLD analysis project Ga0214471, IMG submission 207665) | Soil microbial communities from uranium-contaminated site in the Upper Colorado River Basin, Wyoming, United States - RVT142D155 | ecosystem: Environmental > Terrestrial > Soil > Contaminated >... | reverse complement strand
TCGCGTTGTCAAAAAAGGTTCCTTGAAGCTCAGCCTCTTTTGGTAATGCCTTTGCTATGATCTGTCTTGCATCCTCTTCTGTTTTTCTGATTGATTCTTCGGTTCTAACAACAATTCTTTTTTTGATGACATTGACCAGATCAGAGATAATCTCATTGTGTTCCATCAGGTACAGGGGGGATTTTGTGTAAAGGGCAATTCGTGGCCCCTCATAATCAATTTTGCTTACTTGGGCTTCTTTTGGAATACTTTGCAGTATGGTGGCCATTACGCTTTGGGCTGTTGAATGTATTTCCTTCTCCTGTTGTTTTCTTTGCATTAAATCACTATAACGTTATGATGGCCTTCTTCTGCTCTTTTGTTAAGAGACGAAATCCATCTTTATCAATAATTGCAACATTGATTCCATCACCTGTACCAATGTTTCTGACAATTGCTGCCTTTACAGCACGTAACGCAATAACCTTAGCTTCTTCAACTTTGAGGTTATCACTATACTCATCTTCTAGTACCCCATATGCCACTGGCGAGCCACTTCCTGTTGTGACATATTTTTTTTCTTCCACTGAGCCAAACATGTCGATGTTTACTAGCGCAGGACCTTCTTTATCATATCCACCAATGAGAATATCTGCAATGAACGGATACCCTCTGTTTTGATGAAATAGCAGTGAGCACAATCTTGCGAGGGATCTAATGGGAATGTCCTCATTTTTTTGTACCTTGTGTATGTTTGCATGGTATCGTAAGACATCCGTTATGTTTTGTGCATCTGCAACTCCTCCCGCCATAGTCATACCGGCGTGTTTTGCAATCTGTTGAATTTTCATGGTGTTGTTGTTTGCAATAAAATAGCCTGCGCTTGCACGCATGTCTGCGCACAATACTATACCGTTACTTGCCTTAATACCAACGGTAGTTGTTCCGTGTAAAATCTTCTCCTCTACATTATTAGATGACAAATAAAATAACTCCTAGATAATCTGAGATGGTTTACACCCTTTTAAATAACTTTTTGTTGGGGGGGAAGTTGATAAGGAGTAAATTCATCAACAACTTGATGCAAGACACTCCTTCACACACAATGGAACTTCCACGCCTGATTGTGGTCGGAGAAAAAAACATTGGTGATTTTGGGGAATTCTTGCGTTCTCTAGGTAAGCCAAAAAAGGTTTCAGTTATTGCAGGACCACATGTACAGAAAATTGTTAAAAAGAAACTTCAAAAATCGCTTTCTGAATCAAAAATAAGGTCAATTTGGCATGGCCCAAAAGACAACGACGAAAAATCAATACGCCAAGTTCAAAACGAAATTAAAAAAGACAAAAGCGATTTGATTATTGGAATTGGAGGCGGTCGCTCCGTTGACGTTGCAAAGATGATCGCATTTAACCTACAAAGGCCATTTGTGAGCGTGCCAACAGCAGCTTCACATGATGGGATTGCAAGTCCTTTTGTATCTATTCGGGGAGAAAGACCACACTCTCTTGTTGCAACCGCTCCGCTCGGGGTTTTTGTTGACATTGACATCATAAAGAGAGCGCCAAAGAGACTTTTGGCAAGCGGTTGCGGCGACCTTGTCGCAAAAATTACTGCAGTAAAAGATTGGGAAATAGGACGAGACAAGACAGGCGAATATTTTGGCAGATATTCCGCAAATTTGGCATCTATGAGCGCAAAAATTTTGGTCGAGGCTTCAGAAAAGAAAAAGCATCCAGACATTAGAGAAGTAGTTGAAGCCTTGATCAGTGCTGGAGTTGCTTCATGCATAGCTGGTAGCAGTAGACCTTGTTCTGGCTCAGAGCACCTGTTTTCTCATGCATTAGACAAGATTGCACCTGGAGTCGGTCTCCATGGAGAAAAGTGTGGAATTGGTGCTATTCTGATGGCAAAATTGCAGGGCCAAGATTGGAAAAAAATCTCAAAAACTCTGAAAAATGCTGGAGCACCAACAACTGCAAAAGAGATTGGTCTGAAACGGAATCTGCTTGCAAAGGCACTAATCATTGCACAATCGCTTCGACCAGAAAGATATACCATCCTAAAAGAAGTTCATATGACAAAAACAAAAGCACTAGATCTTGCAAAAAGTACTTGTGTAATTTAGGCTGCCTTGGTTTCTAGGGGGACTTCTTTATTTTTTTCTGTCTTTTTGTTATTATAGGTTTCAATAAAGTTGATTTTTTCAAGAGTTGGAATAAACTTGAAAACATCTATCTGAATAAAATGTTTAATAATTCGTAATCCTTCTGCGCCAAAGATCTCCTCAGGAATTACAACATCAAGAGAACTACCATTTAGTTTCGAAACAATCTTGGAATCCTCCACAGGTATGTGTCGCTTTAACATAGCTGTTATCTTTTCTTCATCAGATTCTAGCGATTTTAAGATGTTAACATCATAGATGATCGTTTTCCCCGCAAATCTGTGGTTAAAGTCAACTTGGACTCTACCAGAACCAATAAACCTCACTATGCCGGTTTTTTGATCTATCTCTATTGTGTCTCCAACAGAGACCTTCTCAGCATCTTCACCTAGTTTACGTAACGGAATCATTCTAACTTTGGAGGGATCTCGTTCACCAAAGCCTTTGTCTGGCGTAACCTCAACTGTGAGTTTGTCCCCGGCCTTTGCATTAGTAAGTGCATCATCAAGACCCTTGATGACCCAAGACTCTCCAACAGAGACTAGTTTTGGTTGGTACTTGAGATTGGCTTCAAGGATTGAGTGTTTTTTTGCCTCTTCTTCAATGGTTGTCTCAAAAACCTCGTTTGAATCCTTAACTTTTGCAGTGTAATCAATTAAAATTAGTGAGCCTTTAATGAAAGTCAACGCGATCCGTCTTCGAATTTCCTAATATAAGTATAACAGAAGCTAAAGTGCTTTTAGTTTTTCTTCAGCAACTTTTAGTGCGTCCACTGATTTGGTTTTGTATCCCATCATCTCAAGTGTAGAGCCGATTGCCGAAATTGTTCTCATTACATGGTATCTTTGCACTTCGCCCATACAACCAACTCTGAACACTTTGCCTTTTAGATCCCCAAACCCGCCTGCAACAAGCACTCTGAATTTCTGTGCAAGTGTATTTCGGAAGGTTTTGTCCTCCAAGCCTTGCAGATAGTTGAGTGCCACGACTACTGTTGAACGCGCATCTTCTTTGGCAAATGGCGTCAAACCCATCGCGCTTAGTCCTGAGTAAAGCGCATCTGAGCAGATTCTATGGCGTCGTATTCTGTTATCGAGACCCTCTTCTAAAATGATGCTTAGCGCCTCTCTGTAGGCATAAAGAAGCGGCAGTGCTGGCGTAAACGGAGTGTGTTTTGATTCCTCGTAATACTTGAAGTATCTTGACAAGTTAAAGTACATTGTTTTTGGTGGATTTTCTATCATGTACTTTTTTGCTTTTGCATTTACTACAATTGGAGAAATTCCAGGAGGTGCAGCAAAGGCCTTTTGGGCACCAGTCATTGCGACGTCTATTCCCCATTTATCCATCTTGAGCTCCTCACCGCCCACAATGGAGACACCGTCTACTACGTAATACGAATCGTTTCTTGAGGTGAGATCTTTTACTCGGTCCAAATATTTGATCATAGTTCCTGTGGATGTTTCGTTCCACACGCAGTAGAACGCCTTAATGTCTTTGTTATTGTCAAATGCTTCCTTTACGGCCTCAAAGCTCGCATTTTCTCCAGGTTGAGTTTCAAGTTTTATCACCGTGGCGCCAGCCCACTCTAACATCTGAGCCAACCTACCACTGAACTCGCCGTTTACTGGAATTATGACCTTATCACCTTTTTTGATTAGGTTAATTACACCAGCTTCAACTGCGCCAGTCCCGGATGCCGAAAGGCAAACCGCCTCACCATTACTTTGAAAAACTTGTTTTGTTTTTTCAACTGCATCCTCGTATAACTCGACAAAATCGTCACTTCTATGATTAATCATAGGTGTAATCATTGCCCTCATTACTCTCTCTGGTACGTTAGTTGGACCTGGTAACATGACTAAATATTCCAAATAATATCGCCTGAAGGTTTGTTTTTAGGGCTTTATTTATAATTACAGATTTTTCAGTCTTTGTTTTGCATTAATTTTTAACAAAACTTTCCTAGTGCCATCTGGGATAAACTCGTACCAATTTTGATCATTTACAATTTTTGCGCGAATCTCAGTTCCAGACAAAACCTCCCTTTGTTCTAATGGGACGGATACAATTTTGACTCCACGCTTTTTGAACAAGTTATGAGTAAAATCATCATTTGAAAATACCACGTCGTATTTAGGCACAATCGAATCAACATGATATGTCCATTTTTCATGATCATCCACATCGGGAATATAATAAATTTTGATTTTTTCCAATGTGGATTCATCAAGAGAGGACAGTATCATTTCCTTCCGCTCGTCTGCAGTAAACGGATTTCTTTTTTCATTGGATCTGTTTGAGCTTCCAATGCCTATCGATAGATTGTCTACACTTGAGAGTGCAAATTTTATGGCAGCTAAATGACCAAGATGAAACGGCTGAAACCGACCAATAAAAAGCCCATTCATGTCTTCTCTTTTTTCCTAATTCATTTAAAAACCATCATAAACACATATTGGTTAAAAAACACAAATCATGGAAAGTTTGAAAATTGACGGTTCGTTTGGAGAAGGCGGTGGCCAAATACTTCGAAGCGCAATAACACTCTCATGCATAACGAAAAGACCAATCCAAATTGACAAGATAAGACACAACAGGAAAATTCCCGGGCTAAGAGCACAACATCTAACCACATTAAGTCTTCTTGCAAAAATTTGTAACGCCAAAACAGAAGGATTGCAGATTGGTTCTACGTCCATCAAGTTTTTTCCAAATGAAATCCAAGACATGCGCATCAAAGAAAGTGTGGGTACTGCTGGAAGCATTTCCCTTATCTTACAAGCACTAATACCCGCTGTCTCACTTGCAAAAAAGAAACTGGAGCTTTCCATAAGCGGGGGAACGGATGTGCCGTGGAGTCCAACTGCAAATTATACAAAATACGTTTTAGCTGAAGCATACTCGAGAATTGGGATTGATTTTCTAATGAAAATACAAAGACGAGGATATTATCCAAGGGGGGGCGGCTTAGTTGAGCTAACGGTTTTTCCCAGCAAGAAATTATTGCCACTTTTTTTAACTAAAAGAAACGAAAGAAATGCAAAAATCCTTTGCTCTTATTCTAATCTGAATGCCAGCGAAATTTCACGAGCAGTAGATCACGTACGAAGCACACTAGAAAAGAAAGAATTTTCTGCACAAATTGAAATCAACGAAGAAAAGGCAACTGATAAAGGAGCTTCAATGCTTGTTCTTAGTCATGATCTGAGCTCAATTATTGGATCAGACGAATTGTTTGATAAGAAAAGCGCTGAGTTTGGCAATAAATCGGCGTCTACATTCATTGGCTGCGACCTTGGCGTGGACTTGCATTTATCCGACATGTTAGTATTGCCATTAAGCTTAACTAAAGGGCTCTCAATTTTCACAGTAAAGGAAATCTCAAAACATCTTGAAACAAATCTCTACATCACATCGAAAATCACTGGTTGCAAATATGGTGTAGGAAAGATCGAAGGTGGATATGAGGTACGAATTGAGGGAAACTCAGATTCCTGCATCCAATAATGCCGCAACAAGCAAAATCACAATAGAAAGGCCAACTGTAAGCTGACCTACAACTATTATCTTTTTTCGAAGTCTTACAATTTGTACTTCAGAAAGTTGTTTTTCCATTATTTTTTGTTCTACGTCTTTTCTGATAATTCTTACATGAACAACAAACGATGCAAGCAGTGCCGCAACAAGAATTATCTTGATAACAAGAAGAATGCCATAAGTGGTAGAAAACAAAAAGTCCGGCCTACTTAAGATCTGGTGCGAGTTAAAAATTCCAGTCCCAATTAAAATCATCAGTGATGGCATGGCGATTTTGTTAAATTTTCTCCCAACCTTTACCATGATTTGCAGTCTTTCTTCTACTGATGACGACATTGTTTTGAGAACTGGCGCAAACACTACTGCAATAAACAAAGATCCGCCAACCCAAATAGCTGAAGAAATCAAGTGAATCCACGTGATGATAGCTTGTTCTAGTGCCATCAAACTATCGAATTCTTGTTCAAATATTAGCTATGTGACTGGAACGTTTTTTAGTTGTAATAATTGGAAAACAACAATTGATTAGAGGAAAAGGCATACTTTATGCGGCAATAGGAGCGTTATTAGCTATGCTTGGAGGATTTACGTGGTACGCAAGCCTTGATAATCCGCAACTCGACATGGCAGAAATTCAGCTTACAACTGTGAAAGTACAAAATGTAAACAATATAGAAAACCGTGCTACGCTGGAAGTAAGCTTTCTGATAAGAAATCCTAGCGAGAAAACATTCACGGTATCAATCATTGATTACGAGCTATTCGCAAACGGTAAACCTATTGGCAAAGGCCAATACTCTACTGAAGACATTCCACTTCCAGGTAGGGCTGCATTTTATCCAGGAGCAGAAATAGAACTACCAAACACCTTTCAGTTAATACAATCAGGTGACAATTCTAATGAATACGACGTAATAGTTAACGGCCAATCAGTAACGTTTAGCGCTAAAGGCATGATGATGGTAGAGTCAGCTTGGAGCCTCGTGGAAAAAGAATTTGAGACATCACAATAATTGTTTTCGGAACAAGGATGATTAAAAGTGGGCCGAGAGAGATTCGAACTCTCGATCACTGCCGTGTCGAGGCAGTATCCTAACCGACTAGACTACCGGCCCAATGAAGTACAAGACTTGATGTCTACATTATTAATCTTTAACAACAATCACAACAAGTCAGATTAGCATGAGCGACAAATTTTCAAACCAAGAAAAATCTGGCCTATACAAGGCAATTTACACAAGAAGAGATGTCCGCTCTCACTTTAATTCAAAACCAATATCTGATGAGGCCTTGGCCAGAATCCTAAATGCGGCACATCATGCACCATCGGTTGGTTTCTCACAACCATGGAATTTCATTTTGATTCGTGATCCTATAACAAAAAATAAAGTGAAAAACTCGTTTGAAGAGGAAAGAAAGGACTCATCAAAAAAAGTAGAAGAGCCAAGAAAGGAAAAGTACCTGTCATTAAAACTCGAAGGAATTCTAGAATCAGACGTTAACATCTGTGTTACATATGACCCTTCAAGATTTGGTCCATTTGTCATAGGAAGATCAAGCATTCCTGAAACTGGGATCTATAGTGTTTGCTGTGCCGTACAGAACTTGTGGCTTGCAGCACGTTCAGAAGAAATCGGTGTCGGATGGGTAAGCATTCTTTCAAATGATACTCTAAAACAAGCACTTGATCTTCCTGACCATATAATCCCAGTAGCATATCTTTGCCTTGGCCATGTAGAGGAATTTGCAGAAAAACCCGACTTGGAGACTGCAAACTGGCTACCTCGACTTGAGCTAAAGGATGTAGTTTACTTTGAAAAATGGGGGCAGACTGAAAGGCTCTCTACCTGGAATCAGATCTACGAGTTAATTCGAACAAACCTTGATTAGGCTTTTAAGTAATTGCCAGTTGATTTTTGCAAGGGCTTGTAGCGCAGAGTCATTACGACGCGAAACATGGATAGCGCGGCAGCCTCCTAAGTTGCAGGTCGAGGGATCGAAGCCCTCCAAGCCCGTTTTTTTATTTTAATTTAAATAGCGATTAAACGACGCAATGTTTGTGAAAATTGTTGTACTATCCGGTAGTCCAAGAAAAACTGCAAACACGCAAGTAATGATGAAATTTGTTTACGAGTATGCAAAATCAAAGAACTCTGATACAAAATTTATCAACCTCTCAGATGGTGGCATAGATTATTACCGTGGCCCAAACGAAAATTACTCTCAGACAACCCTGCAGGCAGCAAAAGACATCACAGAAGCTGACGTGTGGTTGGTTGGAACGCCAATTTATAACTCGTTTTTCAGCTCTGCTCTCAAAAACATGTTTGAATTCATAAACTACAAGAACACTGCAGGTAAAACTGCCGGTATTGCTATTCTGGCTTCGGGAAATATCGGATTTATCGATGTGCAGACCTTGCTTACGCAACTTATGAGTTATTTCCGCGTAATAACAAATCCAAAAGCAGTATTCATGACTGCGGATATGGTCAAAGATGACGCAATTATAGACGAAAATGGCAAAACAAGGCTAAAAGAACTAGTTGATGAAACGATGCTTCTTGCTTCTAAACTAGAGTAGTGACTTTGTCTAGATACACTACCTTGAAGATCTTGACAGTATAATCGCCTTCAAAAATCGTCGTGACCCGGCTGTTTGTTACATCCCTTACTCTAAATTTGTATTCATACATCCCATCTTCATTGACATCTGTCTGTGCAAAGTGGATTGCTTCACCATTCTTGAAAATTTGGATTATGACTGGATACCCTTCTACTGGATTGGCAATTTTCCCTTCAACAAAGCCCCATGGAAGTTTGTTTTGTGTTGGTGCATGAAACGGGACTGTTGTCTTTTCTAGTCCAATCGACTCATCCATCGGAGTAATGGTAGTCTGTGTTTGAACCTTATCAGCAAATGCCATGGAGACTGTTGAAAACACTAGTGCAAAAACCAAACTTGCGATAACCGCCTTTAAGACCATTAAAGCCTTTCTTTAACAGTCAAATATTAAGATGACGTATCAATTATTCTTGTTGGTGGATAAAGAGATTTTAAATGATGGCTGTAATTGCAAATGCCATTTCGGCGGGGCTGTAAGCTGTCCGAGTTGCAAGCAACATCACAAATCGGGTGGTTGCAAGCATTGTCAGTAAATTACTTTCTTTTTGATGACTTTTCTTTTGCTGCAAGAACTTTGAGATTTGCAAGTTCTACTTTGAGTGCCTCAATTTGAACTTGTGTCTGGAGATTGGCAATTTGCTGCCTAAGGTTGCTTATTTCTCCATCTTTGAGCTTGACTTCGTCCTTTAACTCGTTGAGTTCTACAGTAAACGACTCTTTGAACTTGGTCAGCTCATCCAAAGATACCGTCTTTGTATAAGTAGATGTGACTAGACTAGCTGAGCTTTTTTTTTCACTGTAGCCATGTTGTTGGCTGTGACGATGTGAGTAATCTGTACCTTTTTGTACAATCCAACACATAACAGCCAAAAACCAAGTTACTATTACTACCACCAGCATAAAGAAGTTCAAAATGGGGGGCAGAACAAAGTACATGCCTGTCAAAAACGCAGCAAAAGCAGAAACCACTACCGTTGCCAGCTGGTTTCGCAAATAACCCATGTTTTAAAGCCAAAAAAGTCGAATATAACAGTAATGCTAGTTCTCAACTAGGAATAAAAGAAAAGATAAAAGAAAAGATAAACGAAATTTATTCGTCTTTTTCTTGCGCAGATGATTCTGCCTGTGGGGTCTCTGATTGTAAAATTTTAATTTTCACCAGCAACTCATTTCTGAGATCTCGTGCTACTCTTCGCACTGTTGGTCTTGGAACGCCAAGTTCCTCAACAACTTTAGAGTAAATGTCTTGTTTGTCAGTTAGCCCCTTTTCAAGATAAGAATTGATTGCTTGTTTTATGACGGTGCTTTGATTTGTGCGATTCACAACCTGTAATTTTTCTCGATCTATATAAGACTATAACTTTACCAACAAAACAATGCTGTTCCGTATGAACTACAAAAAATTATTATAACAAGAAATTTTAGAGCAACTCTTTTCTCATAATAAATTTTAAAGTACATTATAGAAACGCAGCATGGCTGAAAACTATGTAATAATTACAATCTAATTTCAAAATAATTTACTGAGAATAGTAAGACTCTTATGATAAGAAACGATTTTGCCAATAATTGGTAAATGTAACTATTGAAACCAAGTTTGGCAAGATTATATTTAAACCACTACCTGATGTTGCGCCAGAGACTGTCAGAAATTTTATGAACTTGGTGCAATCGGGGTTTTATGACGGTACACTATTTCATAGGGTCATACCGGGCTTTATGATACAGGGGGGGGATCCAAATACCAAAACACAAGACAAAGCCAAGTGGGGCCTTGGTGGTCCAGGCTACACAGTAAAGGCAGAATTTAACTCAAAGTCACACCTACGTGGAATAGTCTCAATGGCAAGGGCCACAGACCCCGACAGCGCAGGCTCACAATTTTTCATTGTAACTAGTGATAGCACATTCCTTGATAGGCAATACACTGTATTTGGCGAGGTAACAGAGGGAATCAATATTGCAGATACCATAGTCAGCCAACAACGAGACAAAAACGACTGTCCACTAGAAGATGTCAGAATGTTAAAGGTTTCAGTATCTGAATAGGCGGTAATTTTGAAAAAAATTATTTTAGGATTAATTATTGTAACATTATTCTCTACAACAAGTACAGTCTTTGCTCAAGAAGTAAATTTTGGTCAACCTGCAGTACAATCAGTTCAAATCACAATAAACGAGGACTCGAGTGCACATGTAGTTCATATTGTAGAACCAAGTGGCAACTCTAGGCAGCTGAGCGTCATTAGTAATGACTTTATTAATTTGCAAATAACTGACCAAGACGGTGATTCTGTGGAATACGGAGAAATAGGTGGTGATCGAACTGCATTTTTGATTCTTCCAACAAAGAAAAAAGTCAATGTTGAGTATGACTTGGCTGATGTAATATCAGAAAAAAATGGAATGATGACTTGGGACTATCATTATCTTGCAAGCACATCATTTTATTTGCCTACAAAAGCAGACCTCGTATTCGTAAATGGAAATCCGATCAACTTGAGTGATCTTGACGGCATTCGGTGTCATGGGTGTCAGGTAATACTAGAATATCAACTTGATAAAACAGAAACAGTAGAACAGGTACAATGGGAAGATAAAAAATTTGATGTCAGAATAATTACAAATACAGACATCTCTTCATTTGAATTTGATCAACCAAACAAAAAAATCAGCTTTGACGTCAGTGATGCAAACCAATACATCACCTTAATCATCCCCTTAGAATTACTTTGGAATCCATACGAAGTGTTCTTAAACGAAAACAAAATGCTAAAACACGAGTTTTATTCAGATGAAAAAAACGTATGGCTTAACATAAAAACCAACGAAACGGGTACTGTTGAAATCATTGGGGTATCGGCAGTTCCAGAATTCCCATTTGCAGCGGTCTTGATATTGGCTACTGCCATGATCTTTGCTGCCCGTTATACTAACAACTTTAATCTCCGCTAGAACCGCAGGAACAAAAACCATACTCATCTATTCTAACATTGCATATTGGGCACTTTTCCCCATAATCGACTTCCCAAGGTTCCTTACCATATATCTTAAAATGGTCATCAATCTCAATTGGTATGGTCCGCTTTTTTGCCAACACTCCTTTACAAACTGAGGTGAAATAAATTATTAACACAAAGAACCCTGTCACCACATGCAGTGCGACTGTGGGTGTCATTGTATAAAATGCAAGAGTACAGACCTTGAATCATTTCAGGTAGGGCAAGCCGAAGCCGATGGTTATTTTGATATGCACCACACCTGTAAAAAATGCAACACACACTTTGATCATTTGGAAGGAACAGTATTTTCTAAATGCATTACCTGCAAATACAACGTCTAGTTAAACAATTATCTGTTTTTTGAAATA
>Ga0214471_10003796_pt1 | contig 11682 bp, 12 predicted proteins | sample RVTome_5_FD_207665 | JGI IMG/M metagenome (GOLD analysis project Ga0214471, IMG submission 207665) | Soil microbial communities from uranium-contaminated site in the Upper Colorado River Basin, Wyoming, United States - RVT142D155 | ecosystem: Environmental > Terrestrial > Soil > Contaminated >... | reverse complement strand
CGTTCTTCGACTGGCTACACGGAGGCCACGCCAGCGTGGCGATCGATCTGACCCTCGACGAGGGTGTCCACCACCTGCGAACCCTCGTCGAGCAGGCCGACGTCGTGCTCGAGAGCTCCCGCCCACGCGCCCTGCTCCAGCTCGGCATCGATGCTGGCGAGATCATTGCCCGGAGCCCCGGCATGACCTGGGTCAGCATCACCGGCTACGGCCGAACCGGCGACGCCGCCGATCGCGTCGCCTTCGGCGACGACGCCGCCGTCGCCGGTGGCCTGGTGGCGCGCGACGCCGGTGGCCACCCGGTCTTCTTGGGCGACGCCATCGCCGATCCCCTAACCGGCATCGTTGCCGCCAGTGCCGCGGCCGAGTCGATCCGCTCCGGCGGTGGCCGGCTCCTCGACGTGGCCATGCAGCAGGTCTCGGCCCACGCCGTGGCATCGTCGGGCCTGAGTCCCGGCCCGACCGACGTAACCGATGACGGGGACGGCTGGGTCGTCCGGCATGGCAACCTCATGGCGCGCGTCCAGCGACCGCCTCGGCCGCATCCCACCCAGAGCGCGGAGGCGCTCGGTGCGTCCACGGCCAGCGTGCTCGGCTCTACCTGACATGGGTGTCAGGTAGGGTGGCGACATGCTGACACCACTCCAGGGAGTACGGGTCTGCGAGCTCGCCCAGTGGACGTTCGTCCCTGCCGCAGGGGCGATCCTCGCCGACTGGGGGGCCGACGTGATCAAGGTCGAGCACCCGATCACTGGCGACGCCCAGCGTGGTCTGATGAAGACCGGAGTGCTGTCCACCATGTCGAGCGCGGCCAACGTCTTCATCGAGCAGCCCAACCGCGGGAAGCGCAGCGTCGGGATCGATGTCGCCTCCGACGATGGGCGTGACGTGCTGGAGGACATCGTGAAGACGAGCGACGTCTTCCTCACCAACATGCTTCCCGGCGCCCGGCAGAAGCTCAGGATCGAGGTCGACGACCTCCGCAAGGTCAATCCGAATCTCATCTACGTGCGCGGCTCAGCCCACGGCAACAGGGGTGCCGAGCGGGTGAAGGGCGGCTACGACATGACCGCGTTCTGGTCACGGGGAGGCATCGGGGCGTCGGTGTCGCCCAAGGAGCTCGGCGGCATCCTGTCCCAACCCGGTCCGGGGTTCGGTGACCAGATCGGCGGGCTGGCGCTGGCCGCGGGCGTGGCGGGTGCACTGGTAGGCCTCGAACGTTCGGGGGAGCCGTCGGTGGTGGACGTTTCACTGATCTCCACCAGCATGTGGGCCCTCGGGCTGACCATCGGTCTGGCAACCCAGATGGGCCTTCCCTGGCAGAACGCGATGCCGTCTTCGGGAGCCGGAGCGCCGACCAACCCGCTGGTGGGGGTCTACGGAACGAGCGATGAGAAGCACATCAGCCTCGTGATGCTCCAGGCCTTCCGCTACTGGCCCGACTTCTGCCGCCACATCGATCGACCCGATCTCATTGACGACGAGCGCTTCGACACCGACGAGAAGCTGGCCGCCAACACCAAGGAGGCGGGTCAGGTCATCGCCGGTGTCATGGCGACCAGGACCTTGGCCGAGTGGTCCGAGCGGTTCGAGACCCTCGAAGGCCAGTGGAGCGCGGTGCAGAACACGCTGGACCTGCTCGACGATCCCGTCGTGAGGGACAACGGCTACCTGGTCGATGTCGAGCGCGACGACGGCACGACGTTCCAGCTCGTCGGCAACCCCGTGCAGTACGACGACCAGCCGCCCGCGGTGGAGGCTGCTCCCGAGCACGGCCAACACACCGAGGAGCTGCTTCTCGAGATGGGCTACGACTGGGATCGCATCATCGGCCTCAAAGACGCCGGCGCCATCACCTGACGAACGCCACCTCGCCCCGGATCACCGACAGGCGCACCGGGTCGGGGTCGTCCGGCGCCAGCTCGCCCAGCGGCCAGTCGACGACACAGACGTCTGCCGCGTCCCCCGCCCGCAGGCGGCGAGGAACGTCGGGGCGATGGGCCGAGCCGAGGAAGAGATCGAGGGCTGTGTCACCCGACACGGTCTCGTCCGGCCCGAGCACCTCACCGTCGCTGGTCGTGCGGCGACACGCGGCGCGGATCGCCGCCCACGGATCAGCCTGGCCGAAGGGGGCATCGGTGCCGGCGGCCAGACGAACGCGACCCTCGAGAAGGGACCGGCAACGGTAGAGATCGGGCTGATCGTCGCCATCGACATCGCGCCGGTAGGCGTCGCCCCGCTCACTGACGAAGTTCGGCTGGGTGACGACGACGAGACCTAGCCGGGCCAGGCGCGGGATGGCTTCAGGCGGGATGACGCTCCCGTGCTCGATCCGGTCGCCGCCGGCGGTCCCAGCCTCGGTGAAGGCAGCCAGGGTGAGCATCAGCTGGGTCCGGGTCACGACGTGGACGGCAAGCCCGCGACCTTCGTCGTGGGCCCTGGCCGCCAGGTCGACCACCTCGTCGATCCCCGGCAGCAAGTCGTCGTCGAGCATCAGCTTCGCCGGGCCCATGGTGATCGTCTCGAAATGGTCCAGCTCGACTCCAGGTGGGCACATGAGGTGCAGTCGCTGGGGCAGCTCGCCGGCGTGGTGCTGCTCGATCAGGGTGGCCAGCTCAGCCGGCGTGCGGGTGGGGTCGGTGTCGGTGAACCCGGTGACTCCCAGACGGGCGGCAGCCCGCCCCACCGACCCCCACTGAAGGGGGACGGGCGGCGTCCGGGCATCGAGCCACTCGTCCGCGCGGACCAGCACTCCGGTCGGCTCGCCGCCGGGGCCGCGCTGGATTCCTGGGTGATCGCCCCCGGCGGCACCCACCCGGTCGAGGGCACTGGAGTTCAGGAACCAGATGACGCCGGAGCGATGCTGCACCCGCACCGGCCGGTCGGCGACCATCTCGTCCAGCCGGTGCCGGTCCAGCGGTCCGGCGACGGACTCGTGGTAGCCAACACCTCGAACCCACGTCGCATCGGCGCCCAGGCCGCCGGCGAGGCGGGACGCCATCGCCGTGTGGTCGGCGGGAGGTCCGACGTCGACCGAAGCGGCATGAGCAGCCATGGAACGGATGTGGACATGGTGGTCGTGGAGCCCCGGCAGGATCAGGCCGCCCTCGACGTCGATGACGTCACCGACGTCGCCGAGCGACGCACCCAGCGACGGACCCAGCGCGCTGATGCGGCCGCCGTCGATGCGCACGTCGAGCGGGTTGGCCGCTCGGTCACGACCGTTCACGATGGTCAGGGTCATCGCTTGGCGATGGGTCGCACGGACCCAGTGTTGCTCGCCGGGTCACCGTCAGGTGTCAGTAGGGTCAGGTCCGTGCTGTCGGCGCCGCAGGCCTGCCATCTGCTCGCCAACGACGCCGATTCCGTTGGGCCCGGGTCCGACCACCCGGCCATCGTCGTCGACCTCGCTGACGCCAGCCCCGACGATGCCCGAACCCTCACCTCGGTGCTCGGTGCTGCACCGTGCGTCACCATCGCCCACGCCGACCGCCCGCGATGGCCACCGCCCGACGGCTTCGACGTCGTCGTCTCGCCATCCTCCGAAGTGGACCGACCATGGGTGACGGCGACACCGGGGCCGGTCATCGATGGCGTGACCCGGAACCCGGTCGCGTCGCTCACGTTGGTACAGCTGCTGCGGTCCACGGGGGGGCAGCATTGGCGGGCTGCGCTCACCGCCGAATCCTTCGCATATTCGATGCTGCAGAGCGGACCGGAATACCGAAGCTGGCTTGCGAGCCGAGCAACACCCGACATCCCTTCATCCGAGGCCCAGCCTGCGGTGACCGTCGATCGAGCCGGCGAACACCTGATGATCACCCTCGACCGGCCCCGTGTTCACAACGCCTACAACGCCGCCATGCGTGACGCCCTGGTGGAGGTCCTCGAGCTGGCTCGCTTGGACTCGACGGTCACCGAGGTGGTGCTGAACGGGGCCGGTCCGTCGTTCTCGTCCGGTGGCGACCTGACCGAGTTCGGCACCGTGGCCGACCCCGCCACCGGCCACGTCATCCGTACCCGCCGGAACGCGGCGGCCGCGCTGTTCGCGGTTCAGGACCGGACAACGGCCATGATCCACGGCGCCACCTTCGGAGCCGGGATCGAGTTGGCGGCGTGCTGCGGACGAGTCATCGCCAGCAGCGACGTCCGGATGCGGCTCCCCGAGGTGTCGATGGGGTTGATCCCCGGCGCCGGCGGAACCGTCAGCATCCCCCACCGGATCGGTCGCGAGCGGACGGCGTGGCTGGGCCTCAGCGACGAGGAGATCGGGGCATCGGTGGCACAGGCCTGGGGGCTGGTCGACGAGATTGGATGAACAACGACCGGCATGACCCTCAGATCACTTCTCGTAGCGAGCGGCCAGATCGGCCTTGAGGACACGCCGCAGCAGCTTGCCCGTCTCGTTGTAGGGGAGCTCGTCGAGGAAGGCGACGTGCGCGGGCGTCCGCGACGACCGCAACGCCTTCCGCACCAGGTCGCGGAACCCTTCCTCGTCGGGGTCGGCACCGGCCCGCAGCACGACAGCGGCGACGACCTTCTCGCCCCACTCCTGGTCCGGCACGCCGACCACGGCGACGTCGGTGGCGTCGGGGTGAGCTGCAAGCACGTCCTCGATCTCTCCGGGAGAGAGGTTCTCCCCGCCGCGCACGATCACGTCGTCGAGGCGACCATCGATGTAGAGGTAGCCATCGGAATCGAGCCAACCCGAGTCATTGGTGGGGAACCATCCGCCCTCGATCAGCGCCGACCGCCCGACATACTCCCCCGACACCTGTTCGCCCCGTACGTGGATCTCACCGGTCACTCCGGCGGGCACGGGACGGCCCGTGTCGTCTCGGATCTCGAGCTCGAGGGTGGAGAGTGGCCGGCCGACCGACGAGAGCCGGGCCCGAACTGATGGGTCCGAGCTGGCGAACGCCTCGCGGTGATCGTCGGGCGACAGCAGGGCGATCGTGGAGCTGGTCTCGGTGAGCCCGTAGGCGTTGACGAAGCTCGTCGTGGGAAGCAGCCGCATCGCCCGCTCGATGACCGGTCGCGGCATGCGCCCTCCACCGTAGGAGAGGTGGGCCAATGCCGGAAGCCCATCGCCGTGACCCTCGATGACGTCGAGGATGCGACCGAGCATGGTGGGAACGACCATGGCGTGGGTGATGCGCTCGTCTCGCGCCCGTCGCACCCACTCGGCGGGATCGAAGGCCTCCATGTAGACGATGCGACGACCGGAGTACACCGAGGTGAGCACGGCCGATGTGCCGGCGATGTGGTAGGCGGGCACGCTGACCAGCGTCGCCTCATCGGGGTCCGATGCCATGAACTCCACTGTGGACAGCACATAGGCGCTGAGGTTCTCGTGCTTGAGGACGGCCGCCTTCGGGTCGCCCGTCGTTCCGCTGGTGAAGAGCAGGACGGCGACCGGTTCCTCCCCGGCAGAGATCTCCACAGCGTCGGCGACGGCGAGATCGGGGCCGGCCAGATCGGCCAGCAGATCCTGGCGCGCCCAACACTCGATACCCGCCACGCCGTCAAGGACAGATCCGTCACCTCCGGCGACCACGACGGCTGGCGCGATGCGTTCCAGCTGCTGACGCAGCCGGTCGTCGGCCAGCCGAAAGCTCAACGGGACGTACGGGCGCCCCGCCAGCGCGGCGGCGAACAGTGTGATCGGCACGGCCGCGGAGTTCACGTCGAACAGCCCGACCCGCTCAGCGCCCGACTCGATGATCCGGCGGGCCATCGCTCCCGCGCGAAGGAAGAGGTCGGCGTAGGAGAGCCCTCCGACCCGGGGGCCGACCGCCACCCGGTCACCCGCCGCCCCCGCGGCCATCTCGGCCAGCGTGGAGATGTTCATCAGTCCGACGAAGGAAGGGGCTTGGCCCCTTTGATCTGGAGTGGCACCTCGCCAACGGAGAGAATGCCGGCACCGCCGGCGACGCACAGCAGCTCCAGACCAGAGTCGGGATGGGCGAACCGCTTGCCGATGGCAGTGCCCGCGGCGAAGGCATCGTTGAGCACGGCACCGGCGGGAGGTTCGTCGCCGGCCGGGATCACCGGATGGCCGCCGCACCGCAGATCGATCGGCTCGGCAGGTGGTCGGACCACGATGACCTCCGTCTCGCAGACGGCACTTCGCCAGCGGGATCCGCTCGAGAGCTCGACAGTCACCAGCCCTGACTATCGGGCCCGCCCACGTTCCCGCAACCCTGCCCCGTGCCTACGCTCAACGGTGTGACCGACGCCGCCGTCGCGCCGGGTACGCGCCGCTCGGGCTGATCAGTCGCGGGCGGCCCACCGATGGGCGCCCGCTACGCTCCATCGCCGCACCCAATGCACCCAACGCACCCATCAGGGGGACCACCCATGGCCCACGACCGCCGCTTCCGCTTCGGCGCCCAGCTCCACAACCCGCTACCGGGCCTCTCGTGGACCGAGAGCGCTCGACGCATCGAAGACCTCGGGTTCTCCACCTTGTTCATGCCTGACCACTTCGAGGACCAGCTGGCGCCGGTCCCGGCGCTGGCGGCCGCGGCGGCGGCCACGACGACACTCAAGATCGGCACGCTCGTGCACGGCAACGACTACCGGCACCCCATCGTGCTGGCCAAAGAGGCTGCCACGCTCGACGTGCTCTCCGATGGCCGGCTCGAGTTCGGCCTCGGCGCCGGCTGGATGCGCACCGACTACATCAAGTCAGGAATGGCCTACGACTCCCCCGGCGTGCGGATCTCCCGCATGGAGGAGTCGATCCAGGTCATCAAGGGGTTGTTCGGACCCGACCCGGTGTCGTTCGACGGGGACCACTACGCGGTCACCGGACTCAACGGGCTGCCCAAACCCGTCCAGCCAGGCGGGCCCAAGATCGTGATCGGGGGCGGCGGACCCCGCATGTTGGGCGTCGCCGCCCGGCACGCCGACGTGGTGGCGCTGACCGCCAACCTTGCGGCCGGAGAGGTCGGCCCCGACGCCGCCGCCGACGCAGTGGCTGAGCGGTTCGATGCCAAGTCGGCCAGGGTCAAGGAGGTGGCCGGAGACCGCTATGACGACTTGGAGATCAACGTGCTGGTCATGGCAGCGATGGTGACCGACGACCGCGACGGTCAGGCGGCGCTGCTGGCCCAGCTGTTCGGTGTCGAGCCCGACGAGGCACTCACCGTCCCGCTGGCGTGGGTGGGATCGGTCGAGCAGATCTGCGAGTCGCTCGAGGAGCGTCGCCAGCGGTGGGACATCTCCTATCCCTGTGTCCAGGGAAACGCCGTCGAGGCAGTGGCTCCAATCGTCGCCAAGCTCACCGGCAACTAGCGGTCCGTCGCTGAAATAGCAGGGTGGGTTAGGGTGCGAGCATGCCGATCATGGTTGCTGCCCCGTTGAGTGTGTCGAGCAAGGACCGTGAGGTGTTGGAGTCGATGGCCCGGTCGACGTCCGCTCCGCATCGCCAGGTCGTTCAAGCCCGCGGGCTGCTGTTGGCTGCTGAGGGCGTCGCCAACGAGGAGATCGCTCGGCAGTGCGACACGACACCGGACACGGTGCGTCGCTGGCGGTCCAAGTTCGTCGAGGACGGCGTGGCCGGTGTCGGACGGATCCGACCGGGCCGGGGCCGCAAGCCCGAGATCCCCCAAGAGCTGGTCGAGTCGATCGTGGCCGACACGCTGGGGACCACACCGCCCGATGCGACCCACTGGTCGACCCGGTCGATGGCCACCCACGCCGGGGTGAGCAAGGACACCGTGGCCCGGATCTGGCGGGCCCGGCAGATCCGCCCGCATCGGGTGGAGACATTCAAGCTGTCCAACGACGCGGCCTTCGAGGAGAAGCTGGTCGATGTCGTCGGCCTCTACTGAACCCGCCGGAGGCACCGCAACCGCGAGTTCCGACGGACCACTAGTTGGGCTTGCCGCCGGCGAGTCCGACGCCCTCCGCTGTGCAATGTTCTTCGATGCTCTCCGTGAGCCTCGGCGGAGGCTCGAGGTCACCGAGCGGATCCCGGCTTGGGCTGCGCGGAGTTGGTCGCCTGATGGCAGAGTGCTTCGCTACGCGAACGAGGACGCTGGGCTGGGCGTTGGCGACGCTGCCAATGGCAGCCGCGCGTAGGCGGCCATCTCACTACTGAGCGTGAGCATCGGCGGCGCGCATGCGTGCGGTACGAGACAAGGCGTCTCGACGGCCTCCACGCGGTTCGGGGACGCTGCGTCCGGCGTGACCATCCCACGGAACCGGCGTCTCCACCAGTCCGTGAGACGTGGCGTGGTCGCGCTTGTACTCGCTTCGATTCTGGGCGTCGGCGGGGCTTGTTCCGGTGACGACGACACCTCGTCGACGACGGCAGCGCTGGGTTCCCCGCTGGGCCAATGCGAAGGGTCAGTCGTGCGGCGCGTCGACGGTGGCCACCCCGGAGCGGATGCGCTGCCACCGCTGGAGTCGATAGTCACGGATCGGTCGGCAGCTGAAGCCGCGTTCGCGCAGGTCGAGGAGGAGATTCAGGGGCGGTACGGCGCGACGGCAGTGAAGCTGGGCGACGGATTCGGCAGGGCGTGGACAGTTGAGAACGGGGGTAACTACGACGTCGTTGACGTTGATGACTTCGGCATCGTCATCACTCTGGCGTCGTCAGCAGCGTGTCCCACAGAGTCAGACCTTCACGTGAGCGAAGCCAGGCTGCCCCTTTTCTGCTTTGCTCCATGACTGCCTGATTGTTTGATGGCAGGCGTCGCCGCTCCTAGTTCGCCTCGATGCTAAGCCGCGCCTCGTGCCGGATGAGCAGCAATCTCGCCACCAGGATCTAGGGATTCGCGAGTGGCGCCACCCCCGGCGCCATCCTCAGGCGATCCACCCGCGAACCGCCAAGGATCGGCACTTTCCAGCGGTCGGTCAGCGATCTGGTCCGTGTGCCCGGACGGCGGTGTGAGCGACCAGCACATCGAGGTCGATGTCGGCGTGGAGCACTGCCACGTCCTCGCGGATGGCAATCGCCGCAATGAGACAGTCGATGAGCTTGCGAACCGTCGCACCTTGACGACGGCAGATCCGGTAAAGCGACGCTGCCGACTCGTAGTCGCCGGGACCACTGGGCAGGACCGTCGCCCGGGCGAGCAGCCCGCGAAGCTGACGCAGATGCGCGTCGTCTCTCGCGCCGGCGAGGATCTCCATGCGCACGGGGTCGCACGTGGCGATGTCCTCGGGCAGCAGTCGGTCGACTTCGTTGCAGGCCGCGGATCCGGTGTCTCGAAGGAACTCGATCCATGCAGAGCTGTCGATAAGGATCATGCGGTGCGGTTGGCTCGCATCTCGTCGAGGTCACCTTCCCAGCCGGAGCCGCGCAAGGCGCGGGCCTCGTCCACGCCGAGAGCCTCGGAGGCGACGATGCGGAGAGCGAAGTTCACCGCCTCGCGCTTGGAGGCGAGGTGGTAGCGGTCCATCACCGTCTCGCACGCCTCCTCGTCGATGTCGATGTTCGTGCGCGTCATACACCAAACATACACCATTGAGGTGTCGAGGGATGCCCTCTGCTCTCCCGACAGCCGGCGCACCCGCCGATGCTGTTTGCGTTCTGGTTGCTACAGACGGCCACGCACGGCGCGGGCGCAGCCCTCACGGTGGCTCATCTCGTGCTGGCATTCGTGGTTGCCACGGCGGATGCGCGGGACGAGAACCGTGCCTTCGCGCCGTTGACAGCGGGCGAGCGCGGGTAGCAGCACAGCGAGCAGCGCCGCCCCGAGGACGATCTCGACGACACCCGACTCCACGACAACGAGGTCCTTGTCGACAGGGAACCAGTCAGGCACTTGCGCCTGGAACGTCTGCCGATCTGTACGGCAACGTGCTCCTCCGCCTCTTCGCGTGCGGCCTGCTGTTCGCCCTTTGTTCCCTAAAGGCGACCGACCGTCGGGGTACGGCCGGTCCCGAGCCCCGCCGGTGGCGGCGGGCAGGCCAGCAGCGCGGGCAGGACCGGCGGGCCCCGCTGTCGAATGTGACGGCAGCATCCCGCCCGACCCGCCCGATCAGAAGGCCTCACCCGCATGCCCGCGCACCTGACCCCACACGCCCTCTGCCGCTTCGGTGTGCTGGGCGCCGCCACCCTGCTCGCCGCGGCCACCTACGCCACCGGTGCCGCCCCCGCCACCGCCGACGACTACTCCGACGCCGCGTACCTCGAGTTCGATCTCGACACCATGGCGCGAACCACGGAACGGCAGGGCTATCACCTCACCAGCCCGGGCTACGCCGAGGCCTCCCAGGACACCGCCAACAGCACGTGGCTGGCTGGCCTCGCTCGCCAGGCCGAGGACCTCGACGAGGCCCGCGCCTACCTGGGGGTCGGCCAGATCATCCCGGGTGGCAACGTGGGCGACCCCGAGCACTACTACGACGGCGTCCGGCTGACCGTCGAGTTCCTCAACCGGGAAGGCACCAAGCTCGTCGGCAACGTCTGGCCGTGCACGTCGTTCACCGACGGCTCGGGCACCGGCTGCCCGCTGGTCATCGTCACCACCGGCTCCATCCAGGTCACCCAGCACATGTACGGGTGGCTCGCCCGCCATCTCCAACGATCGGGCTACACCGTCTTCACCTACGACGTGCGGGGCCAGGGCGAGTCGGAGACCACCAACCGGGCCGATCTGTTCGACTCCAACCCCCAGGACGGCGCCAACTTCGTCGACGGCACCATTGACGCCCTGACCTTCGCCCTCTCCACTCCGGGCGACCCCTACACGCCCGTGGGCTGGACCGCGTCCGATGTCGACGCCGCCCAAGCCGCGCCCGCCAACCGGGTGATCTGGGCCAACCCGATGTCGGGCGCCGTCGATCGCAGCCGCATCGCGCTGGTGGGCCACAGCCTCGGCGCCTCGGCCGTGAGCCAGGTGCAGCAGTGCTCCAGTGCCTACCCGGACCGCACCCTCTCCGGCGACGACCTCCCCGCCCTGTGCGGGGGAGAGCACTGGCCGATCCAGGCCATCGTCGCCTACGACAGCCTCAGCAGCGGGGTCACGCCGGTGGTGCCAGCCTTCGACCATCGCGCCGACGGCTACTTCATCAACGCCACGCCCACGCCCACCGCTCCGCCCCCCGACCAGCGGACCAACCCGGACTCGCCGTTCGGGGTGTGGACGGCCGCCGACGTCGATGCCATGACGCTTACCGTGCGGGGCGGAACCCACGCCGAGTGGAGCCAGATCCCCTACATCGTGTCGGCCACCCGCTACGGCGTGCCGCAGTCGAAGTACTACACGCAGGCCTGGCTCGACCGGTACGTGCCGGCTGATCCGGACGCCCGGGCGGCCGCCCACGGTCGCCTGACGATCGGCGGCGGCTTCACTCCCAACGAGGTCGACGGCGCCCACCTCCCCTGGCGCGCCTCGCTCTTGTCGGGCAAGTTCGCCTCGGCCATCGACGTGTCGGCCCTGGGCCCCGCCCCGGCCATCGCGTCAGGCGACATCCGGGCCGGGATCCCCGGCGTCGCCAATGTCGGTGACTGGGCCGCGCTCAACGCCGAGGCCGAGTACGGCGACGTGGCCACCGACCCCACCGACGATCGCAGCGTCGTGCACGGGCTTCTTCGTCCGCCCCGCCAGCCGTAGCCGCCGCCCGCCGCCCCGTTGCCGCAAGCCTCCCGGTCGGGGTCAGGACTCAGGCGGCAAGGGTCCTCCGATCGACCAGGCGATGCGGAGCGGACGTCGACCAACCAGC
>Ga0214471_10003795_pt1 | contig 11683 bp, 9 predicted proteins | sample RVTome_5_FD_207665 | JGI IMG/M metagenome (GOLD analysis project Ga0214471, IMG submission 207665) | Soil microbial communities from uranium-contaminated site in the Upper Colorado River Basin, Wyoming, United States - RVT142D155 | ecosystem: Environmental > Terrestrial > Soil > Contaminated >... | reverse complement strand
CGCACGACCGATGCGTCGAGACCCGCCGCTTCGATGCGGCGGGGCTCGTTGGACTGTGCGACTCAGGCGGTGCAGAGCCGGCGGTTCGCGTAGATCTGCAAATCGCTCAGGAGCTGCGACTGAAGGTAGCCGGCGACCCCGGTGCGGCCGTCGGCGCCGCGGCCGTACGAGCCCGCTGTCCACCACGAGTCGTTGCCCCGCGTCCCCGCCGTCGTGACCGGGTTCGAATACGAATCGGTCCCGTCGGCGTCGATCAGGTACGCGATGCCGCACTGGAACAGTCCAAGTCCCGCGACGAACGGAGCGGGATCGGCAAATCCCTGGCCACGCGTGGAGGCCGCGATCAGCGAGTACGTGTCGTTGCCGGCGTCGTCGAGCAACGCGGCGACCCCGCCCAGCGCGGCGCCCTGGCCGACCTCGGACGAGTACCGATCGTTGCCGGCGGCATCATCGAGCACGCCGATGCCGTCGCCGAACGCGCAGCCGGCGCTGCACGAGAACTGCGGCAAGAAGCGCGCCTTGTCGGCCGACGCCGTATACACGTCGTCGCCGCCGGCATCGGACAGCACGCCGACGCCACCGGTGTATCCCTCGCCGTTCGCGCCCAAGTAGATGTCGAGCCATGCGGAGAACGGGCTGGTCCGCTCCACCGATGTGTACGACGTGTTGCCACTGCCTTCGGCCAAGATGGCGACGCCCAATGCAGCCATCCCGTTGGACCATTCGCCGGCATCGAAGATGTCGGTGCCGCCGGCATCCACCAAGACGCCCGCGCCGATCAGGGCCATCGACTGGAAGCTCGTCCGCACGTAATACAAGTCGTTGCCTCCGCCGTCCACCAGCAGCCCCTGGCCACCGAAACCTGTGCCGTGACAGCCGGTGCTCGGCCGGTCCTGTGATACCGGCAGCACCACATCGGCCGCGTTCACTTCGCCGGTGCAGCGGTACGAATCGTTGCCGCCGGCATCGATCAGCGACCCGCCGGCACCGCCGTCGAATCCGGTTCCCTGGCTGAAGACGAACGCCTCGTAGGAGTCGGCTCCGGTCCCGGACGCCAGCACGCCGACGCCGCCGGTCTGGCTGAAGCCCTGCGACTTCTGATCGGCGAGGTAGGTGTTGGTACCCCCGCCATCCACGAGCACACCGACGCCTCCCAGAAAGCCGGCGCCCTGCGAGCCGTCGCCGCCGCGGTAGGTGTCGTTGCCGGCCGCATCGATCAGCATGCCGATACCACCCGCCTCCCCGTAGCCTTGATTCCCGTCGAGTGGCGAGCCGTAGAGATCATTGCCGCCGAGGTCGAGCACGATCCGTGTTCTGAGCGCCGCAGCGATCGCCGACGGCGGCGGCGCCGGGGGCGTGCCTCCACCCACGACCGTGTTCACCACGAGGATGCCGTAGGAGATCAGCGGATTCGGGTCGCCGATCGCGGATGCGACCTTGGACGGATAGCTGTCGGCACCGCCGAGGTCGATCAGCAACAACGCGTCTTCGTCGTTGACGTCGGCGCCGCTTCCCTTGACGACGATGTCACCGAGGGGCGTCGGGATCGTCGCCAGCGCGGGAGTCCCCGCGGCCAGATTCACCTGCGCGACCTCGAGCGCCGCGCGCGCGGCGTCGACTGCGTCGGCGATCATCGTCGCGCCGCGAAGCATGGCACCCTGATCGATCGTGTCGATCAGCGCGCGGCGGGCGGCGAACGTGTCGATGCCGGCGTCGATGCCGGCATCGGTGCCGGCGAGCAGCGACATCTGTGCCGACGGCTCAACCGGACGCAAGGCGCGCGTGCCCGCTCGGATCGCGGCCAGCGTCGCCGGGGTCACGCCGCGCCAGGCGGCCGTGCGCTCCGCAACCGACTCGGCGACGGCATCCAGGACGCCTGCGATCGCGCCGGCAAGCGCATCGTCCAAGCGCTCGATTACCGCGAGCGATTCGGCCGGCACCGGCTGAGCAACCGCGGCGAAAAGCCGGCTCAGCGCGGCAGCAGGATCGATCCGCGCCGGTCGAGCCGGCGACGGCACGGCCACGCCTTGGTAGCTCGCCTGGCGGCGCAGCAACGCGCCGGCCGACGAGCCGGCATCCAGAAACCCGGCCGCTTCGGCGCGCGCGAGATCGCCGGCGTCCAGCGGCGCGTCTATGGCCGCGCGGCCGAGCGGCGGCATCAGAGCCCGGATCCGGTCGTGCCGGGCGCCCACTGCGGCGTCGGGTGTGGCGCCGGGTGCGGCGCCGGCGAGCGCGAGCGGCGCCGCGACGGCGGCCGCGAGCATCATGAGCACGAATTTGCGAAGCATCTGGCATCCCCCCTTGGGACCCGGTTGGGGTCCCCTTCGAAGAGCATTCTTCGCAAAAGCCCAGAAATCCTGTGACGAAGCGGGGAATTCTTCTAGACAAGCCCGGCGGGGATGTCCACGATCTTGGCGCGCAGGTATTCCCCGAGACCCTTCGCTTGAGGGTCGGTGCGAGTCGAGGCGGCCACGCCGCGACCGAGCAACCCGTGGACGACGAAGTTCAGCGCGCGGATGTTCGGCAGGTCGAAACGCTCGACGCGAAGATCGCGCGACTCGGCGATCAAAGTCTGAAATCGATCGGCGGTGAGATAGCCGCTCAGCCACTGAAAGGTGCGGTCGTCGCGCGTCCAGACGCCGACGTTGGCGTTTCCGCCCTTGTCCCCGCTGCGCGCGCCGATCACCCGGCCGAGCGGCACGCGCGTCGTTTCCCGGTGGGAGGCAAGGGAGCGGGTCATCGGCGTTGGGATCTCGTCGAAGGAGGCGGGGAGCGCGACCGGTTCGACCTCGATGCGTTCGCCGTCGATCACGACGTTCTGGCGCACGAGCTCGTTCGGAATCAGCACCGGCACGTAGACGCCGTAGGGCGAGCCTTCGTCGGGCAGCGACGTTCCGAAGAACCCCGGATAGGTCGCGAGTGCCATCTCGATCGCGGCATTTCCGAACGCCTTGCGGCCGACCTTCTGCGGATCGGCGTCGATGACCGTCACCTTCAAGTATGCGAGCGCCTGCTCGTTGGTCGCGGGATCGTCGCGATCGGGGCGAAGCAACTGCACATCGACTTCGTTGAACGCGTCCTTGCCGCCGGGAATCGCGTGCCACAGCGTTGCCTCGGCAACCGCGGCTTTCTTTTCGATGTCCAGGCCGGTGAGCACGAACGTGAAAGAGTTGCGGAAGCCGCCGAGCGTGTTCACACCGACCTTCGTCGTCGGCGGCGGCGGCTCGCCGCGCACACCGCTGATGCGCACCCGATCCGGCCCGTCTTGGTCGAGCGTGATCGTGTCGAAGCGCGCGGTCACGTCGGGGTTGTGGTAGCGCGGCGATGCGATCTCGTAGACGAGTTGCGCGGTGACCGTGCCGGGCGAAACCAACCCGCCGGTGCCGGGATGTTTGGTGATGACACTGGAACCGTCTTCGAAGACCTCGGCAATCGGAAAGGCGACGTGCTCGAGGCCGGGGACCTCGTCGAAGAATGCGTAGTTGCCGCCGGTCGCCTGCGCGCCGCATTCGATCACGTGGCCGGCGACGACCGCGCCGGCCAGCCGGTCCCAGTCGCCCCGCTTCCAGCCGAACCGCCACGCGGCCGGTCCGACGACCAGCGCCGCGTCGGTGACGCGGCCGGTGACGACCACGTCGGCGCCGCGCTCCAATGCCTCCGCGATCCCCCACCCACCGAGGTAGGCGTTCGCGGTGATCGGATGCATTCCTTCCAGCGGCTCGCCGGTGTCCGCGTTGCGTAGCTCGACGCCGGCCGCACGGAACTCGTCGAGCCTTCCCAGCACGTCGTCGCCTTCCACGTACGCCACGCGCGGCTGCAGTCCCAGCCGTTCGGCCAGCGCGCGAACCGCGTCCGCACATCCGGCCGGGTTCAGACCGCCCGCGTTCGACACGATCTTGATCCCGCGATCCAAGCACGAGCCGAGCACGTCCTCGAGTTGCGTCAGGAACGTGCGCGCCCAGCCGGCGTCGGGGTTTTTCATCTTGCTGCGCGCAAGGATCAGCATGGTCAACTCGGCGAGCCAGTCGCCGGACAGCACGTCGATGTGGCCGCCATCGACCTGCTCGCGCGCGGCGGCGATGCGATCGCCGAAGAAGCCGCTGCAGTTCGCGATGACGATCCGGTCGCTCATGGCGGCAGTATGCAACGGCGACGCGGGCGGGGACGAATCGAGCCGGCTAGGACGTCAGATAGTCGAGCCCGATCGCCCAGGCTTCGGGCGAGTTGACGATCCCCAGATGCGAGGTCAGCAACGAGTCGTCGTAGCGGCCTTGGTCGTAGACCGCAACCTCGACGGCACCGGCAAGACGCGCGCTGGCCGAGAAATCGTGCGGGGCTCCGGTGCGATCCTCGGCCGGGACCGACGGCAGCGTCCCGTCCTGGTTGTCGAAGAACACGAAGCTTTGTACGTTTCTGCATCCAGGGGTCAAGGGGCGTCACGGGCCGGTCCGCAGAACCACCAGCTTGTCGGCCCCGGATTCCGCGCCCCAGACCTCCCCCGGAATCCTGAGGAGCTGGCGCGCACGCCCGCGCCCCGCGTCGGCACGGGTAGCCGCGGAACCGCTCGCCGATTTTGCTAACCGACCGGAGCAAACCTTGACAAGCGGAACAATCATCATTACCGTTGTATGGACGTGGTTTTGCTCCACCTTGGCTGGCAAGGGGGCAATATGAGAAGGAAAGCATCGAGGGCACTCGTGACGGCCGCCTTTCTCGTTGTGCTCCTTCCGGCAACCGGGCATTCGGCGCTGTACGACTGCGGAGTTCGAAGCCTTTACTTCGCTGGGTGGGGCGAGGGCTCGAGCGGCATTGAAAACTTGGTGGGAACAACTGCCAGCATCGAGACGAGAACTCCCGACCTATGTCCCCATTTTGCCCCGGGAGACCCCCCGGGCGGGACGTACTTTAACGACTCCTCCGCGTGGACCATGATCACTCCGGGTGCGGGGGCGTACACGGGATGGGTTCAATCCGGGTTCGTGAAGCGCGCTGGCATTCAAGTGCAGATACTGATCGAAGAGCTCAAGCAGGCTTCATCGACCACCTGCCCAGACTTCTGCACCTACTATCTTGAGTCAGTGACCAACGGAAGCCAGCACACCCACAAACAGGCATTCTGTTCCTCCTGCAAGGACGGGCACGCAGCGATCCAAACGATTATCGACGGAGTGGTCCGCAATACGACGCCTTGGAATCCCGTGTCGGTATGGGGCCCTGTTTCAGGCTGGGAGTCGCAGTGGGCCGGCGAGACGCAGCGTGCTTCGACGGACATAGGGGGCGACAATGCCCTACGAGTCGTATTCCGTAACATGCAGGTGCAGCCGTACGGTGGGGGCGCATGGCACAGCCCGGCTGCTCCCATTGGCGTGTTATCGCCTAGCCATCCGCGGGCCCTCCAGAGTACGATCAATGTGAACACGTTCCAGATGTGGTGCTCCGCCTCTTGTGATCCAGCCTAGGGAGTGAAGTCATGGCGAATAACCGACTGGCAACAGCAATCCTGCTAAGCGGGATGGCAGTTCTAGCGAGTTGCGCTCGAATCCCGCAGGCAGGCATCAAAACGTCGACCACGGCCTTACAGGGAACGCGCGCCACTAGCGCCCGCCAGTACACCCCCACTGATCGGATGACGCCGGTCTCAGCCGACATCGTTCCCCAGCTCAGTGCTCAACAGGCTTACGATCGCTTGGAAGCTTTGTCTCGAATGCCTGCAGGAGACGCTTCCGTCGAACAACCGCGTGAAGTGCTCTTCGGACGGTTTGAAAGCGAGGCCATTACGAAGGCCGCGCCACTGGCGTGGGGTTTCGTATTTTCAGGAGTCGACTCCGGCGGGCATGGTCCGAAGCCTCTGATCATCAAGCGAAATGTCCTGCTCGTTGTTGATGCCACATCCGGTGATGTGGTCGTGGAAATCCACGGAGTTATTGACGGGTCGTAGGCAAGGCCGTCTTTGAGGCCTGCTATCGAGGGATCATTAGTCTGTTCAGCCCCCTGGGGGTGCCGAGGCTACGCCGCGTCCAATTACAGACCTGTATCAAGTAGCGCCGGTTCGAAGGACCACGAGCTTTCCCGCTCCCGATTCGGCGCCCCAGACCTCGCCGGCCCGGCCCAAGAGCTGCCGCACGCTCGCGCCGCGCGTCGGGATCGGATACGCGCGGAACCGCTCAACCGACGGATCGAACGCGACAAGCGCGTTGGCCCCGAAGTCGCTGATCCACACCACATCACGCTCGTCGACGTAGACCGCGTACGGCTGCGGGTTCGCGCCCGGCAATCGCCACTGCTTCCACGCGCCGGTTGACGGCTCGTACATCGCAAGCATTCCCGCGAACCATTCGGTGACGAACAGGCGCCCGCGCGAGTCGCTCCAGACGCGACGCGCTCCCCCGCCGCGGGTCGGAACGTCCACCGGCTGGACCGGGCCGGCCGCAACCTTCGCGATGTAGGAGCCGGCGAGGGATGACAACCACACATCACCGGCGGGGGTGGTTGCGATGCCGTACGGGCCTCGCCCGCGCGGCGCCTCGAAGAGCCGCACCGCGCCGCTCGCCGGATCGAGGCTGCCGCAGAACCCGGCCTGGCCGGTGAACCACAGGATCCCCGCGCCGTCGAAGGCGGCCGTATTCAGATTGACGTTGCGCGAACCGGGAAGAGGAAACCGCCGGACGGCCAGCGAACCCGGATCCACGCGCACGATCGCGTTCAGTCCCGAATCGGTGATCCACGGCGCACCGTCGGGGCCGACGATCACCCCGTGCGGCGCCGACCCGGACCCCAGCGGCACGTGCCGGGTCTCGCCCGACGACGGATCGAGAACGCCCAATTCCCCTGAACCCTGCGCCGTGTACCAAACGCGGCCGTCGGGCGCCGGCGCGACATCGTGCGGCCGCGACCCCCGCGGAACCGCGAACTCTTGAAAGGAAGGGTCGCGCGCAGTCGACGGCGACGGCGAGGAAGCGAGCGGGGACGCGGAGCGAGACGGGGACGGGGAGGCTGTCGTCGGTTGCGGGCCGAGCGAGTCGCCGGCCGGCGCGGTGCAGGACGCGACCGCCATCACGGCGGCCGGCAACGCAAGCATTGCTCGTCGCATCGGCCACAGCAGTCTGCCACGACGCGCGGCGGGATGTATTCCTTACGATTCGAAGACGGAACCGGCCGGCCGGGCACCGATTCGCGGCCGCGCGGCGTTCGAACAAGCGTCGAAGGAGGAAACGGATGAAGATCAAGAAGGACGAGCAGCCTCGCGAGGTGGCCAAGACCGACGAGGAGTGGGCGGGCGAACTGACGCCCGAGGCGTTCGCCGTGCTCCGCGAGGCCGGCACGGAACGCGCGTTCACCGGTGAATACTGGGACTGTCACCTGGACGGAACCTATCGTTGCCGCGCGTGCGGCGCGGAACTGTTCGACTCGAACACGAAGTTCGATTCGGGGTCGGGCTGGCCGTCGTTCACCGAGCCGGCGGTAGCCGCCAACGTCGAGACGCGCGCTGACGCGAGCCACTTCATGGTCCGCACGGAAGTCGTCTGCAAGCGATGCGGGGGACATCTCGGACACGTCTTCGACGACGGCCCCGGCCCGAACGGCCTGCGCTACTGCATCAACTCGGCGTCGCTCAGCCTCGACGAGCGCGCCTCCGACTAGCCGCGATGCTCGCTTGGCGTTTCGTTCAGCGATCCCGCTGGGTATCGCCGGCTTGAGGAGGGATTGCCGATGCAGATGATCAAGGACGTGATGACGACTCAGGCCTTCACGATTGAGGCGACTTCGCCCATCGCAGACGCGGCTCGCATCATGAGCGAGCGGGATGTCGGAGACGTGCTCGTCATGAAAAAGGGAGAGCTGTGCGGCATCGTCACCGACCGCGACATCGTCGTGCGGGCGCTCGCCAAAGGCGTGACCGACGCGAAGATCGGTGACATCTGCTCGATGGATCCGGTCTGCCTCTCGCCCGACGACACGGTCGACAAAGCCGTTCAGTTGATGCGGGAAAAGGCCGTCCGGCGCCTGCCGATCGTGGAAGGCGGCATGCCGGTCGGCATGGTGTCGCTCGGCGATCTGGCGATGGACCGTGATCCGAACTCCGCGCTCGCCGACATCAGCGCCGCTCCCCCGAACAACGAAACCTGACGGACCCCGAACGACACAGGAGTCCGCTAGGCGCCGACGACTCGCGCCTGCGACGTGGCGAGCACGGTTCCGTTCGCGTCCAACGCCCGCACCGCGACGAAAGCGACGGCTGCGGGACCGGTCAGCTCGGTCTCGAACCCTGCCCGCGGGACGGTCGCGACGCGTTCGAGCGCGGTCGCGCTCTCGCCGGCCAGCAGCTCCCAGGTCGTCGTCTGCGTGTCGCCGTTCCACGACACCGCGACCGACACGCCGCCCGCACCGGATGAGACCACCACGGCCGGCTCGGCCGCCGGCCGACCCGTCCAGGGCGTGCGATGGGTGCGATACGACACGCCCGGATCCATGCGCGCGTCGAACACGACGTTGCCGTCGGCATCGTATTCGCTCATGTTCGGCTTGCTGCCCCATCCGACGAAGGTATTTCCGTTCTCGAATCGCAGCACGCTACCGCGCGAGGCGGCGAGCAGTTTCGACGAATGCTCCAGACGGCTCACCAGCGTCGCCGTCTTGGCTTCCTCGTCGAGCTTGAGCCGGAGCGCCGCCGACACCTTTGACTTCTCCTCCTCGGTCGCTGCGGCGTTGTCGAACAGCGAGATGGTCCCGTCGGGAAGCAACCGCGCGTCATGTTGCCAGCCGAACGCGGCATTCTCGGCCACCATAAAGTCGCTCTTCTTTCCGCCGAGACGCCACCGCACCGCGCCCGTCGCCGCGTCGATCCGATACAGGGTGCTGGTGTTGCGCGCGGACAGCAGCAGCGTGCCTCCGCGCTCGACATCCAGCGAATTGACGTGGAAGTAGTCCCATCCGGCCTCGGGCGTCTCGGGCAGCGGCCTGAAGGACTCGTCGAGTCCGACATGATCGAGGCTGTGCCATTCGAAGAGGACCGATCCGGTGGCGACATCGATCTGCTGCACGACATTGTCGAACGCGAATCCATCGGCCGGCCCGCCGGCCGGGCTCAGGTCCCACTTCACCGGCGTGTAGATCATGATCCATGCGCTGCCGTCCGGCATCAGCCGCATGTCGTGCAAGTCCGCCGTGTAGCCGTTGCCGGCCTTCACCGTCGCGATCTCGGTATAGGTCTGATCCATCACGATGTAGTGACCGCGTCCCATTCCCGTCGCGAGCGATCCCTTCCACCAAGTGAGGACGGGCTTGCCGCCCATCGTCTGCACGCGCAGATCGGCTGCGCTGGTCTTGTCGGGCAAAGGCTCGTACCAGACCAGGCGCCCGGCATCGTCGATGATCTCAGGCCCCGATCCCGACGGGCCGCCCTGCATGGTGAGCATCAGCAGCCCCGCGGCCGTCCGCGAGGCCGGGGTCGTGATCGTCAACGACGACGGCCGAAGATCCGGACGCGACTTCAGCGTCAGCGCGCCCGTCTGCCAGTCGGCACGCACGGTCGGCATCGGCTCCCACTTTTGCTCGGCAGGCGTGGCGATCGTGAACGTCCCAGTCCCCGCACCGGTCCCCCCGCCAATCCCCCCGGCGGCCCCGGCAATGGCGATCTTCGACGTCACGGTAACCGTCTCGCCCGGCTCGAAGGCGGCGTCGGGAATGAAGCTCACGCCGCGCCCGTCGGAGTGCGCCTGCACGCGCCCGGGATGCGAACCGCTCGTCGATCCCGCGACCGTCAAGGATCCGATGTCTTCCGGCGATCCTCCGCGCACGCTGATCTGGGTGCTCGGAGACGCCACCTTCGATCCCGGCGACGGAAAGATCCGCACCGACGACGGCTTAGACGATGCGCGCGTGGTGCAGCCGGCGGTGACGAGCACCAGCGCGACGGCAGCAGCGGCGCTGCGGACGAACAACCTGCCCCTGAATGGTGCGACCCTGGATGTCATGGATGCAAACCGTACTAAACCCGACGTCCAAATGTTGAATGCACCCGCATCCTGGACGCCTCTACGCGGCGTAGGAGGCGTAGATGCTTTCGCCTCGGTACATGAGGCTGCCGCGAGACGAAGCGGACCAGAGGTAATAGTCGGCGCCCGCCGCGACGCCCCATCCCACCGCGAGCACCGTGTAGGTCGCTCGCACGGGGCTCTGGAACGCCACCCATTCCCATGACCCGGCCGGCGCGGTGGACTGCGTGAAGACGCGTGTCCCCTCGAGCCGGTTCCCCGAGAACACGTACAGGTCGATGTCGTCCGCGGCCCAAGTCACCGAGTACGTGTCCAGCGCCGCGTAGAAGTAGTCGCCCGCCTCGAGCGTGATCTCGTATCGCTCCCCTTCGGCCAGCGCGGGGGTGCTGGTCCCGATCCGGTTCCCGCCGGAGACGGCCGGCGCCACCGGAGTGTAGGTGCGACGTACCTTGTTCGACCAGGCGTCGCGCAACACGGCGCCTCCCTCGTCGACGTAGACACCGTTGGGGTCCGGGACCGGTCGCACCGGCAGCCGTCCCTCGGCGGCAGAGGGCAAGACCTGATCGTAGAACTCGTTCCAGTCCAGAGCCCCGTACCCTTCGAACGGGGGTGGGATGGTCGTGTCCCGCGCCGAGTACTTCAGGAGCCGCTCGATCCAGTCGGGCGTCGGCGATCCGCCGCGGTCGATCCGCGCCTGCATCGCCGCGGCCGCCATGCCCGCGACCGTCGGCGCCGAAAAGCTGGTGCCTTCGTGATACTCGTAGCACGAGCGGTACCAGGCGCACGCGGTGTAGACGCCGTAGCGCGCGGTCACCTCGGGATCGGTGGTCACGAGCAAGCCCTGCGTGCCGGACGCGCCGACGGAGAGCACATCGGTGGACGAGGCGAACGGGCTCGCCCATCCCGGATCGCCGGGGACGGTCCCGTAGTTGAGGTAGCCGTTGCCGTTGGCGACGACCACGAGCGCGCCGGCGCGGCGCGCGTGACGAAGCGCCGCGTAGACCTTGGCGTAGTCGGCGGCCGGCGTGGGCACCGACACGCCAAGGCTCATGTTGATCACGCGCGCGCCGATGACGTCCACGGCCCAGTAGATCGCCGCCGCGATATCTCCGTTCGATCCGAGCGCCTTCGCAACCGCCAGGGGATAGCCCGGCGCAAAGGCCGGCTCGGAATACCAATAGCCGTTCCCGCCGCCCACCGCCGTGGCCGCGGTCGCGGTTCCGTGCCCATAGTCGTCGTACGGTGTCGGCACGATCGGATCCCAGCGATCGTGAGGACCCGGATAGTGCGGGAACGCCCGGTCGCCGGTGAAGTCCCACCAGCCAACGATCTGGTCGTCGGTGACGTTGGGTCCTCGGTAGTCGAACATCTCATGCTGGGGGTAGATCCCGGTGTCGATCACCGCGACGATCACGTCCCGCGAAGGCGCGGGAAACGCGTCGTGCGACGCCGCGGCCGCGCCGGGAAGGGCGAGGGCCACGGCAAGCGCGGCGGTAAACAATCGAACCCGGTTCATGCCAACCCCCTGTCGAGACGCCGCCAGCTCGGCGCACGCCGCGAATGTTCGCCGCGATTGGGCGAAATCCTCTTTTCGTACCGTTCGCCGGCCGGTCACACGTTCACGGAAGCGCCGTTTGTTTCTCCGAAGGCGTCGCGAACGTCGCCGGGACGGATCGTGGCCGTATCGC
>Ga0214471_10003794_pt1 | contig 11684 bp, 11 predicted proteins | sample RVTome_5_FD_207665 | JGI IMG/M metagenome (GOLD analysis project Ga0214471, IMG submission 207665) | Soil microbial communities from uranium-contaminated site in the Upper Colorado River Basin, Wyoming, United States - RVT142D155 | ecosystem: Environmental > Terrestrial > Soil > Contaminated >... | reverse complement strand
AGGCTGTTGCTGATGCTTTCATTAGAGGTGTTAATCGAAATCTTCGCACTATTCAACTGCCCAATGTAACGATTCAGGGTGGCGCTATTACCGGGAATGTTCAGCCATCAGGAAGCACAAGCCTCACCATTGCTCCTACCTTTGTCAATCCAACGGTTCATGATCCGATTGAGGATGCACGTCGGACAATTGCTGTGTTGCAGACGGGTACCTACAACATAAGTGGGATTAGATAATGCCTACAGGATTTCAACTCGGATCACTTGATCTTCGCACTCTTGCTCACGAGATAGTCTCGACAAACGGGTGGGATGTTTTTCCAGGTATGAAATCAGGTGGTGTTCAGTACGCATTCCAGCACGGCGAGTATGTCGGTGGTCGTAGGTTTTATAAGGCTCGTGACATTGACTTGAATATGGTCATTCTTGCCACCAATGCGGCGGGAGTAGTGACAACATCGGCTGAAGAACATGTTGAGGAGAACATCGAAACCTTGATGGCTGCCCTCCACAACACATTCAATCCTCTGACTCTGACACGGACCCTTCCTAGTGGCGCTGTAAGGACGGCCTCTGTACGTCCTATTGATGTTGCACGATATGAGGACAATGTTGGACTTTCACGCCTGGTGACGCTTGTGCTCAGAATGGGTTATCCATTTTGGCATGGAGTAGCAGGCCAAGTAGTTGGATCGGGTCCGTTGTCACCTAACAATTTGGGAACAGCCCCGGTCAACGACATGATCGTTACCTTCACAACGGCAGGGAGGGTTACACACGATCTCACAAGTGACTATTTAGAAGCTGATGCAGCAGGGTTGGTGGTCAATGTGGGAACCGGGGTTATCACCGGAGGTGATTCAGGTGATATACATGGGAACATGCCTCATTGGTTGCAATTCGAGCCGGGGGTCAATGCGCTAACAATCACGGGGGGAACCAAGACCATTGATTGGTTCCACGGGTACTTCTAAGTGGTTGCGTATCGAGCCGAGGTTTGGCAACTTCCGCATGAGTCTCCTTGGGGGAGGCTTCATCCTCGTTTGCTTTATAGCCATCTTGTTTGTCAGATTGAATCAAGTGATGTTGGTTATGGACGGCTTACCTTCCAAGGTAGCGATAGCACTCTAATAACTAAGGTCATTGATACGAGCAATGATCATGGTTCTATCATTAGAGTTTTTGATGATGAAGACTCTAATGTCTTTACGTTTTTTGCTGAGTCTCTTGAACAATTGTATGAAGAAGATGGTGCACCAACCACGGTTGTTCATGGTCAGGGAATAGCAAGCATTCTTGATAAGATGGTGATTCAGCCATTTAGTGGATTGGATGGTGTTCATCCAAATTGGCAATGGGGTGGAGAAGACCAAAATTTACTCCGTAATGCCGATGCTGAAGCCACACCCTTCCCCAATAGTGGGTTTGAGGATGGGGATACTGGTTATTGGGATACGACAGAGAATGATGATCTCTTTAATCCGGCCACGCTTGTTGCTGTTAAGTCGTCCATTGATGCTCGTTCAGGTGATTGGTATGGATTGGTTAATCCAAATGGCACAACAAGTGGTGTACGGAGGACGTTGCAAGGATTATTGAGAGGAGAGACTTACACCATTACTGGTTATCTCAATGAGCCTTTAGGACTTGGTGAGCGATTCAGAGCGGGGGTAAGTGGAGCCGCCTCATCTTCTCATACCAATGCCTATGTAGAAGATGATATTCATTGGGCTGAACTTGGGAACGCCACACAGGGGAACGGATCATCTACCGGAGTTTATCAATTAACTACGTTGACCTTTGTAGCCGGAGCAGATCAAGTAGAGCTTTTCATTGTTTATGAAGGTGCTGCTGATCCTAATTTCCTATTAGATGATTGGAATATTTCAGGAGACAATGTAGGAATCGAGCCGTGGGAAGCTTATGCCTTGCAATCATCTACGATGAATTTTGCTCGGTATACCACGGCTCAGGCTCATTCGGGAGGAGCTTCAATTGAATTCCAGGGTGTTGATCGTCCTTATTTAAGTCAATTTGGAATTATTGGATATGGGACTATTGGATTGTGGCAAGACATATCAGTAACGATAGGCAAGACTTACACCGGATCAGCATGGGTGAGACATAATGGTGCTAGTGCTGTTTATCTCAGATTGATTTGGAGTCGTAATACTCCCAAAGGCGAATTGTCTACGACAACCTTTGGGAATCAACTTCCTGGCCCTGGTTCGTCTTACATGAAGTCAACTACAGTTTTAATTTCTCCAAATACCTGGACAAAGATACAAATGACCGGGAAGACTGATGTATCTAGCCTCAAATTCAGAGTGGCGTTTGCAGGGTCTTTGGCAAAGACTGATGTTGGCGATTTTACTTCTCCCACCATTTGGGTTGATGACGCTGCAATGTTTGAGGGTTTACCAGCTACTACTACCGGAGATATTCTCCAATCAATAATCACTCCAATTCAGGATCGTGGAGTAGGAGATTGGTTGGATATTTCAACTTGGGCCGCTGCAACTGATTCCAATAACGTCGCATGGGATTTGGCTGAGCGAGCAATGGACATCCCACCTGGGCAAACTGTATTGCAGTTACTTGATTCGTTTGTTGAGCTTGGATATGAATGGACTGTGGTTTGGAATGGTACAGCGTTTTCGTTGAGGGTGTATAACCCTGAAGGATTGGGCGTTGATCATGGTGGCACTTTGACGTTCCATCCACGAGAAGGATGGCGACCAACCGTTTGGCAGGAGAGTCTTCCACCATATACAGCAGTATTGGCTGAAGGAGATCAGGGAATATATAGCTATGGAGAGGATGCTGGATTATTGGCCGGGTATGGGAGATGGGAAGGGTCATTGTTCCTCTCAGGTGTTGGTATTACACAATCTGCCAACCTTGATCAGTGGATTGCTCAAGAATTGAATCGAGTAATCACTCAGAGGTTTGCAGCCCGAGCAGAGATGATTCCAACCAAGCGTTTTGGGTCAGATTGGGGTCTCGGGGATAAGGTCGTCTTTGCCTTTAACAACACACCATTTGGTGAGAAAGAGGAGCGCATTGCCACGGTGCAGATCGTATGTACTGATGAAGACGAGCAAAACGTTACTTATTCGGTTGATTTTGTTAAGGCTGTTCTTCTTGAGCCGTTGGGAGGGACGACATCTGCTCCGACTTCGTACATGCTCAACAAACTGCTCAGGAAGTTTCGTAAGCGTATAGAAGTTCCAAAGGGTGGCGTTCCATTTGGTGGAGGAGATGTTACTGGAATACCAACCATTTTCATTGCTTGTTCTGATGCCCATCCTAATTCTAAGGTTGTTGCTCATTATCAATTTGATGGGGAAAATGATGTAGCCATATATGAGTTGGCTTTACAAAGCATTCTTGATGATGCTCCTACGACTGGTGGGCGTATTGTTATTTCTGAAGGTCATTTTTACATTGACCCTGCTTTTAATGGGACTTATGGAACTCGTGTTACCGACAGAATTCATTTAATGGGTATGGGGGCATATCGAACTTTTATCGTCAATCAAGGTAACGGGACGGCTGGTAATGCTTTAATTGAAGTGCAAACAGATGGGGAGATGAGTGACATTGGGTTCGATACTGTCACAGGATTTGTTGGCAGGGTAGTCAAAAACGACTATGGGAGGTTGAGCAATCTGTTTTTCCAAGGGCCATGTGAATCTGCTCTTTACCTAAATGGGACTCAGCAACCTATAAGTGATATTGTTGTCAACTCCACTCCTTCTGACGCTTGCATTGTTATTGATGAGGGTTGGGTAGCTCTTAACAATGTTGTCTCTTTGAGAGCAGGATCAGGTGGGGCTTTTATGCGTATCACTAATGGGGCAACAACGGCGGTTACTATCAATAACTTAGTCGTGTCTCATCAGCCGGGTGTTGGCAATGGAATTGAAATAGAGAGTATCAGTGAGGTTGTCCTATCTAATTTTGCGATAGTAACTCCCGGGAATATTGGAATTCTTGTTGATGCCAGCACTCCATTTTGGGCAAACATTAGCAATGGATTTATTAGGGCAGATTATGGGATTAGTTGGGCGGGGAGTCCTGGCTTCGTTCATAGCAAAATCTCAAATCTGTTAATTGTTCCTGATCTTATCGGTATTGACATGAAAGGAATGTTTCATTCCACAATTGAGAACGTATCTATGTATCAGCCAGGACAACATGGAATTCGATTGACAGATTGTTCGGACAATGAGCTATCGAAAATTCGTATCTATCGACCTGGATTAGATCTGAATAACACCTATGATGGAATAATTCTGGAAGGAAACTCTGACCGCAATACCATACAAATTAACAGGATTCTTAGTGCTCCTACTTCCCCAAAGGCTAGATTTGGGATCAATATTTCGGCTTCTACTTGTAATGACAATGTAGTGGTAGGTAATAACTTAAGGCCAAGCGCCAATTTTGGCACCGATGCTCTGAACGATGCTGGTACAGGAACGGTTCTTCAATGGCCGTCTGATTCAATATACGGGTCAAATATCACAGATGGAGCCGGTAGTGGTGGGGCGGGTGCTCAATCTAACGCAGCAACATTTAGTCAGGTTGGTGATTTAGTAGTGGGAGTGGGTACTTTCAAGCTTCCGTTTACTTTGGATGCTGAAATAATCAGTGTTGCTCTTGCGGTTGGAACCTCTCCTACCGGGGCTGATTTGATTGTGGATATCAATAAGAACGGTGTCACTCTTTTCACGACTCAAGCCAATCGACCTCGGATTGTTGATGCCGATGCTGATGGTGTAGGGGCTGAAGCTGTACCGGATGTAACCTCTATTTCTGAAGGTCAGTATCTGACAGTTGATATAGATCAAATAGGATCAACGTTGGCCGGGGCTGATTTGACTGTTGTTATTGAATGGAGACCGGTGTAAAAGGTTGTTGATATGGCTGTCTTGTTCTTGGATTCTGCAAACGGGGGCGACGTTGCTTCACGCTGGAATAGTGCCACCCTAAGCATCATCGCCGGAGCGTCTCCGTCAGGACGTGCCGCCTATCGTCTCACTAATTCGACAGGCCAGACACTTGGCAAAAACATACCGGATACAGCTTCACTTCTGGTTGGTTGGAAAGGCCGATTGAGCGCTCTCAGCAACGACAACAGTGGGAACACTGCTCTCTTTGCAATCCGATCTGATTCAGGGTCACTCACACATTTGACGTTTTGCACTCTCAGCACAGGAGTTATACGAATTCGCAGAGGCACCGCAACCGGAACCATTCTGGCTGATTCGGCTATCGGGATTGTTTCGGTAGATACCTGGCATCATTTCGAGGTTCGTGCAACCATCGCTGATTCAGGAGGAAGGGTAGAGGTTTGGGTAGACGGTGTACAAGTTATCAACTTCACTGGTGACACTAGAAACGGTGGGACAAAAACCGATGTTGATAACACAGGTTATGGCCGTACCCTAGGTGGTAATTGGGATCTTTCTGATATCTCGATTGCTTCCGAAACCACCAACTATGGTGTGACAATGGTGGCAATGAGTCTGCCCGACGGGAATGGCAACTCGTCAGGGTTGACTGGATCGGACGCCGATCAAGTAGACAATTATCTACATGTGGATGAAGCGACACCAGACGGCAACACCACCTATGTAGCTGGCGATACTGAAGGGCAGAAGGACACCTATGCCCTAGCCAACCTTCCTAGCGGAACTTGGGATGTTATTGCGGTGCAAACGGTCTTGAATGCAATTAAGGCTGATGCTGGTACTCGATTCATGCGGCCAGTTCTACGTTCAGGAACAACTGATTATCCGGGCGTTAGTGTGGCTGTTTCCGAGTCATATCTCTCATACTTGGAAGTGTTTTCTACTGATCCTGATACTGCTGCGGCCTGGACTCAGAGTGGTGTCAATGCTCTAGAAATGGGGCCGGAAGTTCGAGATAGTTGATGACTGATCTTCGTGTCACACGAGAAACGCTCGAAGCGCTTATTCAATCTCTTGATCCTGAACTTCGTATCACCCGTGAAGCGCTAGAAGCCCTGATAACAACTTCTAGTCCTCAACTTCGGATCACAAGGCTAACAGTTGAGGCGCTGATAGTTGCCCAACAACTCAATATCACTATTGAGATTGCTTCTGAATCTGATTCTGCTCAAGAAATGATTTTGGCAACTGAACCACTGTTGAGTTTGGAACAGGGAATTGAGTCAAATATTGCTGTTGAGATTGGGCTAAGCCATGAAGTGAGTTTTCCTTTGGAATCTGCCATTGAATCCGATATAGGATTTGATGTTGTACTTGAGACCGAAGTAACTGAGCCGGAGTTTTTGGTAGAGCTTGCTATAGAAGCTAATTTGGCTCAAGAGATAGGTTTGACAATTGAACCATTGCTTAATGTAGAGCAAGGGGTTGAATCGAATATTGCGACAAATACGATTTTAGTAACGGAGTCTGTTTTTGGGTTGGAATTTGTTACTGAATCTGATCTGGCATTTGAGATTGTATTTGAGAACATTGTCGAGCCAGAGTTTCTTGTTGAGCTTGGGGTGGAAATTGACGTTGCTCAAGACGTGATATTGGCTACAGAGTCGTTGTTTGGCCTAGAACTAGCAATGGAGTCTGACATTGCTCTGGACATTGCGATGGTCAACACTGTGTCTAGCGGGTTCACAGGTTGGGGGATTCCAATTGGAATCAGTTAACACCACTCTTGGTGAGTAAGCTATGACGAAGACACCTGCTGACAATGGATGATTTGCAACCCTTCTTTGATATGTTGCTTGGCCCATTGGGGCTTCTCATAGCCCTGATATGGGTTGTTTTAGGGGTTTTGCGAGGCTGGTGGGTTCCTGGCACTCTCTATCGGAAGATGGAGCAAGATCGTGACGAGTGGAAGAATGTAGCCTTGAGAGCACTTACGGCTACAGAGAAGGCCGTTACCTTGGTGGAACGTCAATGAAGTGGATTCGTGTCGTCAAGAAATCGAAGAATGTTGAAAGTGGTTGGGAAAAGGAGCAAGCCAAAGCTCGTATTCAAGCATTGGAAGAATTTCTGAAACTGTATAGGTTCAAGAGAGGTGGTGGGCAATGGAAGCCACGATAGTTGCTTTGGTCTCTGGTATAGGAACCTTGATCAGTAGTTTGCTTGTAATTGATTCTGTGCGTGATTACTGGCTTGTTCATCATTCATCCCCACCCAGGAATGATTTGTGGGAGATCGTAATACAGAGATTGATTGGGGAGGTTTTTCGTTTAATGATTCAAGTCATGTTCTTGGTGGCTGGATTGTTTTTTATGACAGAGAGTGGACGTTTAAGAAGTACAGGGGTTTTGATCTTGTTGTTTATCCCTATGGCTCTTGCTTCATGGTCGTTATATTCATGGTTGCGAAGAAAGCATCAACTAAGAAAGGATATGAATGATGCCTAAATACAATGCTTGGGGAGAGGAAGTTAGCCCTGAAAACCCAACAGAGGATTCATGGGTGCCCATAGAGGAGCGCAAAGACTCGGATGACGACGATCCTGATAACAACTCGAACGCTCTTGATGACGAAACCGGAGATGATCTTGATGGCTGGAAGCCAGGTGATCCAATTTGAGCTACCAGCCATACGTATCTTGCACTAAATGTTCGGGCCATGCTCAGCCGGGAACATTGGTGCTTCTCAAGTACATTTTGCTCAAGTTCCCATATGCCAAGTCAATGGGTGTTTACAACTGCCGCAATGTGGCCGGGTCTACTTCTCTTAGCCAACATGCTTGTGGCAGGGCATGTGACATAGGAATCCCGGTACTTTCCAATGGTGCCGCCAACACAGCACTTGGTTATCCGATCATTCGGTTTTTGTATGAGTTCTCCACAGAGTTCGGGATTGTGGAGCAAATCTATGACCGAGTGAAGTATGACGATGCCACGCCGATGGGCAGATATTACGGCGGGGTTCATCCTCATAATGACCATGATCACACCACACAATCTCCGGCCAAAGCCTTGTCGTTGACATTCGACTATATGGTGTCTGTTGCCGGTTCACCAACCCCACAAGGAGAAGATATGTTGTTGCAAAAAGGCAGCAAGGGACAAGAAGTAGCCGAGCTTCAGAAGATGCTGGCCGAGCGTTACGGGCAAAGCAATGGGGCCTTCACTCCATATCCGGGTAAGTCGGCCTTTGACGGGCAGGCATTCGCATCGGGAGAAGATGGCGATTATGGCACTACCTGTGAGACAAACGTTAAGAACGTACAAGGCTTGCTTGCTCAGGCGAAAACAGGAGTGGTGAATCAGCTTCTTTGGGATGCGATGGTCAATGATGCCTATGTGAAGCCGCCTACCGTTGTTGACCTCACCAAGTACGTTCTCAAGACCGACTTCGCCAAGCACACACTTGATGTGAAGTCCACAACACCGCACAGCTAGAAAGAAGACAATGGAAATACTCAAGAAGACATGGGCGTTCATCACAGCCTCTTGGAAGGCTGTTGTAGCCCTTGCAATCCCAATCATATGGGAAGCAGGCGTTCAATTGGTTGATGGCTTGCAGGGCACCTTTGTAGACAACACATACGCATTGGCGGTTCTTACCAGTGTGGGTGTTTGGCTCAAGGCAAACAAAACTACCTGAAAAGAGAGAGACCCCCGGTTATGGCTTTCGGAGGTCTCTCTTAGCTACCCATCCATGAGGATGTTGTCTCAGCCTGCTGACCTGATCGTGGAAGGAGAATCAGCATTGGTAATTATGTCACTCTGTTGAGAGAGTGTCAATATTCCAAAGATGCTTTGCATTCCTGATGATTCGATAAAGCTCTCCACGATCAATGTCCATCGGGTCTTTTGCGCCATTAGGCCACTCACTAGGAATTCTGATGATCATGCCATTGAGTGATTCAATGATGTCATTTCTGGCTCGATGACCGGCTATGTCGTCATCGGTGAGAATGGTTACTTCTGTTACTCCTAATCTCCGCAACAAAGAAACGTGATGGGTGCTGATGCTTGAGCCGTAAATGGCGAGAGGTGTGGAATTGGCCTCCCAACAGGCAATGGCATCTAAGGCTCCTTCAACCAACACGGCCTTTGTGCCTCGGAACATCCACGACCCAAAGAATTCTTGCGCTTTGGGAAAGCCCTTTGGATAAACGTACTTGGGTGATTGGTCAGGGAGGACGGCTCTCCGTATCACGCCTATGAGATCGCCGTTATGACGGCGTACAGGGATGGTTGCGTAATTGGTGATGGGATCATGCCCTAGGCCGAATTTGTCTATGGTTCGCTTTCTCAAGCCTCTGCCACGCCAATAGCCTTGATCCTTTAGAAACTGGCTGAGCCATTCTTCGGGTAATGCTTGGTTCACATCAGGGAGAGGAGTTTGTAACTCGCCAATCTTCTCGATGATGCCATCCAAAGTAGAAGTTGGAGAGTCAAGCCCAAGCCGTTGTGTGAGTTGCTCTATGTTCCCTTTGAGGCCGCATCCGTGGCATATCCACAGTCCGGTTCTCTCGTTGATAGCGAATGATGGATTGGAGTCTTCGTGGAACGGGCAAAGACAGTAAGCCTCATCTCCCGAGTGCATTCGTACATTGAGCACTCGCTGAATGAGCTTGGAGTGCTTCATGGCTTCTCGGTGTCAAGATGCTTGATCCTCTCTGCTTCATCCCCACTGATCTCTCGATAGATGCCGTTGTTGACATCGAACTCTGCGTACCAAGTGTGTCCATCAATACCATGCCGATATTTGGTTAGCTTGAACTTGACGACGTGATCAGAAACTCGGGTAAGAGTGATCACAGCATCGGCGTCCTGTCCAACGGAATCAGATTGAGAGAGGTTTTCGGTTCCCGGTGGTTCTTTGCCTACTCCTGCCCGATTGATTTGTGAGATTACGATGGTAGGCATCTGGTATTTCTCGGCTACTGATTTGATGTCACCTATGAGTTTTGCGACGGCCTGCCAATCACCGGATTCTCGTGCCATAAGGGTTAGATAATCCACAATCACCAAATCGGGATGTACAGCTTCGATTTGAGTAGCCATATGAGCGGGGGTTATGCGCCCTCTTGTTGTGTCATTAACGAAAAACCCGCTCTTGACATACTTACTCAAGTTCCTGAGAAAGCGTTTGTATTCAAGTAGAGAGAAGTTCTCACCCATATTCAGATCAAGGTTACGAAATACATCACCCCTACCGTTATAGAGGGCTGAGAGAAAAGTGTGAGTACGGAATCCTATGGATGCTTTGCTTTGTTCTAGCGAGAAGTAAAGAGGTGTATAGCCTTTACTCATGGCCGTTACAGCCATTTTGATAGCACTCCATGTCTTCCCAACACCTAGTCGTGCTGCAACCACCCAAAGATGTCCGGGTTGAATTCCTCCTGTTGCCACATCCAAGGTATCAAATCCAGTCGGGATTCCTGGTGAACCTTGTTCTTGAGTTCGGATGACTCTCCTCAGAGCATCTTGATAAACGGATTGCCAATTGGTGATGAGGTCTATTTCTGGTGAGGCACCATGTCGTTGTAACGCAAGATGCTGAACAGAGTTACCGACTTGTTCTAACACTCTGATGGGGTCATCACCCATTTGGAGTTGTGATGCTGTTTTGTCGATGGTTTCGATTAGCTCATGTCGGATGTGAGCTTTCTTCACTTCATCGACGTAGTGCTCTACATCATCTACTACGTAGATAGAGAAGGAGGGGAACCGATCTTTGATTGCTCTCTTGCTTGGTGCTCGTCGGTGTCGGGTGACATATTGGGTGATCCATTCCCACTCGTCAGGGTAGGCATGGAACATCTCAAGATCGAGACCCGATGAGATGACGGGGAGGTGGTTCTGGCTCCGAACGATGGATGAGATCAACATCGCCTCTGGTGAGGATTTTGCCATTGGAGTGCTCCTTCCAGGTAGCTCGATAGGTGGCATTGGACATCCTAGCATGGAGGGTATGCCAGGGTTATTTCAAGGTGTTTTTGGGGTGTCTCGGAGACCCATATTTACCGGATTTTTTCCCACTCTCGGGACTCAAAAACCCAATGAAAATGGGGTGTTTTTGGCCGGTTTTTGCCCGGTTTTCGACCATCTAGCCCAAGGGATCAATAGTGTTTGATTGGTCTAAATGCCTATGGTATACTTACAGTAGGCCGTAAGGCCTGATTGACAACCGAATCCCGAGATGGATGCGGCGGCAACGCCGAGAAATCCGGTCGAGGGAGGTGCCACCCCTGGTAGGAGAATCGCAAGGTTCGCCAAGGCCGCAACAGAGCGGATGCCGGGAGCGGCTAGGGCCACGGCCCGAACACTCCCCCCGACTACCTACCGATGGATGAGCTTCGGTAGGGAGAAACGGTCACTATCGGTATCCCCGCCGAAGATGAGCAAGCTAGGCAACCACCGCTCTGTGGAAGCCGGTAGAGCGAGCCACTTCTGTAAACGGCACACCATCGGGATTCGGGAAACGGTCTCTCCGACCGAAAGCCAAAGGCAGGCTATTAGGGCGGGGTTCCGGCCATCACTCATCACCGTGGCGAGTGGTGGCCTTCTCTATTTGAGAACCTCACCCGAGAGCACTTTGGCAGGCCGACTAGGAATCGGCGCAATCCTTCATCCCCCGAAGGTGTCAATGGAGACTCATACAATCAGAAATTACGGCTTGAACGAGAAGCTCCTTGATGGGCACGACCCATCATTGCTGA
>Ga0214471_10003793_pt1 | contig 11686 bp, 12 predicted proteins | sample RVTome_5_FD_207665 | JGI IMG/M metagenome (GOLD analysis project Ga0214471, IMG submission 207665) | Soil microbial communities from uranium-contaminated site in the Upper Colorado River Basin, Wyoming, United States - RVT142D155 | ecosystem: Environmental > Terrestrial > Soil > Contaminated >... | reverse complement strand
CCCGGCCGACCGTGAGATCCACACCGTCCAGGGCGCGGACGGTCATCTGTCCACGGCTGTGCTCACGCACGACACCTTCGAGCCGTGCCACCACCCCGTCGCCGCCCGCCGCCCGGGTCACCGTGGCGCCACCGCGACCAGTGGCGGCGCGGCGGTGACCCACCGAGCCGCCACCCAGGCTCCGACGGCCGCGGTGCCGGTCCCCACCAGGATCGCCGCCAGGACGGCGGGGAGATCCACGCTCGAGGCGACCGGCAGGCCGAACAGCTCAGCCGCCGTGCCGGCCGCGGCGCGCTGCAACGCCAGCCCGACGGCGACCCCGACCACCGTGCCGACCAGGGCGGCGGCGGTGGCCTCGAGCACGACCGCACGCCGGACCGTGCGCTCGGGGGCACCCACGGCGCGCAGCAGGCCCAGCTCGCGGCGTCGCTCGACGACGGTCGCCGCCAGCAGGTTGAACAGCACGACCGCGATCCCCACGGCAACCACGATCCGCACCGCTCCCACCGCGCCGGTCAACAGCGAGACGTCCGCGCTCAGGGCCTCGAGCACCTCGCGGCCGGTCCGGACCTCGCCCGCGCCGCCGACCAGCGCGGCGAGCTCGGCCCGTGCCTCCGCTGCGCCGGCGTACGGCACCAGGACGACCTCGAGCACGCTCGGTCCGCGGCCACCGGTCGCCGAGCGCGCCGTGTCGAGCGGCACGACAGCCACGCCATCCGACGCCAGCATCGGCGCGGAGACGAGCGCGCCCACGGACAACCCGGCCGAGCCACCGGCGGGCAGGCCCGGCAGGCGGACGACGTCGCCTTCGCCGACATCGAGGAGCGCCGCCGCGTCGGGGTTGAGCACCGTCCGCCGGCCCGCCAGCACGGCCTCCTGGTCCGAACGCCGCGCGGCGGCGAAGACCGGGTGTGCAGAGGGCCCACCGACCCCGACCAGCTCGAGGACGCCGTCGCCCGCGGCCACGCCGGCGCGGGTGACCTCGGTGACCCGCGCCACCTGCGGCAACGAGGACACCCGTGTCGCCAGCCCGGTTGGGAGGCTGGCCGCGGTGGCCGGCCGGTGCACCGGGGAGGCCTCGACGTACAGCTCGACGCCGGCGACGGGCGCGAGCACCCGCTCCACGCTGCGCTCGAGGTCGGCCGTGATGCCGCCGACGGCGACGATGATGGCCACCCCCAGCGCCACGACCGTGAGGCTCGCCCAGGTCCGGTCCGCCGAGCGCAGGAGGCCGGTCGCAGCCAGCGTCGGGGCGGCCCGGCCGCGTCCGAGCAGATGCGTGGACGCGCGCGCGAGCGGGCCGCGCGTCGCCCGGGTCAGTCCGATCGTGCCCCCGACCACCAGGACCGAGACCAGCCCGGGCGGCAGCGCATCGAGCACGGCCTGGCCTCCGGCTGCCAACCCCAGGCCGGCGACGGTCGCGGCCGCCGCGGCTGCTGCCAGCCGGCCCTCGACGCCGGGCAATGGTTCGCCGAGCCCGGTCGCGGGTGGAGGTCGCAGCATCGCCGCCGGGGCTTGCCGGAGCGCACGTCGCAGTACCGCCAGCGCGGCCGACACGGCCACCAGCGGACCGAGGACCAGCGCGATGACCCACGCCGCGACCGGCAGGACCGCCGGGGCCTCGGTGACGGCCTCGCCGACCAGACTCCACGGCAGGTCGGCCACGACGGCGCGGCCGACCGCCCAGCCTGAAAGCACGCCCAGGGGCGCCGCAACCACCCCCAGCAGGGCGAATTCGACGCCGAAGCGACCCAGGAGCGCACGCCGGTCCGCCCCCAGGGCCCGCTGCGTGGCCAGCTCCCCCAGACGCCCCGTGACGGTGAGCGTTGCCGCGCCCCGCAGCAGGAACATGCCCGACGCGACGACGAGGGCAGCCACGAACACCAGGAGCCGGGCGATGCCGTCCAACGTCTGCGTCGCACGCGCCGCCTGCTGCGCCGGAGACGTGATCACGACGTCCGCGGCCAGAGCCCGTGACAGGCGCGAGTGCAGCTCGCCGAACCCGACGCCGGGACGGGCCCGAACCAGCAACAGGTCGTAGCCGTCACGGCCGACCAGAGCCTGGGTGTGGGCCAGCAGCCCGAACGCGAAGCGCTCCCCGTGCAGGTCGACGCCGGGAACGACGTCGAGCAGCTCGGTGGCCGTGGTGGTGCCGTCCGGGGTGCGCAGCGACAACCGGCCGCCCACGGGCACACCGACCTGCGCGGCTGCCTCCAGGCCCAGGAACACGCCGTGGAACAGGCGGCTCGGGTCGTCGACGTAGCCGTCGAAGCGCTCGTCGAAGGCCGCCCCGAGGCTGCCTCCGAGGTCGCGCAACCACAGGTTCGAGCCGTACAGCCAGATGTCGTGTCCGCCGACCCGGACCCGCTCGCGCAGCACGGGCGCGGCGACCGCGACGCCCTCGGTCGCCCGCGCCGTGCGCAGCGCCTCGGTGTCCAGTCCACCCGGCAGCGGCGACCCGACGATCAGGTCGACGGCCCCGCCGAGGGTCAGCGCCCGGGTCACGGCCCCGCGTGCCGAGGCGTGCAGCACCAGCAGCGCGACCGGCAGGGCCGTCACGACCGCGATGGTGACGATCACGACGAACGCCTGGCCCGGGCGCTGGCGCAGCGCCCGGGCCTGGAGCGGGACGAACCCGCGCAGGCTCAGCCCTGGGCCGCCTCGAAGGTGCCCTCGGCGGTGCCACCGTCGTCGAAGGTCACCGAGTAGGTGCCGCTGATCGTGCCGCCGTCGAGCGTGCCCCCGGCGGTGAAGGTGGCGATCCGCTCGGACGGGACGTCACCGGCGTCGATCTCGAACGCGCCGGTGCTGTCGATGTCGAAGGTGAAGTCGCCCAGGACGGCGGAGCTGCCCTGGAACGAGGCGCCGTCGCCCGTGAAAGCGCCCGAGATGTCGAACGGCTCGGGGTCGTCCTCGCCGAAGACGCCGCCGTCGAGGTCGACGGTCGCGGTGAACGTGCCGGCCGCGTCGTCGAACGCCAGGTCGACCGTCATCGCGCCGGTGGAGCCGAACGTGGTGTTCTCCCACGTGCCGCTGTAGCTGCCGGCCAGCGCCGCGGTGTCGACCGCGGCCGCGTCGGTCCCGCCGTCGTCACCGGTCGTGTCGCCGTCGTCGGTGGTCGCGGTGTCGTCGCCGTCGGTGGTGTCGTCGCCGTCGGTCGTGTCGCCGTCGTCCGTGGTGGTCGTGGTGGTGTCGTCGCCGGTGTCGGCATCGTCACCGCACGCACCGAGCAGCAGCGCAACCGCCGCCGAGACGGCCAGCGGACGTGCAAGGATCCTGCGGTTCATGTGGTATCCCATCCAAGGGTTCGTGGGTTCGTGCACGGGACACTAGCCCGGGCGTCCGAAGCGGCTGAACAGCGCCGGCGTTGTCGAACCCCGGCGGGCAGGCCGCTGGCCATGGCCTCGGTCAGCGGGGGCCGGGTCGTGCATCATCGGCGAAGGCGCCCTGGAACCTCCGCAGCTCGCGGGTGGCGCCTCCGAGCCGCCCCCAGAGCTTGTCCAGCGCGACGTCCAGGCTGGGACGTTGCGCGAGGCCCTGGGCCTCACCGGACTCGGCCAGCGAGACCGCGAGCGCGGTGGTCGCAGGCAGGTGCTTGCGGTAGGCCTTCATCGTGTTGCCCTCGAGGCGGTGCTGGGCCGTATAGATGATGGGCAGCAGCGCCCCGAGCACGCCCCATTCGTCCAGCAGCGGGCCGTCCCAGACGGCCGGCCAGCGGCGTCCGGCGTAGGCGTTGAGCTCGGGCAGCCCGGCGAGGCCGTCCATCAGAGGGTCGGGACCGGCGTAGCGGACGGTGCCGACGTGGCTGAGGACCAGCGCGCCGGTGCACATCAGGCAGGGTTGGAACGTCGTGACCACGGCGTGATCGAGGTGGTCGCCCGCAGGGATGTTGGTGAGCGCGTTGACCTCGGCGTGGGCCACGGCCGAGCCGACCAGCTCGTTGTGCCGTGCCTCGCGATCGTTGGTGCGGTTGCGCCCGTAACCGAGCACCTGGCCGTCGGGATCGACCACGACCGCGCCCACGCCGACGTTGCCGTCCCGGAACGACCGCCACGCCCACTCGAACGCCTGTGCCCATGGTGCGGAGAGCTGTTCGAGGTAACGGGTCACGGGAGCTCCGGGTGGCGTCAGCGAGCGCGCGCTGTCGACGGTGGTGCCGCTCGGCGACCGTAGTGACCCGGACACCGCTGATGCACGGCGGTCCGCGGCGTGACGTCACCGGCGCCTGGCCACCAGCGCTCACCGAGTCGCTCGTCGTCAGCCGCCGGCGAGCGCGCCCACGACGTGGAACGGCTCCTGGCCGGCCGCGACGGCGGCAGGCAGCGGCGCGTCGGGCGGGTCGTGGGAGACGTCCTGCTCGCCGGCGAAGTAGCGCACGAACGCGCGTCGCTCCAGCGTGCCGCGCTCGCGGATGGTCCCCCGCAGGACCGGGTAGACCGTCTCCAGCGCGTCCAGCACCGCCGCCACGGTCACCGGAGCCTCGAGTTCGAGCTCGACCTCGTCGGTGACCTGCGCGAGCTTGCGCAGGTGGGCCGGCAGCCGCACGCGGATCACCATGCAGCGTCCTCCCTTGCGGGACGGCAGAGGCAGCGGGGCCAGCGATCGTTCACGGCAGCGTCTGGACCTCGACCGACATCACCCGAGGCAGCCCGCGCACGATCGGGCTCCAGCTCTCGCCCTCGTCGGCCGAGCCGAACACGTCGCCGCTGGTGGTCCCCACGTACAGCCCGCACGGGTCCAGCGAGTCCACCGCGAGGCAGTCGCGCAGCACGTTCACGTACGCATTGTCCTGCGGCAGGCCCTTGGTCAGCGGTTCCCACTCGTGACCGCCCGTGCGGCTGCGGTAGACCTTCAGCGCCCCGTCGATCGGGTAGTGCTCCGAGTCGGACTTGATCGGGACCACGTAGACCGTCTCGGGCTGGTGGGCGTGCACGTCGATCACGAACCCGAAGTCGGTCGGCAGGTCCCCGCTGACCTCGGTCCACGACGAGCCGCCGTCGTCGCTGCGCATCACGTCCCAGTGCTTCTGCATGAACACGGTCTCGGGCTGCGAGGGGTGCAGCGCGAGCTTGTGCACGCAGTGGCCCACGTCGGCGTCCGGGTCGGGGATCACCTCGGAGGACAGGCCGGTGTTGGCCGGACGCCAGGAGGCGCCGCCGTCGTCCGTGCGGAACACCCCGGCGGCCGAGATCGCCACCAGCATCCGCTGGTCGTCGGTCGGGTGCTGCACGATGGTGTGCAGGCACAGCCCACCCGCACCCGGCTGCCACTGCGAGCCGGTGCCGTGCTCGCGCAGGCCTGACAGCTCGCTCCAGCTCGTGCCACCGTCGGTCGACTTGAACAGGGCCGCGTCCTCGATGCCGGCGTAGACCGTGTCGGGATCGGTCAGCGACGGCTCGAGGTGCCAGACGCGCGCGAACTCCCAGGGGTGGGGCGTGCCGTCGTACCACTGGTGGGTGCCGGGCACGCCGTCGTAGAGCAACTCGTTGCCGACCGGGTCCCAGTTCCTGCCGCCGTCGTCAGAGCGCTGGATGAGCTGGCCGAACCACGAGGTCGACTGCGAGGCGTAGATCCGGTCGGGGTCCACCGGCGAGCCGGCCATGTGGTAGATCTCCCAGCCCCCGAAGTGGGGACCGTCGACCTCCCACGTGTCGCGGCCCCCGTCGGAGGTCAGCACGAATGCACCCTTCTGGGTGCCCACCAGCACACGTACCCCACTCACGGCTGCACCTCCGGTCGGTCCGCACGTCCTGCGCCGCCTCTGGCGACCGACGCACCCTACGCCCCGACGTGCTCGGCCTGCAGCCTCCTCGCCGCCCCCAGCGTTGGAAGATGCGCGCGACGCACGGCGCCCGTCCTCGTAGGTCGAGCTTCAGTCGGCGTCGAGGATCGGGGCGACCTCGACCGACACATCCTCGAGGACGTACGAGGTGACCAGAGCATCTGGCCCGTGCGCTGCCGGATCGCCGTAGCCCTCACCCTGCAGGACATGCACGAAAACCTGCTCGGCGTCCAGGTCGACGTACCAGTACTCGGGGACGCCGTGCTGCTCATACACGCGCCGCTTGCGGATCAGGTCGTGGGAGGCCGTCGATGGCGACGACACCTCGATGACCAGGTCGGGTGGAGCGTCGATCCAGCGCTCCTGGCGCTGGTCCAGGCGCTGTCGCGACATCACGACCACGTCCGGCTCGAGGACGCTGTCGGGGGCGAACCGCACGGCCACCGGCGAGACGTAGACCCGTCCTCCGAGTGCGTGTACCTGCTCGCGCAGGACGGCGTAGAGGTGGCCGACCGCGGCCTGGTGGCGGACCCTCGGGGCGGGCGTCACGAACAGTTCGCCGTCGATGAGCTCGTACCTGTTGCCGTCGTCGGGCAGCTCCCACAGATCCTCGTGGGTGAGCTGGCGCTGCGGCGACGGCACGGTGGGAACTCCTGCACCCGGGGCACTGCTCATCCTACGTTCGCGGCGCGCTCCAGCGCCGGGAGCAGTCGGGCGCCACCTTCTGGCGTCAGGGCCACGTCGTGTCCCAACCCGAGGCAGCGCCGGAACTGTGCGACCGGCTCGTCGGGCGGCAGGTCGTGGTCGGCGTCGGTGGTGGCATCGGCGGTGGCATCGGTCACGGGCGGTCTCCGGGGTCGGGGGTCACCAGCATGGAGGTTGCTGGCGCGGCGCGCCGGTCGGACCGCGGCGCGCCTGGGGAAAAGTCGCGCGCGACGCACGGCGCCCGGGGCACGCAGGGGCGCGGCCGGACGGCCAGGCTCGCGGTCCTAGTATCGGCGGTGATGCAACCGATCCGACTGGGCTCCGCAGGCCCCGAGGTCACCGACGTCCAGCGCCGCCTGTCGGCGCTGGGTCACCTCACCGACCCCGACGACCCGGGCGTGTATGGACGGACCACCGAAAGCGCCGTGAAGGCCTTCCAGCAGGACCGCGGGCTGCCGGCCGACGGCATCGTGGGCGAGGACACCTGGAAGGTGCTGGTCGAGGCATCGTACGAGCTCGGGGACCGCAACCTGTGGCTGCGCCGGCCGATGATGCGCGGCGACGACGTCCGTGAACTGCAGCAGCGGCTGAACCGGCTTGGCTTCGACGCCGGGCAGGTCGACGGCATCTTCGGCCGCGAGACCGAGGCGGCGCTGCGCGAGTTCCAGGTCAACGTCGCTCGCACCGAGGACGGCATCGCCGGCTCGGACACCGTGGCTGCGTTGCGGCGGTTGCACCGCCAGCACCAGTCCGTGCCGTCCTTCTCCGTCAAGGAGAGGGAGCAGCTCCGCGGCGCGGGGCGCCCCTCGATCGCGGGGGCCCGGGTGATGGTCGACCCCGGCCACGGCCCCGACGACCCGGGCTTTGTCGCCTCGGCCGGGGCGGTCGCGGAGCACGAGGTGAACTGGCACATCGCCAGCCGGCTCGCGGGCCGCCTGGGAGCGCTCGGCTGCAGCGTGACCCTGTCCCGCGGACCGCGGACCACACCCTCCACCTCGGAACGGGCCCGGCTCGCCAACGATGACGACGTCGAGGCGGTCATCAGTCTCCGGGTCAACGGCATGCGCTCGGAGCGCGCGCACGGGGCGGCCGCCTACTACTACGGCCGCGGCGACGTGATCAGCGAGGCCGGCCGCCGGTTCGCCCAGTTGGCGATCGACCACGTCGTGCAGGAGACCGGCACGCTGAACTGCCGGACCCACCCGTCGTCGGCCGGGTTGCTGCGCGAGACCCGCGCCCCGGCCATCATCGTGGAGCCCGGCTTCCTCAGCCACCCCGACGAAGGGGCCAAGCTGCAGACCCCGTCGTACCAGGAGGCGATCGTCCGTGGCCTCACCGAGGCCACCCTCGCCTTCCTCACCGGCCACCGCCTCGGCGCCTGAGGACGGGCTCGCTCACGCAGCGAGCCGTCTCGCCGCAGCGGGCTGACGTCACGGGCGGGCCGACCCGTCGGTGGTGGGGTGCGAGGACGGGCTGGGGCTGTGCTTGGGAACCGGGACGGGGACCTTCCGCGGCAGGCGCTCGAGGAACTCGTCGAGCGCCTGCTCCAGCGACTCGGCCCACCGCAGGGTGCGCTTGGCGTCCAGGCGCAGCAGCGGGTAGCGGGGGTGCTCGCGGTGCACCTCGAACCCGACCTTCAGCAGGAACTGCGCAGGCAGCACGCACTCGGCCTCGTGGTAGCGCCGGTCGCCGTACGCCTCGACCGCCGCCAGGTCGTGACGCTGCGCCTCCCTGATGGCCTCGTGCACCAGCAGCTTTGCGAACCCACCCTCGCGGAAGCCCGGCTCGACCCACAGCGTCGTGAGGTGCAGGGCGTCGTGCGAGGTAGGCGGCACGGGCGCGGACCGTGGCGCCACCCGCTCGGCCGGCGCGAACACGACGTAGCCGACGGTCCGGTCATCGACGCGCACCACCCGGCCCGGCGGCGCCCACTCCAGTCCGGCCGCGGTCGCCCACGCCTGCTTCTGGACCACGCGGTTGCCAGCCAGCTCGTCGGCGGGTGCGCCGTTGCCTCCGCGCGGGTCCGGCCGTGGGTAGCCGAGCTCCCAGAACAGACAGCTCCGGCAGCGCTCGGGCAGCGCCTCCAGGGCGTCGGTCTTCAGCGCCGCCACCTTGCGCCCCACCACATCTCCCGGGTCGGTGCCTCCAGCCTACGGCTGCGACCGCATCGGGCGCGTCCACCTCCGAGGTGGGGACACGCGGGTACGCCTGGCGTGACCCAGACGTAACCACCCGGGGTCCAGACCTCCGGGGGTCAGGTCTCCGGGAAGGGGTCGGGGCGGTCGTCGGGGGTCAGCCGCCTCACGGGCCCCTCGTCGCGGGGCACCACGAGCGCCGCCAGCAACCCGGCCGCCACGCCCAGCGCGAAGCCGATCAGCGCCCGCTGCCAGCCCCCGCGTGCCACGTGCCGGCGCGCGACCTCTCCGGCCGGGATCACGTCGGGGGCCTCGTCAGCGGGCTCCTGCACGGCTGGCTCCTCCACGGGCGCGCCAGGCGAGCCTACTGCGAGATGGGCAGCGCCAGGTCGCTGCTGGCCGCTGGACGCGCCAGCGCTGGGCAGCTCCGGAGGTCGGTCCAGACCCGGGAGCCGCGTCGTTGCGGTGATACCGTCCGGGCTCACCGCACCTCACAGGCCCTGCGCGTGCGACTCGACACCGACCCGTACCTCCAGCGCTACGCGACGCGTGTCCGCGGCATGGCCGCCTCCGAGATCCGCGCGCTGTTCTCGGTCGTCTCACGACCCGAGGTGGTCAGCTTCGCGGGCGGCATGCCCTACACCGCAGCGCTGGACTTCCAGGCGGTCGAGGACGTCGTGGTCGAGGTCATCCGCGATCACGGACCGACCGCGCTGCAGTACGGCGGCGGCCAGGGGCTCGAGGGCCTGCGCGAGCAGCTCGTCGACGTCATGGCCTACGAGAACATCGCCGCGCACACCGACGACCTGATCATCACCGTGGGCGGTCAGCAGGCGCTGGAGCTGATCGCCAAGGTGTTCATCAACCCCGGCGACGTCATCGTGGCCGAGGGACCGACCTACGTCGGGGCGCTGGGAGCCTTCAGCAGCCACCAGGCCGAGGTGGTGCACGTGCGGATGGACGCCGACGGGATGATCCCCGAGTCACTGGCCGAGACCCTCGAGCGGCTCGCGGCCGATGCCCGTCGGGCCAAGTTCGTCTACACGGTCCCCAACCACCAGAACCCAGGCGGCGTGTCGCTCTCGGTCGAGCGCCGCGAGCGCATCGCCGAGCTGATCGAGGCACACGACCTCGTCGTGCTCGAGGACAACCCGTACGGGCTGCTGGACTTCGAGGGCATCACCTGGCCGAGCTTCCGTGAGCTGATCCCCGACCGCACGATCTACGTCGGGACGGTCAGCAAGACCTTCGCCCCTGGCGCGCGCATCGGCTGGGTCGCTGCGCCCGGCCCGGTACGCAACAAGCTGACGCTGCTGCGCGAGGCCGCCGACCTGTGTCCCTCGAACCTCACACAGATGATCGTCGAGACCTGGCTGCGGCGCCAACCCTGGCAGGAGCAGGTCAAGCGTTTCCGGGAGGTCTACCGGGAACGCGCCGAGACCATGCTGCGATCGCTCGCCGACGAGTTCCCCGAGGGCTGCACCTGGACCGATCCCCGCGGCGGCTTCTACGTGTGGGTCACCCTGCCAAGGGGCATCGACACGTCCGACCTGCTCGCCAAGGCCGTGAACAAGCGCGTCGCGTACGTGCCGGGCCGGGGGTTCTACGCCGACGGGCAGGGCGGGGACCAGCTCCGGCTGTGCTACAGCTATCCCACGCCCGAGCGGATCCGCGAGGGCGTCACCCGGCTCGGCGAGCTCCTCCATGACGAGCTCGAGTTGGTGCGTGCGGTCTACGGCGGCGACGCTCCGGACACCCACGGCCCGACCCGGCGCCACGACCACGACAGCGGCGTCGCAGGCCGGGGCGGCTGAGGCGCGGCGCGGTCCTGGCCCACCGGGGCGCCGCATCCGATCCGGCACGACGAGGCAGGCACGACGAGGCAGGCACGAGGCAACCCCGATGAGGAGGACACCGTGAGCGTCCATGTGGCCGTGCTGGCCGGAGGCATCTCGCTCGAGCGTGAGGTGAGCCTGCGATCAGGGACCCGCGTCGCCGACACGCTGAACGACCGCGGCTACCAGGTCACGCGTCTGGACGTGGACGCGAACCTGGTCAGGCGGCTCGCGGACGGCGGCTTCGACGTGGCCTTCCTCGCCCTGCACGGCTCGGCTGGCGAGGACGGCACGATCCAGTCCATCCTCGAGCTGGTGGATCTGCCGTACACCGGCCCCGACCGGCTGGCGTCGGCTCTGGCGTGGAACAAGCCGATCGCGCAGGGCCTGTACGCCCGCCACGGCCTCGACGTGCCGGCCAACGTGACCCTGTCACAGCAGGCGTTCCGCGAGATGGGCGCCTCGGCGGCTGTGCAGAGGGTGGCCGACGGGCTCGGTACGCCGCTGGTGGTCAAACCGGCGACCGGCGGGTCCTCGTTGGGCCTCGGCTACGTCGAGGACGCCTCCGGGCTCCCACAGGCGATCGTCGGGGCGCTGTCGTACGCCGACAGCGTGCTGATCGAGCAGCACATCCAGGGCACCGAGGTCGCGGTCTCGGTCATCGACGGCGAACCGCTGCCCGCCGTCGAGATCCAGCCGAAGGAGGGCCACTACGACTTCGAGGCGCGCTACACGGCCGGAGCGACCGAGTTCCACGCCCCCGCTCGCCTCGACGAGCCGGTCCTGCGGCGCTGCGCCGAGGTGGCCGTGACGGCCTACGGCGCGATCGGCGCCCGGCACGTCTCACGCGCCGACATGATCGTCGACAGCGCCGGCACGCCCTACCTCCTCGAACTGGACACCTGCCCCGGGCTGACCGAGACCAGCCTGCTGCCGATCGCGGCCCAGGCGGCCGGCATGGACTTCGGCGACCTGTGCGAGAAGTTGGTCGAGCTGGCCCGGGCGTGACCGACGCCTCCGGCAGGGTGGCCGGCGACGGCACGGCGGACGACATCGGGCCGTGCCCGCGCGTCGTCGTGTTCGATGTCGGCGAGGTGCTGATCGACGAGACGCGGGTGTGGTCGGTCTGGGCCGAGCTGTTGGGGCTGTCGCCGTTCACCCTGCACGCGCTGATCGGCGCTGCGATCGTGCAGGGAGCCAGCCACCAGGCGGCGCTCGACTTCGCCAAC
>Ga0214471_10003792_pt1 | contig 11686 bp, 9 predicted proteins | sample RVTome_5_FD_207665 | JGI IMG/M metagenome (GOLD analysis project Ga0214471, IMG submission 207665) | Soil microbial communities from uranium-contaminated site in the Upper Colorado River Basin, Wyoming, United States - RVT142D155 | ecosystem: Environmental > Terrestrial > Soil > Contaminated >... | reverse complement strand
GGCACTGCGGAGGATGATGGCGGAGCGGTCCGTGAGGTAGGCTGCCGCGCCACCCTGGCGACCAACCGCGCTTCCCCAGATGGAGGTGGGGGAAACGAAGACGTTGGCGGTCCCGGGCTGCATCCACTTCATGAGGGCGAGCGCAAAGCCGGAGTTGGGAGCCTTGAGGACGTCCATCGCCATGGTGACGGGGATGCCGAGGGCGGCGGCCTGCTCGTGGGAGCTGGACGGGATGCCGGCGCGGAAGGCAATGGCCTGCGGCTCCCAGAAGATGCCGGTCACGTTCTCGTAGCCGACGACACTGTGGGTGCCGGTGCCGGTGTCCGTGATGTCCACGGCGGTCCCCGCGGTGGCGAGGGCGTCGGTGGTGGCGAGCTTGAACGTGTCCGCCGTGAGCTTGATCACGTAGTAGGTGGTGGCGGCGGCGAGACCGGCCGGCAGCGTGGTGCCGGAACTGACACGGACGCGGTCGCCGGTGAGGTAGCCGTGGGCGACTGCGGTGATGATGTCCGTGGTGGCGGCCGTGAAGGTCTGGGTGGCGGCGTTGTTCAGGGACAGCTCCGGGTATTCATAAAGCGCCTCGAAGCCGCCGATGTTGCGGAACATGCGCAGGCCGGATCCACCGGCAAGCTGCCCGTAGTAGTCCTTGCTGGAAACGCGGGTGTCCAACTGGAGGGTCTGGGCGACGTTGCTGTTGATGAGTCCGACACGACCGCGGGGATTGGCGCGGTTGATGTTCATGTCGGTGGTGAGCTGGGCGATGACGTCGAGGTCGCTGTTAGCCTCGGTGGCGGTCTGCGAGTAGGAGACGTTGGAACCCTTGAACTTGTTGGTGATCGAATCCACCTGGGACTTGCCAAGAACTTCCGCGCAATCGGCGAGGGATCCAGAGAAGGAATCCTTCTGGTCGGCGATGGCGTAGAGGTGGGAGAGCTTGACGGGGACGTGCTCATGACTGTCCACCAGGATGGGCATGTCGATGAGGAGGTCGCGGGACTCGGTGGCTCCGTTCGCGTAGCCGGTGGTGCCGTCATAAGTCGACTTGGTCGGCTTGATGCGGATGTGGGCGGTGACGGTCTGATTGTGAAGCAGGGGAGCCTCCGAGGAAAAGTCCGTGCCGAACTTGCCCATGTATGGGAAGAGGACGGTGTAGGCATCCAGGGTCTTCTGGAGGATGAGGGATGGGCTGAGCGTGGGCATCGGAGTGGGATGTTATTGGCGGTGTGTTCGTGCTGCTGCGGGTGTCAAATTTCCGGTCAGTCCATCGCGTTGATTTTCGCGGCGAGGGCATAACGCTTGTCGTTGTCCGGCTCCTTCTCGAGGCGGGCGACGAGTTGCTCCTTGGTTTCCTCCGCTTCGCTGTTAGCACCCGGCAGGGCGGCGGGGTCGAAACCAAGCGCGGCGACCTGGGAGGCGGCGGCGGCGTCCACGGTCTGTTTCTCGGCGGCGGCGGTGACGAGGGCGGCGGCGATCTCGGCGCGCTCGGCGCGGAGGGTTTGGAGCTCGTCGGTGGCGATGGCGAGGGCGGCCTTGGTGGATAGCAGTTCGCGCTCGGCGAGCCCGGCGCGGGCAAGGGCGGCGTCACGATCGGCAATGAGGGCGCCCTTGCTCTGGATGCTGCCGCGGATCTGCTCGAGGAGGGTGGGGGGCGTCGCTTCGCTTTGCCCGCCCGAGGGGGGCTCGGTGGCTGCGGCAGGCGGCGCTTCAGTGGCGGCAGTGGCCGCGGGAAGAGGAATGACGTTGGAGGGACCATTGCCGCCCAGGGCTTCTGGCTCGGCGCTGCGGAGGAGGCGGTTGGAGGAAGTAAATTTCATACCCCCGGGCGGGGGTGTCAAAATGTGGATTATTTCAGCAGCTTGATCCTCGTGGTTTCGCTGGTGATAGAAAATGATCCATTACGCGACCGGAATAGTTCCTGAGTAATTGGTTGGGTCGAGAGGCGAGCTGGGCGGGCATATGCGGCGGCGATTACCGTCCAATCACCACCTGCTTCCGGTCGGACGCGAACACGGTAGGTTCCGGGAGACAGCGTATATTCGATCAGCCATGGTGCGGCTGTGACGTTGGCAACGTTTTCGGCACCCCACATCAAGGATGCCCCATTGTACGCCTCGAACACACCTGCGTTTGTCCGCACTCCGACTGAGGTTGGGTCATTCTCCTCGCCAATTCCAGCCAGTGTCAGCTCGGCCTCAACACTGGTGTCCGCCGGAACAAATCGGTAAAGCTTCCGCATGCGGTTCGAATAGGTTCCAGGAATGTTGACCGCTATGAACTCGTCCTCAGCAACCGGGATCTCATCCGGGTCCGCCTCGCATTCCGTGCGCACAGTGGCCGCTAGATGTTCAGGATCAATTGACCCGTCCACGTAGGCATCCGAGTCCACCGAGTTTGCCGACATGTGAACCGCATCAATCGCGCCGTCTGCAATCTCATCGGAGTCGATGGCATCGTCGGACATCTCAGCATTGCCGACCGTGTTGGCATTGAGTGTGACCGAATTGCCGGAAACACTGACATCGCCCCAGTTCTCGTCGGCGAATTTCGCCTTGGTGAGGAAATCATCGTTCATGGCGAGCACTCCATCCGTGAGGGTGAATCCGGTGATTCCTGCCAGCTCCTTGAGTGTATCGTCCGCCGTGTCGTAATACATCACGGCGTCCGCTGCGGGAGCGTCAACCAATTGAGGGTCGGTCAACTCGTTCACCCCTAGTTCGTTGATAGTCCAATCTCCAGACGCCGTCACGGAGTTATAGGTTCCTGTCGTGGCGTCCCACACCATCAAGTCTCCGTCGGTGGTTCCGGATTCCAACCCTTCCACCATCGCAATGTCCAACGCTCCCTCCGCAATCTCACTCACACCATCCTCACTCGTGACCGGGCCGCTGGTGAGGTCGCCGCCACTTGCTTACCCCTCCACCGCGGGGATGTAGCCGAGGGCGGCGATGATGCTGGCGGCATTGAGCGGGGTGGTGCCGGGATTGACCTGGGAGATCCGCAGGGTGATGGCGGGAGCCACGCCGCCGGCGATGGAAAGGGCGGGCGTGGACAACCCGGGCGACGGCCCGACCGGCATGATGACGGCGGTGGAAACCCCAGGAATGTGCAGGGTCTGGCCGAGGGTGGTGAAAGTCCCCGCGGGGGAAATATAACCGATGGTGACGGCCGCGCCGGAGAAATCCCCGGCGAGGGTGAAGGTGGCCTTGTTCCCCGCCGGAACCGTGGCGGGGAAGGAATACTCGGCCGCCGCGGTGAGCGGGCTGGCATAGTCGGCCGGCGTGACCGCGCGGGCAAGCGCGCTGGCGAGGAGGAGCAGGAGGAGCGGGAGTTTCATGGCGGTGGTTAGAGGGTTGCGTAGACGGACTCGAGGAGATCGGCGAGGGACTCGAAGTTGGTGGAATCGGTGATTTCCCGGGGGGCGCTTTTCGCATACCACCATTGCCCTTCCATGGCTTCCACGGGCACGGCGCGGCGGCTGAAGACGTAGCCCTTGAACTCCTGGTCGATGGGCATGATGCGCTCCCAGATGTTCTCCCGCTCTTCCTCGGTCCACTCCTTGCCGGGCATGCCGGTGGCCTTGAACTTGCCGGTGGCGAAAAGCTCTAACTTGAGTCCGCGCAGCTCGAAAGCCTTGCTGGAGTCGATGCCGCTGTAAATGGTGCTGATAGATCCGACGATGGCGTCCGGGTGGGCGTGGAATTCATCGCAGGCGGAGGCCATGAAATAACCGGCGGATGCGCACATGAGGCCGGTGTAGCCGTAGACTTTCTTTCCGGAATCCGCAACGGCGCGGATGTCCTTGCAAACGGCCATGTTCCCGTTAGCCATGCCGCCGGGCGTATCGAAGTCGATGACGAGAGCCTTGATGGACGGATCGTCCGCGATGTTCCGGAGCTGCTCGCGGAAGAGTCCGGTATCGAACCCGCCGCAGGCCATGTCCATGGCGGATAGACCGCGACCGGTGACGCCGTGGACGCGGGCGAGAGCGAGGCCGCCGCTCACCTCGATCTGCGGATGGCCGCGGCCCTCGACCTTGTCGCCCCAGATGTTTTCCTTCTGCGGGCCTACGGGATCGTCGGCGGCGTTCTCCGGGAGCCATTTCTGGGCGACGGCGTTGGAAAATGCCTGAGCCATCTCCTCGAACTTGGCGGGAAGAATGAGCCAGGGCTCCGCATGGAGGCGGGCGGCGATGCGAGGGTAGGATTTCATGGGAAGAGATAGGTCTGATAGGTCCTATGGGACTTATTCCTTGGAGGGCTTGTCCTTGGGCGGCGGTGTTGATTCTTCTGCTTCGGCGGGAGCGGCGGAGCCTTGGCGCGGCGGGAAGGCGCGGGCGAAATCTACGCCTTTTTCCTCGCAGAGCTGCTGGGCGTAGGCGACCTCGGCGACGCGCTGCTTGGTGCGGTCTTTCCAGTCCATGCCGTCGATCTCGCCCCAGTTCTCCCAGGTGCCGACTCCGGCGTCGATCTCGTCGAGGCGGGCGCGCGATTCCTTGCCGCGGTCGATGGTGAGGAGGCGCTGGCCGGTGAAGCCGACGACCCACCACTGGCCTTTTTTCCCGTCCTTGGACTTGGGCAGGCCTAACCGTCCGTTAGCAATGCCGCAGGCGATGGTGTATCGCCAGACCTGGCGCAGCCAGACTTTCTGGCGCTTCTGGCGGCAGCGGATCCAGTTCCCGGCGAAGTCCATGATGTAGCGGATGCCGGGGCCGGTGAGGGAAAACATTTCGTCGATGACCTCGACGGGAAGGCCGAAGCCGGAGGCGATGTCGCGCTTGAGGTCGAGGACGAGCTGGCGCTGGTTCGCGCTGGGGCGGTCGTCCTTGAGGATGTTCATTTTCTGGCCGGGCTGGAGGGCCGGGATCTGGCCGCCGCCATAGACGTTTGCATTCTGGAATTTCTCGCCGTTCGCATTGGTGACGGTGGAGGGGGCGCCGATGAAGGCTTGGCGGCCGGCGGGCGGCTTGGCGGCGGCGTCGGTCTCGATGACGGCTCCGCCGAGGGATGTGAGCTTGGTGGCCTTTTTCTGAAAGCCCCAGACTTCGGTGATATCCACGCTGTGATTGACGGCGTGGGCGAGCGGCGGGACGGGGGCATCCTGGCCGGGGCTATCGAACTCGCCGAAGTAAATCACCGACGCGGCGGGGATCTCGATGACCTTGTCGAGGCCGTGGTCGTAGAAGCCGTAGGCGAGGTGGCGGCCGGACTTGGCGACCTTGATACCGTCACGCCATTCCTTGCCGGCGTCCTTGGGATTGCGGAGGGCGGCCGCCTCGTAGAAGGCGAAGCGCGGGTTTCCATCGTCCCACTTGGTGAGGACGGTGAAGATGTGCGCATCGGTAAAGGCGGCGCGCATGAGCATGGGCTGGGCGTCCTCGAAATCGAACTTGCCGGCGACGTCGAAGGCGGATGCCTCGCCGCAGCAGTCGCGGAAGTAGGCCTCGGCGGCGTCGTCCCATTCCTCATCGCCGCTGAGGGCCTGCGGTGTCTGCCAGCCGACGAGGTCGGCGGAATTCCGGATGAGGCCGCGGACGAATCCGAAGTGGGCCTTGAGCCAGTGGATGCGGCGGAGGAGTTCGCCGCGCTCGAAGTTGGAAAGCTCCTCGCGGGTGTCGATGGTGGACCATGGGACGTAGCCGCGATCCGTGGTGACGGAGGCTCCCTGATAGTTGTTTCCCCAGTAAGACGCGGGAACGCCGGCGGGTGCGACGGCGGCGGCGGGGGCGGAACGGCGGTTCCGCGATTTTTTCGAGTGGCCCATGGGTGAAATCAGGTGGAGACGCAGCGGTGGCCGAAATTGGCGTGGGTGGTGTGGGCGAGCTCGGCGGTGACGCCTTCGTCGGCGTTTTCGATCTCGGCGAGGCGGGTCTCGAGGGCGTCCATCCAGCTGAGGTAGTCCTCGCCATTGACCACGACCTGGGCGGAGGCGCTGTCGCCCTCGGTGCCCTTGCCGATGATGACGGTGACGTTCTCAAGCCGGGCATTGTACGCGGCGAAGATCGCCTGATAGGCGGTTTCCACCTGTTCGGTGGTCCAGAAGCGGCGGATGGGTGCCAGGAGTCGTTCGTCGGCCATTACCTGACGGTGCGGGTGTCAAAGTGGACGGTTCAGGCGGCCTTCCCCTCGAAGACGAGGAGGGGGCGGGCGATGAACCACTCGGAAAGGCAGTATTTGACGGTGTCCCAGTAGTCGTTCGGCCCGACGACTTTCCATTCCCAGCGGTCCTTGCCGAGTTTGTTGGTGATCTTGAGGGGGTGCTCGTTGCACATTTCGTCGATGAGCTGCTCGTCGTCGTCGGCATCGAAGGGGATATGGAAGGCGGGGCGGCCGTTCTTGAGGTGCTTCTTGCGGTCCAGAATCATGCCGAGGAGGTCCCACTTGAACTGGTCCTCGGCGATGTGATAGGTGTTGATTTCCTCGCCATCGACGAGGGAGGCGGAGGTGGAGACGATTTCGCGGACCTGGACGCTGGCGCGGCCCTTGACGGGCCAGAAGGTGGGGAGATTGTGAAGGCAGGCGCGGCGGACGTCCATGGTGCGGTGGCCCTCGTCGATGAATGCGCGCTCGATGTAGGCGGGCATGCCGTCGGGGAGGGTGCAGGCCTCGCAAGCCCAGGCGATGGCGTCGTCGAGGACGAGGGTGGTGGTCCAGTCGATGAGGAAGGCGTTGCCCTTGGCGTCGAAGGCGACTTTTGAGGCTTTTTGCACGTCCTTCTGGAGGTCGATGGCGGCGCAGAAGAAGACGGGGACGAAGGGGATGGTGCCGCGAACGTAGTGGCCGGGCATTCCGGGAGCCGGGGCGGCGCAGGCGAGGATGTCGGTGTGCTTGAGGGAGCGCCCGGCGCGGGCGAATTGCTCGCCATAGGTGCCGCGGTGGAGGCGCTCTAGCAGGGTGATGTTTCCCTCGGCCTGGATGGCTTCGAGGGCGATCTTGCCGAAGGTGACGAAGGGCGAATAGGCGTCCCAGATGTGGAGGGAGCGGATGCCGGGCCGGGCGCGGGGATTGGTGGGGATGCTTTCACAGTCCTGCATGGCCTTCATTTTCATGGGCTCGGTGAGGCGGCCCTCGCAACCGACCATCTGGCACTTGAAATAGGCGTCGGTGGCTACCTTTTCGAGATTGTATCCACCTGCCAGGTCCTTGAATTCCTTGCTGGAATAGACGAAATTCTCGCGCTTGAGGGGCTGGACGAAGCCGCAGCAGGGAAACGGGAAGTGGACCTCCTCCTGGGTGCCGGTCTTCCACTCGGTGGTGATCTGGTCGGTCTCACCGGGGGTGGAGAAGCCGATGATTTTGGCGTTTTTCGGGCGCTTGCAGCGTTCGCGGGCGAGGGTGACGGTGGTGCCTTCGCCTTCGATGTAGGGGTGCTTGTCGAGCTCGTCGAGGATGAAGAGGGCGATGGATTTGTTAGCCCAACCGCCGACGGAGTAAGCGCCGAGCATGTAAACGGTGGTGCCGCGGAAGAAGTAGGTGAGGTTGTTGAGGGCGTCGGGCTCTTCGTTGATTTCCTCGAGCAGGCGGTTTTCCTCAATCCACTTCTGGAGGCGGGTGCGGCTCAATTTCCGAGCTTCATCGACGGAATCGAGGGCGTAAGCGATGTTTCCGGGACGGTGGACGATCATCCAACAGATGATGATGAGGACGGCCATGGTGAAGCCGACCTGGGAGGATTTCTTGATCCAGAACTCGCCCTTGCCGCGGCGTTTTGCCCATTTCATGAGGGCCTTGACGTAGGGGGTGGTGCTGATGGACCAAAGCATGCCGGCCATTTCCTCGTTCTCGGTGGCGGGAATGCGCATGGTGCGGCCGGCCCAGTCCCAGATTTCCTCATTCGGCTCAGGGGTGTAGATGCCGGCGAGCACGCCTTTCACCCACTCCATGACCATGACGCTGGATGGCGGCTTCATGCGGCGAAGACGGTTTCCTTGAGCCGGTGAAAAAGGCGATCGCACTCGGCGCGCCAGGCTTCCTCGATCGCGGGAGTGAGCGGCACGCCAAGGACGGCGCACATGGTGGGACCGAGGAGATAGGTCTCGTTTTTGATCGGGACGTGCAGCGACTGGATGGCAGCCTCGGCCTCCGCCTTGGGGATGAGCTTGCGGAGGCGCTCGTTTTCCTCGCGCAGGATCTTCGCCGCCGGGCCGATCCGGGCGACGGTGGCGAGATAGTCCTTGGCCTGGCCGGGATCGGTCGCGAAACGATGGAGCCGCGGCTCGAGCTCGAGAAGCCGCTGGAGGGTCTGCTCGGGGCCGATGGCGTTTTCTTCGATGGGCTGATCGAGCAGTGCCCGGCGCTCGGCGAGTTTGTCCGAAGGAATCTGGATTTCCGCAGGCACCAACGGCAACTCGCGAGAAACGGCCGCGGGATTTGACTTGTGAGCCACCCGCCACCGGACGACCGCCGCAGAGATCCCGTCGGGCACCCGCTGGGACATGTTCCGCGACCACCATCCAAGCATGCTCTCCGGATCCGCGAGCGGCGTGATGTCGGAATTGTCGCGGCCCTTGCGGTTCCAGCGTTTCACCGTCCGCTCGTCCGCCGCGTATTCCCGGGCGTAGTAAGCGATCGAGCCCGGCTTCGGCCCGGTCTCCCCCGCCCCGTCTGGCTCGGTTTCACTCACTCAACCCGACCGGGTGTCAAAGTGACAAAGTAAAATTGTATATAACTCGCTCATTTTGGCTGCCAGCATGAAGACCCCGCCCCCTTTTGTCCCCCGGGAAAGATTCCTTACCCCCCCTACCCGTCACCACTCAACACAGGGTGACACCGCAACCCGGCCCTTTCCCGGCGGACGTTCTATTTATGTCCCTTTCTTAAAAGGCACTTACCCCTATGTATGCTGCGTCAGCAGCATGGATAATCATTGATTTATCAACGATCAACGGGCAGCACAGGCCATCATCCCCCATGGTGCCAATGACACAGCCCCTCCGTCGACAATCGACAAACCCGCCCCGCATGGCATTCATTTTACCTTTCGAGGCGCACAGCCTGCACAGGGTGCCGATTAGTGTGCACAGGCATCAAAACAAAGCCGCGCCGACCGCTTGAGCCAGTGCGGCTGGTGCCGCGATCCTTCATGGTGCCAGTCGCCTCAAATGAGTTCGACGGTAAACTTCGTCCGCCGCCGCTCCTTGACCCGATCCCCGAAGCGCACCTTGCGCCCCTCGATCACAGGCTCCTGACCGATCTTCCCCTTGAGAAACTCAGACCACGGCTGGAGCTCCTGCTGGGACAGGTAGCCATGGTCCACCGCAAATCCCTTCTCTTCCCCCGCGAGCTTGTCCTGCCGAATGGTTGCCCTCTTGCCGTGCTCGTAGTCCCCCACCATGTCCCCGAAAATATCCAATTCCCGCGCCACCTTGGCACAGTCCTCATAACCGAAAAGCGACCGATCCTCACCGCGCGCCTGCATTTGCTTGAAGAGGCCAGCCACCAGCAACTGGAAGTCCGCCTGCTCCGGACTCACCCCCTCATGCTCCACCGGCCGCTCCAGCGGATCCGCGAATCCGCACGACGTCACAATGCCGCCCATCAGCCTGGAAAATTGCTCGAAACTCCCCAGCGTCGTCTCTCCGGGCGGCCGCCCCTTGGCGTCCCAGCACTTCACGAAACTCCACAACGCCGCCAGTGCATCCCTGCGCCACTCGTCAGCCGACAGCACATCATCGTCCAGCAGATGCTCCACCTTTCGCTTGTTAGGATCTCCCGTCTCAAATAACAGGCACTGCAAATAGCGCCGGAAAGCGTCCTCATTCTTCTCCAGATCATTTCCCGTCACAATCACCGGAGCGTCATTCCTCAGCGTCACGATCGACTGCCCACCCATCGCCCGGAAAGTCACAACTTTCGAAGTGATCAACTGATCCAGCGTCGCTGACTTGAGAGACCCATAGAGGTTATCCAGGAAAATCACCGGACTCTTGCTTCGCAAATGTGCTTCGATCTCCTTGTCCATCTCCTCCCGCGCCTTCTTTTTCCCTACCGGCGCATAGCCCAGCACGATCGAGCAGCACGCCTTGCCGCACACGCTCTTTCCCGAGCCCGCCATGTTAGCCTCAAACAAAATCCCCGGCCGCAACGCCGATCCGCCTGGCAGATGCCTGACGAAAAGCACCAGCAGCCCCGCCACCAGCACCGACTCGCTCCGCTCATCCGCGAACGGCATCGATCCGAACCATTTTCGAAACCACGCCTTGCCCTGCGCCACATCCCAGTCCAGCGGGAAATCCAGCGAACCCGGCACCGTATAAACTCCCGTTTGCGCGTCGAAGCCTTCCGGCAGCAACTCCAGCTTCCCATCCTCCCGGATCACCGGCAGCCGCACATTCTCCTCAGCCTCTATCCGTCTAACGCCACGGCGAAATGCCGGTTGCACCAGAACGTCCATCGCATCCGTTAGCTGCATGCTTCCGGCCTGCGGCGCTCCTGACTTCCGGTCGTATCCCCCCACCACGAACACGAAATTCTCCACCCACCCGCGGAAAACCCGCCCCGTCATCATCTTCCGGTCCCTACGGTGATCGTAGTACACCAGCTCGTCGTTGACCTCATACACATCCAGCTTCGGCGCCAGCTCCCCGAACCGTCTTGCTAGATTCAGGATAGACCCATCGTTTTCCACCCGCGGCATCTCATCCTCGCCCACCACCGACAGCCCCTTGCCCACGCGCACCTCGTCCGCCAGCTTGACTCCATCACCCATCGGTCACCACCTTCCGTCTCGGCACCAGCTCCACGATCCGCTTCCGCACCACTTTCCCATTTACCTCGAACATCGCCCGCGGCCCCGGATTCAGATACACCAGCCGCTGCTCTTTCTTGTTCCGCAGGCACCCCGGCAGCCGCGTCAGCCGCACCGGCGTCAGTGCCGCCGGGTCCGCCCCATACCGCGCCCACAGTGCCTTGCAGCCAGACCGCTGCTCTTTCGTCCGCCCGTTAGGATTCCCCTTCAGCAGCCCGTCCATCGCCGCCCAAGTCTCCCGCTCCACCGCCACCAGTGCGTGCCAGCTTCCGCCCGCGCTCGAGTAAATCGCCCGGATCGGATCCGGGAATCCTGCCAGAAATTGCAGCCACATCCGGTCCACCTCGATCCCCTCCTTCACCCGTCCCTCCTTCTTCAGCCGCTTCCCCTCGTCGCACTCCAGCACCAGGTAGCGCCACCCCGTCACACACTCCTTCGTCCGCCGGCTGCGCTCCCCCTCCTTCCGCGGATTCGCCTCCCACTTCAGCGACACCGGATTTGATAGAAACCAAACCCCGTCCTTGCCGCCATCCAGCGGCAACGCACTCCTCACCGCCTTCACCCCCGGCTCGCCGCCTAACCGGAATCCGCCCTTCCCCACCTCCCACGCGAAGTCCCCCTGGCTGTAAAAATTCGTGAACACAAGACCCCGTTCCCCCGGCTGATAGATCATGTCCAGGAACTCCCCCGGCATCACCCGCCGCGGATCCACCGGGCTACGCTCCATCAGCCACTCCGGCGTCACATCCTCCATCCCCGCCGTGAAATCCCGCAGCGCCTCGATGTCGAAGAGATCATTCATCTTCGCCTTCGCTGCCTCTGGCTTCCGCGCCACCCCGTCATCCCGCCGCGCCGCCATCTCCTTCCCATCCAGCCCGAGCTCCTTGCCCAGCGCCTGCACCGCCTCCTTCCACTCCCACCCCCGGACGTGCATCAGCAGCGC
>Ga0214471_10003791_pt1 | contig 11687 bp, 8 predicted proteins | sample RVTome_5_FD_207665 | JGI IMG/M metagenome (GOLD analysis project Ga0214471, IMG submission 207665) | Soil microbial communities from uranium-contaminated site in the Upper Colorado River Basin, Wyoming, United States - RVT142D155 | ecosystem: Environmental > Terrestrial > Soil > Contaminated >... | reverse complement strand
GTTCATCGACGACTACCTCAGCATCGAGGTCGTGCGCTTCGGCGATAAACTACGCATCGTCAAGGAAATCGACCCGCAGACGCTCGGCGCTCTGGTGCCCAGCATGTTGCTGCAGCCGATTGTCGAGAACTCCATCAAGCACGGGCTGAGCCCGAAGATTGACGGCGGCACGATCTGGTTGCGCAGCGCTCTGCGCGGCGGGCGGTTGCAGTTGGAACTCGAAGACGACGGCGTGGGCATCGCGCCCGAAGCCATGCCCGACATTTTTCAGCGCGGCATCGGCGTCAGCAACGTGCACGAGCGGCTGCGCGTGCTGTTCGGCAACGAATTCCTCATGGTGATCCACCACCGCCCGGGCGGCGGCACGCAGGTTCGCGTGCAGATCCCCGAGCTGCAGGATCCCACGTCGTCAGGCGGCGAAGAGCGTTTAGCGGCGCACGCCGCGCAGCCGGGCGCGGCCCAGACCGTGGGCGCCGGCCGGCGCGACTAGCCTCGGAGCTTGGATTGGTCTCCGAGTCCGATCGTCACGCAAAGAAACATGGACGCCGCACCCGTGTCGTGAACCTTGAGGTTTGCCGCCTTGCGATTCATCGCTAGGTGTCTTCTGCGCTTGGCTCATTCAGGAAGGCGAGCTTTGGGCAGTGACTCCGTTTGAGAACGCCCCGCGTGGTGCGGGCCTCCGGCCGACAGCGTCACAAGCGAGCTACAATCCCGACCATGGCCGCCCCCAAGCTTCTCGCCGCAACGGCATTGTACGACTACGCCGTGGCGGCCCTGGCGCGCCGTTCGCTCACCGTGGCCGAGCTCCAGCGGCGTCTGGAACGCCGTGCCGCCCATCCTCGGGACGTCCAGGAAGTCGTCCACCGTCTTCGCGAAGTCGGCTATCTCGACGATGCCCAACTCGCCGAGTCCTACGCCCGCTTCCGCCGCGATTACGAAGGCTTGGGCCGGCTGCGGATCCTGCGCGATCTGGAGCGGCGCGGCGTCGAGCGCAAGCTTGCGGAAAAGTCCGTCCACGGGACCTTCCAGGAAACCGACGAGCTTGAAATGGTACGTGCGCAGATCCGTCGTCGACTCGGCGGCCAGGCCGGCAATCTGCCCGTCAACGACCGCAAGCAGCTCGCGTCCCTGTTTCGCGCGCTGCTAAGGGCCGGATTTTCCTCTGCTAAAATCGTGGAAGGATTGCAGGAAATCTCCTCCGACACCGACTGGCTCGAAGCCTTCGCCGAGCATCATTCCGACCAGGACGAGGTTGTTGATTGACGGGCAACGACATACGGGAGAAGTTTCTCCGCTACTTTGAATCGCACGGCCATCGCATCGTGCCGAGCTCGTCGCTCGTCCCGGCCAACGACCCCACGCTGTTGTTCACCAACGCCGGCATGAACCAGTTCAAGGACGTGTTCCTTGGGCAGGAAAAACGCGATTACACGCGGGCGACCACCTCGCAGAAATGTGTCCGTGCCGGCGGCAAGCACAACGATCTCGAAAACGTCGGCTACACCCGCCGCCACCACACGTTTTTCGAGATGCTCGGCAATTTTTCGTTCGGCGACTACTTCAAGCGCGACGCCATCGCCTTCGCCTGGGAACTCATCACCCAGGTCTATGGGCTGCCGAAAGACCGCCTCTACGCCACGGTGTACGAGGACGACGACGAGGCCGAGGAGTTGTGGAAGAAGGTCACCGGCATCGGTGCGGACCGCATCTTCCGCCGCGGCGCCAAAGACAACTTCTGGCAGATGGGCGAAACCGGCCCGTGCGGCCCGTGCTCGGAAGTCTTTTACGACTTCGGCCCCCAGGGCCGCGAGCCCGACGAGCCCGATGAGCCGTTCCCGAGCGACACCAGCCGCTACGTGGAGATCTGGAATCTGGTCTTCATGCAGTTCGACCGCGATGCGGCGGGCAAACTGACGCCGCTGCCCCGCCCCTCGATCGACACTGGCATGGGCCTGGAGCGCGTTGCCTCGGTCTTGCAGGGGAAGCTCAGCAACTTCGACACCGATCTGATTTGCCCGATCATCGACCGCGCCGGCGACATTCTCGGCATCGCTTACGGGGACGATCCGAAGGCCGACACGACCCTGCGCATCATCGCCGATCACAGCCGTGCTGCCGCTTTCCTCGTCCACGACGGCGTTCTGCCGTCGAACGAGGGCCGCGGCTATGTGCTGCGAAAGATCATCCGCCGCGCCCTGCGCCACGCCCGGCTGTCGGGCTCCGAAAAGCCTTTTCTCTACGAGATGACGGGCTTCGTCGCCGGGCTGATGAAGCCCGCCTATCCCGAGTTGCTCGAATCGGCACAGCGGGTCGCACGCATCGTCAAGGAAGAGGAAACCCGCTACCAGCACAGTTTCGCGATGGCCGAGCGGATGTTCGAATCTTCCGTCGAAAAGCTCGCGGGCGGCGTCATCCCCGGCGCGGTGGCGTTCAAGCTCTACGATACGTTTGGGCTCTCGCTCGACGAGCAGGAAGAAATGGCTCGCGAGCGCTCGCTCGAGATCGACCACGGCGGTTTCCAGGCCGAAATGGAGCAGCAGCGCGCCCGCGCCCGAGCAAGCTGGAAGGGCGGCGAGGGAGCGACGATCGCCCCCGCCTATCAGAAGCTGCGGGAAGAGCATCCCACCCGATTCGAGGGCTACGGCAACACCAGCTTCGATGGATCAAAGATCGTTGGCCTGCTTGTCGATCAGCAGCTCGTCGGGGAGATTCCCGAGGACGCCGAAGCCGAACTCGTGCTCGACCGCACGCCTTTCTACGCCGAGGCTGGCGGCCAAGTCGGCGACCAGGGAGTGTTGCTCAAAGGCGGCGACGTTGTCGCGCAAGTCCAAGACGTGGTCGCTCCGTTGCGCGGCCTTTCCGTGCACAGAATCGTCGCCAAGGTCCCGCTGAAAGTAGGCGACACTGTTGCGGGCCGCGTTAGTTCCGAACTGCGTGACGCCACTAGGCGCAACCACACGGCCACGCATCTGATGCACGCCGCGCTGCGCCGGATATTGGGCACGCACGTCAAGCAGGCCGGCAGCGTTGTTGCGCCTGACCGCCTGCGCTTTGACATCACCCACTACACCGCGATGGACCAGGCTGAAATCGACGAGGTCGAACGGCTGGTCAACGAGCAGATCCTGCACAATATCCCGGTTGTAACCGACGTGATGGACCTCAACGATGCCGTCAAAACCGGCGCCATGGCCCTGTTCGGCGAAAAATACGGCGATCGTGTCCGCGTCGTGCAGGTGGACGACTTCAGCAAGGAGCTTTGCGGCGGAACCCACGTCAACCGCACGGGCGACATCGGTGTTTTCAAGATCACCGCCGAGAGCAGCATCTCGGCCGGCGTGCGCCGCATCGAGGCGGTCACGGGAAGCGTTGCCTACGAGCAATACCGTGACGCGATCGGCCGCATCCAGCGGCTCGGCTCGATTCTGCGAGTGGCCGAGCCGGAACTCGTCGAAAGCGTCGAGAAGCTGGCCGCCGAGCGCCGCAGCCTGGAAAAGGAGATCGAGCGGCTCAAGGGCAAGCTCGCGCAGTCGAGTGTCGCGGACCTGGCGGAAAAGGCCCGTGTCGTCAAGGGCATCAAAGTCATCGCCGCCAATGTGGGGAACCTCGACCGCGCTCAGATGCGCACCATGGCCGACATGTTGCGCAACAAGCTGCAATCGGGAGTTGTCGTGTTGGGCTCGGCCGAAAACGGCCGCGTCTCGCTGATCTCGGCGGTCACCAAGGACCTGGCCGGAAAAAGGATCCACGCCGGAAAGCTGGTCGGCGCCTTGGCCGAAGCCCTCGGCGGCAAAGGCGGCGGCCGGCCCGACCTGGCCGAGGCCGGCGGCAAGAACGGCGACGCTCTGCCCGGCGCGCTCGACTCGGTTTACGACTTGGTGGAAAAGATGGCGTGATCAAGCAGTGTTAACTGATGCTTGATCAGTGTGCTGGCCACGAAAGCTTGTTTCTCAACAACAGAGCCGCACCCGGCACGCCTGCGGCTCGGTTTGCTGATGTACCAAGGTGGAGTTGCGGCCGTCACGATTTCATGTAGGGGCGTAGCGTGCTACGCCCGTTCCGCGATGCGCCGGTAAATTATCGCTCCGCACGAGTCAGGTTGCCCGCCGTGGGCAAGTGTGGGCGCAGCACGCTACTCAGCCCCGGCAAGTAGCGAATCTTCCCGGGCACGGAATCGATAATAGTCTTTCCTAACAAACACCCGCCTGTGGCCCACCCGGAAAACTACGACGAGACCGCCAACCGCGAGCGCGTGGCGCGCCTGCGCCAGCTCGGCGTCGATGTCTGGGGCCCCGAGCGCGTCTATGTCGCCGCCGACGTGCCGCTCGAAAACATCGAGCCGGGCGCGTCGATTTACCAGGCGACGCTGAGCGGTTCCGGGCTTCGCATCGGCCGCGGCTCGCGGATCGGAACCTCGGGCCACGCACGGGTTGCCGATTGCCAGATCGGCCGCGACGTCGAGCTCGGCGCCGGCACCTACGAAGGGGCGACGTTGCTCGACGGAGTGGCGGTGCGCGGCTTCGCGGAAATCCGCCCCGGCACGCTGCTCGAAGAGCAGGTCGACGCGGCGCACTCGGTCGCCTTCAAGAACACCATTCTGACGGCCACCGTCGTCACCGGCTCGGTCATCAACTATTGCGATCTGTTCATGAGCGGTGGAACTTCGCGCACCGACCACAGCGAGGTCGGCTCCGGAGTGATCCATTTCAATTTCGATCCCCGCGGCGACAAGTATGGCAGCCTGGTCGGCGACGTTCGTGGCGTGCTGCTGCGCTCAACCCCGATTTTCGTCGGCGGCCAGTGCGGCCTGGTGGGTCCGGTCCACATCGACTTCGGGTCGGTTATCGCGGCCGGTTCGCTGGTGCGGCGCGATGTCCCCGCCGGCGTCGTCCGCTTCGAGAATCTGGAGAACCGGCAAGTCGGCGACTTCGATCGCGAAATCTACACGGGGCTGCAGCGCAAGTTCCTGACGACGGCGAAGCTGATCGGAAACCTTCGCGCGCTCGACGCCTGGTACGAGCAGGTGCGATTGCCTTTCGCCGAGGAGTATCAGAAGCCGCTCTACCGGGCCGCGCAACAACAAGCGCGCTCCCACATCGCTGAGCGGATCACGCGGCTGGAAAAAATCATCGGAAAGCTGGAGCGCTCGATCGAAAAGTCCATTGCACTGCGCGACGATCTGCTCCGGAAGTTCCACGGCGAGCACCGCCGGTTGATGGAGTGCGGCGGCCGAATCGTCGAGATCCTTGCGCGCGTTGACCACGGTCCCACGCCGGCAGCGTGTCTGGAGCAATACGAGGAAGCTCGGGGGGCTGTGCCGCACCTCGAAGCCGTGCGCAAGCTGAATGCTGCTGCCGCGGACGCCGCTGCCGGATGGCTCCAGCAAATCGCCCAGGCGCCCGCGCAGTCACTCAGCGACCTGTTGCGCGCGGAATGAACCTCGGGGCGTGAATGGCAGCGGTGACAGGCGCTCGCGCCTCTGCCTCGCCGTGCTAGCGGCGAGGCTGCATGGGCGGTCGCGATCGGGCGCCCGTCGCTGTTGTCGCCAAGTCCAACACGGGGCAGGTGGATTTCGCTGCGTTGGGCAGCTCGTCCCAACCAGCAATTCAGCTTTTTACCGAGGGCCGCTCTAGGAGTGTTCCGGCGTGGCGGCAGATCTCAAATCGTCATAGAGTAGGAACCGAGATGGCAACGTCAACACGAAGACCCGCGGCTGGAGCAGCCCTCCTCGTATCTGCGGTGTACACGCTGGCTTCCTGCGGCTCTAGCGGCGAGCAGCCCGTCGGGCGCCAGGCCGCAACCGCTAAGTCCTCGGACGGCGCCTACATCGCCTGGGCCGAGCGTCCCATCGATGATGAGGAAAACGCTGGAGGCGTGCCGCTGCGTGGCGCTGACGGTCTGCAGATGGGCGATCTCGACAACGACGGCAACGCCGACATCGTTTCCGTCCACGAGGACAGCGACCACGTCCGCGTCGCCTTCGGTTCCAAGGACCCCAACGAATGGTTCCGCCTCTCGCTTGCGGAGGGGTTCGAAGCCGGCCTCGCCGAGGACGCCGCGCTGGGCGACCTCAACCGCGACGGTTTCCTCGACGCAGTCATCGCTTGCGAGGAAGGTCACCTGCTCTACCTCCAAAACCCGGGCGGAACCGTCCGCGGCTTTCGTTGGGAGCGTGTCATTCCCGATGTGTCCAGGGACCGCGGTTCCTGGATCCGCGTATTCACGGCTGACCTCAACGGCGATGGACGGCTGGAGGTCGTGGCGGCCAACAAGGGCACGTCCGAAGGACACGACCCCAACAAGGACCGCCCCCCGACGCCGATTTCGTGGTTCGAAGTGCCGGAGAATCCGCTCGATGGCGCCGCCTGGAAAGAACACGTGCTGACTACCGTGAAGGCGCCGATTAATGCGCAACCGGTCGATCTCGATGGCGACGGCGACCTCGACATTTTCGCCGGCGCGCGCGACGAATTTCGAATCTTCTGGTTCGAGAATCTCGGCGGCAAAGAGATTTCCTTCTCCGGGCACGCGATCTCGATTGCCCCGGCCGGCAAATTCCCGCCGGGCGAAGTCAAGGTCACCGGTTTCAACCTGGCTTTTCACGATTTCAACAGCGACGGGCGTCTCGACGTGGCCCTCGCGGCTTCCAACTGGCTTGTCTGGCTTGAGCGGCCGCCCGATTTCGCCGAACCGTGGAAGCTCCATCCGATCGGAACGCTGCTGCCCGATGAACTCGTGGGATTCGCCATCGCCGACATCAACGGCAATGGCCGCGCCGATCTCATGACGGGTTCTTACAGCCGGGGGCCCCGCGAGGAGGACGGCCCCGAAGTCACCGTAACGGACCCGCTGGGGCGCCTGGCATGGTTCGAAAACCCTGGCGATCCGGCCGGCTCTTGGACGCGTCACGACATTACCCGCCGCAAACGTGGCATGTACGACGCCTTCATCCCACGTGACATGGACGGCGACGGCGACGTCGATTTCGTCTCGACGCGCGGCAATAGCGGCAAGTACGACGGCGTCTTCTGGCTCGAGCAGATTCGCTCTTCCATCGCGCTGCCGGTCTTCGAGCCCGCCAGAAAATCCGACAGCCAACAGATGCCTTTGCCGGCTAACTGAAGCACGCTACGCCCTGACGACCGGTCGCTCCGCCGCGAATCCTTCCGTAACCTTGGGATCGGAGTGGATGGATCTGAGCGCCAACTGTCGTGCTGGGCTTGCGGAGACCTGCGGCATTTTCGGATTCAGCGCCGTGGCGAAGGATCGAAAAAACCGGAGGCTGCGAGCCTACGCTACGGGCCGGTTCCGTCCCCTGCGGTCTCACCGGCCTACCCGCATCCCATAGACGGAAATGCCCGTTCAGTTCCTGGGTGCGTTGGGGCGACGCTACAATGGAGGGGAGAGGCCGGTGGCAACCTTCGGAGGGCACCGGCGCCCGGGAAGCGGTGAGGGGTCCAGGCACGCCTGGAACATGAAAAGCGACCAAACGAACCCAATTAAGTCGTTTGTTTTCAGTGTTCGATGCTTGGGAACCGTACAACGGGTAGACGTGCGTCAGGAGCGGGTCTCTTTCCTTGAGCCTTCTCCGGTTCCCTGGGCCCGGCCCGCTGGACTTCCTGTTCCGCCGACGGAAATCCACGGTTGACAGCCCTTGCCGGCTGGTGCCCGGGCGGGTTCTACCGTAACACTACGCGCTAACACGGTCTCCACTCGTACAAGCTCAACGCCAAACGATGGCTGCCTGAGAGAGCGACCGCCCCATGGAAGAATTACTGAACCCGCTCCGCGAATTCTTGACCATCGAGCGCATCACGCCGTTTGTGCTGTCGCTGCTGCGCGTCATCGCGATTCTGATGGCGGCTCTAATCGCCAGCAAACTTGCCAGCCGTTTCGTCAGAGTGCTGCGGACTCGCATCGTCGAGGTCATGAAGCGGCGGCGCACCGAGGAAACCAACCTGGAACTGGAAAAACGTGCCGCCACCATCGGCGGCATTCTCCGAAAGACGATTGGCGTGATTGTGTGGGCCGTTGCACTCGTCATGGCCCTGAGGGAGATTGGGTTTGATATCGCGCCCATCCTCGCCGGTGCGGGCGTGGCCGGCCTGGCTATCGGTTTCGGCGCTCAGAACCTGGTGCGGGACGTCATCAGTGGCTTGTTCATGTTGATGGAAAATCAAATCAGCGTGAACGACATTGCCATCATCAACGGCACGGGAGGATTGGTCGAGGAGATCAATCTGCGAACGACGGTGCTTCGAGGCGTCGACGGCACCGTCCACGTTTTCCCCAATGGCGCCATCACCAGCCTCTCCAACATGACCCGCGAGTTCTCTTACTACGTCTTTGATGTCGGTGTTGCCTACAAGGAGGACACCGACCGCGTCGTCGAGGTCCTCAAGGCCATCTCCGAGGAAATGCGTCAGGAAGAAGAATTCCGCCCGCTGATTCTGGAACCTCTCGACGTGCTTGGCGTGGACCAGTTCGGGGACTCGGCGGTGGTGATCAAAGTGCGCCTGAAGACGGTGCCGAGCAAACAATGGCAGGTCGGCCGCGAGATGAACCGCCGCATCAAGAAGCGCTTCGACGAGGAGGGCATCGAGATTCCCTTCCCGCACCGCAGTCTCTACTTCGGCGAACCCAGCGGACCCTTCAAGGTACAGATTGACGGTTCGACCCGCGAGGAGCTGAAGCAGGCGATTCGGGAAGTGCTGGCCGAGGCGAAGTCCGGCGGCGGGGGCTCTTCTGAGTAAGCGGGATTAGCGCCGGATTAGCGCCTCAACCGCGCGACCTGCTGCTCGAGCATTCGGACGCGGCTCTCGAGCATGCGATCGTACCCGGCCGACGGCGCCCCGACGGGCTGGCGGAGCGACTGCGCCTCCAGCTTGTCAACGCGGCTTTCCAGCCGGCCCAAGCGGCTTTCCAGAGCGGCTTCCGGCAACCGCGTGGGTGGTTCCACCGACGTATCGAGCGCCTTTTCGAGCATGGCGAGCCGCTGTTCCGCCGCCTGCAGGCGTTCTTCGACGGTTGCGGGTTCTTGTTGGGCCTGCTGCCCCCACAGCCCCGACCAAATCGCTACGCCCGCGGCGACAACCAACGCTGTTCGCAACAATCTCTTCATAGGGCTCTCCCGGATTGAGTATATCGGGAGTCGCCGTGGCTCCAGGCTCGTGTCGCCTGAACCGACGCGGCCGGTCCAGTGGGGCAGGGCTCCGGCCTGCCCAAGTGAGGACCGCCACGCGTGCCGCGGGCTAAGATGGTTTCTCTTGCGCCTGCTCTCTCCGCTGCCGCTCATGTTCAGCCCGCGCACGAACTGGCCGAGAACCCCGAATCCGCTTGCCGTGGCGCTGGCCGAACGCCGCGCCCAGGGGCTGCCCGTTGTGGACCTCACCGAATCGAATCCGACCCTCGCCGGGTTCGACTACCCCCGCGAAGCGATTCTCGAATCACTGGCGAACCCCGCATCCATGCAATATGAACCGAGCCCGCGCGGGTTGCGCCCGGCGCGCGAAGCGATTGCCGGATACTACGCCGAGTCGGGCGTCCGCGTCGACCCGGAATCGGTGATCCTGGCGGCCGGCACGAGCGAAGCGTATTCGCACGCCATGCGTCTGCTGGCCGGCCCGGGTGATGAGATTCTTTGTCCTTCGCCGAGCTATCCGCTGTTCGACTTTCTAGCCGATATCAATGACGTCAAGCTCGTGCACTACCCGCTGGCTTATGACCACGGTTGGCGGATCGATCTGGAGCGGCTGCATGCCCTCTTCGGCGATCGCTCGCGTGCGATCGTCGTCGTGAACCCCAACAATCCCACCGGGTCCTACCTGAGCCGCGAAGAGTTGGCGACGCTGATCGAGCTTGCGCGAAGCCATGACCTTGCGCTCATTGTCGATGAAGTATTTCGCGATTACGCCTGGGCCGGCCGATCGGCTCGCGGCGCGAGGAGGGTGGTTTCGACGGCGGAAATTGACTCCTGCCTGACGCTGACCCTCAACGGCCTCTCCAAACTCTCCGCGTTGCCCCAGATGAAGCTGGCCTGGACCGTTGTCAGCGGCCCAGGCGAGGTTGTGGCTGAGGCGCTGTGGCGCCTGGAGGTGATCGCCGACACCTTCTTGTCCGTCGCTACGCCGGTTCAGCACGGCGCCGCGGCCTTACTCAAGCAGGGCGAAAGTCTGCGGCGGCAAATCCTCGAACGAATTCGCGAGAACCTGGCCTTTCTCGACAACACCCTGAGTCGCGGCGCTGCCATGAACCGGCTCGATGCGCAAGGAGGCTGGTACGCTATCCTGCGGCTCCCGAACATCCGCAGCGACGAGGAATGGGCGATCGAGCTGCTCCAGGCCGCTGGGGTTTACGTCCATCCGGGTCATTTTTTTGGTTTTCCCCGCGAAGGATATCTTGTAGTCAGCCTGCTTCCTGAGCCACAACGATTTCGGTTGGGCATCGAGAAGATCCACCGCCACGTCGCGAAATTCTCGTGAGCGCGCGGCACTTTGAGTCGAAAACGGCTGGCGCCAAAGCGATGCCGTTTCGAGCAGCCGCCATGCTGGTCGTCGCTTTGGCCGCTCGTTCGAGCCCGTGTTAGGCTTTCGGAATGACGTCGGCACGGCAGCGCGCTGACCGAATGCAGGTGGTCCGAAGGAGGTATTGGCAGGTGCCTGAACGAACCAAGATCGCGATCATGGCCTCGCGACACTCGGTGTTCTACAGCCCGCTGATCGGCGTGATGGCAGGCGGGTTCCTTCAACAGGAGGGCCTTGAGGCCGACTACGCGGTGCTGCGGCCAGGGCAACGGTCGCGGGGGATGCTCGACCGCGGTGCGGTGGACGTGATGCAGTCGGCGGTCGGCTCCAACTGGGGGCCGCTGGAGCAGGGCGAGACGGATCTGCCGCTGCATTTTGCGCAGATCAACCGCCGCGACGGTTTCTTTCTGGCCGCCCGAAAGCCCGATCCGGATTTCCAATGGAGGAAACTCGAGGGGGCGACCCTGTTGGCGGACCACGGCCACCAGCCCCTGCTCATGCTCCGATACGCCGCCCACACGCAGGGAGTGGATTGGAGCAGGATCCAGCTCATCGATGCCGGGAACGTCGAGGAGATGGACAGCGCGTTCCGCAACGGGCAAGGGGACTACATCCACCAGCAGGGACCGGCCCCGCAGCAGCTCGAAAGCGACGGCATCGGCAACGTCGTTGCTTCCGTCGGAGATGCGATGCCCCCTGTCGCCTTCAGCAGCCTGCTGGCGACGCGCGCCTTTCTGAAATCGAGCGCCGCCCAGGCCTTCCTGCGGGCCTACCGCCAGTCGAGGCGATGGGCGCACGAGGCTCCCCCCGACGAGATCGCGGCTCGGGAAGCTTCTTTCTTCCCGGGAATCGACCGCGCGGTTCTGGCGGCAGCGATCGGGCGCTACCAGAAGCTGGGTACGTGGGAAGGCGATCTTGCGATCCCAAGGGACCTATACGAGCAGGCGCTGGAGGTTTTCCTTTATGGAGGGGCGATTACACAGCGCCATCCTTACGAGCAGGTCTGCGTGCCGCCGCCGGCGTGAGCAGGACCCCAAATTGGGTTCCTTTTGTCATTTTTCAATTTCTAGCCCGCTCTTCTCACAAGGCGTCGCTAGGGCTCGAATCGCACCAGAGCTTCCACCCACTCGCGCAGGTCTTTGTCGGCAAAAGCAACATCGGCGG
>Ga0214471_10003790_pt1 | contig 11688 bp, 10 predicted proteins | sample RVTome_5_FD_207665 | JGI IMG/M metagenome (GOLD analysis project Ga0214471, IMG submission 207665) | Soil microbial communities from uranium-contaminated site in the Upper Colorado River Basin, Wyoming, United States - RVT142D155 | ecosystem: Environmental > Terrestrial > Soil > Contaminated >... | reverse complement strand
GCCGGTGGGAGATCAAGGTGTTCTTCCCCGAGGCGCCGATCGGAACCAGCATCCTGGTGATCGTGAGGGATGACGAAGGCAACGCCACGCGCTTCGAGTTCGTGAGGACGGGATGAGTCCTTCCCTTCCGGGATGGACTCATCCGTAGTCAGCAGTCATCAGTCAGAGTCCGCCTGGCGTGGTGGGGTACTGCTGACTACTCGCTACTGGCTACTGTCCACCCCATGGACGAAGAACGCATCGGCCTGTTCATCGACTACGAGAACCTGGCCATCGGCGCCCGGGACGACCTCGGCATGGACTTCGACTTCAAGCCCGTCGCCGACGCACTGGCCGAACGGGGAAGGGTTGTCGTGCGCAGGGCGTACGCCGACTGGACGTCGTTCGAAGCTGACCGGCGCAACCTCGTCGAGAACCACGTCGAGATGATCGAGATCCCGCAGCGCAGGGGTTTCGTGCGCAAGAACGCCGCCGACATCAAGCTGGCGGTGGACGCAATCGAGTTGGCGTTCGAGCGTGAATACATCACCACGTTCGTGATCTGCACCGGCGACTCGGACTTCACGCCGCTGGTGCAGAAGCTGCGTGAGCTCAACAGGCGGGTCATCGGCGTCGGGCTGCGGGCGTCGACGTCGGCGTTGCTGCCCCCGGCGTGCGACGAGTTCCTCTTCTACGAGGGCCTCGACGGCGTCGAGGTCCCGCGCCGCAAGCCGAAGTCGAGGCCGGTGGCGAAGGCCGACGAACCGGCGCCACCTGTGGAGGCACCGGAGGCGATCGCCGACCTCGACCAACTCGGCGTCACGGTCACCCAGACGCTCGCCGGCCTGCAGCGATCCTCGTCGGCTCCGGTGCGGTCGTCGATGCTGAAGCGCGCCCTGCTGCGCAAGGACCCGACGTTCAACGAGGCCGACTACGGGTTCCGCGCGTTCGGAGAGCTGCTGCGCCACCTCGCCGAGCGCAACGTCCTCACCCTCACCGAGGACGCGTCGAGCCGCGGCGACCCGCTGCTCGAGTTCTCCGAGGAAGGATCGGATCAGCTCGTCGCCTTCACGCTGTTGCGTGACGTGGTCTCCGATCTGCAGCGCCGCGAGGGCCCTCCGGCCCTGTCCGGCCTCAAGAACGAGCTTCGCAAGCGTCAGGCGGGCTTCTCCGAGAAGCGATTCGGCTACTCGGGTTTTCTCCAGTTCGTCAAGGCGGCGAGCGCCCGCGACCAGGTGGCGTTGGAGTGGGTCGACAGCCTTGGCGACTACCGCGTCAGCGTCCCCGCCTGACCGCGGGTCGTCACCGCCAGCCCGGCGATTCCTCGGTCGGCGGCTCCAGGAGGTCGATCGGATCGAAGTCGGGATCGAGCCAGTCGATCTGGCGTGCCCGATCGACCGAGTCTGATGGAGGGGGTCGGACCTCGACGCCGGGTACCTCGGTCGCCTCGTCGGCAACGAACGCGGCACCCTCCTGGTCGCCCGGCCGGCGACGGCGCACGAGAGCCGAAGCTCCCCGCCGCATCCTGCGCCACGCCTCACGGGCGTCGGGCTGGCTCTCGCGCAGGATCTCAGGCACCTGGCGCACCCAACCCACCGCCTCCAGGGTGCCGACCATCGCCGCACCGGTGATGGCCACGATGCCGACCGCGGCCAGCAGGACCGCGACCCGGGGCATGCGCAGCTCGAAGAGAACCCGTGATCCTTCGGTGGCGAAGAGCAGCAGGAGGCACCCGGCCATAGAGCCGATGAGCCATCGCTTCCACGTGACGAGAGGCCGGGCCACGATGCCCATCGCGAAGAGACCTATCGCGGCGAGCACGAGTGTGGCCGTGGTGCGAGCTTGCTCCAACGTGACGTTCTCGCTGAGCGCCAACTCGTATGCGGCGAAGGTGGCGATCCCGGCTGCCAGACCGGACGGCACGGCGAAACGCATCACCCGCAGCACGAACCCGGGCCGTGCCCTGCTGGTGTCGGAGGCGAGCGCCAGGAAGAACGCCGGGATGCCGATGGACACCGAGCCGACGAGGGTCAGATGGCGGGGGAGGAAGGGGAACGGGCGTCCTTCCGGGCCAGCGAAGGCGAGGAAGCCCACCACGAGGGCCAGGAACACGGAGTAGATGGTCTTGGTGACGAACAGGTTGGCCACCCGCTCGATGTTGCCGATGACCTGGCGGCCCTCGGCAACCACGCCTGGCAGGCTGTGGAACCCACCGTCGATGAGGACGAGCTGTGCCACCGCACGGGAGGCGGGGCTGCCGGTTCCGATGGCAATGCCGATGTCGGCGTCCTTGAGGGCCAGGACGTCGTTGACGCCGTCGCCGGTCATAGCGACGACGTGGCCGCGCGATTGGAGCGCCTGCACCATCGCCCGCTTCTGGTGCGGCGTCACCCGACCGAAGACGGTGGCCTCCTCCACGGCGCGGGCCAGCGCGGCGGGCTCATCGGGCAGGGTGCGGGCGTCCACGACGTGATGGGCTCCGGGCACGCCGACCTGGCGGGCGATGGCGCCGACCGTGTCCGGGTGGTCCCCGGATATCACCTTGGCCTGCACCCCTTGTTCGGCGAAGTAACGCAGTGTCTCGGCGGCGTCGCTGCGCACCCGGTCACCCAACACGACCAGCGCCTGCGGTTGGAGCCGCCGCGGCAGCCGGTCGGCTTCGAGGCGCAGGTCCGTCTTCGATGCCAGCAGGACCCGCCGGCCCAGGGCGGCATGCTCGCCCGCGGCCGCGGCGATCTCGTCGTCGTCGGGCGCCAGGACCTCCGGGGCGCCGAGCACCCACGTGCCACGTCCGCCGAAGGACGCCCCGCTCCACTTGCGTGCCGACGAGAACGGGGTGGCGGCGTCGGCGACCCACGCGCTCTGCGCCGGGAAGGCGGCGCTCATCGCACGCAGCGTGGCGTTGGGGTCGGGGTCCGATGCCCCTAACGCGCCGAGAGCTGCTGGCACGTCGCCATCACCCAGCGTGACGACCTGGTGGACGACGAGCGTGCCCTCGGTGAGGGTGCCGGTCTTGTCGAAGCACACGGTGTCGACCCGGGCGAGGCCCTCGACGGCGGGCAACTCCTGCACCAGCACGTTGCGCCGTCCCAGGCGGATGACGCCGACCGCGAAGGCGATGGAGGTCAGCAGCACCAGGCCCTGGGGCACCATGCCCACGGCGCCCGCCACCGCCGACGAGACGGCGGCTCGGAAGTCGGGATCGGCCCTGAGGCCGCTCCACACGAGGAGGGCGATCATCGGTCCGACGGCCCAACTGACTGCCGCGAGGATCCAGTCGATGCCGTCGCGCAGCTCGGAGCGCACCAGGGTGAACCGCTTCGCCTCCCTGGCCAGCGAAGCCGCGTACGCATCGCGTCCGACGCGAGTCGCCCGGTACCGCCCGCTGCCGGCGGCGACGAAGCTGCCCGAGAGGCCCTCCATCCCGGGTTCCTTCAGGACTGGGTCGGACTCTCCCGTGAGCAGCGACTCGTCTATCTCGAGTCCCCGCGCCGTCACCACGACGCCGTCGACGGGGAGTTGGTCGCCTGCCCGCAGCTCCACGACGTCGTCGACGACGATCTGTTCGATCGGGATCTCGACGCTGCGGCCGTCGCGGAGCACGCGAGAGCGGGGAGCGGTGAGCACCGCCAGCCGGTCGAGCGTTGCCTTCGCCCGCAGCTCCTGGACGATGCCGATGGCGGCGTTCGTGACCATGACGATGCCGAATAGGGCGTCGGCCGGCTGGCGGACCACCAACAGGATCACGAGCACCAGGGCCGACAGCAGGATGTTGAAGCGGGTGACGACGTTGGCCCTGACGATCTCCCGAGTGGAGCGGCTCGGCGCCTCCTGGAGCGTGTTCACCAGGCCCCGGGTCACCCGATCGCGCACCTGGGCGGACGTCAGACCGGTGGGCCCGGCGATGTCGGTCGGGGCGGTGTCCACCATCAGGCGAGGTTACCGGTTGCGAGGGCGATGCTTCGGCCCGGCGGTGAGCGTGCGACGGCGTCGCCGAGGAACTACACTGCCGTAACTACACCCGCGTAGGAGGCAGGGCCATGCTGACATACCCACCGGTGACGCTGTCCGAGCGGGTCGCCGACGCCGCTTGCGGACCCCATGAGGCGCGTCTGCAGTCGACCGAGGACACGGTGCTGGCGGCGATGAGCCCGCTGCCCGGGGTCCCGGTGGGTGTGCGTTGCGTCACGGTGGCGGCGACCATGACCATCGAGATCGTGCTCCCAAACGGCACCGCCCCATCCGCCCTGGCGTCGTCGATCACGACGCTCGCCGAGGACGGCTGGTCCGTCATCGTGTTGACCCCGAGCGAGCGTTGCGGAGAGGCCCACGCCGGCTTGCGCGGAGTGCCGTGCCGCATCCAGCAGTGGTGGATGGACGACGACGACGTCGCCTTCGGGCCCATCGAGATCCCGTGACCCGCCGCACCGGAAGGGCGGTGCGGCCCTAACCTGGTCGCATGCCTGTCCCGCTCCACACCCAGGCGGTCATCGCGTTCATCTGGGACTTCGATCGCACGCTGATCCCCGACAACATGCAGACGCCCATCTTCGAGGAGTACCGCGTCGACGAGGCGGTGTTCTGGGACGAGGTCGACGGCCTCGTCGACTGGCACCGCGAGCGGGGCGAGTTGATCGACCGCGATGGCGCCTACCTGCTGCACCTCCTCACTTACGTGGAGGCGGGCATCTTCGAAGGCCTCACCAACGCGAAGTTGCGCGAGTTGGGGGGCAAGCTCGAACCCTGCCCGGGGATTCCCGATTTCCTGCAGACGGCCCGCCGCATGGTGCAGGAGGTCCCGCTGTTCGCCAAGGAGGGCGTCACCGTCGAGCACTACGTGGTGTCGACCGGGCTTCTCCCGATGATCGAGGGATCACCCGTCGCCCCGCACCTCGACGGCATATGGGCCAATGCCTTCGTCGAGCACACCGCACCACCGGGCTACCGCCAGCGCCTGCCCGACGTTGCGCCGTCCGGGCCGATTCGCCACCTCGGGCACTTCATCGGCCATACGACGAAGACCCGCGCCCTGTTCGAGATCAACAAGGGTGTGAACCACGACCCCCAGATCGACGTCAACGCCAGGATGAGCGAGGCGCAACGGCGGGTGCCCCTGCGCAACATGATCTACATCGCAGACGGGCCGTCCGACGTGCCGGTCATGTCGATCCTCAACCAGAACGGGGGTAAGACCCTCGGCGTCTACAACCTGGAGCCGCGGTCGAACCACAAGCAGGTGAAGCAACTCCAGGACCAGGGGAGGGTCCAGAGCATGGCCGAAGCCGACTACCGGCCCGGCAAGGCTGCCTACCTGTGGCTGGTGGACAGCCTGGAGCAGATCGCCCACGAGATCGTCGAGAACCGGCGCCTGGCCCTGGCGGCGATCAAGAACCCGCCGGGGCATGTATAGCGTGCCTTCGCCCCAGCAGCGCGATGGCGGCGGTGACCAGGTCCGGCGTGGTGCGTGCCGGGCGGAGGCTGGGGCGAAGCCCCGCTAGGGGAGATCCGGCCCGGCCCGGGGCGGATCGAACGCGAACGCGCTCAGGTCGCGCCATGAACGGCTCGGTGTAATTCGTACCTGCGGGCACCCAGATGATCGGATCCCGAGGAGTCCGTGGGGGCAATAGCGAAGATTCACGAGCAACCCAACTGCTCGCGCCGGCATCACCAGGCGCGCAGGCGCGTGGGCTCGATCCTCATGGCGACGGAGTAGTCGGCCGAGAACGACTCCGGGGTCCAGCCCTCGTGTTCGATGTAGCCGGCGTACTTGTCGAGATACGCCGGCACCTCGAAGGCGACGGGGTGGTCTTCGACGACGTGGGCACGGCCTTCGATGGTCACGATGTCTCCGCCCCGCCCGTTGCCGTCCAGGTTGAGCGCCACCCGCGGGTTGGCCGCGATGTTCTCGACCTTGGGTACGCCGGGCTGGGAGTACACGAGCACTTCTTCGCCTTCGAGGAGGAACCACACTGCCGACGTCTGCGGCTGGCCGTCGGATCGCACTGTCGTCAACCACGCGATCTTGTCCTCGACGAGGCGCCGATGGGCATGGGGCGAGGAGTCGAGCATGGCGGAGGAGAGTAGCGAGTTTCCCCTGCCTTTCATCTGGATCGGGGTTCGGGTGAGGGCGATGTACCGGAAGGGGCGAGCCGGCGGCCGAGGGCGTGGCAGTCTCACTCGCAGTCGGAGGGTTCGTCCGTGGGAATCGCGGCGCCCGTGTCGTCGAACACGTAGCCGAACGACCAGCGACCCAGGTCGGAGAGGATCGACGCGGCGTCGTCGCCGGTGGCAGGCGCGGGCCTACCCGACGCGACCCGCACCGGGATGACGTGGAGTGTGGTCTCGTCGTCGGACACGGTGAACTCGAATATGGCGGTGCGGGCGGTCGCATCCCTCGCCGACGGGAACGCGAAGTTCCCGGTCGAGTTCACCAACCAAGCGTCACCCACGCGCTCGACGCCTTGGAGCACGTGGGGGTGGCCGCCGATCACCAGGTCGGCTCCGGCATCGGCCCACGCCTGGGCGAGTTGTCGCTGGAAGGGCTGGGGGCAGTGGTCGCCTTCGATGCCCCAATGGACCATCACCACGACGAGGTCGGCACCGCCGGCCGCACGACCCACGGCGGCCGCCGCATCGTCGACGAAGAGGTCACAGGTCCACGCCACCTCGGGCCGGGTGTTCTCTCCCGATGCGGACCAGTCGCACGGCACCCGGGAAAAGGCCACGACGCCGATCCGCCAATCGCCGATGTCGAGGAAGGTTGGTGCGTAGGCGGCGGCGGGATCGGTGCCGGCGCCGGCGTGGGGAAGGTCGGCCTGGTCGAGCAGCTCCAACGTCCGCAGCATGGCCGGGCGCATGAAGTCGAGGGTGTGGTTGTTGGCGAGTTGCACTGCGTCGATGCCGGCGGCCGTCAGCAGCTCAACCGAGTGAGGCGGCGACTTGAAGGTGAACTCCTTGTCCACCCTGGTGCCGACCTCCACTTCGGCAACGGTGGTCTCGAGGTTCACCGCCATGAGGTCGGGGGCCGACAGCTCTGCAGTGACATCACCGAAGGGGTCGCGGGCGTCGAGCCCGTTGGTGAAGGAGGTGTCGCCTGCGAAGCCGAGCACGATCGGCCTCTTCGGGGCCACGGTGGTCGTGGTGGGCGCTACGGTTGTCGAGGTGGTTGTGTCCGTCGTCGCAACCGGCACGGATGTGGCGGCGTTCGTCGGCTCCGGCGTGCGCAGCGCGGCCTCTGTGGGCGGCACCGAGGTGGTGGGTTCCGCGGCCGTCGTACAGCCCGCAGCGAGGGCGGCCCCGAGGAGGGCGGCGGACACGAGGCTTCTGGGCATCTCGGCAGAGTACCGGCGATCCGCCACAGCACCCCCGTTGGCCGATGCATCCAACCTCAGCCTCATTCCACGGCTCGGACCTGGACCCGTGAATTGAGGCTCAGATCAGGAACACCGACAGTGCGCCGAACACCATGCAGTAAGCCCCGAACGGGGCGAGCCCGGTCGCCCGGATGAGCCGCAGCAGGGCGGCGATGGCGGCGTAGCCGGACACCGCGGCGACCGCCATGCCGACCCACGTCGTCGCGGGCACGCCGGCATCCGACGAGGCGAGATCGAGCAACTCGAGAAGGCCGGCGCCGGCGATCACGGGGATGCCGAGGATGAACGAGAACCTCGCCGCCTCGGCACGGTCGAAGCCGCGGAGGAGCGCCGCCGAGATGGTCATGCCGGAGCGCGACACACCGGGGATCAGGGCCAGCGCCTGACCGATGCCCAGGCCGACCGCGTCGCGGTCACCCCCCTCCGCCAACTGCCGGTCGCCGCGCCGCACCCATCGGGTGGCGACGAACCACGCCCCGGCGAGGATCATGGCCGTGGCCACCGCGCGAGGGGTGTCGTTCAGGGACTCGACCCGACTCTCGAACAGAAGGCCCACCGCCACCGCCGGTACCGACCCGATGACGAGGAGCCGCAAGAGGCGGCGCCCGTCGGCGGTGAAGCGGGCGATCTGGGACAACTCGGCACGGAAGTAGACGAGGACCGCGGCCAGGGTACCCAGGTGCAGCACGGCCGACGTGGCGAGGTCGGGAGCGTCGAGTCCGAGCAGGGCGGGCACCAGCACCAGGTGGCCACTCGACGAGATCGGGAGGAACTCGGTGAGGCCCTGCACCAGGCCCCAGAGCATCGCTTGAACCATGGCGGGCAACACTAGGAGACCCGGCGTGGCACCCGGCGCCGCCTCAGGGCCGCACCAGCACCGTCACGGAGTCGGCGACCGCTGCACGCGCCACGATGACCGCGGCACCTCCCGGCACGGCGACCAGACCGACGCTGCGCCCTGACAACGCGTCGACCACCGGTGCCGCCACAACGAGGCCCTCCGAGGAGATGGCGGGGTCGAGCACGACCACCTGCACCTCGGCGCCCGGGGCCACACCCTGGGGGAGCGGCAACTCGACGGCCCACCACTGCGGGGGTGCCGGTTCCACGGCTGCAACGGCGCCTGCCAGGAGCGGTTCGCCGCTGGAGATGGCACGGGTCGCATGACCCAGAACGGACTGAGGTGGGGGCAGGATGCCGTTGGGCACGTCGCGCCACGCCACATCGGCGTCGGCAACGAGATCGCCCGCCGCCATGTCGTGGGCGGCGAAGGGATAGGCCACCGTGGCCGTGCCGGCGCGGTCGAATGCCACGGCGCCCGCCATTACCAGAGCCGCTGCGGCCCAGCGCAGGTAGGGAGGACGGCGCAGCCACCACACGTGCCGACCGTACCGAATCGTTCGAGCCGCCGGAAGGGGGATGAGCCCTCCCCGTTCCCCTCCCTCCGAAGAGGGAGGGGAAGCCTCACGCAAGCAGGGGGAATGGTGGGGGACTTGCGATCAGCCGTACGGGGAGGGGGCCTTGATAACGTCGTGGCATGGCGCCGCGGGGCCACGTGAGCAGGAACGGTGGATACGATCCAAGCGGCGTGACCCCATCAGCCCCAGAGATCCCTTCTGGTGCCCCCTCTCGCCCCATTGTGGCGCGTCCACGCCCTGGTGGGAAGGAATCTCGTCCGTCATCGTGCACCCGCCCCGCACTCGGTCGACCCGGCTGCCCGCGGGACGAGACTCCGAATGACGTCACGCAGCGTGTCGACGGATCGGGCGAACTGGCGAAGTACCTCATCATGGGTCACCGGTTCGGCGACGCCCTCGACACCGACATCGTAGTCGGTGATGACGGAGATGTTGACGTAGCACATGGCGAGCTCGCGCACGAGAGCGGCTTCGGGTGCCTGGGTCATGTTGATGACATGCCAGCCCTGCGCGGCGTAGAAGGCGCTCTCGGCGCGTGTGCTGAACCGCGGGCCTTGAATGACGACCACCGTACCGCCGTCACGTGCGGGCGCCCCTACCTCGGCGAGGGCGGCGAGGGCGTGGGTGCGCAACTCCTCGCAGTACGGGTCGGCGAACGACAGGTGCTGCACCTCAGGCCCGTCGAAGAAGGTGGCGTCGCGCCCGCTGGTGCGATCGACGAGCTGATCGCACACGACGAATGTCCCTGGGCCCAGGTCCTTGTCGAGGCTCCCGGCGGCACACGGCCCGATCACGCAGGCGGCACCGGCCTGTTTCATCGCCCACACGTTGGCCCGGTAGGGCACGCGGTGCGGCGGCAGCTCGTGGGATCGACCGTGGCGGGGCATGAACGCCACCTCGACCCCTTCGACGGTGCCGACCATCAGGGGCGCGGCAGGTTCACCGTACGGCGTGTCGATTCGCACCTCGCGAGCTTCGGTCAGGAGCTCGTAGAAACCGGAGCCACCGAACACACCGATCATCGACCCGTCCCACCTTCACGCGTCACCGGAGCGCGATGGTATCAGCGCGATGCCCTCAGATCGGGGATTCCCCCCATGGGCCCGGGGTCGGCGACGGGTCGGCGCCTACACTCGGCCCGGTGGGATCGGTGTCAGCGATCGTCGTCGCCTACCTCGTCGGCAGCGTCAACTTCGGCGTGATCGTTCCACGTCTCAGGGGCACCGACATATACAGCGAGGGAAGCGGCAACCCCGGGGCGACCAACGTGTTCCGCACCCTCGGCAAGCGGGCAGGCGCGCTGGTGATGGTGGGCGACGTCGCCAAGGGTGTCGTGGCGGCAGCCATCGGAGGCCTGCTCGCCGGCGAGGCAGTCGGCTTCGCATGCGCCTTCGCCGCGGTCGTCGGGCATGTCTTGCCCGTGTGGCATCGGTTCCGCGGCGGGCGCGGCGTTGCCACCGCCCTCGGGGCCGCATTGTGGCTCGAGCCGGTGTGGGGCCTGGTGTTGAACGCCGGATGGGGATCGGTGGTGGCGGTCACGAAGACCGCCTCGGTGGCATCACTCGTTGCGATGGTCCTCTACGTTCCCGGCTACGCCCTGTTCGGGCACCGCGGCGCCTCGTTGTGGTGGGCGGCGGCCACTGCACTCCTGGTCGTCGTGCGCCACGCCCCCAACATCCGCCGGATCGTTACCGGCAGCGAGCGTAGGGTCGCTCCCGAGTGAGGCCGCTGCCCGACGTGCAGGCGGAGATCCTCGACGCGGTCGGTGTGCTTGCTGCCACCACAGTTGGCCTGCGCGACGCCTACGGCCTGGCCCTCGTGGAAGACGTCGTCGCCGGCCACGATCTGCCGCCGTTCGCCAACTCGGCGATGGACGGGTACGCCGTGCGAGCCGCCGACGTTGCCGAAGCCCCTGTCGACCTGCCGGTTGTGGAGGAGGTGGCGGCAGGTGCGGTGCCGACCAAGGAGGTGACGGAGGGCACCGCCGTCAAGATCATGACTGGGGCCCCGCTGCCGGCCGGCGCCGACACCATCGTCAAGGTCGAGGACACCGAACCCGGCGCCGGCGCGGTGCGGGTGCTCGCCGGGGCCGAAAAGGGCACGTCGGTGCGCCCGGCGGGTGGTGACGTCGCGGCCGGCACCACCGTGCTCACGGCGGGCGAACGCCTCGGCTCCGCCCATCTCGGCGTGCTGGCGGCGCTCGGTGTGGCGTGGCCGCCGGTACGCAGACGCCCGACCGTGGCCATCATGTCGACCGGCGACGAGGTAGTGGCGCCCGAGACGGCGACGCTGGGACCCGGCAAGATCCGCGACGCCAACCGCTTCCTGTTGCGCGGCATGCTCCACGAGTTGGGGGCCGTGGTGGTCGACTTCGGCATCGTGGCCGACGATCCCGACGACCTGCGCCGGGTTCTGGAGCACGCCGCCCAGGAGGCCGACGTGGTGGTGACCAGCGGCGGGGTCTCCATGGGCGAGTACGACGTGGTGAAGCAGGTGTTCGCCGGCGTCGGCGACGTCGCCTTCCACCGCGTCGCCATGCAGCCTGCCAAACCGCTCGGCTTCGGCCACGTTGGCGGAAAGCCGTTCTTCGGCCTGCCCGGCAACCCGGTCTCGGTGGTCGTCGCCTTCGAGCAGTTCCTGCGCCCGGCGTTGCTGGCGATGATGGGCTGCAACAAGATCTTCCGGTCCCGTGTCCCGGGGCGCCTCGTCGAGCCGATTGCCACCGACCCCGACAAGGCTGTGTTCCTCAGGGTCGTCACGCTCGATGTCGGCGCCGATGGATGGTCGGCCCGCCTCAGCGGCGGACAGTCGTCCAACGTGCTGTCGGCGCTGGCGGCGGCCGACGCCTTCGCCGTCGTCCCCGTTGGCACCGCCGGCGTGGTAGCCGGCGACCGTGTCGAGTTGGAGATGTTCCGATG
>Ga0214471_10003789_pt1 | contig 11689 bp, 4 predicted proteins | sample RVTome_5_FD_207665 | JGI IMG/M metagenome (GOLD analysis project Ga0214471, IMG submission 207665) | Soil microbial communities from uranium-contaminated site in the Upper Colorado River Basin, Wyoming, United States - RVT142D155 | ecosystem: Environmental > Terrestrial > Soil > Contaminated >... | reverse complement strand
CTTCAGCCTCTCTCCTGAGCGTCGCGTCACATATCCTGAAGTCCCGGCTCCCTCGTTCCTTTCAGCTCACCAGGGAAGGACGTCGCTCACCGCCCCCTGAGATTGCAAGCCCAGGGCCATCCCCTCGACCTGTGATCGCGCGATCGTGTCGGACCCTGTCCGGTGCCAGCCGCGTTCCTGTAAGTCCTCGTCAGGTCGGCCCTCGCAGGCATGCGGCGACACCCACTCGCATCCGGCCACAACTGCACTCGACGCCTCGAAGCTGTATCAAGAATCGCACATCGCTGTCGGGAAATCGGACATCGCGCGCGCGACGTCGAGGTGCCCCGACTACATGGCGTGTGATTGCCCAAAACGCTATGCTGCTGCTCGTGGAGCCGGCGGTCGGGGTTGAACCGACGACCTGCTGATTACCTACTCCTGCGCAAGGGCGAGCAGAATCAATAACTTCAAGCAGTTGGGTGTGCAGGACGCGGCAAAACGTACCCTTTCGTGACCCAAAAGCGCAACCAATCCGCAACCGAGTCTATACCCGCGCACGGTATGTGGGCACCGCCCTGTCACCCGCCCGAGGAGTGCCGTTTCATCCCACTTGGTCGCTCCACTCCCATGATTGACGTCGTACTACTTCATAAGCTGCAAACCACAATGCGCGCAATACTTGTTCCTGTTCATCCGGCTCTCCGCATGTTCTTTGTCGCTGCATGTCTTGGCGGAAATGTTCATGTTTACCGTTTCCCCACAATTCGGGCAGTGCCGGACTGGGGCATCAGAGCGCCTGTGATTCATGTTTCGACACCATTCCCGTTGCAATTTTCATTATTGCCTATCGAATTGACTCATCAGAACGCTTGTATGGCTCCCTGAACCTGACCCAAATAGAAAGGGCCCCGAAAATCTCGAGGCCCTTTCTGCCCAGAGCTGCATCCGACCAACTATCGCTTGATGACGTTGGCCGCCTGCTTGCCCTTTGGTCCTTCCACGACATCGAACTCAAGCGACTCCCCCTCGGACAGGGTCTTGAATCCGCTGCCTTGGATCGACGAATAGTGCACAAAAACATCGTCGCCATCCGGTCGCTCGATGAATCCGTAGCCCTTGGCGTCGTTGAACCACTTTACGGTGCCAGTGTATGCCATGTTGGTTTCTCCCTCCTTTCTGTTTAGGATTCCCGGGGACTGCCCGGGGGTGAGGTCCCGTCGCGACGAGACCTGACGGCACAAAAAAACCGCAGGGGCTCTCTATGAAGCCCTTGCGGTTCCCGTTTCCACAAAAAGCCAAGCACGAAAGCTGATAACACGATAACCTGTCTTTCTCTTCCTGTCAAGCGGTATCTTCTTATGCTGGACATGGAAGAGTGGAGGCGAGGTCAAGTCCTGCAACAATACATTCACGGGAAAGGAACCACGGGCTAGCATCTACCTTAACCTCTTTCGCATGCTTGACACACCATCCGCAGTGGCGGATACTGAGGCCCGCCTCATGAGACGAGCGTTGCGTCGTAGATTCCCATCCAGTCAAATCCATCGCAACACCTAGAAGCTTAGACCAAGTGATGATGGAAGGACGGAGAATGGAAGCAGGCATCCTCATAGGCTACTTCGCAAAACGAGATGAAGCTCGCGAAGCCCTTAGAAAGTTGCAGAGGAGGGGTATCCGCCGCGCCGCCTTGGTGACCAAGACCGCGGACGGAGATGTACACATACGGGACCCCTTCCTTTGGCGCCGGGCTTTCGGGGCGATCCTGGCTTTCATCCCGTTCGGGGTCCTCGCCAGCGTTGCATCCCTGGTCCTCCACTGGCCGGTGCCGATTCTGAGCGGAGGCCTTTCTGCCCTGATTCCGATCCTTGCGGGTGGATTGATCGGAACCCTCTTCGGTGGGGTGTTGATACGGCGATCGAAGTACGGTGTCGAACGAAGGCTGCTTGAGGATCACGCACGTTGGTTAGTGTCCGAGGAGACCGTCCTGATTCTCCAGGCGCCGATTGAAACACTGCGGTTCCCAGTGGCGGTGCTACGGGAAAGCGGCGACATCCCGCCCGCAGTCTTTGTCCTGCATCCGAAGCGCGAGAATCCAATTGGAGATGCGCGAAGCCCTGGGGTACCGCTCGCTCCGACGCAGATCCAGGAGCATGCCAAGCGCCTCGCCATGGACCACGAAGTGGACCCAAAGCCGCAGCGGAACACCGAACTGCTCGAGCGGCTCGAACAGGCCCGTCAATGGGTCCATCTGGTTTGCTCGGATCTCTCCGAAGCGAGCCGATTGGAACAGCGTGTGCCTCCAACCGCCGAGTGGCTCCTCGACAATGAGTACATCGTCGAGAGCAACGCCCGCGACGTTCAGTTGAACCTTCCCCGGCGTTATTACCAGCAGCTGCCGGCACTCGCCAATGAGCCCTACCGGGGTCTGCCGCGCATCTACGGCGTGGCGAGGGAACTCATCTCCCATTCGAACTTGCGTCTAGACCGGGAGAACCTCCTTGCATTTATTGAGGCCTATCAATCCGTGCGCACGCTCACGATTGGCGAACTCTGGGCTGTCCCCCAGATGCTGCGCATCGCGTTGATTGAGAGCATCCAGGATCTCGCCGCCAGAGCCCTGACAGAATTGCGAGAGCGTGAGATCGCAGACTTCTGGGCGAACAGGCTCATTACGGCCAACCGGCGAGATCCCAACCAGCTCTTCTTGATCCTGGCAGAACTTGCTGCAACCCAACCCGGCCCGAGCGCCTATTTCGCTGCTCAACTGGTCGATCATCTCTACGACGAAGACGCCGCGTTAGTGCCGGTCCAGAGCTGGCTGGAGCGCACGCTCCCGAAATCCTTGAGCGATCTCAACCTGCGTGAGCAAAACCGCCAGACGAAGGATCAGGTATCGATTGGGAATGCGTTTACCAGCTTGCGACAGCTTGCGCTGTTGGATTGGAGACAGATCTTCGAGCGTCTCAGCCGCGTGGAGCAGTTGCTTGGGCTGGATCCATCCGGCGTCTATCCCAAGATGGATTTCGACACACGCGATCGGTGTCGTCGGGCGATTGAAGAGATCGCCCGTGGGTGCGGTCAGGCGGAGGAAGAAGTCGCCCAACGCGCCATCGAGCTAGCCACGCAAGCCGCGCGTGAATCGGCGGAGGATGAGCGGTGGATCCACGTCGGGACCTATCTCATCGGGGAAGGACGGCGCGACCTTGCGCGGCTCGTACGCTGCCATGAGGCGCCACGTTTCCGCGTCCTGCAATGGGTATACCGCCATCATTCTGCAGTGTACTTTCTTGGGCTCAGTTTCTTCTCCGCTGTATCCATCTCCCTGATCGTCCTGCTTGGTCTGCGCGGACAGACGCCTGGGATTCGGCTTTTGATAGCTTCCCTCTTGTTGATCCCCGTCAGCCAGCTTGCGCTCGAGGTTTTGAATTACCTCGTCATGCGGCTACTTCCACCCCGCACCCTTCCAAAGATGAATTTTGAGGTTTCGGGCATTCCTGACGCATTTCGAACGTTGGTCGTGGTGCCCGTGCTGCTGGGGGACCCGGAGACGATCCGGGCAGAGGTGGAGAAGTTAGAAATCCGGTACCTGGCCAACAAAGAAGGCAATCTGCTCTTCAGCCTCTTTACGGACTACACCGATTCGGATCAGGCGCATCGCGAGGACGACGAAAGACTGCTCCAGACTGTGACCGAGACCGTCGAAGCTCTCAACCATCGGTATGGTGGTGAGCGTTTCTTCCTTTTCCATCGGGACCGCATCTGGAGTGAATCCGAGCAGAAATACATCGGTTGGGAGCGCAAACGCGGGAAGATAGAAGAACTCAATCGTCTGATCGATGGAACGCGGCCTGAAGATGCCGATCGTGTGGTATACGTCGGCAACCCGGATCATCTGTCCAATGTGAGGTTCGTCATCACGTTAGACAGTGACACACAGCTGCCTAACGGCACTGCCCGCAGGATGGTCGAGACCCTGGCACACCCTCTAAACCAGCCGCGCTTCGATACCGAAGGCAGAATTCTGGCCGGCTCTTACACCATCATCCAACCGGGCGTGAGCCCAACGCTTCCGAGCACGAGTGCCTCGCCTTTCAGCCGACTCTTCGCAGACGCGGTCGGAGTTGACCCATACACCACGGCTGTTTCCGATGTCAATCAGGATCTCGCCGGTGAAGGTTCCTACCATGGCAAGGGTATCTATGATGTGCGCGCCTTCAGTCGAGTGCTTTCTGGAAGGTTTCCTGGAGAGTGGTTGCTGAGCCATGACTTGATTGAAGGCGCTCACGTCCGAGTGGGCCTGGCCAGTGATATTGAACTCTATGATGAGTTCCCGCAGGATTACCTGAGCTACACCCGCCGTCAGCATCGGTGGATACGCGGTGATTGGCAAATCGCGGATTGGATTTTGCCGCGGGTTCCCCAGCCTGGAGGACGGCGAGGGCCAAACCCGCTCTCCTGGTTCGACCGTTGGAAGATTTTCGACAACTTGCGCCGGAGCCTGATACCCACGACCAGCCTGGGCTTGCTCATAGCCTCCTGGCTGACTTCTCCTCAGATGGGGTGGATCTCTACGCTTGTGGTCGCCATGCAGTTGCTCTTCCACCCTTTTGCGCAGCCCTTCACGATGGCGACCACGCGCCAGGGGCTGAAGAGCTTCTCCTTCTCGAAGGTGGCGCACGACCTGCGGCGGGCGCTTGTTGAAGCTGCACTGCTTCCGCACCAAGCCGGATTAGCTCTGGATGCCATTCTGCGGGTCTGGTATCGCCGCCTTATCTCTCGCCGTGGGTTGCTCGAGTGGACTTCGGCTGAGAGAACGCATAGGGGTGCGCCGGGTCAACTGCCAATGTTCGTGATTTCCATGGGCCGGGCGAGCATCTTCAGCGGAATCGCGGGGTGGGCAGTGCAGCGCTGGATGCCATCGAACCTTTTATTGGCCATCCCCTGGCTCGTCTTGTGGTTCCTATCCCCTTTGATCGGTTGGCTCTTGAACCTTCGACCGCCTGCAAAGCAAAAGCAATCCCTGCTTCCCGAAAAGGATCTGCAGTTCCTAAGGAAAGTTGCACGACGAACCTGGCGCTATTTCTCGGACTTTGTCAACGATGAGACCTCTTGGCTTCCACCTGACAACTACCAGGTCTCCCCTAAGAACCAACTGGCGATGCGTACCAGTCCGACCAACATCGGCCTCTGGATGCTCAGCGCGCTATCCGCACATGATTTCGGATATCTAACGGTGGATCAGGTCGTCGAAAAGCTGGCCCATACCATGGAGACGATCGGCAAACTGGAGCGCTATGAGGGTCATCTGCTGAATTGGTACGATATTCAGACCCTGACCCCTCTCGAACCTCGCTACGTGTCCGCCGTGGACAGCGGAAACCTACTTGGTGCCTTATGGTCCCTGGAGCATGGACTTGACGAGCTGATTCAGACACCTGTCCTGGATGGGAAAGCCTTTGAAGGCCTGCGGGATACCGGGGAAATCCTGAAACAGGTCGTCGAACAGGAAGGCCTTTCGGGTCTGGATGGCCACGCCTTCGACACACTGATGCGCGCGTGGGAAACCCCGCCGGCTCGCATCGCCGACGCGCTTCGCCTGCTGCGGCGGGTGGAGGGTAGCGTAAGGGCTCTAGCCAATGAGGCGCGTGAGTCCACCGACGTTGAAACGGGAGCGGCTTATTGGGCCAGGCAGATGGAGGGGCAGGTATCGGCCTGGCTAAGGATCACGGATCGCTATCTCACCTGGATTGAAATCCTCGATGAAAAGACAGAAGAGGAGGTCTCCCCGCTGGGCCTGGAGGCCCTGCGCGCTTTCCGCCACGATCTGCATCACGCGCCTTCGCTACTCGATCTCGCCAACGGGCACATCGGCTGTATTCCGATCCTCCAATCGATCCGTAAGGAGGCTCCCTCAGCCGCAGGCCCCCTCTTCGAATGGCTTGACCGCCTTATGCAGGCCTTCGCAAAATCGAAATGGCTGGCCGGCGAAGTGCTGGGTTTGGGCGAGCGGCTCATCCAGGACGGACGCGGGTTATCCGAATCGATCAATATGCGCTTCTTGTATGACCCCGAACGACGGTTGTTCTCAATCGGCTACAACGTCTCTGAAGGTCGCCTGGATAGCGCCTACTACGATCTCTTGGCGAGTGAGGCGCGGCTTGGGAGTTTCGTCGCCATCGCTCGGGGCGATATCCCAGTTGAGCATTGGTTTTCCATGAGTCGACCCTACCGTGCGATCGGTCGGCGCCGAGTGCTGCTCAGCTGGACCGGGACCCTGTTCGAATATCTGATGCCGCTGATTTTCCAACGCTCCCAGGGGAACTCGCTCCTGGATAAAGCGGCGAGGGAAGCGGTGGCGACCCACATTGCATACGGCCGCAAGCGCCGTGTACCGTGGGGGCTCTCGGAGTCTGCCTTTGGAGATCTGGACCTCAACAAGACCTATCAATATAAGGCCTTTGGCGTCCCGGAGCTTGGATTGAAGCGCGGCTTAGAGGAAAAGGTCGTCGTTGCACCCTATGCCACCCTTCTGGCGCTGAACGTTGCGCCGAGGGAGACTGTACAGAATCTAAAGCGGCTGGCCAATTTGGGGCTTCTCAACGATCACGGCTATTACGAAGCGGTGGACTTCAGCCGTCAGCCGAGTCGTGAGGGCGAGCGTGAGGTGATCGTACACGCCTACATGGCGCATCATCAAGGCATGGGTTTCCTGTCACTGACCAACTTCCTCCATGGCAATCCTATCCAGCGCCATTTTCATGCTGACGCACGCGTGCGTGCCCTTGAGCCCCTGCTCCATGAACGCATCCCGATCCTTCCTCCGCTGCACCACATCTCCACGCGAGAGAGAAGGTCGTTGGCAGAGAGCGTCGGCGAAGTCGCACCCTCGGTGAGCAAATTCGATACCCCCCATACGAGCACGCCCAAAACCCAACTGCTTTGCAATGGTCGCTATGGCTTGATGATCACGAACGCAGGCGGGGGATACAGTCGGTGGGACAACGATGAGATCACACGCTGGAGGTCGGATCGGACTCAGGATGCGTGGGGAACCTTCTGCTACATCCATGAGGCCGATTCGGATCGAGTGTGGTCCAACACGTATCACCCAGTCGGCGGGAAGGTTGAGGCGTACTCCGCCAACTTCGCGCTCGACCGTGCCGTGTTCCGGCGCGCCGATAACGGCATTCAAACCGAAACGGAGGTCGTCGTCTCGCCAGAAGATGACGTTGAGATTCGGCGGGTCACCCTGATCAATCGGTCCGTTCGCACCCGCCGTTTCAATCTCACGAGCTACGTTGAACTCTCGATGGCGCCGCACAACGCCGACCGGCAGCATCCGGCCTTCAATAAGCTGTTCATCCAAACCGAGGCAGTGCCTCAACATCAGGCGCTCCTCGCGTACCGCCGGCCTCGCAGGGAAGACGACCCGCCCATTTATGTTGCGCACCGCCTTACCCTTGAACACGCTGAGGACGAAGCCTTGCAGTTCGAGACCGAGCGGCCCCGATTCATCGGCCGAGGACGGACGCTCGCGAATCCGATGGGGGTCTTTCAAGAACTCAGCAACAGCCAGGGGTTTGTCCTGGACCCGATCCTCAGCCTGCGCCAGAGCCTGACTCTCGGCCCAGGCCAGCGTGTCCAGGTTTCCTTGGTTCTCGCCGCCGGCGAAACACGCCAGCAGGTCTTGAGGCTGATGGGTAAATACAGCGATCCCCATGCGATCGATCGGGCGATGGATTTCGCCTCGGCTTCTGCCCAGCTTGAGTTGCAATTGCTTCGCATCCAGCCCGACGAGGCGCGCCGCTTCCAGCAGTTAGCCGGTCACCTGCTGTTTCCCAACCCGCTCTTGCGCCCTCCCGCCAAACGCATCGAAGAGAACCGCAAGGGCCAAGCCGGCTTATGGCCCTATGGAATTTCGGGCGACTTGCCGATGGCCCTAGTCACCATTGGTGAGGCGCGGGATATCAGCCTGGTCCGTCAGATGCTCCAGGCGCATACCTATTGGCGAAGGCACGGGTTGACGGCAGACTTGGTGATCCTCAACGAGGAGGCAAGCGGCTATGAGCAGCCGTTGCGTGAACAACTCGAGCGCCTGATCCAGGCGCATTCGACGTACACGGGGAAGGATCAGCCTGGTGGGATCTATTTGCGCAGTGCGGATCTTATCCCGGAGGAAGACCTGACGCTGCTCAGGGCCGCGGCGAGTGTGGTGCTGGTGGCGGCACGCGGCACGTTACTCCAGGGCGTGCCTGTGGAGGTTCCCGAGCTGTCGAAACCCATGGCCAAGAAACGTGCTCCCCGGGAGCCTTCGGCTTCGCTCCCCTTCATAGAGCTGCCCTACTTCAACAGCCTGGGCGGTTTTACCCCGGATGGACGTGAATACGCGATCTATCTCGGCCCCAACACCCACACGCCTGCACCCTGGGTGAACGTCATCGCCAACCCCACCTTCGGAACATTGATCAGCGAAACGGGGTCTGGCTTTACCTGGTATGGTAACAGCCAGCGCAATCGCCTGACGCAATGGTCAAACGACCCCGTCATGGATCCACCGTCTGAGGCGTTGTTCATCCGGGACGAGGAGACCGGTGTCTACTGGACGCCGACCCCGTCGCCGATCCGCGAAGAGACCGCCTATCGGGCAAGGCATGGGGCGGGGTACACGGTCTTCGAGCATAACAGCCATGGGATCGAGCAGGAGCTGACGGTCTTCGTTCCAGTGGATGAGAACGGGGGAGAGCCGATTAAGCTGCAAAAGCTGCGGTTGAGGAACGACTCCTCCCGGCGTCGCAGACTGTCCGTGACGTACTATGTGGAGTGGACACTGGGCGAGAACCGCGAATCCTCCGAGATGCACGTCGTGACCTACTGGGATGACGAAGTCCAGGCCCTGATCGCTCGGAATCGCTACCACCCCGAGTACGGGGATCGGGTGGCCTTCGCGGCCATCAACCCGCCTGCGGAGTCTTACACCGGCGACCGCACGTCCTTCGTTGGGCGCAACCGCTCGATGGGGAACCCGGCGGCGATGGAGCGGACCAGGCTATCACGTCGGACGGGGGCGGGATTCGACCCGTGTGCGGCACTGCAGGTTACGGTTGAGCTAGCTCCTGGAGAGAGGGCTGAGATCATGTGCATGTTGGGCCAAGCCGAGTCGGTGGAGGAGGTCCACAAGCGGGTTCTAGTCTACCGGGAAGTCTTGGCACTCGAGACCGCGTTAAGCCGGACGAAAGCGTGGTGGGACGATCTGTTGGGCACGATCGAAGTCCACACCCCCGAGCTGGCAGCGGACTTCCTGATCAACCGTTGGCTCTTGTACCAAAGCCTCAGCTGTCGGATCTGGGGACGTTCCGCCTTCTACCAGTCCGGCGGTGCATTCGGCTTCCGCGATCAACTGCAGGACGTTATGGCGTTCCTATACGCGTATCCCGAGCTGGCGCGCCAGCACATCCTGCTCGCGGCGAGCCGTCAGTTCAAGGAAGGCGATGTCCAGCACTGGTGGCATCCGCCGAGCGGCGCGGGTGTCCGCTCGCGGATCTCCGATGACCCCCTGTGGCTGCCCTACGTCGTCGCTCACTACATCAGGACCACCGGCGATGTGGACATCCTACACACGGCGGTCCCCTTCCTCGACGCACCCACGCTGGAAGACGATCAGCACGAGATCTTCTTCACACCGGCGGTCGCGTTCGAACGCGCCACGCTGTTTGAGCACTGCCAGCGCGCTGTCACGCGTAGTCTGACCTTCGGGCCCCATGGGTTGCCCCTGATGGGGACAGGGGATTGGAACGATGGGATGAACCTTGTGGGTGCTGGGGGCAGGGGGGAAAGCGTTTGGCTGGCGTGGTTCATGGTGGATGTGCTTCAGGGTATGGTCGAGTTGTCTGAGCTACTGAGTCGGCCAGATCTGAGCCAGACCTATCATCAAGACAGGAATGCGCTGATTCAGCGTGTCGAGCGAGCAGCATGGGATGGGGAGTGGTATCTTCGGGCAACCTTCGACGATGGCACGCCCCTTGGTTCCTCGGCGAATAAGGAGGCGAGGATTGATTCCCTGCCCCAATCTTGGGCTTGGCTGAGCGGCGCCGCCGACACCGATCGCGCAGAAAGGGCTTTGGAATCAGCGTGGACACATCTCGTTCGCGAGGATGAAGGTCTGGTGCTACTCTTCACGCCTCCCTTTGACAGATCGGAGCCATCACCCGGATACATCAAGGGGTACCCTCCGGGGGTGCGGGAGAACGGAGGCCAGTACACTCACGCCGCCGTGTGGTTCGCCATGGCCATGGCGCGTCGAGGGGATGGTGCACGTGCGGCAAAACTGCTGCGCATGCTCAACCCGATTGAGCACGCACGCGAACCGGAAACGGTATGGCGCTACGGGGTTGAGCCCTACGTTATCGCAGCTGATGTGTACCGATTGCCCGGGCGGATCGGTCACGGTGGTTGGTCTTGGTATACGGGTTCGGCGGCGTGGATGTACCGAGCCTGGGTTGAGGAGGTCCTGGGCTTGAAGGTGCGAGGGGATCACATGCAGTTGAATCCGGTCATCCCCGGATGGTGGGAGGGCTTCCGCCTGCGCTATCGTCACGGTGAAGCGATATACGAGATTCAGGTCGAGAACCCGGAAGGCTGCGAGCGAGGCGTGTCCTGGGTGGCGATGGATGGTCAGCACGTGCGGGATGGCGTGATCCCGTTGCATCGGGGTCTGGTCAAGCACCGGATCCTCGTACGCATGGGGAAGCCGTAGCAAGCGGCTTGAGATGTCCCAGCACTCTATGCCAGAGTTTAGACCGTGGACAGGGGGCCAAAGTCCGGAGCTACAGCTTGGTCCCCTCCGGGAGTACACGCGCCCCCGAGGGTGGTCCACCTATCAGGAATATGTCGATCAGTAGGATTTGGACGTGGTTGGGACTCGGTTTCTAGGACATCCAAAGAGTGGAGTTCGTGGAGCCGGCGGTCGGGGTTGAACCGACGACCTGCTGATTACGAATCAGCTGCTCTGCCACTGAGCTACGCCGGCCAAGCGATGGGACAAATTCTAGGCTCGTCATCAGGCTGAGTCAAGGGAGCCGCCAAGCAGCAGTCCGAGCCAGAACCGCGGATGCAGGAGTCGCCCTGGAGGCAAGAGATCGCCGACCACACCCATCAGCTCCTCGCCAGGCGCGGCTTGGCGACGTATCGGCGTTCTCCCTCCACGATCCACCGAGGCTCCGGGGGCGGACGGCCGGCGAGTCGCGCTCGGGACCTGTCGCAGGCGGAGACGTGCGCCTTGACCAGCGCCACCCGGAAGAAAAGATGCGGACGGATCCGGACCGCCTCCACCCCAGCTTCATTCACCATGAAGGAGAGCTCCGGCGGCGTGTAGGCCCGCCGGATCGAGAGAGGCCCGTCGTGGCGGGCGAGGCCGCCCCGACAGAAGAGGCGCATGGCGAGCCAGGTCAGCAGGTACGCATGCCAGCTCCGGACGAGATCATTTACGATGAACCCCAAGCGCCCGACCCGGTCCAGGGCGCGGAGCAGCATGACCCCCTCCGGATACGTGAAGTGATGCAGCGCCAGCGAGCAGAGGACGATGTCGAAACTCCGGGGCGGATAGGGGAGGGCCAGCGCATCCCCGAGCTTCACGGTGATCTCCGGGTAATCCCGGAGCCGCTCTGCCGCAGCCCGCACGACCTGCGGATTCTTATCGATCCCCACGATC
>Ga0214471_10003788_pt1 | contig 11692 bp, 11 predicted proteins | sample RVTome_5_FD_207665 | JGI IMG/M metagenome (GOLD analysis project Ga0214471, IMG submission 207665) | Soil microbial communities from uranium-contaminated site in the Upper Colorado River Basin, Wyoming, United States - RVT142D155 | ecosystem: Environmental > Terrestrial > Soil > Contaminated >... | reverse complement strand
CGGCAGACGCTGATCGTGCTGCGGGAGCTGTCCGAGCAGGTGCGGGAGCACGGTGCTGCGCTTGGTGCCGGCTGGAGCATGTGCGTGGCGGTGGACGACCTCTACGCCCGGGCGCGCTTCATGGTGGAGACGGCCGGGGAGCCGCCGGACCTGCATCCGGCGCCGGGCCCGTTGCTGGTGCGCGGCGGCCGGCATCCGCTGCTCCTGGTCGAAGGCCGGCCGGTGGTGCCGTTCGATCTCACGCTCGAGCCGGAGCAACCCATCCTCGTTATCAGTGGGCCCAACGCCGGGGGGAAGACGGTGTTGCTCAAGGCGGTCGGCCTGGTGGCGGCGCTGGCGCAGGCCGGGATTGTCCCGCCGGTGGGGAGCGGGACGGTGCTGCCCGTGTTCACCGCGTTCTTCGCGGACATTGGCGATCACCAGTCCATCGCGGAGAGCCTCTCGACCTTTACGGCCCGGGTGCGCGCGCTGCGGGACATTCTGCTGCGTGCCGACACCGGAAGTCTGGTGCTGCTGGATGAGCTGGGCTCCGGGACGGACCCCACGGAAGGCGCCGCACTCGCGGGTGCGTGCGTACTGGAGCTGGCGGAGCTGGGAGCCGTGGCGCTGGTCACCACCCATCTGGGCGACCTGAAGGAATTGGCGGCACGCTCACCGCGCATCGGCAATGGTGCGCTGGAGTTCGACGGCGCCGCGCTCTCGCCCACCTTCCGGCTCATCCAGGGCACACCGGGCCGCTCCTATGGTCTGGTCGTGGCGCGACGGCAGGGGTTGCCCGAGCGGGTACTGGACCGGGCCGACGCGATGGTTCCCGCGGCGCATCGCTCGCTGGATGCCGCGCTGGCGGAGGTCGAGACCCGCGCGCGTGACCTGGCGGAACAGCGCCTCACGCTCGATACGCTGGAGGCCCGGCTCGCCAGCGAGCGGGAAGGTCTGCTCGAGCTCCGCGGCGGGCTGGAGGAGCGCCAGGCCGAATTGGACCGGCGCGAGCGTGAGCTGGAGCGCGGCGGCCGCGAACAGGCCCGGCGCTTCCTGCTGGAGGCGCGGCGCAGGGTGGACGACGCCTTGGGCCTCGCGCGCGCGGCCGTCAGCGAGGCCACCGCCCGCGAGGCGCGGCGGCTGGTGGAAGAAGGCGTGCAGCGGGAGGCGGAAGCGCTGAAGCAGCTGGACGAGATGGCCCGGGCGAAAGGCTGGCGCGTGACTGGCTCAGCGGCCGGCCCGGAGCCGGCGGCGCCGAAGGTCGCCCGGCGGCGGGAGGCCCCGCGCCCCGCCACCACGGAAACGGCGCCCTCCGGGTTCGAGGTGGACCTGCGCGGCATGACCGCCGAGGAGGCGGAGGCGGCCCTGGCCCGGGCCATTGACCGGGCCGTGATGGACGACCTCCCCCACCTCAGGGTCATCCACGGGAAGGGGACCGGCGTCCTGCGCGCGCGGGTGCACCAGGCTGCCCGCCAGGACCCGCGCGTGGCGGCCTTCCGGTTGGGTTTGGCAACAGAGGGTGGGACCGGCGTCTCCGTCCTGGAGTTGGTGCGGTGAGCCCCATCCCGGACGACGTGATCGAACAAGTCCGCGACGCGGCCGACATCGTCACCGTCATCGGTGAGCACGTTGATCTGCGCCGGACCGGGTCGGATTACCGCGGCCCCTGTCCCTTCCACGGCGGCGCGCACCGCAACCTGGCCGTCATCCCCAAGAAGCAGATGTTCTACTGCTTCGTGTGTCACGAGGCGGGCGACGTTTTCACCTTCTTCATGCGGAAGCTGGGCCTGGACTACCCCGGGGCAGTGAGGGAGGTCGCGGCCCGGGTCGGCGTGACCATACCGGAGCGCTCCACCGGCGGGCCGGATCCGCGGGAGCCGCTCTTCGAGGTCGTGGCCGTGGCAGCGGAGTGGTACGCCACGCGACTGCGTGACGGCCAGGACGCGGCGCCCGCCCGGGCGTATCTGGTGGAGCGCGGCCTGGCGCTGGAATCGGTCCTCCCGCTTGGTCTGGGGTTCGCGCCCCGGGGGGAGGATTTCTTGGTGGGGATGCGGAAGCTGGGCTATGACGATGAGGTGCTATCGAGGGCGGGGTTGGTGGTGCGCCGGGACGACGGCTCCCCGCGCCCGCGGTTCTGGGGTCGGTTGCTGTTTCCCATTCACGACCTTCGCGGTCGGGTGGTGGGGTTCGGCGGGCGCGTCATCGGGGAAGGCGAGCCCAAATACCTCAACTCGCCCGATTCGGAGCTGTTTCACAAGGGCAAGCTTCTCTACAACCTGCACCACGCCAAGGCGGCCATTCGCAAGGAAGAACACGCGGTGGTGGTGGAGGGCTACTTCGACGTCCTCCGGCTGGTGGAGGCGGGGATCGAGCACGTGGTGGCGCCGCTCGGCACCGGATTCACCGGCGACCAGGCGCAATTGCTGCGGCGCTTCACCCAGCGGGTGACGCTGCTGTACGACGGGGATGCCGCCGGGCTCCGTGCCACGTTCCGCGCGGCCGATGAGCTGCTCCGCGCCGGCTGTCTGGTGTCGGTGGCGACGCTCCCCGCGGGCCGGGACCCCGACCTCCTGGTGCGTGAGGGGGGAGCCGCTGCCGTGGAGGCGGTCCTCCGTGACGCGGTGGACGTCTTGGAGCGGAAGCTCCAGCTGCTGGAGCGCAAGGGTTGGCTGGGGTCACTCGCCGGCCGGCGTCGCGCGCTTGACCGATTGGTGCCCACCGTACGCGCGGCCGCTGATCCCGTGACACGGGATCTCTACCTGGGCCGGGCGGCGGAAGCCCTGGGAATCTCACGGCAGTCAGTGGAGCGGGAGGCCGCCGTGAGGGTGGTGCCCGTCCCGGAGCCGGCGGCTCGCCCCGGCGCGCCCGCCGTGGCAGTGCGGGTCACGGCGGAAGAGCGCGGCCTGTTGCGGGTGATGGTGCACGAGCCCGCCATGCGCGGCCGTATCGCCGAGCACCTGGGTGGTGAGACTCCGTTGTCCACCTCGGCGCGCCTGCTGGTCGACGCCTTGGCGGCCCGCGGAGCGGAGCCGGCCGCGGGGGCGCTGGAGGCGCTGGACGGCGAAGCGCGGGCGCTGCTGACTGAGCTACTCAATCAGCCGACCCGGGGCCTGGACGTGGACGCCGTGGTGGATGGATGGCTGAGGCGGCTCGACGAAGTGGGCCTGGACGCCAGGAGCGGCGCCATTACCCGCGCCATGCCCTTCGCGCCGGAGAGCGAAAAATCGGAGCTCATGCGGCAACTCGGTGATTTGAAACAGCAGAAACAGAAACTGGACACCAAAGCGGGGTGGAACGTGATTCGCAAAGGGAGGAGCGGTGCACGCTGATCTGGATGCGTTGTTGAACCTGCAGGCGCGGGACCAAGCCGTCATGGCGGCCGAAGCGGCATTGCGGGCGCTGGAACCGGAGATCGAGCGGCTGGATGCCGAGCTGGGCACGGCCACTGCGGAGTTGGAGGCTGCGCGCCGGGGCGTGGAGGAGGCGGGCAACCGCCGATCCGAGCTGGAGGGGAAGATCGAGAGCTACCGGGTCATGCAGGAGCGGCGGCGCCAGCGCCTGGAATGGGTGCGCGGAGCCAAGGAAGCCTCGACCCTCATGGCGGAGCTGGATCTGGCCCGCAGCGTGCTGGCCAAGGAGGAATCAGAGTGGATACGCTCGGCCGACAAGGTGCAGGAGGCCGAACGCCGCGTCACAGAAGTCGAGCAGCAGGTGGGGGCCGTGCAGGCGGCCCAGGCGCCGCGCCGCGAGGAGTTGGCTGCGCTGCAAGCCGCGGGCGGGGACCAGCTGGCCGCCGCGCGTCGCGAGCGCGAGGTCGCGGCCCAAGAGGTACGTCCGGCCCTCCTGGGTCAGTACGATCGTATCCGGCGGGGACGCGCCCGGCTGGCGCTTTACGCGCTGCACGGCGACGCGTGCGGCCAATGCTATACCGCGGTGCCCATGCATCGTCGCCGCAGTATCCAGGAGGGGCAGTCCATCGTGACCTGCGAGGCCTGCGGCGTCATGATCTTCGCCGTCCCCAAATGATGCGCCCGCCCGCGCGCTGGGCCGTGGCCCCGGCGCCGGACCCGGGACGGGTGGACGCGCTGGTGCAGGCCCTGGGCATTCCCACCCCACTCGCCACGCTGCTGGTTTCCCGCGGCCATGCCACACCGGAGGGCGCGGGCGGGTTCCTGCGGCCGGCGCTAGCCGATCTCAGCGATCCGTACCGGTTGCGCGACATGGACCGGGCCGTCGCCGTGCTGCAGGGGGCGGTACGGGACGGGCGTGCCATCCTGGTGCATGGCGACTACGACGTCGACGGCCAGTGCGGCGCCGCGTTGCTCACCCGGGCGCTGCGCGCCGCTCACGCTCGGGTGGTGCCGTTCGTGCCCCATCGCGTGCGCGACGGATACGACTTTGGCGCCGCGGGTCTCGCCGCGGCCGCGGAGCATCAGGCGGGCGTCATTGTGACCGTGGACTGCGGCGCGACAGCGCTGGAGGCCGTGGGTGCGGCCAAGGCCCGGGGCCTCGCCGTCATCGTTACCGATCACCACACGCCGGGTCCCCTGCCTCCGGCGGATGCCGTGCTGAACCCGCATCGTGCGGATTGCCCGTCCACGTTCAAAGAATACTGCGGGGCCGGCGTCGCCTTCAAGCTGGTACAGGCGCTGGTGCCCGCCCTGGGCTTGCCGGCCAACCTGCCGTATCACCTGCTGGATCTGGTGGCCCTCGCCACGGTGGCGGACATTGTCCCGCTGGTGGGGGAAAACCGCGCGCTGGTGCGCTACGGCCTGCGGACCCTGGCGGATTCCCGGTGGCCCGGCGTGCGGGCCCTGGTGGAGGCGAGCGGCCTGGCCCAACGATCCATTCGGGCCGGGCAGGTCGGCTTCATTCTGGCGCCCAGGCTGAATGCCGTCGGCCGCATCGGCGACGCCATGGACGGGCTGCGGCTCCTGCTGGCCGACGACGCGGAAACGGCGCGTGGCCTGGCGACCCGACTCGAAAGCGTCAACGCCGAGCGCCAGCGGATGGACCAGGCTATCCTGGAAGAGGCGTTGGAAGACGTCGAGCGCGAGGTGGACCTGGACCGTCAGTGGGGCCTGGTGCTGGCGCGCGATGGATGGCATCCCGGCGTGATCGGCATCGTGGCGTCCCGTGTGGTGGAACGGTTCGGGCGGCCCACGATTCTCGTGGCCCTGGACGGCGCCGAGGGTCGCGGATCAGGTCGCAGCATCCCGCGCTTCGATTTGCACGCCGCCCTGATGGCCTGCGCGCCCCACTTGAGCCGGTTCGGCGGCCATCCCATGGCGGCGGGACTTAGCGTGTCGCGGGAGGCGTTACCCGCGTTCCGCGACGCGTTCAATGAGGTCGCCCACCAGCGGCTGGAGCCGGACGACCTGATCCCCCGACAGCGCGTGGACCTGGTGGTCCGTCTGGACCAGCTCGACCTCCGCCTGGAGCGCATGTTGCGGGCGCTGGAGCCATGCGGATCAGGGAACCCCGCGCCGGTGTTCGGCGCCGCCGGGGTACGCGCCCGTGACGCCCGCGTGGTGGGAGGCCGGCACCTGCGGTTTGTTCTGGACGACGGCGCGGCGCGGCTGACGGGCATCGGGTTTGATTGGGCCGAACGGGTGAGCGGCGACTGGAACGCCGCCCCGGTGGACATCGCCTTCCGGCTGGAACGGGACGACTGGCAGGGACTGGAGAGTCTTCAGGCGCGGGTGGTGCACATTGGGCCGGCGGCCTGAGTGCGGATTATCTCGGGAGCGTTTCGTGGCCGGTCGCTCCAGGCTCCCGGCGACCGGCGAACGCGGCCCACCGCCGATCGGGTGCGCGAGGCCTGGTTCAGCATCCTCGCGCCGGAGCTGCCAGACGCCCGCGTGCTTGATCTCTTTGCCGGGTCGGGCGCGCTGGGACTGGAAGCCCTTTCGCGGGGCGCCGGTCACGTGGATTTTGTGGAGGTGTCGAAAGCGGCCCTGGCCGCCCTCCGCGCCAACGTCGCCGCGTTCGACGTGGAGGAACACGTGACCATCCACCGGGAGGACGCCCTGCGGTTCGCCAGCCGGCTTCCCCTCCAGGCGTACGACGTGGCCCTGGCCGACCCGCCCTATCGCACCGATGCCGCGTCCCAGCTGGCCGAGGCGTTCCGGCGGCGTCCGTTTGCCAGGGTGCTGGGCCTGGAGCATCAGGCCCGGGTGCCGATCCCGGGCGACGACACCCGGGTCTACGGCGAAACCGCCCTGACCTTCCTTCGGGCCCCATGAGCCGCGTCGCGGTGTATCCCGGCTCCTTCGACCCGGTCACGCATGGTCACACCGACCTGGTCCGCCGGTGCCGCCGGTTCGCCGATCGTGTGGTGGTCGCCGTGGCCCGCAACGCCGGCAAGACGCCTCTCTTTTCTGCCGACGAGCGGATCGGCATGATCCGCACCGCGCTGGGGGATGATCCCGGTGTCGCGGTGGAGAGTTTTGACGGGTTGCTGGTCGACTTTGCGCGCCAGGTCGGCGCCACCATGGTGGTGCGTGGTGTACGGGCCGTGAGCGACTTCGAGTACGAATTCCAGATGGCATACATGAACCGCGAGCTCTGGAACGCGCTCGAGACCGTGTTCCTGGTGCCCGCGCTGCATCTCACGTTCTTGAGCTCCAGCCTGGTGCGCGAGGTGGCGCGGCTGGGCGGCGACGTCACTCCGTTCGTGCATCCCGAGGTGAATCGGGCGCTTCGCGCCAAGTTCGGCCGGTGACCTTCCGCGCCAGCCTTCACCGCCGGGCCGCGGCGCTCGGCGGCACGGTGGTCCTGGCTGAGGGGTGGGACCCGCGGGTGCGGGAAGCGGCCATCCGCGTGGCGGGTGGGCTGGGCCGGGTGATTCTGCTGGATGGCCCGGTCCGCGACGATGCGCGGTTGGCTCGCGTGGCCGCACTGCTGGGGGAGCGCGCCCCCGATCGAGCACCCACCGACGGGGCCGCCCTGGAGTTGGCGCGGGACCCGGTGCGCTTTGCCGCGGGCCTGGTGGCCTTGGGCGAGGCCACCGCGGCGGTGGCCGGCGCCGTGACCACCACTGCGGACGTGCTGCGGGCGGCGCTGTGGGCCATTGGGCCCGCGCCCGGGATCAGCACGGTGAGCAGTGCGTTCTACATGGGGCTCACCGCTCCGGCGAGGCCGGATGGGCCGGACGTGCTCACCTTCACGGATTGCGCCGTCGTCCCTGAGCCCACCTCGGAGCAGCTGGTGGAGATCGGGCTGGCGGCGGCAGGGGATCGGCGCCGCATCGTGGGAGATGAACCGATCGTGGCGTTTCTGTCGTATTCCACCGCCGGCAGCGCCGCCGGTCCGCGAGTAGAGCGGGTGAGGCAGGCTGCGCGGCGGTTCGCCGAACGGGCCCCGGGGGTGGCCTCCGACGGGGAATTACAGGGAGACGCGGCGCTGGTGCCGGAGGTGGCGGCGCGCAAGGCTCCCGGGTCGCCCGTGGGCGGCCGCGCCAACGTGCTGGTGTTCCCCGACCTTGACAGCGGGAACGTGGCCTACAAACTGATACAACGCCTCGCCGGGGCGAACGCGGTGGGCCCGATCCTCCAGGGGCTCGCGCGCCCCATGGCCGACTTGTCGCGCGGCGCGGTAGTGGATGACATCGTGGACGTCGCGGCGACGGCGCTTCTGCAATCCCTAGAGGAGGGTTCATGAGCTTCACGGTGCGGAAGGATTCCCGTGGGATCACGGTGATCGGGGTGGATGGGCAGCTGATCGTCGGGAACCGGCACGAGTTGAAGCAAAAGGTCATCGAGGCGCTGGACGGGGGCGAGCGCAAGATCCTGGTGGACTTCACCAATACCGGCTACATCGACTCCTCCGGGCTCGGCGCCCTGGTGTCGCTGTCCAAGAAGATGCGCGACAGCGGCGGCGAGCTGCGGCTGGCCGGCCTCAACGAGGATCTCCGCACGCTGTTCGAGCTGACCAAACTTGATTCGCTGTTCACCATTGGCGACACCCCTGAGCAAGCCGTCGCCGCTTTCTGACGCCGAGCTGTCGCCGCTGCGCCTCTGCGTCCGGCGTCACGCCACGCCGGCGGAAGCGGTGGAGCGCGGTATCGAGATCACGCTCCGGGTGCCGACGGCGTTGGACGTGGTCGAAGAGGCCGTGGACCTGTTGGCACGCCACTGCCTGGCCGGCGGGCTGACTCCTCACACCGCCCGGTTCAATCTCCGCGTCGCGCTGGCCGAGGCGCTGGCCAATGCCATCATCTACGGCAACCGCCTGGACCCCGGGAAGATCGTCGAGGTGCGAGTCGTGGTCACCCCGTCGCGCCTGACCGTGCACGTCGCCGACGAAGGAGACGGCTTTGACCCGGCCCTGGTGCCCGATCCCACCCTTCCGGAACGTCTGGAAGAAGAGGATGGTCGCGGGCTGTTCCTGATTCGGCAGCTCGTGGACGAGGTCCGCTTCAACGACCGGGGGAACGCCATCTGCATGATTCTGCGCCGCGCCTAGACCGGCTCGACGCGATCCTCGATTCGCTCGGCGCCCTGTTCGGGTGCCGGATCACCGTGTGGCGATCCGCGCGCGGCCGGCTGGTGCGGGTGCTCCCACCAGCCGGAGTGCGGGACCCCGACGCCGAGCGACCGCTGGAGACCACGGCCGGCGCTGGCGCGGCCGCCTTCACCCCGCTACCCCGGCTTCAGGATTACTGGTTCTCGGTCGAACCCAACGGGTCCGGTGGCCCCACACCGCCCCTGACGGAGTTGGGCGGGTTACTGGGCCAGCTGCTGGACGGGGAGCGGGATGCGCTTCGCCTGGCCGCGGAGCTGAAGGTCCGGCTGGAGGAGATCGAGCTGCTCTACACCATCAGCGAAACGCTGGGGGGCGCCATCGGCCTGGAGGCCGCGGCGGCGACCATCGTACGAGAGATCAGCAAGGTGGTGGGCGCCGGGCGCGCCTCGATCCTGGTGTACGACGACGAGGCCCGGGTGCTGCGTCCCGTGGCCGGATGGGGCAGGGACGTCCGGTCGTTTCGGCCCGTGCCGGTGGACGACCCACGGTCCATTGCGGCCCGGGTGTTCCGGGAGCAACGCGCCCTGCATCACGATCCGGACGACCCCGCCACGGCGGGCGTGGTGTCCACCCGTCCGCAGGACTACAAGGGCGCCGCCTACCTCGTGGTGCCGATCGTGTATCCCCAGCCCGACGGTCCCCCGCGTCCCATCGGCGTGGTCAACCTCACGGATCGTCTGGGCGCGGATGTGTTCTCGGAGAGCGACCGCCGGCTGGTGGCCATGACCGCCAGTCAAATCGGCGCGGCATTGGAGAACGCCCGCCTGGCCGAACGCGACGGCGCGCGGCAACGCTTGGAGCGCGAGCTGGAGCTGGCGCGCACGCTCCAGCAGAAGCTCCTTCCGGACCCCGCCGCGCCGGGCGTGGACGTGGCGGCGCGCTGCGTGTCGGTGGCGACCGTGGGCGGCGATTTTTACCACGTGCTCACGCTTCGGGATGGCGCCATCGGGGTCATGCTGGGCGACGTGTCCTCGCACGGGTTCGGGGCAGCCATGATGATGGCGCTGGTCCTGTCGGCCGCCGGCATCCACGCCGCCAGCGCCGCCGGGCCGGAGGAAGTGCTCCGCCGGCTGCGCACCTCCGTCGCGGCCGAGCTGGCGCAGACGGAGATGTTCCTCACGCTGTTCTACGGCGTGGTCGAGCCGGGCAACCGGCGGCTCCGGTTCGCCAACGCGGGTCACCCCCATGCCTTTCGCTTGTCCGCCGACGGCGCGTGGGAGCGCCTCAGCGCGACCACGCCGCCCCTCGGCCTGGCGCCGGAGGCGCCCATCCGCTCCCACGACGTGACCTGGGGTGCCGGTGACCTGGTCCTCTTGTTCTCCGACGGCATTCCCGACACCCGCGGACCGCACGAGCGGCCGGTGGGTGAACAGCGCGTGCTGGACCAGGTGCGGGAGGCGCGGCAGCGTCCCGCCCGGGAAATCGTGGATCAGGTGCTGGCGATGGCGGCGGAGAGTTCCGCAACAGCGTCCGACGACCGGACCATCCTGGTCCTGAAGGCCTGAGTGGGCAGGTCCCTCGGCCAACATTTCCTGGCCGATCGGGGCATCCTCGATTCCATCGTCGCTGCCCTCGCCCCCACTCCTGCGGACGTCGTTCTGGAGGTCGGTGCGGGAACCGGCACGCTGACCCGGCGGCTCGCCTTGCGTGTCGGTCGGGTGATCGCGATCGAGAAGGACCGTCGGCTGGTAGCCAGACTTCGGGCAACCGTCGCGGACGCCGACACCGGCCCGCTTCCGCCCAACGTCGACGTGGTACAGGGCGATGCCCTCACGCTGGACTGGCACGCGCTGGTGCGGCATTCCCCTTTCAAGGTGGCCGGCAATATCCCCTACTACCTGACGTCGCCCCTGATTGACAAGGCGCTGACGGTTCCGCTGCCGGACGTGGTGGTCTACTTGGTCCAGCGCGAGGTGGCCCAGCGGCTGGCGTCCCCGCCGGGGTCCCGAACGTTTGGCGCGCTCACGGCCGGCGTGGCCGCGGTGGCCGTCACCGAGCGCCTGCTGACCGTGCCCCCGGGGGCGTTTCGACCGCCTCCCCGCGTGGGGTCCGCGGTGGTCCGGATCACACCGCGGCGCGAGCCCATGGTGGCGCTCACGGGCTTGCCCGCCTATCGCTCGTTCCTGGCGGCCGTCTTTGGGCAACGGCGCAAGCAGTTGAGCCGCTCGCTGCGCAACCTCTTTGGGCTCGATCGTGTGGGCGCGGATGCCGTGCTCCTGAGCGCCGGTGTCCGGCCGGCCCAGCGTCCCGAAATGCTCACCCCACAAGAACTTGTGCGCCTGTTCATGGCCCTTCGGTGCGTTGACGGGCGAACCGGGGACCCATAAATTGTGAAAAAATTCACAATACCGCATGCGCAAGATTGCGGAGTCCACCGTCCGGCGATTATCGCTCTACCTCCGTCTTCTCGAGGAGTTCGGTGGGCAGGGAAAGGAGACGGTGAGCTCCGAGGTGTTGGCGACGCGCGCCGGCACGACCTCGGCGCAGGTGCGCAAGGATCTTTCGTTCTTTGGCTCGTTTGGCAAGCGCGGCCTGGGGTACTCGGTGCCGGAGCTCACCGTTCGGCTCCGGGATATCTTGGGCCTCAAGCGGTCCTACCAGGTCCTGGTGGTGGGCGCGGGCAAGATCGGCAGCGCTCTGGCCCAGTACCGTGGATTCGCGGAGCGCGGGTTCCGGGTGACGGCGGTGTATGACGCCGATCCCGGCAAGGTGGGCCTCCGCTGGAACGGGCTGGTGGTTCGGGATGTGCGGCAACTGGAGCAGGATCTGGCCAGGGACCACATGGATATCGCCATCGTATCCACCCCACCGAACGCGGCACAGGAGGTGACGGATCGCCTGGTGCGTTCCGGGATCCGTGCCATCCTGAACTTCGCGCCGGTGCAGCTGGTACTGCCGCGCGATGTAGCGGTGAAAAACGTGAACATGGCGCTGGAACTGGAAACGTTGAGCTACGCCTTGCGCCACCGCTGACCGTGACGCCGACGCGCGGCGTTCACGTCACCTCGGATATCGGCGTCCTGCAATCCGTCCTGGTGCACACGCCGGGAGCGGAGCTGCTGGCGGTGACGCCGGGGACCCGCGAAGACTACCTGTACGACGACATCATCAGTCTGGACACGGCCCGCACCGAGCACCGGCGGTTGTTCGGTTTGCTGGAGCGCTTCGCCGCCGTTCGAGAGGTGCG
>Ga0214471_10003787_pt1 | contig 11693 bp, 9 predicted proteins | sample RVTome_5_FD_207665 | JGI IMG/M metagenome (GOLD analysis project Ga0214471, IMG submission 207665) | Soil microbial communities from uranium-contaminated site in the Upper Colorado River Basin, Wyoming, United States - RVT142D155 | ecosystem: Environmental > Terrestrial > Soil > Contaminated >... | reverse complement strand
CCTGCTGCCGGCCCTGCTGACGCTGGCCGGCAGGCTGGAGCAGGCGGTCGGACCGGTCGAAGTGGTGTTCGGCCACAACGACCTGCTGCCGGCCAACTTCCTCGACGACGGTGCGCGGCTGTGGCTCATCGACTGGGACTACGCCGGCTTCAACTCGCCGCTGTTCGATCTCGGCGGCCTCGCCTCCAACAACCAGCTCTCGCCGGAGCAGGAGGCCTGGATGCTGGAGAGCTACTTCGAGCGGCCGGTGGACGACGCCTTGCGGCGGCGCTACCAGGCGATGAAGTGCGCCTCGCTGCTGCGTGAAACTTTATGGTCGATGGTCTCGGAGATCCATTCCGACATCGACTTCGACTATGCGGCCTACACCGCCGAGAACCTGGCGCGCTTCCAGGCCGCCGCAAAGGACTTTCAGCAGAGCTGAGGAGCTAAATGGCAGAGTTTCCTTCCACGGCGAAAGCGGTGGTGATCGGCGGCGGCATCGTCGGCTGCTCCACGGCCTACCATCTCGGCAAGCTCGGCTGGACCGACACGGTCCTGGTCGAGCGCCACAAGCTGACCTCCGGCACGACCTTCCATGCCGCCGGTCTGGTCGGTCAGCTGCGCTCCAACGCCAACATCACCCAGCTGCTCGGCAACTCGGTGAAGCTCTACAACAGCCTGGAGGCCGAGACGGGCCTTGCCACCGGCTGGAAGATGAACGGCGGCCTGCGCCTCGCCTGCAATGCGGAACGCTGGACGGAAGTGAAGCGCCAGGCGACCACCGCCCACTCCTTCGGCCTGGAGATGCACCTGCTGACGGCCGGGGAGGCGCAGGCGCTCTGGCCGCTCATGACGGTGGACGACGTGGTCGGCGCCGCCTTCCTGCCGACCGACGGCCAGGCCAATCCCGCCGACATCACCCAGGCGCTGGCGAAGGGCGCGCGCCAGCAGGGCGTGAGGATCTTCGAGGACACCGCCGTGCTGTCCATCGAGGTGGCGGACGGCCGCGTGACGGCGGTGGTGACCGACAAGGGCCGCATCGCGTGCGAGAAGGTGGTCTGCTGCGCCGGACAGTGGTCGCGCGCGCTGGCCGCCACGGTCGGCGTGAACGTGCCGCTGGTCTCGGTCGAGCACCAGTACATGGTGACCGAGCCGATCGCGGGCGTGCCGTCGAAGCTGCCGACCCTGCGCGATCCCGACCGCCTGACCTACTACAAGGAGGAGGTCGGCGGCCTCGTCATGGGGGGCTACGAGCCGAATCCGATCGCCTGGGCGGTCGACGGCATTCCCGAGGGCTTCCACTACTCGCTCCTGGATTCCAACTTCGACCACTTCGAGCAGCTCATGGAGCTGGCGCTCGGCCGCGTGCCGGCGCTTGAGACCGCCGGGGTGCGCGAGCTCATCAACGGGCCGGAGAGCTTCACGCCTGATGGTAACTTCATCCTCGGCGAGGCGCCGGAGCTGAAGAACTTCTTCGTCGGCGCCGGCTTCAACGCCTTCGGGATCGCGGCGGGCGGCGGCGCCGGCCAGGCGCTCGCCGAGTGGATGCAGGCCGGCGAGCCGCCCTACGACCTCTGGCCGGTCGACATCAGACGCTTCGGGCGGCCGCACTTCGACACCGACTGGGTGCGCACCCGCACGCTGGAGGCCTACGGCAAGCACTACACCATCGCCTGGCCGTCCGAGGAGCACGACAGCGGGCGGCCCTGCCGCCGCTCGCCGCTCTATGCGCTGCTGAAGGATCAGGGCGCCTGCTTTGGCGAGAAGCTCGGCTGGGAGCGGCCCAACTGGTACGCCGATAAGGGCAAGGGCGAGGCGCCGAAGGACCGCTACAGCTTCGGCCGGCCCAACTGGTTCGACGCGGTCGGCCGCGAGCACAAGGCGGCGCGCGAGGCGGCGGTGCTGTTCGACCAGTCGAGCTTCGCCAAGTTCGTGCTGAAGGGCCCGGACGCGGAGGACGCGCTCTCCTGGATCTGCGCCAACAACATGGCGAAGCCCGTCGGCGCGCTCACCTACACCCAGATGCTGAACGACAAGGGCGGCATCGAATGCGACCTGACGGTCGCGCGCATCGCCCACGATGAGTTCTATATCGTCACCGGCACCGGCTTCGCGACGCACGACTTCGACTGGATCCGGCGCAACGTCCCGCAAGGCATGAACGCGCAGCTTTTCGACGTCACCTCGGCCAACGCGGTGCTGTCGCTCATGGGCCCCAAGGCGCGCGACATCCTGCAGGCGGTCACCCGCGACGACGTGAGCAACGCGGCCTTCAGGTTCGGCACGGCCCAGCGCATCGGCATCGCCGGCTGCCCGGTGCTGGCGCTGCGCGTCACCTATGTCGGCGAGCTCGGCTGGGAGCTGCACCTGCCGACCGAGTACGCCGTGAACGTCTACCAGGCCCTGATGCAGGCGGGCCGGGAGCACGGCCTGGTGAACGCCGGCTACCGCGCCATCGAGACCCTGCGCCTGGAGAAGGGCTACCGCGCCTGGGGCGCCGACATCGGCCCCGACCACACGCCGGTGGAGGCGGGCCTCGCCTGGGCGGTAAAGCTGAAGAAGAACATCGACTTCAAGGGCCGCGCCGCCATCGAGGCGCAGGTCGCCGGCGGCGTGAAGAAGCGGCTCGCCTGCTTCACGGTAGACGACCCGGCGGTGGTGCTGCTCGGCCGCGAGACCATCTACCGCGACGGCGCGCGCGTCGGCTGGCTGACCTCCGCCGGCTACGGCCACACCGTCGGCAAGCCGATCGGCTACGGCTACGTGCGCAACCCGGCGGGCGTCGACGAGGCCTTCCTCACCGCCGGCCGCTACGAGCTGGAGGTGGCTGCCGAGCGCGTGCCCTGCGCGCTGCACCTGGAAGCGCTCTACGATCCCGAGATGGCGCGGGTGAAGAGTTAGGCTCCGTCCGTAGCTACCTCATCCTATCCACAAGTGAGTCGCTCCGCCGGCTTCTTTCTGGCAGGTTGGATGCGGAGACCGACTGAGGGAGCTTTCCATGCGCCTTGCCGCCGCGATTTTCTGTTATGTGTTGTACAGCGGCGCAGTGTTGGCCTCTCCTGCGGCGCCGCCCGACTGGAAGCAGCCCGCGGCGGCATATTCCGCAACGCGCACAGAGCGCGTCATGGGATTCGAAAAAAGCCAAACTATCTACTTCGATCAAGGGCGTGAGCGCAGCGAAGAAATCATTCAGGGCGCACTTTACGTTTCCATCTATATCCCGGAAGACAGAAGTCTCTACGTCTTCGTTCCAGGTGATGTCAAAGTCGAGAGAGCCTGCATGGACTTTGCAGGATTGCACGGCAGTGCAAAGAGCGAAGGCCGCATCAAATCCGAGGCTATAGGCCGGGAGACCGTGCTGGGTGAGAAAGTGACTAAATATCGAGTCGAAAGCCTGGACGGTCGACGTTGGTATACGAGCTTCATGTGGGTAACCGAAGACGGTATTGTCATGCGCAGCGTCGATGCCAAGGGCGCCTTTGAATTCGAGTTGAGCGACCTCAAGCGCGGCCCACAGCCGCTGGAACTGTTCGAGCTTCCCGATGGGATAGAGGTCGTTCCAGATCCCGTCTTCTGCCGACATGACTGATACTGCAGACATCCTCGTCATCGGCGGCGGCATGGCGGGCATCGGCGCCGCCGCGCGCGTGGCGCCTTCGGCCAAGGTCATCGTCTTGGAAGCGGAGGACGCTCCGGGGCGCCATTCGACGGGGCGCTCCGCCGCGATCTTTATCGCCAATTATGGCAACGCCGCCGTGCGCGCCGCCAACGCGGCGAGCCAGGGCGAGCTGGCGGACCCGCCCGATGACCTCGCGGAGTCCTCGCTGCTGACCCCGCGCGGCGAGCTGCTCATCGCGACGGCCGAGGAGATCGAGCGCTTCGAGCAACACATGGCCGGCGCCAGCGAGACCGAGGAGATCAGCCCCGACGAGGCGGTCAGGCGCTTTCCCATCCTGAAGCGCGAGCGCGTCGTGCGCGCCTGCTACGACAGCACGGCCGAGGACATCGACGTCGACCGCCTGCTGCAAGGCTACCTGCGCCTCTTGCGCCGTCACGGCGGCAGGCTGGTTGCTAGCGCCCGCGCGACGCAGATCACGCGCAGCAACGGCGTCTGGCGGGTGACTACGCCTGCGGGGACGTTTGAGGCGCCCATGGTCGTGAACGCCTCAGGCGCCTGGGCCGACAAGACCGCCGAGTTGGCGGGGCTCGCGCCGCTCGGCCTCACGCCGCTGCGCCGCTCGGCGGCCATCCTGCCGGCGCCGGAGGGTTGCGACGTCACGCGCTGGCCGGCGGTCTGCTCCATGTCGGAGACCTGGTACGCCAAGCCCGAGGCCGGCAAGCTCATGGTCTCGCCCGCCGACGAGGACCCCGTCGAGCCGCACGACGCCTGGCCCGACGACATGGTGCTGGCCGAAGGCCTCGACCGCTACGAGCAGGCGGTCACCGTGCCGGTCACTCGCGTCGAGCGGACCTGGGCGGGCCTGCGCACCTTCGCGCCCGACCGCACGCCGGTGGTCGGCCTCGACCCGGCGGCGGAGGGCTTCTTCTGGCTGGCCGGGCAGGGCGGCTACGGCATCCAGACTGCGCCCGCTCTCTCGCGCCTCGCCGCCGCGCTGCTCACTGGCCAGGACGGCATTGCGGTGCTGCCGGCCGAGGTGGTGGCGACGCTGGCGCCCGATCGCCTGCGCCGGGACTCTTCCCGCTGATCGCGCGCCCAGCGCCGTCGACCAAAAGCAGCAGTCGATCGACCGCCGCCTCGACGGCAGGCTCGAGGATCGCGAGGGCCTCCGGCGGGAGCGGGCTCACGAAGTACTCGACAGCCGAACGCGGCGGCTCGGCCGGGGCCACCCCGATCTTCAGCCGGCGAATGTCGCCGGTCTGGAAGGTGACCAGCATGGAGCGCACCCCCTTGTGGCCGCCGTCGCTGCCGCGCGCCCGGCTGCGCAGCTTGCCGAGGGGCAGGTGGATGTCGTCCTGAATCAGGATGACATCCTCGGCCTGGAAGCCCAGCGCGTCGGAGAGTCCCTTGAGGCACTTGCCGGTGTTGTTCACGTAGGTCTGCGGCTTCACCAGCAGGAGGGGCTTGGCATTCAGGGTGGTGTGCGCAAGAGCGACGTCGTCATGGATGCTCCAACTGAGGCCAAGCCGCGCCGCAAGGGTGTCCAGCACGTTGAAGCCGATGTTGTGCGGCGTGTTCTGGTAACGCTCTCCGGGGTTTCCGATCCCGACAACGACCTCCATCGATGCGCTGCACTGCGGGAGGCCGGCCGGGACAGCGACAGCCTTGGCGGCAGGCGGCGGGCCGGCTTGGCCGGCTGCCTTCGTCACCTCCGCCCGCAGCTCGCTGCAGGCGGCGCAGCGCGTGTTCTTGCCGCAATCCATGCGCCAGCACGAGATCGGCTCCAGCCAGTGATGCGCCAGCCTGCCGAGATGATCCGCATTGATCGTGCCCTTCACCAGGACGAGATCGCCGCGGCGGAGAAGCGAGTGGAGGAAACTGGCGGCGTCCTTGACGGTCGCAAAGGCATGAAGCCGGTCGGCCGTCTCCGGCGTCTTGGCGCGCAGGCCATGCGTCGCCATGGGCCCGACGAAGAGGACGTGATCGGCGACGTCCAGCGCCGCCCGGGCGACGCGAGTATAGGTCCGCGGAGCGTTCCCGCTGTAGTCGGAGATGGTGCCGATCGCAATAATCTTTCTGTCGGCTTCGGCAGCGCGCATAAAGTCGAACGCCGACTGCATGATCCAGAGGGGAGCCTTCCAGTCGTCGACGATGAATGTGACGCCGTCGTCGCTGACCATGGGATACATGCGGCTGGGGTGCGGCTCTACGGCCGCGATCGCCTTTGCCGCCTGGTCCAAAGGGATGCCGGCGGCAAGTCCGACGGCGAGAGCAGCGAGGACGGCGGAGGTCCAGTGCGTGCCGCTGAGCCGGGTGCTCACCTCAACAGCATGGTCCTTGTGGACGGCAGTGAAGGACAGCCGCTCCGGCCAGGCCGAGCGGACATGCTCCACGCGCAGCATTGCGCCTTCTGCGCGACCGAAGGTGATGATGTTGCCCGCGAAGCGATCCGCCATGGCTAGGACCCGGGCATCGTCCGCGTTCAGCACGGCGGTTCCGTCCTCCGGCAGGCAGGCGATAAGCTTGGCCTTTTCCTCGGCAATGGCCTCAATCGAGTGGAGCACCTTCAGGTGATCCGTGCCGACGGCGGTGACCACGCCGATCCGCGGCCTCACCGTGGCCAGGGAGCGCTCCCACCCGGATCGTCCCGCGCCCATCTCGACGACGCAGAAATCATCGTCCGGTTGCGTGGCGAGGACGGCAGCCATCACGTACTCGAACCTGTTCGCCTGCCTGGGGGGTTGGATTCGGCCAGCGGTCGTCAGCACGGCGGCGGCCAGAAGGCTGGTCGTGGTTTTTCCGGCGCTTCCAGTGACGGCGACAAAGGTGACCTTGTCAAGCCGTCGGCGGTGCAGGGCCGCCATGGGAGGCACCACGAGAGGCCGCATTCTCCACCAGCCTGGGATACGCTCGGCCGCATGAACAAGCTGTGGAAGCATGGATTTCACTCCCCCTTGATGGCGGCAAGATGTCCACTGCCGCGTTTCGCTCAGCGCCGCTCCGTCAGAGGTACCTTGATCATCGACAGCAGGCGCTCTACCGCGGCATCGACGGCGGCATCGATGGTGGCGGCGGCGGCCGGCCCGAAAGGCGTCAGGAGATAGCCGGTGTCAGAACGCGGCGGCTCGGCCGGCGCGACGCCGATCTTCAGCCGCCGGAACGCGTCGGTCTGGAAGGCGACCAGGGCGGAGCGCACGCCCTTGTGGCCGCCGTCGCTGCCGTGCGCCCGGCTGCGCAGCTTGCCCAGGGGCAGGTGGATGTCGTCCTGGACCAGGATGCAGTCGGTGGCACAGACGCTGCTCATAATCTTGTCGACTCTGTTGCCGCTACGCGCCTGGACGCGGCCGGCAGTCGCGAGCACGGTGGTGGCCAGCATCTTCGTTGTGGTCTTCCCGGCGCTTCCCGTGATGGCGACGAAGGTGACGGTGTCGAGCCGCCTGCGGTGCAAGGCCGCTATGCCTGGCAGCAGGAAGGAGCGCATTCTCCACCACCCGGGAACACGGTCACCTGCGTCAAGAACGTGGGCAAGCATCTGCTCAGCCTCGTGCAGCCATGGCCACACAGTCCTGGCGCAGTGGCTCAGCGTCGCCCAGCAGCCAGCTGCGGAAGCAGAGGCCAGCGAACAGCGCACTGTCAAAAACCTTTACAGCCGGCGTGCGGTCCAAGAGGGCGTCAATCATGCAGCGACCCCTCGCTCGTTCAACCTGCCTTTCGCAGGATGCGCGAGGCGCGTGTAAATGTCGAGCCGGCACGCATTGGCGGCGGCCGGGCGAGGCCTCAGAGTACGCCAGCGCGCCGTCTCGTCTAGCTAGAGCCTGCCCGCCTCCTGCAGCACCTTGCGGGCGACGCGGAAGCACTCGAGCGCCTGCGGCACGCCGCAGTAGATGCCGACGATATGGCAGGCGGCGCGGATCTCCTCGACGCTGCAGCCGTTGGTGAGGGCGCCGCGGCAGTGGGTCTCCCACTCGTGCATCTTGCCGAGGGCGCCCAGCATGGCGAGGTTCATCAGGCTACGCGTCTTCGGCGAGATGGCGGGGTCGCCCCAGCCGAAGCCCCAGCACCACTCGGTCATCGCCTCCTGGAAGGGGCGGCTGAAGTCGTCGGCCTGCTCCAGGGCCTTCGTGACATAGGCATCGCCCAGGGTCGCCTTGCGCTGCTTGAGGCCGAGTTCGAAGCGCTCCTTGTCCACCGACAGTCCTCCTTCGTCATGGGTCGCCGGTGATTGTAGGGCCCCAGGCTTTCGGGTCGAGGCCGAAGTGTCGGCGGCAAGCGTCTGGCCTCGCTGCGGTTTCTTGTTGCAAATGCGAGTCATTATCACTATCAAGTGATGGGCGGGGCGAGCGCCAGTGGGGGCGGCCCCTCGCCAGGGAAGCAGAAGCAAGTCCATGCGCGGGAAATCGCACGACGCTGCGGGGTCACGGGAGCGGCCGGTCAAGGCCGCGCTCCGCACCCTCGTGAGCCGCGACCTGCTGGGCGAGGCCCAGGAGGTCATCATCGAGCACGACGGCGACCTCTATCGCCTGCGATGCACCAGCAAAGGGAAGCTGATCCTGACGAAGTAGCCGCCCGCGGGCAGTGGCGGCACAGTCCAGAAACATCCGAAAGTCCCAGCCAGCCACTCACGCCCCTGTCGTTCCCGACAGAGGGCCATCGGCAGCCAGCCCGGACGACCGCAGCGAGCCCCGCGACGGGGCATGGGGGAGTGGGCATGGTTGGTCGAACGATTATTTGGGGCGCAAGCGTATCGGTTATCGCCTTGCTGTCGGGCGGTATGGCAGGGGCACAGACCGTCGACGCGGAGAACCACCCGATGGAATCCGCTGCAGCGACGAACAGTCAGGTGGCACAGCAGCCGCCGGGCGATCCTGAAAGCGAGGCCGCGGCCGAAGCCGAAGCGGCCACGGCGCTCGACACCATCTCGGTGACGGCGACGCGCAATCCGATCGCAACCTTCGAGTATCCTGGCATGGTGACGGTGGTCGGGCCGCAGCAGCTCCAGACGCTGCAGCCTTCTTCGCCCGACGACATCCTGCGCTTCGTGCCGAACGTCGAGTTCTCCGGCGGGCCGCGGCGCACCGGCGAGGTGCCGAGCATCCGCGGCTTCTCCGGCCCCGACGTCATCATCCTCTTCGATGGCGCGCGGCAGAACTACGACTCCGGCCACGACGGCCGCTTCTTCATCGATCCCAGCGTGCTGAAGCAGGTCGAGGTGCTGCGCGGCCCGGCCTCCTCGCTCTACGGCAGCGGCGGCACCGGCGGCGTCATCGAGTTCCGCACCATCGATGCGGGCGACCTGCTGGCGCCGGACGAGACGGTCGGCGCCAAGGTGTCGGCCGGCTACCAGTCGGCCAACCGCGAGCCGCTCGGCACCTTCACCGGCTTTGCCACGCCGGTCGAGGGCCTCGACCTGGTCGGCAGCGTGGCCAAGCGCGACTCGGGCTCTATCGAGCTGGGCGACGGCAGCGAGCTGGACGATTCCGATGACGACATCATCTCCGGCTTCGGCAAGGCGAGCTACAGCTTCGCCGAGCACCACCGCATCGAGGGCTCCTATCTCACCTTCCGCAACGAGGCGGAGGAGCCGAGCAACGGCCAGGGCCTCGGCGGCGACGACCTCGTCGAGAAGGACATCCGCTCCGACACCTTCCGCGCCGCCTACAGCTACAGCAATCCCGCCGACACGCTGCTCGACCTCGACGTGCTGGCCTACTACACCGACTTCAAGGCTGACGAGCTGCGCCTCGACGACCTCGGCGGCGGCCCCGAAGGCGAGCTCCTGAAGCGCGACGTCGACACCATCGGCTTCCGCGTCGACAACCGCTCGCGCGCCATGCTGAGCGACACCATCGGCACCACCTTCACCTACGGCGGTGAGTTCTACCGCGACGTCCAGGACGGCGCCTCGGCGAGCGGCGACCGCGAAGGCGTGCCCGATGCGGACGCCAGCTTCTACGGTCTCTTCGCCCAGGCGGAGATCGCCATCGCTGAGCCCTTCGGCGTGCTGCCCGGCGACCTGCTCATCATCCCCGGGCTGCGCTTCGACTCCTACGAGTCCTCCAGCGAGATCGCCGACGGCAACTCGGAGCAGGCCGTCTCGCCGCGCCTCGGGCTCAGCTACCTGCCGACGGACTGGCTCATGATGTTCGCCAGCTACGGCCACGCGTTCCGCGCGCCGCACTTCGACGAGCTCTACCTCACCGGCGTTCACTTCGAGATCCCGGTCGGCGCCGGCGTGGTCAATCGCTTCGTGCCCAATCCCGACCTCGACCCGCAGCGCACCCAAACCTTCGAGTTCGGCGCCGGCCTCAGCTTCAAGGACGTGCTGGACGACCGCGACAGGCTGCAGGTGAAGGCATCGCACTTCATCACCTGGGGCAAGGACTTCATCGACCTCTCGGTGACCCAGCCGGCGCTCTTCGTCGATTGCAATCCCTTCATTCCCGGCGACTGCGACGGCACCACCAACTCGGACAACGTGCCGAAGGCGAAGCTCTGGGGCAGCGAGATCGAGGCCTCCTACGACGGCCCGCGCTTCCTTGCCTCGCTCGGCTGGTCGACCATCGACGGCGAGGACCGTGACACCGGCGAGAAGCTGGGCGTGCTGACGGCCGACCGCCTGACCTTCATCGGTGGTGTAAAGGTGCCTGAGATCGACTCGCTGGTCGGCTTCCGCAGCACCATCGCCGCCGAGTTCGACAAGGTCGACGATCCCAGCGAGAAACGCGACGCCTACGACGTGCACGACATCTTCTTCGCCTGGCAGCCGAGCGAGAGGCCGCTCGAAGGGTTCCGGCTCGACCTCGGCGTCGACAACCTCTTTGACGAGAGCTACGAGCGCGTCTTCGCCGGCGTGCCGGAGCAGGGCATCAACTTCAAGGGTCTGGTCAGCTACTCGATGAAGTGGTGACGACGACTTCCCATAGCAAGGCACGCACGGACGCTGCCACCTCTTCAACTGTCATCCTCGCGCTTGTTGCGAGGATCCATGGGAGAGGCAGGGCGCCAAGCGGCGCTATGGATCCTCGTGACAAGCACGAGGATGACAAGAGAGGTGCGGGGCCGCCGGTGCGATGACCGCTACGGACGTGTGAGTTCCTCAAGAGGTGGTGACAAGAGAAAGGTAAGCAGGAGATGGAAGGGATCGAACGAGAGCACCATGGGCCGGCGCTGAAGTCGCTCTGGCTGGCGCTGAAGAATGACGAGCCGGGCCTGCGGGCGCGCGACGCCGCCGCCAGGCTCGGCGTCTCGGAGGCCGAGCTGCTCGCCGCGCGCTGCGGCGAGGGGGTGCGCCGGCTGGACGGGCCCTGGCAGGAGCTGCTGAAGGAGATGCCCAAGCTCGGCACCGTCATGGTGCTGACGCGCAACGAGAGCGCGGTGCACGAGAAAGTTGGCCGCTTCGACAAGGTCTCCGCCTTCCGGAGCATGGGGCTGGTGCTGAACCATGAGGTCGACCTGCGCCTGCTGTTCAATCACTGGCACTTCGGCTTCGCGGTGACCGAAGAGGCGCATGGCGCGGCCCGCCACAGCCTGCAGTTCTTCGACCTCGACGGCCTTGCCGTGCACAAGATCTACCTGCGCGAGGAGAGTGACGCGGAGGCTTACGAGGCGGTGGTCGCCAAGCACCTGCACCCGGACCAGGCGCCGCGTATCCAGGTGGTGGCGGCGGCGCCGGCCCCGGCCGATCGGCCGGACGAGGCGATCGAGCGCGAAGCGCTATGCCAGCGCTGGCAGGCGCTGCAGGACGTGCACGACTTCCGCGACATGCTGATCGAGCTCGGCGTCGGCCGGCTGCAGGCCTTCCGCCTGGTCGGCGAAGACTACGCCTGGCGCGTCGGCTGCGGCAGCTTCCGCCAGGCGCTCGAGCAGGCCGCGGCGGCGGCGCTGCCGATCATGATCTTCGTCGGCAGCCCCGGCGTGGTGCAGATCCACACCGGGCCGGTCGCGAAGCTGAAAGAGGTGGGGCCGTGGTTCAACGTGCTCGATCCCGGCTTCAACCTGCACCTGCGCGACGGTGACATCGCCGAGGCCTGGGTGGTGCGCAAGCCGACGCGTGACGGCATCGTCACCTCGCTGGAGATCTACGACGCGGCGG
>Ga0214471_10003786_pt1 | contig 11694 bp, 10 predicted proteins | sample RVTome_5_FD_207665 | JGI IMG/M metagenome (GOLD analysis project Ga0214471, IMG submission 207665) | Soil microbial communities from uranium-contaminated site in the Upper Colorado River Basin, Wyoming, United States - RVT142D155 | ecosystem: Environmental > Terrestrial > Soil > Contaminated >... | reverse complement strand
TCGGACCACCTCAGAACGACGCGATGCCGCAAATCCTGAGTTGGGGCGACAGTCATGCCGACGCGGCCATGCCGGTTCTCGAGGCCCTTGCCGAGAGATTCGCGATATCGGCCTGGCATGCCACCTATTCGGGCTGCGTGTCCCTGCTGGACATCACCTACGTGCGCTGGCCGCACCACGGATGTCCCGACTTCAATGCCGCCATGTTCGATTTCCTGCAGAGAAACAAAGCCTCGGTGAAGCACGTCATACTCATGTCGCGGTGGTCGGTTCACGTGGAGGGCTACGAAACCGGCAACCTCTACGCGCTCATAAGTGACAGCGAGACAATCGCGGGAGATGTCCAGACGGCAAGAGTGGTGTTCCGCAGGCGCATGGCCGACACGGTCGACCGGCTGCTTGCCCTGGGCATGACCGTCTGGATCGTCGCGGAGGTTCCGCAGCAGGACTTCAATGTACCGACCCACTCAGCGAAACTGGCACTCCTGGGAAAGGAGGTTTCTTCTATCGGAAGAACCTATGCACACCACGTCGACAGGAACCGCTTTGTGAACGAAGTCTTGGCGGATCTCAAATCGGAGCGCGTCAGGGTCCTCTACCCCGATAGCATTCTGTGTCGAGATACCGGCATTTGCCACGCAGTGAGAGATGGACGCTCCCTCTACCGGGACGCACACCACCTTTCCACCTTCGGCGCGATGCACCTGGGACCGATGTTCGAGCCGGTCTTCCGGGCCGTCACCGACGACCGGCGGGGGCGGTAACCTTCTTGCCCGCAAAGGGAAGGATCGGAACAAAGGATGCTGCTCCCCTCCGCGTATGTTATCCGTTCGTCGGCAACAACGTGGGCGGCAGCCACATTTCGACCACGATGCTGATCGAGCACTTGAATCGCCGTCTTGTCGAGCCCTGCGTGGTGTTGCACGAAGAGGGCAAGCTTTCCGACTATCTCGGCTCGCGCGGGATGGACTTCGAGCTGCTGCAAGTAATGGAGTTCTTCAAGCCGCCCTACTGGTCGCTACGCAATTTCGCTTCCCTCCTGACCCAGACCTGGCGGATCAGTCGCTTTCTGAAGCGTCGGCGAATTGACGTGGTTCATGCCAATGACGTCCGCATCCACTTCGGCTGGACCCTGGCGAGCCGCCTGGCGGGAGTACCACTTGTGCGGCATCAGCGCACTGGAGGTTTTGGCCGCAGCCTCGTGAAGGAAGGGCTCGCTCTGACGGCGCATCAGATCGTCTGCATCTCGCACTATACCGCCGCAACCCTGCCGCGCCGCCTCGCAAAGCTGACGCGGGTGGTGGCCAACCCTTTCGATGTCTCCTTTGCAACTGAGGACCGCGCGGCACGGCGCAGAGACGTCATCGACGAGCTCGCGCTGCCCAGGGAGACCCGGCTCGTCGGGTTCTTCGGAAACCTGGTCGCCCAGAAGCGGCCGAAGATTTTCCTGCGCACCGCCGCCCTGCTCGACGGCGAGGTCAACGTGCCATGCGTCTATCTGCTGTTCGGGGCGGAGCGCGACGGCGCAATCTCCAGCTTGACGTCCCTGGCAGAAGAGCTGGGTATCGGACAGCGGGTCCACTTCATGGGCTTTCGCACGCCGATCGAGCCTTGGATGGCCGCCTGCGACCTGATGATCGCGCCCGGCGTCGGCGAGGGACTGGGACGCAGCCTGGTGGAGGCGATGATCGTCGGCACGCCTGTCGTCGCCGCGAATTCCGGAGGGCACAAGGAAGTCATCACGCCCGGAGAAAGCGGCTTCCTCGCCACACCGGACAACCCCGCGGATTTCGCCTCCAAAGCTATCGCGCTGCTGAGCGATAGACCGATGGCAAGGACAATAGCTGTGCGCGCTCAAGCTGCAGCGGTCCAGCGCTATTCGATCGAGAGCCACGTTGAGGCGATGACAGAGATTTACCGCCAAGCCCTGTATGGCGACACGCCTGTCCGTCTCGCGTCCGTTTCGGTCGGGGACTCCAAAGGAATTGGGCCGTGAGCCCAATGATACGGATTGTGAGCCCTTTATCACACGGCCCGACACAACAGACGCGCCTGATCCGCCGCGGGCAGCGTTCCGCACGACTGAGGCCTTGCTGCCGGGTTTCTCGCATGGCATCAGAGGCCTCGTGAAATGGCCGCTGCCGAGCCTCTCGATCGCCGTCTGTAAGCGGCGACTACCGCGAAGACCATCCTGGTGAACCTCCACCCCTCCTCAGACGGCAGAACGCGGAAGCCGCAACAGGCGGCGAGCAAGGGACGACCCTACCTCCTCGCGAGGCAGATCGGCCGTTTCGCCGTGAAGCCCAAGGTCTGGCCCGAGCTGATGCGCTGGCTGGTGAAACGGATCAGAGACACGATTGCCGGCAGGGACAGGGCCGCCGAGCAAGCGCACGCCGCCCTGCAGGAAGGCACCGCATGGTGCGCAGCGCGCGCTCTGCCGCCACAAGAGGCCCTGTCCCGGCTGGGCTTCAACAGTGATCTCGTCGCCCTGAGCGAGCGGTTTCCCGATGAGCTGGCGGCGGCACAGACCCGCGTGGCCTCCGTGCCGTTCCGGCTCGGCGGCGCAGGCAACACCGACCTGCTCTTCACCCTTTGCGAGACCCTGCAGGCGACGCGCGTCGTCGAAACCGGCGTTGCCAACGGCTGGTCGAGCCTGGCGATCCTGCTGTCGATCGCCCGGCGCCCGGGTGCCAGCCTGCACAGCGTCGACCTGCCCTACCTGAAATACCAGAACGACCGCTGGGTCGGTATCGTGGTACCCGAGGAGCTGAAGACCTGTTGGACTCTTCACCGCAAGGCGGACCGCGACGGGCTGCCGGAGGCCCTGAGAGCGCTCGGTACCGTCGATCTCGCCCACTACGACTCCGACAAGTCCGTCGAAGGCCGCCGCTTTGCCTATCCGCGGCTGTGGCAGGCGCTGCGCCCCGGCGGTGTTCTCTTTTCGGATGATGTCAACGACAACCTCGGCTTTCGCGACTTCTGCGAAAGCATCTGCGAAGAGCCGGTCATCGTGCGCCAGGGCGACAAGTACCAGGGCCTGCTACGCAAGCCCTCAGTCCCGGCTACAGACTGATTCTCCCATGCCGATCTCCGGCAAAGACCGCGCCAAGATACTCTTCGTCCTGGCGAACTTCGCCGGCGGCGGCGCCGAGCGCGTCGCCCTCACCCTGTTCCAGCGCCTCGACCGCGCCAGCTTCGCGCCGCAGCTCGCGGTGCTCGAAGCTGCAGGACCGCTTAGGCCCCTGCTGCCCGACGACACGGTCCTGCATGACCTGGGGCAGCCCCGCCTCAGCCGCGCCCTGCCGCGCCTGCTCGGTCTGATCCGCCGGGAGCGGCCGGCAGTGGTCTTCGCCACCCAGGGCTACCTCAACGTCGCGCTGCTGGCCCTGCGCCCGCTGCTGCCGCCGGGTACCCGCCTCGCCCTGCGCGAATCCAACACCCCCTCCCAGAGCCTGCCGAACCGACGCGCCCCGCGCCTCATGGCCTGGGCCTACCGCCGCTTCTATCCCCGTGCCGACCTGCTGTTCTGCCAGCACCGCCAGACCGCTGCTGAATTGCGGCATGACTACGCGGTGCCTCCGCACCGTATCGCCACCCTGCCGAACCCGGTGGATGTCGCGCGCCTGCGCGCCGCAGCGGCCGACCCGCAGCGCCGGCCCGGACCCGGCCCACGCTTCGTCGCCGCGGGCCGGCTGCACCGCCAGAAGGGGTTCGACCGCCTTCTCGCGCTCTTTGCCGAATTACCCGGCGAGGCACAGCTGACCATCCACGGCGAGGGCGGCGAAGCCGAGGCCCTGTGTGCCCAGGTCGACACGCTCGACCTGCGCGAACGCGTCACCCTGGCGGGCTTCACCGAGGGCCTGCCTGCAGTCCTGGCCGGTGCCGATGCCTGCCTGCTCGCCTCGCGCTGGGAGGGCCTGCCGAACGTCGCCCTGGAAGCGCTCGCCGTCGGCACGCCGGTGATCGCGACGCCGGAATGCGGCGGCATCGCGGAACTGGCCGAGACCGCCCAGTCCGGTGCCGTAACGATCGCGCCCTGGGGTGAGGAATTCCGTGCCGCCCTGTTGGCAAGCCGAGGCCGAAATCCGCAATCTCCTGGCGCGAGCCTGTTGCCGCCGCGCTACGACGTCGACACAGTTGCAACGAGCTTCAATGCGGCGCTGCGCAGGCTCGCGGGCTGCGCAGAACCAGGTTAAGCAGGTCGCCCCGTCAAGATCGCCCCCATGAAAATCGCCTATGTGACCATGCATTTCCCGGTACCTTCGGAGGCTTTTGCCGCGGTCGAGATCCGCGCCCTGCAGCGCCAGGGTGCCGAAGTCACCGTACTGGCCTATCGCGGCGCGCCGGCTGACGCGGGCCAACTGCTTGCCGAGCGGGGCCTCGCCGACCTGCCGGTGGACTATGGCGGAATCGCTGCGACGCTGCAGGGCTTGCTTGCAATGCTCGCGCGGCCAGGCGAAAGCCTGTGGCTGCTGGGAAAAGTCCTCCGGGGCTGCTGGCGAAACCCCGGCCACCTGCTCAAAGCGCTGTCGCTGATGCCGCGCAGCTTTGCGATGCTCCAGAAACTCGAGGCGCTGCGGCCCGAGGTCGTACACCTCTTCTGGGGGCACTACCCCAGCCTGCTCGGGCTGCTGGTCCGGCGCAGCCTGCCCGGCGTCGTCATCAGCCAGTTCCTCGGGGCCTATGACCTGGAGCGGCGCTTTCCGCTCAGCGCGGCGCTTGCACAGCAAGCCGATGTGGTGATCACTCACGCCCGCGCCAACTTGCCGGCCCTCGCAATGCTCGGACTGCCGGAAGACCGCGTCGATGTCGCCTACCGCGGCATCGAAATCCCCCCCGACCTCCTCAAACCTGGAAAGACCCGGGGCCTCATGGTGGTCGCCGAGCGCCTGGTTCCACAAAAGCGCACGGCCGATGCGCTGCGGCTGTTTGCCGAGATCGCGCGGCGCCGCCCCGAGGCACAACTCATGATCTTTGGCGGCGGGCCGGAGGCCGGCAGGCTGCAGACGCTGGCGGCACAGCTGGGCATTGCCGAACGGACCGTTTTCGCCGGTCACGTACCGCAGCCGGAGGTGTTGCGCGCGTTGGAAGCGGCGGAGGTCGCGCTGACTCTCTCGCAGAGTCCCTCCGAGCGCCTCCCCAATGTGCTGAAGGAGGCCATGCTGCGGCGCTGCCTCTGCCTCTCCACCCGCTCGCCGGGGATCGGGGAACTCGTTGAAGATGGCGAAACGGGCCTGCTGGTCGAGGCCGGCAACTCCGCAGCGGCGGCCCAGCGGCTCATGGCCGTGCTTGCCGATCCGCAAGCGGTCGAGCGCATCGGCCAAGCGGCGCAGGACCGGGTCAGAGCCGGATTCGACGTCGACCGCCTGATGGCCGACCGCCTGGCGCGCTGGTCGGCGCTTGTCCGCCGGCAGGAAGCCGGAGCGGCGGTATGAGTGACGCGCCCCTCGTTTCCGTCATCACCGCTGCTTTCAATGCAGAGGCTTTCATCGCCGAGACCATTGCCTCGGTGCAGGCGCAGACCTTGACCGCTTGGGAAATGCTCGTCGCCGACGACGCTTCCGGCGACCGCACCGCCGAGATCGTCGCGGCTGTTGCCGCGCAGGACCCACGCGTGCGGCTCATCCGGCTGCAGCACAACGGCGGCGTCGCCCGCGCGCGCAACGCCGCGCTGGCCGAGGCGCGCGGGCGCTTCGTCGCCTTCCTCGACAGCGATGACCTCTGGCTGCCGGAGAAGCTGGAGCGCCAGGTGACTTTCATGAAAGAGCGCGACGCGGCCGTCTCCTACACCGCTTTCCGCCGTACAGACGAGAGCGGAACCCAACTCGGACGGCTGGTAAAGGTGCCCCGACGGCTGACCTACCGGCAGCTGCTGAAGAATACCGCCATCGCGACACTTACCGGCATGGCCGACACCGCCAAGACCGGTCCGCTGCGCATGACCGAGGCGCGGCGCGACGACTTCATTCTCTGGTTGTCGATCCTGAAGCGCGGCTTCGTCGCCGAGGGCCTGCAGGAAGACCTCGCCCGCTACCGCGTCGTGAAAGGATCGCTTTCCAGCAAGCCGAAGCGCTCGGCCGCCTGGGTCTGGAACGTCTATCGAGAGATCGAGGGACTGGGACCACTGCAGTCCGCCTGGTGCATGGCGCACTACGGGACCCGCGCGGTCCTGAAGCGCCTGGTGTTCTGAAGATGGCCCCAAACGAGGCAAGGTCAGTGCTGATTACCGGGGCCAACGGCTTTGCTGGCGCAGCCATCGCCCGCCATCTGCTGGTGCAGGGCTGGCAGGTGCGCGGATCGGTGCGGCGCGGCGAGGCCGCCGTGCCGGCCGGCGTCGAAAAGATCGTCACCGGCCCCATCGACGGCACCACCGATTGGACCGGCCCGCTCAGCGGAATCGACAGCGTGGTGCACTGCGCCGCCCGGGTGCATGTGCTGCGGGAACGCGAGGCCGATCCCTTGGCCGCCTTCCGCCGCGCGAACGTTGAGGCGACGCAACGCCTCGCCGCGCAGGCAGTGGGGAGCGGCGTCGGCCATTTTGTCTTCCTGAGTTCCATCGGCGCGGCGAAGGCGGCGAGCGACCCGGACGCCGCCAATGCCTACCAGCGCAGCAAACTGGAAGCGGAAGCCGCGCTGCGCCAGGCCGCTGCCGGTTCGCAGATGATCGTGGTCATGCTGCGCCCGCCCCTGATCTACGGACCCGCGGCGCCGGGCAACTTTGCGCGCCTCGCCCGGCTGATCGCCGCCGGACGGCCCCTGCCGGTGGCAAGCCTGACCAACCGGCGCAGCCAGATCTTCGTCGGTAACCTCGCCGGCGCCGTCGAGGCAGCCCTGGCCTGCAGGACCTCGCCACCGAAGCCTTTGGCGCTGTCCGATGGTGAAGACCTCTCGACCGCCGAACTCGCCGCCCGCATCGGGCGCGCCTGCGGGCGCCCTGCGCGCCTGCTGCCCTGCCCTGCCGGCCTATTGCGCCTCGGCGCGCGGCTGCTCGGACAGGGCGCCGCGGCGGAGGCCATGACCGGCAGCCTCACCGTCGACAACGGGGCCATCGGCCGCGAACTCGGCTGGACCCCGGCCTTCTCCGTCGACGAGGGCCTCGACCTCACCTTTCGGGATGCGACGCCTTGACTGCCGAACCACAGGATCAGTCGCAGCCGCACCCTTGGGGCCAGACTGCCGCCACGGCCGCCTTCGGCGCCTACGCGCTGCTCGGTCGTCTGGCGGCACCGCTGGTACGGCACTACCTGCGCCGGCGCCTCGCCCGTGGCCGTGAAGACGCCGAGCGCTTTTCCGAGCGGCTTGGCCAGGCCAGCCGGCCCCGCCCCAATGGCCCGCTGATCTGGATCCACGGCGCCAGCGTCGGCGAGGCGCAGTCTGCCCTGCCGCTGGTCGAACGCCTGCGCCATGACTGGCCGGATTTCGCCATCCTGGTCACCAGCGGCACGGTGACCTCCGCCCGGCTGATGGGCGAGCGCCTACCGCAAGGCGTCATCCACCAGTACGTTCCGGTCGACCTGCCGCAGGCGGTCGAGCACTTTCTCGCCCACTGGCAGCCGCAAATCGGGCTCATCATCGAGTCCGAGTTCTGGCCCAACCTGCTGCGCGGCGCCGCCGCCCGCGGCGCCAGGCTGGTCCTGCTGAACGGCCGCATCTCGGCGGATTCCTACAAAGGGTGGCAACGCGCCCGGCCGATCATCGTCGATCTGCTGGGCTGCTTTTCCCTGATCGCCGCCCGCACACCGGAGGATCGCGACCGCCTGCTGGGGCTCGGGGCCGGCACCGTGGCGAGCCCCGGCGACCTCAAAGCCGCCGCGCCGCCACTGAGTGCCGATCCGGCGAAACTGGCGGAGCTGCAGGCCGGCATCGCCCGGCGGCCCTGCTGGCTCGCCGCCTCGACCCATCGCGGCGAGGAACGCGCCATCGGCGAGACCCACCGTGCCCTCAAGCCACGTCATCCGGGATTGCTCACCCTGCTGGCGCCGCGCCACCCTGGGCGTGCTGCCGAAATTCGCCGCGAGCTGGAAAGCCTCGGCCTGACCGTCGCGCAGCGCAGCCTCAGCGAAGCCATCAGTCCGGCAACGGACGTCTACCTAGCGGACACCATCGGCGAGCTCGGCCTGTGGTACCGCCTGGCCGAGGTGGTCTTTGTCGGCGGCTCGCTGGTGCCGCACGGCGGCCAGAACCTGCTGGAGCCGGCCAAGCTCGACTGCGCCATCCTCGCCGGCCCGCATACCGCCAACTTCGCGCGCCTTGCCACGCAGATGAGCGATTGCGGGGGCCTGCGTCCTGTCGGCGGACCGGCCGATCTCACTGCCGTGGTGGACGACCTGCTGGGCGATCCGGCGCAGCGCCGATCGCTGGCCGCTGCCGCTGCGCGCTACGCCGCGGGCGAGGCAGGCGCGCTCGACCGGACGATGGAGCTGCTCGAGCCGCTGCTGCGGAAGGCCAGCGGCATGGACTGAGCCGCTCGCCACCACCACGCCGACAAGGCGGCCCGACCCCCGCGGTCCGGCCGCCTTTTTCGTTTGCCGGCGACCGGGAAAAGATCAGTCGCGGCGGTAGTGTTCCAGGAAGGCATCGACCACGTTATCGACGTGCGCGTCTATCTCCGCCTCTGTGACCTCTTTCTGAACGCCCAGCATGCGGCGCATGTGCAGCGGGTCCTTCAGCAGAGTGAAGAGAAACTTTGCCGCCAATTCCGGATTGGGAATGCGCAGCCGCTTCTTCTCGTGCTGGGCGCGGAGGTAGGCCTCGAAGCTGCCTACCCAGCACTTCGGGCCGGACTCGAAGAACGCCCGGCCGAGCTCCGGAAAGCGCTCGGCCTCCGCAGTCACCGTGCGGAACAGGGCGATCGCCTCCCGCGAAGTGATCAGGCGCAGGAAGCGGCGGCCGCGATCAATCAGCATCTCTCGCGGTTCGATTTCCGGATCGAGCGCCCAGACATCACCGCCGGAGACCTTGCCGCAGTGGCGCGTCATGACCGCCGCGAAGAGCACGTCCTTGCCCGGGAAGTGGCTGTAAACGGTCCGCTTGGAGACGCCGGCCTTGGCGGCGATCGCGTCCATCGACACGGCGCCGTAACCCGAGTGGGTGAAGAGATCGGTCGCCGCGGCGACGATTGCCGCCTGCTTCGGCGAGGCCGTCTCATCGAAGCAGACCTGTTGCGCCTCGGCATGAGCGTCTGTCAGCGTAGAACCGTCTTCCGTCTCGTCGGCCATCACCATCCAATCGTGCTGCTTTGCAGTCGAGCAGGGACCCGGCGCAAAAGCGCGGACCCACCCGGTAGGAAACCACAAGCCCTACCGCCAAGTTCCTGACAGCAGCCTAGCACGCCGCCGGACAAGGGAGCGACAAATGGTGCGGGGGCCCATCCCGCCCGGCGCGGCGCCAATTCCCCGAAGGGGTTATTCCGCCGCCTGGCGCGCGGTAAGTAGGTTCGCCTGGACGTGGGAAAGATGGCGCAGCATGGCCTGGCCGGCACCGTCCATATCGCGCTCCTCGATGGCCCGAACCAGGGCCTCGTGCTCGTTGAAGCTGTGATGGTCCGGCGGCGGCCGGTCGATCTTCTCGCGCAAGCGCCCCCAGACCACGGCGCGACGCACCGCGTTCAGGGTGTCGAAAAGGGCCAGCAGCACAGTGTTGTGCGCCGCTTCGGCGACGGTGCGGTGCAAACGGTTGTCACAGTTCTCATACTGGCGCCAAGTCTGCGCCTGACGCGACGAGGACATGCATTGCTTCAGTTCGGCGATGTCCCCGGCCGTGGCGTTCAAGGCCGCCTCGCGGGCAATCTGCGGCTCGATCAGGAGGCGTGCCTGCATGACCTCGCGCGGATTGGTGAGGGCGGCAATGGCGGCGACGTCGGAATACTCCTTGGCCGGCCGGGTGCCGATGAAGGTGCCCTTGCCGACATGGCGCCACAGTTCCCCGTTGCTCTCCATCACCGCCAGGGCCTTGCGCAGTTCGCCGCGCGAAACACCGAGGATGTCGCAGAGCTCTCTTTCCGGGGGAAGGCGGGAATTGGTGGGCAGATCGCGCTGCGCCAAATAGGCGCGCAATTGCGTCAAAGCACCCTGTCCCTGATCCATTCGGACTCCATTCTTCGTCGCCGGGTGGCGGCTTACCCGGCCGCAAGTACCAGACTTCTGCGCCGGCCCAGAAATGCGGGCACACTAGGCAAAGCCCTTCATGCCGTCAATTGCGGCTGACCAATATAAATCAATTGCAGAACCAATCAAGAATTGGTTAGGCTTTGACCTTAAGCATCGAAGCCTGCCAAGCGTCGCGGCCCAGGCGCCGTGCAGTCAACGAGCAGGCCCCGGGAGGATGACCTTTTGCAGCAGTCCAACGAACCTGGCGCAGCGCAGCCGCTGCAGCCATTCGCGACCCGCCGCCCCGCCCTTTGGCCAACGATCCCAGCGACGGGGAGCTGCATACCATGCGAATAGTGACCTTCGACTCCGGCGGCTTGCAGCGGCCCGGCCTGATCCTCGGCGACGGCAGGATCGTCGATCTGCCCGCGGCCTTCGCGCTGGCCAAGACCCAGGGGTCTGTCGCCCCAGACGTGGCCGCGCCAGAACGGGTGCTGGACATCATCTCCGGCGGGACAACCATCCGGGAAGCCTGCGAGGCGGTGCTTCGCGACGCCCGGGCCGGGCGGCTGGACGTCGCCTGCCGGGCAGCCGGCGAGGTCGCCCTGCTCGCGCCGATCCCGCGCCCGACCAAGAACGTCTTCTGCGTCGGCAGCAATTACCGGGCGCATGTGGCCGAGGCGAGCCGGGCACAGAAGAAGGAAGACAAGGTTCCGGACTATCCGGTGTTCTTTTCGAAACCGCCGACGGCGGTGATCGGGCCGGGCGGCGCCATCCGTCTCGACCCGAAGCTGTCGCAGAAGATGGACTACGAGGTCGAATTGGGTGTCGTTATCGGCACGCCGGGGCGCGATATTCGGGCCGCCGATGCTGTCCGGCATATCTTCGGCTTTACCATCATAAACGACATCACCGCGCGCGACGTACAACGCCGCCATGGCGGCCAGTTCCTGAAAGGCAAAGGTCTGGACACCACCTGCCCGATGGGCCCGATGATCGTGACCCTCGACGAACTGCCGAACTTCGAGAACCTGCGCATCAGCCTCTCGGTCAATGGGCAAGTGAGGCAGGACGGCAATACGTCGCAGATGATGTTCACAATTCCGGTTCTGCTGGAGTCCCTCTCAGAGGGACTGACCCTGGAGCCCGGCGACCTGCTGGCCACCGGGACACCGTCGGGTGTCGGCTACGCGATGGACCCGCCCTGCTTCCTGCAGGACGGAGACAGGATTACTTGCGAGATCGAAGGTATCGGTCAGCTTCACAACACTGTACGAGAAGCTTCTTCGGAGGCCAATGCCGCCTGAGAAAGCAACCGCAGTGTTCCGGACGAAACAATCCGCAAAGGATGCCAAGCGTCCATTTCATGGGAGGAAAATATGAAAATGCGTGCCCATTTCAAAACAGCTGCTGCCGCGGTTCTGGTCGCGGCCTCCATGAGCCTTACCGTCGCTCCGGCCCAGTCCGCGGACATGGGATCGATGCGCGTGGCCTTCGGTGACGTCCCAGGTGGTGAGATGGTGAACTTCATGATCGCCGTTGCCCGTGCCGAGGAGCGTGGCGTGAAGGTCGAAACCTCGTTCCTCCAGTCCGAGGAACTGGCGGC
>Ga0214471_10003785_pt1 | contig 11695 bp, 8 predicted proteins | sample RVTome_5_FD_207665 | JGI IMG/M metagenome (GOLD analysis project Ga0214471, IMG submission 207665) | Soil microbial communities from uranium-contaminated site in the Upper Colorado River Basin, Wyoming, United States - RVT142D155 | ecosystem: Environmental > Terrestrial > Soil > Contaminated >... | reverse complement strand
CAGTAGTTCGCGCCGCGCAGGATCCGGGTTTCGACGATGCGCAGGGTCGGTTCCGGGCGGGATGGCGCGGCCCGGCGCCGCCGTGCCTTCGTCGCAGGCGCCGTGGTCGCGGTCGCGCTCGCGGTCGAGGTGGCGCCGTCGCCGCTGGTGGCTCCACCCGGGGCGCGCCGTCTGGGGCGGGGTGCGGGCGCGGTCTGGGCCACGGGATCCCTCCTGACTGGGCGATGCTGGGCGATACGCGATGGACGGCGATCAGCTCGACGCGATGGCCCCGCCGCCGGGCAGGGCATGGAGGGCCGGCGTCGCGACCCGGTGGCGCCGCCTGAGGTCGAAGCGGTAGCCGGCCGGCAGCGAGTGGAGGACGACGCCGCTGATCATGAGCGGGCGGTGGCCCTTGATCTCCCACGCGTCGGTCTCGGACGCCGCGCCGTCGACGACGGTGATCGACCCGCGGCCGATGACCTCGAGGACGTGGTCCGGTCCGACGACGCCGGCGGTGTCTTCGTCGACCCCGAGGCCGAGCAGGCTCGGGTTCTGGGCGATGAGGCTGAGCAGCCGCCCGAGTCGGTTCCGCTGCTGGAAGTGCTGGTCGACGATGACGCCCGGCAGGAGCCCCAGGCCGGCGGCGATCTGGGCCATCCGGTGCTTGGGCGTCGCCCCGGATGCCCCGAACGCGATCATGTGGCTCGACATCGCGCTCGCCCCGGCGGACGTGCCGGCGACGACGGCTCCGTGGCGGAAGCGCTCGAGGATCGCATCGGCCAGGCGGGTCCCGCCGATCGTCGACGACAGGCGGAGCTGGTTGCCACCGGTCAGGAAGATGCCCGTCGCATCGCGGACGGCCATCGACGCCGTCTCGTCGTTGGCCTGGGGACGGGTCATCGCGTGGAGCGGGCGGACCTGCGCGCAGCCGAGCTCGGTGAACACCTGGCGGTAGCGTGCGCCCGCCTCCGCGCCGAGGGACGACGCGGTCGACACGACGGCGATCGTCGCGTCCGGGCCACCGGCGAGCGAGACGAACCGGTTGAGGATGACCCGGTCGCGGATCTTGTCCTCGGCGCCGCCGATGATGATGACGGTTCCCTCGGCCATGTTCGGCGGAGTATACCGGGCGGCTCATCGTGCTCGACCACACACGCAGAACCGGAACCGTGCCCGCTGCGTCCCTACCCGCGGGCGAGCCCGAAGAACGCCCGCACGTACCCGGCCGGCCCGCCCGTTATCGGACCCTCCGCCCGCCAGCGGCGGTGCCGCTCCTCGCGCCGCCACAGCCACGGCACGAGGGCCCACAGCAGGACGAGGTAGTCGAGCCGGAGCGGGCGCGGTCCGAACCCGAACAGCGCGTCGAGCTGGACGATCGTGAGCGGCAGCGTTGCGAGGCTGAGCAGGGCCGACGCGGCGAGCCAGCCGAGGCCCCACAGCCGCGCGCGGGGGGTGAGCACGAACAGGAGGATCGCCGGGACCCACTTCATCCACGCGGCGAGGCCCCACAGCAGCCCGGCCAGCCGCGGCCCCACGAACTGCGCCGCCCAGAGCATGAGCGTGAGCTGGAGGTTGATGTTGCCGGTGTCGAGGTTGGCGCCGATCGGAAACGCGAGAAGAGCGACGACCACGGCGGTCGCGAGCGGTCGGCGCCGGTAGGCCCACTCGATCGTCCACAGGAACGCGAGAATCGTCCCCACCCGCCAGACGAACCACGCGACGTCCCACGGCATGAGCGCCCACGGCGCGAACAGCGGCAGCATCCACGGGGCGTAGACGTAGGGCAGGAACGGGCCGGTCGGATGGTACGGGTCGCCGCCGTTGATCCAGAACCGCACGCCCGCCCAGTACGCCCGGGCGTCGGCGCCGGCGAGGTCGCCACGCGCGAGCATGCCGGCGGTCAGCAGGCCGAAGGTGACGATGAGCAGGGCCATCGCCACGAGCCGGCGCCGCTCTCGCAGCCGTGACACCTCGCGCCGGAACGCCCGCCGGAAGACCCCGGCCCGGCGCAGGGTCGGCCGATCGATCACCCCCTCCAGGCCCGCGGCCTGGAACCCGATGCGCTCCCTCATCGCCGCCGCATTCTCGCACGCGGCGATGAGCCGATCGTCAGGCGGCGGTCACCTCCGCGGCCTGCCCCCGCGCCGACGCCGGCGGCTCCTTCACCGGCCGGAGCAGGATCGCGGCCACGACGTAGTAAGCAAGACCGAGCAGGAACGCCGCGCGCGGCCCCGTCCCCACGCCGAATCCGATGTTGACGGCGTCCATCACGAGTGCGCCCGTGGTCACGGCGAGCAGCCCGGACGTCCCGGTGGCGACGTTCGACAGGCCCATGTACCGGCCTGCGGAAGCCTTGGGGATGATGTCCGTCATGAGCGCCCAGTCGACCGACAGAAACATCCCGGCAGACACCCCGAACAGCGAGGCGCCGACGATCGCGATCGGGATGGTCGGGGCAAGTGCGGCGAGGCCGATGCCTGCGCCGCCGATGACGCAGCTCGCGTAGATGACCGGCTTGCGCCCGATCCGGTCCGACAGGCGCGCCGCCGGCAGGATCACGATCACGTTCGTCACGGCCACGATGATGAGAAGAATCGTATTGACCCCAGCGGCCTCCTCCTGGCTCAGCCCAAAGACCTGCTTGAGGTAGGCGACGACGAGGTTGAACAGGATCCCGCCGCCCATGAGGAAGAACAGGCGAGACGCGACGAGCCAGACGAACGATCGCTCCCGGAGGATGTCCGTCCCCCATGCCTCCCGGGCGATCGATGCCCATGACTTGCCATTCCGCGGTTTCGGCGGTTGGCCGCGCCCGACGCGCCAGACCACGCTGATCATCGTCACGAGCTCGACGAGCGCGACGGCGATGAGCGCGAGCGGCAGGTTATCGAGGGCCGCGGCGGCATTCGCGAGCATGAAGCCGGTCACGTTGCCGAGGATCTGCATGAGCCCGACCAGCGCACTGGCGGTCCCGACCTGGGGTGCCGGCACGAGGTCGGGGACGTAGCCCTGAAACGGCCCGCGCGCAATGTTCGTCGAGAACGACAGGAGCGCGACGAAGGCGGCAATCGCGAGGATCGAGTTCGAATACGCGATCGCGAGCAGGAACACGACATCGAGCGCGGAACCGATGACGATCCACGGCTTGCGCCGGCCCCACCGGCTTACCGTGTAGTCGCTGATCGCCCCGATCGTCGGCTGGACGATGACCGAGATCACGACGCCGCCGACACCGATGAACGCGAGCGCCCGCCCGACCTCGAGCGTGTCGACGAAGTCGCCGAAGTTCACCCGATACTGGACGAACAGGCCGACCGCCGAATCGATCGCGGTCAGGCCCAGCCAGTAGGCCGACAACCGAAGAAGATGGGTAAACGGTAGCTGTGCGGTAGGCCTGCCGTCGGCGTCCTGCGAGCCGTCAACCGTCGCCGCGTGGCTCATCGGTCACTCCCTTGGGCTGCGGCCATGCCTGGCCGGGTGGTGATCGAACCCGTGACGCGCGGATCGCCGCCGTGTTACCGGCCGCGCCCCCGATGTGCCCGCGACATCCTACGCCCGGCGCCTACCGTCTACGCGGCGATCGGCCGGCCCGTCCCGTCCAGTCCCACCGTCACGCCCCGTCCGATCATCCGGCGGTCGGTCGCCTTCGGCGCCACGAAGCGGAACAGCGAGCGGTCGAGCGAGTAGATCCCGGTCGAGGCAACGCCGATCCGACCCAGCCGGAACGCGAAGACCGGGTTCTCGCTGTTGCCGGCGTACATGTGGGCATCGCCGGCGGCTGTCAGGACGGCGAGATTCGCCTGGCCGCCGAACGTGTCGTGGAGCGCGGCGAGCAGGTGCGCGACCGGCTCACCGTCGTGCCACGCGTCCTCGAGCCATCTAGCGCCGGCCTCCGTGTCGGCCCGCCCGTGGATCCGGCCCTCGCGCCGGTACCGCTCGCGCCATGGCCGATAGTCGCGCAGGTCGCCGTTGTGGCTGAACGAGAAGCGCCCGGCCGGGTCGTCGAACGGCTGCGTGTCCGGCAGGGCGAGCGTCGACAGGCGGGACGGCCGTCGGAGGTGGACGAGGGCCGACGTCGTCTCGATCTGCCCCACGTCCGCGCGACCCGGGTCCTCGCGGAACGCACGCACGTCGCGGTAGCTCTCCAGCCGGCCGTCCACGCCGAGCCACGCGGCACCCCAACCGAAGCCGGCCAGGCCGAACCGTTCGAGCCGCTCCGCGAACGGCCACAGGTCGTCGAGCCGGAACGGCTCCGCCGCGCGGGCGACGAAGTGCTCACACATCGGCCGCGCCGGAAGATGTCATGGCCGGATCATCGGCCACCCGACGTCCCGAGAGCAAGCCCGCCGCGGGGGCACCCGGGGCCCAACGCCGTCGCCGGCCACCCCGCGAGGCGTGCCGGGACGAGCCGCTCCAACCGGGTTCCACGTCACGTGGGCATGAACAGGGCCCAGAAAACGGGACGCGCCTGGTCCGGCCCCATTGGAGGTCTCGAACCCGTTCCGACAGGCTGCGGATGCCGCCATCCACGCTCGAGTCCGCGCGGCAGCGCCATCGCCGGGAAGCAGGAGACCCGTTCCAGGTGACGTCGACGATCGCCAGAGGCTTGGACTGTCGACATGATGTGGAAGGTGGCGGAGCCCCGGATGATCCGGCGCGCGGAGCCCATTGACCGGCCGCGCGCGAGGACCGGGAGAACTCCCCTCAGCCGCGGATCGTTCGCTCGTACTCGGGGAAGTAGCGCCCGATGACCGGCAGGTCGAACGACCGCAGGATCGATTCCTTGGGCTCTCGCGCGAGGAGGAACTCGAACGAGCGGCGGACGAGGTCGGTGGGATCCGACGCACCGGGTGCGAGACGATCGAGGTCGGCGCGACGGACGCGGACGGCGTGCTCGGTCGCGCCTCGTCCGTCGGTCACCCGGACGATGCAGTGCCAGCCGTCGCCGCCCGGATCGGCCGCCGTGTGAACCTCGATCGTGCTCATGGCGGGCCTCCCTGGCAGGTGGGGCACCAGTACACCGTGCGCGGCAGGTCCGTGCCCTCCCGCCCGGATCGGATCGGCGTCCGGCAGCGACGGCAGGGACGGCCAGTTCGACGATAGACCCAGAGCGGCTCTCCCGCCGCGCGGGGGTCGCCGTCCGTCGTGATCCGCTCGGCGCGCGCGCGAGCGGCTCGGGGACCGATGTTCACGACGAGCAGCCGGCGGGCCGTTGCGACCAGCCGGCCCAGGGTCTCGTCATCGAGGTCTGCGACCTTCGCGAACGGCGACACCCGCTCGACCCACAGCACCTCGCTGCGGTACACGTTGCCGATCCCGGCCAGCGCCCGCTGATCGAGCAGTGCCTCGCCGATCGAGGTCGCGGCACGGGCCGGGTCGCGCAAGCGTCGGACCGCCTCGTCGGCGTCGAACGCCGGGTCGAGCAGGTCCGGCCCCAGCCGGCCGAGGGACGGATGGAGCCGCTCCGCACGCCGCTCGAACAGCTCGACGACCGGTGCATCGAAGCAGACGGCGACGCTGCCGGGCACCTCGAGGACGAGCACGGCGCGCGCGGGCGAACGACGCCAGGGCTCGTCCGGCCGGTAGCGGTGCCACGAGCCGCGGAGGCGGAGATGGGTCCGGATCTCGAGCCCATCGTCGAAGCGGATGAGGAGGTTCTTGCCGAGCGCATCGACGCCGGTGACGGTCCGGCCGACGACGCGGTCGACCTGCGGCCCCGGCGCGCGGGCGCGCGCCGCCGTCACGGGCCGGCCGAGGAGATGCGGGCGGAGGCCGGCGGCGACGCGATGGAGGGTATCGCCCTCCGGCATCAGGACGGGTAGGCGCGCCGGGCGGCGAACCGATCGCGCCCGTCGACGGCCGGCCCGGCCGCCGGACGGAGGACGAGGCCCCGATAGCCGGGGGCAAAGCCGGCGTCGAGGAGCGCCGGGCGACGCGGGGAATCCGCGACCGGGAGGCCGTCGACCCGGCCGAGGACGAGCTCGCGGAACCGGCCGTCGGCGAGGAGCGCACGGAGGGCGCCGAGCGCCGCCGCGGCGACGGCCGGGTCGTCGAACGCGGGCAGGGTCTGCAGGGTTGCGCCGCCGCGCTCGAGATACAGCACCGCAACCCCGTCCACGAGGGCGACGTAGGCCCCGGCGGCGCGCTGGAGCGGCCTCCGGTCGTCGTCGCCCCGCCGCGGCCACGCGAGCGCGGCGCCGTACGGGTTGGCCGGGTCCGACGCGGCGAGGAGGTGGACGACCGGCCCGCTGCCCGGCTCCGGCTCGCGGAGCGCGCGCAACCGGTCGATCGCGCCGGGCTGGGCGAACTGCGCGGCCCCGAGGCCGTCGACGAAGTAGCCGCGCCGGACGCGACCCGCGTCCTCGAGTGCGGAGAGGATCGGATAGACGGCCGAGAACCCGCCCGCGAGCCCCTCGGCGGCCACGGCCTCGCGGGTCACGACGCCGTGGCGATCGAGGAGGGCGAGCGCGAGCGCGTGGAGCCGCTCCGTGCCGGACGGGGCCGTCGCGGCGTCGACTGCGTCGGTCAGCGACCAGCGGCCGGCCGCCTCCGGCGGTCCAAGGCTGACGAGCCGGCCGGCGCGCGGCCGCGCGGTCCGGCGCCCGGATCCGGCCGGCCGCTTCCAGCGCAGCGCCCGGAGCGGCGCGAACGTGTCGTTCGTGACCTCGCCGGCCCAGACGAGGTCCCACAGCGCGTCGAGGATCTCGCGCTCCGGCCCACCGCCGGCCGCCCCCGCTATCTCGCGAAAGAACGACGCACCCCGGCGCGCGAGCACCTCCCGAATCGCGTCGTGGCGGGGACCCGCCGGGGGGAGCGCGTCGTCGAGCGGGCCCGCCGGCCGGAGTGGCTCGCGACCCGGGCGCAGGAGCACGACGCGGCCGTCGTCGCGACCGAGACTCCCCCGCCCCACCCAAGCGACCTCGCCGAGGGCGCCGAGCTCGTCGAGCAGCCGTGGCTGGTAGCCCGGGACGCGCGCGGGCAACACGTCACGCTCGAGGACGGACGCGGGGATGGGCAGCCCGGCGAGCTGGTCGACCACCTCCGCCAGGCGCTCGAGGGCCGCCGAGGGGCGAAGAGGCGGCGGTGGCGCGCCCACGGCCGCGACGCCCTGCCAGGCGGGCAGGAACCGACCGAGGGCTGCCGGGTCGACCGGCTCCACCTCGCGCCGGAGCCGGGCAAGCGAGCGACGGCGAAGCCGGCGCAGCACCTCCGGGTCGCACCACTCGCGCTCCGTCCCGTCCGGCCGGAACTCGCCCCGGACGAGCGATCCGGCGGCCTCGAGCCGCCCGAGCGCATCGCCGACCACGCCGACCGGCAACCCCCACCGGCGGGCAGGCTCCGGGGCGAGGAACGGCCCGTGCGTTCGCGCCCACCGGGAGAGGAGCGACTCGAGCGCGCCCGCGACCGGCCCGAGGAACGCAGCCGGCGTGCCGAGCGGCGCGGCGACGCCGGCCGCGTCGCGATAGCGTGCGACGTCCTCGATCGCGATCCAGCGCTCCTCCCCCGCGATCCGGACCGCGACGGCGCGGCGCGATGCCGCAAGCTCGGCCAGCCACGCATCGGCCGTCGTGGCGCCGCCATCGGTTCGTACCGCCACCTCGTCGCCGGTCAGGTCGCCGAGCCGCCGGAGGAGGTCGTGCACGGCATCGGCCGTAGCCGCCCGGCGCTCGTCGGTCAGGGCCTGGAGGTCCAGCTCGAGGTCGGCCAGGGCGTCGGCATCGAGCAGCTCGCGCAGCTCCTCCTGGCCAAGCAGTTCGCGGAGCAGGTCGCGATCGAGCGCGAGGGCGCCGGCGCGGCGTTCGGCCAGCGGCGCGTCGCCCTCGTACATGTACGCCGCGACGTAGTCGAACATGAGCGAGCTCGCGAACGGCGAGGCCGCCGCCGTCTCGACCGCGTGGACGCCGATCTCGCGCCGCTCGATCCCGGCCAGCAGCTCTGTCAGCGCCGGCAGGTCGAACACGTCGGACAGGCATTCGCGGTACGTCTCGACGAGGATCGGGAAGCTGCCGTAGCGGCTCGCGACCACGAGCAGGTCCGCCGCGCGCTGGCGCTGCTGCCAGAGCGGCGTGCGGGCGCCGGAGCGGCGGCGTGGCAGGAGCAGCGCCCGCCCGGCGTTCTCGCGGAACCGGGCGCTGAACAGGGCCGACTGGCCGACCGACCCGACGACGAGATCCTCGACCTCGTCGGCCGCCGGAAACAGGAGCGGGTCGACGCCGTCGAGATCGCCCTCCGGGAAGCGAATCGCGATCCCGTCGTCCGACCAGATCGTCTGGGCCTCGATCCCGAGCCGCTCGCGGAGGAGCGTCTCGATCGCGATCGACCACGGGGCATGGACGCGGCCCCCGAACGGGGTGAGCAGGCACACCCGCCAGTCGCCGAGCTCGTCGCGGAAGCGCTCGACGACGACCCGCCGGTCGGTCGGGAGGGCGCCGGCGATCTCGCGTTCCTCCTCGAGGTAGGCGAGCAGGTTCTCCGCGGCGAGGTCGTCGAGGTCGTGCTCGGCCCTCAGGCGTTCGGCCGCGGCGGCGCGGCCCTTCGCCCCCCGAGCGAGATCGCCTTCCGTCTGCCGGACGAACGCGCCGAGGGCGCGTCCCAGCTCGATCGGCCGACCGACCGCGTCGCCCTTCCAAAACGGCAGCTTGCCGGGCACGCCCGGCGCCGGCTCGACGAGGACCCGATCCCGCGTGATCTCGGCGACCCGCCAGCTCGACGCGCCGAGCACGATCACGTCGCCGTGCATCCCGGCGCGGAGCTCGTAGACCATCTCCTCGTCGAGCTCGCCGACACGCCGGCCCGGTGTCCCGGCCTCGCCGACCATGAACACGCCGAACAGGCCGCGGTCCGGGATCGTGCCGCCGCTCGTGAGCGCGACGACGCGGGCGTCGCGCCGGCCCTCGACGACGTCGGTCGCGCGATCCCAGGTGATCCTGGGCTTCAGTTCGGCGAACTCGTCGGACGGGTAGGCGCCGGCGAGCATGCCGAGGACACCCTCGAGGACCTCGCGCGTGAGCGTCTCGTAGGGGGCCGCGCGCGTGACCGCCGCCGTGATCTCGTCGACCGTCCAGCGGTCCATGACCGTCATCGCGACGACCTGCTGGGCGAGCACGTCGAGCGGGTTGCGCGGGAGGGTCGTTGCCTCGATCGCCCCCTCGTGCATCCGCTTCGTCACGACCGCTGTCTCGAGCAGGTCGCCGCGGTACTTGGGGAAGATGATGCCCTTGCTCGGCGCACCGACCTGGTGGCCCGCCCGCCCGACCCGCTGGAGCCCGCGGGCCACGCTCGTGGGACTCTCGACCTGGATGACGAGGTCGACCGCGCCCATGTCGATCCCGAGCTCGAGACTGCTCGTCGCAACGAGCGCGGGGACGCGGCCGGCCTTCAGCTCCTCCTCGATCTGCACCCGTTGCTCGCGCGCGATCGACCCGTGATGGGCGCGCACGAGGTCCTCGCCGGCGAGGTCGTTGAGGCGGTGCGCGAGGCGCTCGGCGAGGCGCCGGCTGTTGGTGAAGACGATCGTGCTCCGGTGCGCCCGGATGAGCTCGAGGATCCGGGGATGGACGGCCGGCCAGATGCTCGTCCGGAGGTCGCCGCCGCCGTCCGTGCCGATCCCGTTGCCGCGTCCCCCACCCCGGGCCAGGACCGCGCCGCCCGGTTGCTCGTCCGGCGGAAGCAGCTCGCCGAGCCGGCTCATGTCCTCGACCGGCACGATCACCTGGAGCTCGAGCGCCTTGCGCGCGCCGGCGTCGACGATCGTCACGTCGCGGCCCGGCCCGACGCCGCCGAGGAAGCGCGCAATCGTCTCGAGCGGTCGCTGGGTCGCGGACAGGCCGATCCGCTGGAGCGGTGCGGCGCCGTCCGCGCGGAGCGCCTCGAGCCGCTCGAGACTGAGCGCGAGGTGAGCGCCCCGCTTCGATCCGGCGATCGCGTGGACCTCGTCGACGATGACGTGCTCGACGCTCCGGAGCATCTCGCGGGCTGCGCTCGTGAGGAGGAGGTAGAGCGACTCCGGCGTCGTGATGAGAATGTCCGGTGGGCGCCGGGCGAGGGCGCGGCGATCCTCCGCCGGCGTGTCGCCGGTCCGGCTCCCGATCCTGATCCGCGGCGGCTCCTCGCCGAGGCGCGCTGCGGCCAGCGAGATCCCGGCCAGCGGGGCGCGGAGGTTCCGCTCGACGTCGTAGGTGAGCGCCTTGAGCGGCGAGACGTACAGGACGCGGACCGCCCCGGGCTGTTCGCGGGTCGGCGGCGGCGTCGGGCGGCGGGAGAGCCGATCGAGGCACCACAGGAACGCAGCGAGGGTCTTGCCGCTGCCGGTCGGGGCGTGGATGAGCGTGTGCCGGCCGGCCGCGATGGCCGCCCAGCCCTCCGCCTGGGCGGGCGTCGGCGCGGCGAACGTCGCCTCGAACCAGGCCCGAACGGGGCCGGAGAACGGGGCCAGGGGATCGCCGGGCGGGGGACGGCGGGCTCGCGCGGTCACGGGACCGAAAGTATAGGCCCGCCGGCCGAATTAGACCAGGTGTTCGATCCCCTGCCTCGCGGGACGGCGACATGCCGCGCAGACCCCCGACAACGTCACGTGGGGAACGTCGAGGAGGAAGCCGTGCGCACGATCGAGGTCCTCGACCAGCGAGGCGGCGTCCGACGCGGGGATGTCCCACGTTTCGCCGCACCGCTCGCAGTAGAGGTGTGCGTGCTGCGATTCGGGCAGGACGTGGTACTCCTCGCGCCCCGCCGCGCCATGGGTGTGGCGCACGAAGCCGAGCTCCTCGAGGACATCGAGGGTCCGGTATACGGTCGACGGGATCGTGCGCGGGTCGACGGCGCGACAGCGTTCGACCAGCTCGGCGCCGGTGACATGGCCGTCGACCGCGGACAGGACGTCGATGAGCACGCGTCGCTGCGGCGTCCAGCGATGGCCGCGCTCGCGCAGCCGGGCCCGAACGAGCGACTCCGGCAATCGGCGCGGGCGCGTGCGGGCCGCCGCTGATCCGTTCTCTGTCATCGGACGAAGAATACGGCGGACGGCCGCGTCGCTGTGCAATCGCAAGTCGTTGCGATAACATCGGGACGGCGGCGAGCACGGACTCGCGACGCTCGCATCTGGAGGCATCCGATTGAGACTGCAGGCGTTCCTGGGCACGATCGCTGCTGTCGGCGACCCTCGCCCGACGGCGTCGCTCCACGCCCCGGACGGCCTGCTGAGCGTGCCGGTCGCCCTCGCGATGTGGGCGGTCACCGCGGTCGTCCTGGCCGTCGCGGTCAGGCGGACGAACCGGACCCTCGACGATCGGGCGATCCCGCTGATGGGCGTGATGGCAGCTTTCATCTTCGCCGCCCAGCTGTTCAACTTCCAGGTGTTCGGCGGCACGTCCGGCCATCTGCTCGGCGGGGTGCTTGCCGCGGTCCTCCTGGGCCCGTGGGCCGGGACGCTCGTGATGGCCTGCGTCGTCGCGGTGCAGGCACTCCTCTTTCAGGATGGAGGCCTCGTCGTGCTCGGCGCGAACGTCTTCAACATGGGCGTGGTCGGGACTCTTGGCGGCTACGGGCTGTACCGCGCCCTCGCGAGGATGCTCGGTGGCGAGTCGCGCCGCCGCATCCCGGCGGCGGCGGTTGCCGCCTGGACGGCCGTCGTGCTCGGAGCGCTGTCGATGTCGCTGCAGCTCGCGGCGTCGGGAACGACGGAGCTGATCATCGCGCTAGCGGCGATGGTCGGCGT